>JAANMX010000025.1_pt1 | contig 151960 bp, 135 predicted proteins | sample 7279681 | NCBI WGS metagenome assembly JAANMX01 (sample SAMN14094542, study PRJNA606508) | bioreactor metagenome | isolation source: A lab-scale SPAN reactor treating ammonium-rich wastewater day 351 | place: Ireland: Galway | collected 2018-01-01 | reverse complement strand
CGGCTACCCGGCCGAGATGGCCTACTTCGAGTGCCTGCACGAACTGAAGCTGATCGTCGACCTGATGTACCAGGGCGGCATCGCCGACATGAACTACTCGATCTCCAACAACGCGGAGTTCGGCGAGTACGTCACCGGGCCGAAGATCATCAACGAGCAGTCCCGCAAGGCGATGCGCGAGGCCCTGGCCAACATCCAGAACGGCTCCTACGCGAAGCGCTTCATCGCCGAGGGCGCGGCCGGCTACCCCGAGATGAAGAAGGCCCGCGCCGCCAATGCGGCCCACCCCATCGAGACGGTCGGCGCCGAGCTGCGCGGGATGATGCCGTGGATCGCGGCCAACAAGATCGTGGACAAGAGCCGGAACTGAGGATTTGGTGCCGGTACTTCGGATTCGGAAAAGCGGCGGACGCCGCCTGCGGTCACCGGTACCAGCCCCCGCGGTAGGCGTCCAGCGGCAGCAGTGACATCGCCAGGGCATCGGCCGCCAGCTTCGGATCGGTAGCGGTCGCCACCAAGGTATTGCCGGCTACCCGGAACTGGCGCGCCGGCTGCCCCGGCGCACGCATGAGCACCTGGTCTCCGACCCACAGGGCGGCATTGTCGTTGAACTGCAGCACAGCGTGCCCCGGACCGCTCAGGTCCGTTCGGCTCTGGTCCAGGCCCGTGGCCGGGATCTGCACCGACAGGCCCATCAGCGAGAGGGTCGTGGGCAGCAGGTCGATCTGGCTCGCGAGCCGGCTGATGACCCGGGGCGCGACGGGTCCGCCGGCGATGAAGCCGGGGATGTGAAAGCCCAGCACCGGCACCAGCTGCTCCCCAAGCGTGCGGCTCGAGTGATCGGCCACCACCGTAAAGACGGTGTTCGCCCAGTACGGGGACGCCTCGGCCGCTGCCAGGTACCGGTCGAGCGCCTGGTCGGCGTAGCGGGCCGCGTTCCGGTGGGTCTGTCGGGGGCTTTCAACCGGCTGGATCCGGTTGTCCGGAAAATCGAAGGGCGGGTGGTTTGAGGTGCTGAAGACCAGCAGGAAGAAGGGCTGGCCATCTGCTGCCTGCGCCTCTGCTTCGTGCTGGACACGGGCATAGAGATCTTCGTCCGACACGCCCCAGGTGGTCGCGAATCCGGCCTCCGGCATCAGATCCGCCTGGTCGATCACGCGGTCAAAGCCGTTGCCGAGAAAAAAGCGGCGCATGTTGTCGAAACTGGCATCCCCGCCGTAGATGAAGGTCGTGCGGTAGCCCTGCGACTTGAGCGCCCGGGCAATGGTGAAGGTGTCGTGCTGCGCATCCTCGAGCTTGATCAGGCTGCTGGTGCGGGTCGGCAGGAAGCCGGTGACCACCGCCTCGATCCCCCGGGCCGAGCGCGTGCCGCTGGCATAGAGCCGGTCGAACCACAGGCTCCTGTCCCGCCAGCGTTCGAGGCGCCCGGCAACCGGCTCACCGCCGAGACTGGCCACGTACTCGGCGCCCAGGCTCTCCTGCAGCAGGATGACGAGGTTGGGTTTCCGGCCCGGGGGGCCGGTGGGCAGCAGCAGATGACGGGTGGGCCGGGCGGGATCGGAGAATGCCGCGTCCGGTAGCTGCATGTACCTCCGTACCCGCGTGACCATCTCCTGCCTGGGCATGGTGCCGGACGCCGCCAGCAGGCCGCGCTCACCGCGCAGCTGGTAGAGGGCATGCAATACCGAATAGGTGGAGTTCAGCATCAGCGTGTTGATGGCGGGATCCGCCGAGACCACGGCATTGCTGACGCTGAGTGGCCGGTGCCCGACCGAGCCCCTGACTCCGTAACCCACCACCACCAGCAGCGGCAGCAGCAGGAGCACACGGGTGTACCAGGCGGGGGCGGGATCCGGTCGGGACAGGCGCCGCATCAGCCGCCAGCCGAGCGCCCCCGCAGCCAGCGTCAGCACGATGCCCGTCAGCAGGGCCACCCGATTCCCCTGCCAGACGGTCTGCCAGACTACGCCGGGCGTATCCAGGTACTCCACGTACTGGCGGTTCGGGCGCACGCCAAACTCGGCCATGAAAGCCGGCGTGGCCGCCTCGTTGAATGTGATGAGCATGAGCCAGGCCGTGAACCAGTGGCGGACGACCCCCGCCCAGACCGCCCGGACGACAGCGGCGGCAGGCAGCAGCAACTCGCCGAGCAGGACCAGGAAGACCACGCCGCAGATGACGACGCCGTCGAAACGGAGGCCCCCGGCCAGGATCGGCAGCGCGCCGGTGCTGGCCGCCACGCGCGGACCCAACGCTACCAGCAGGTCTGCCCGCATCGCCAGGAATACGAGCAGCGCAAGCAACGCAAACACCACGGTGGGCGCCACCAGCGGCACCAGGGCCGAAAGGCCACGGGCCACGGAGCGGGCCGGAAAAACGATCGCGGACGGAAGGTCTGGAACAGCCGGCACGCCGTGATCGCCCCTTTGCGGCAAGCGTGAAGTCCAACGGCGTTCGACGTGCGCCCGGTTGGGAATCAATCGCATGCTCGTTGCGCCGTGGCGACCGCGCCTTTGGCTGACGCGGCCGCCCCCGCACCGGAGCGGCTGCTATTCTTCCGGTCCGATCCGCTGGTCAGATCGTTGATCGGCAAGCTCTGGAGAGTCTGCATGTCATGTCCGGCAGCCCCACCCCTGACCGACGGGCCGTCGTGACCGGCACCGCCAGCGCCGCCGTCTTCTGCATGCCCGAGGAGGGGCATCTCCGGCGCATGCTGCCGGTGATCCGCGGCCTGCGGCAACGGGGCATCGAGCCCCACGTCTACACGGATGCCCGCTTCCAGGCCCAGGTCACCAGCGCCGGGGGGCGCTTCGAGGACCTCTTCGCGCGCTACCCCCTGGCGGCGGCCGACGACGAGTCGCGGCCCATCCCCTGCCGCTACGTCAGCTTCGCCGGACATTTCGGCGCGGACATCGTCCCTGACCTGCGGGCGCTGGCGCCGGCACTGGTGGTCGCCGACACCTTTGCCGTGATCGGCCGGGTGGTGGCCACGGCACTGGGGCTGCCCCTGGTGAACATCTGCGCCGGGCACAATGCGGAGCCGGGCCACTTCCTGGCCGTACTCGCGAGCGACCCCCGCGTGGCGGTGGCCCCCGCCTGCCAGCGCGCGGTCGAGCGCCTGCGCACGGTGCACGGGCTCGCGGACGCGTCGCCGTTCTCCTACGTGACGGGCCTCAGCCAGGACCTGAACGTGGTCTGCGAGCCCCCGGGCTGGCTCTCCGCCGCCGAACGCCAGAGCTTCGAGCCGGCCGCGTTCTTCGGCTCGCTGCCGTCGATGGAGCAGATCGAGCTGCGCCGGAAGATCCGGGACCCGCGCAGCTTTCCGGCCGGCGCCAGCGAGAAGATCTACGTGTCCTTCGGCACCGTGGTGTGGCGCTACTACGCGGAGGAGGCGCTGGCGGCGCTGCGCGCGATTGCCGATGCGGTGGCAGCGCGACCGGGCGCAGCAGCCGTGATCAGCCTCGGGGGCAACGACCGCCCGGAGCGTGAGCGCCGCTCACTCGAGCGGGCCAACGTGCGCATCGCCACCCGCGTGGACCAGTGGGCGGTCCTCGGCGAAGCGGATGTCTTCGTGACCCACCACGGACTCAACTCCACCCACGAGGCCATCTTTCACCAGGTGCCGATGGTGTCGTATCCCTTTTTCTGGGACCAGCCGGCACTGGCGGCGCGCTGCCGGTCGCTCGGCATCGCCACGCCCCTTGCGGAGCCGCTGCGGGGACGCGTGACAGCCGCGACGGCCGCGGCCGCTTTCGACCGGATTGCCCGGGACCGGGCAGCGCTGGGACAACGCCTGGCGGACGCCCGGCAATGGGAACTGGAGGTCATGGCAGAACGGCCTGCCGTGCTGGACCGGATCGCCGCGCTGATCGGCTGAGACCGGCGCCGACCAGGAACCGGATGCGGGTCTTCCCGCCTTGACGGTACCGGCAAAATGGCTTCAGAATGGCTCCATATGAGTAAATGGATCCATTCCGGAGCCGCACCATGCCCGTCAACCTCTCGGTAAAGAACGTTCCCGACACCCTGGCCGAACAGCTGCGGGCCCGCGCAGCGCGCCATCACCGCTCGCTGCAGCGGGAACTGCTCAGCATCCTGGAGTCGGTCGCCGACGAAGGGGGGCCGCCCTCGTCGCGGCAGCCGCCTGCCGGCCGGCGGATGTCCGTCGACGAGGCAGTCGCGCAGGCGCGCCGGTTGTTTCCCCGGGGCACCGAGAGCTCGATCGGGTTCATCCGCGCCCTGCGCGACGGGCGCTGACCCGTGGTCGATCCGGGAAGCCGGGCGGGCCGCGCGGCGGCAAGCACGCCGGGCGCGCTCAGGGTCGCTGAACCCGCCTCCGCCTACGGGCGCCGACCGCGACTGGTGGCGGATGCCACGGTACTGGCGGCCGCGCTCTTCGGCGAGGCCGAACAGCAGCAGGCCGCGGCGCTTCTGCAGGCGCGCGCCCTGTGCGTACCTCATCTCGCGGATTACGAAATGACGAGTGTCGCCCTGAAGAAGCTCCACCGCGAACGGCTGGCGGAGAGCGCCGTGTTCGCGTGCCTGGAGGCCTATGCCGCCCTGGACGTCGAACGGCACGCCGTCGCGGTCACCCCGGTGCTGGCACTTGCCCGGCGCTACCGTCTCACGGCCTACGACGCTGCGTACCTGTGGCTGGCCGAGCAGCTGCAGGCACCGCTGGCTACTTTCGACAGCCAGCTCGCTACGGCGGCAGAGAAACACCTGGCAGGAGGGGCGGCTTCAGCACCGGGCTGAGAAGAGAGCCGGCCCACGGCATCGGGCGCACCCCGGCGGCGGCGCTTACAATCGCCGCATGAATCCGCCCCCCGCAGCAGCTGGCTCCCGCCGGCGACGCCCACACGCCCGTGATGCAGCAGTACCTGCGCATCAAGGCGGAGCATCCCGGGCTGCTGCTTCCGGGCGATGATCCGGCGCCGCAACGCCGATGGCTGCGCGCGCCAGCCGGAGTTCACCGGCGGAACCCTGTTGCAGGATGGTGTGCCACGGCCGCCCGGCGCCTTCCGCCCTGAAGACAGCAATGACGTTGGCGGACGGGTCACCGCGCCGTCGCGTCGCGACGACGACTGCGCAGTGCGGGCAGCAGAACAGCCGCACGAAGGGAAGGACGTGCGCCGGGCGAAACTCGTCGATGTCGCCACCGTCCAGGGGGCAGGGCATGGATCCTCGGGCATCGCTCATCCGGTCACATGGCCGTCTTCCCGTGCCGGATCCCGGCCGAGTGACAGGTCATGCCTCTCGCTGGCTATCGCCCGCAATTTCTGCCTGATGCGTACGACCCGCGGCCGGTCCTCACCGACCGTGACGATATCGAAGGTGATGACCCCCAGAGTCCGCCTTTGGCACAGGGCCTTGAAGGACTCCTCGCTGTACCGTCGGCCCACGGGAACATAGGCCAGCGCTGATTCGCGGTGCCGGAGCAGAATCGTGGTGAAACTGTGTCCTTCTACCACGGCGTTCTGGTTATTGAGGTAGCGGAACTTGAGTTCATAGTCCCCGGTGGCAAGGTTACCGTGCGCGGTGTCGTCCATCTCCAGGTGCTTCGAGGGCCGGAAGTTCGGCCGACAGATGACCAGCGGGGCATCGCCGAGATTCCGGGCGGCAAAGTAGATGACGTTAGGGTACAGCGAGTGCCCCGTGCCAATCCGATAGCTCGGATAGAGTGAAAAACCCCCGTACCGTCGTCGGGTGACAAAGATCAGCGCGGCGACGGCTCCCGCCACCGCAATGAGGAAGGTCAGGAAGTCCCACAGCGCCAAAGCCGCAGCACCGCGAAGAAATTGCATGAATTCGTCGATGGGGCCGTTCATTGGAGTCCCGTGCCGCCGTCACGCTACCCCGGTGTACCGGGGGACACAAGCGGCGCTTACAATCGCCGCATGAATCCGTCCCCCCCGCAGCAGCCGGCCCCCGCCGGCGACGCCCACACGCCGGTGATGCAGCAGTACCTGCGCATCAAGGCGGAACACCCGGGCCTGCTGCTCTTCTACCGGATGGGCGACTTCTACGAGCTCTTCTACGACGACGCGCGGCGCGCGGCCGAACTGCTGGACATCACGCTGACGGCGCGCGGCAAGTCGGCGGGCCAGAGCATCCCCATGGCGGGCGTGCCTTACCATGCCGCCGACCAGTACCTGGCGCGGCTGGTGCGGGCCGGCGAATCGGTGGCGCTCTGCGAGCAGATCGGCGACCCGGCGACCAGCAAGGGCCCCGTGGAGCGCCGGGTGGTGCGCATCCTCACCCCGGGCACGCTCACCGACGACGCGCTGCTCGAGACCCGGCGCGACAACCTGGTGGCTGCGGTGTGCCGGGGCGACGGGGGGTTCGGGTTGGCCTGGCTCGAGCTGTCCGCCGGCCGCTTCTGCCTGGCGGAGCCGGCCACGCTCACCGACCTGCAGGCGGAGCTGGCCCGCCTGCAGCCCGCCGAGCTGCTGGTGGAAGAAGGCGTGGATGTGCCCGGCCTGCCGGAGGCGCTGGCCTGCCACGCCATGCCGCCCTGGCATTTCGACCTGCCCTCCGCCACCCGGCTGCTCTGCGCGCAGTTCGGCACGCGCGACCTCGCGGGCTTCGGCTGCCAGGACCAGGAGGACGGCCTGCGGGCCGCCGGCTGCCTGCTGCAGTACGCCCGGGACACCCAGCGCAGCGCCCTGCCCCATCTGCGCGGCATCACCGCCGAGCGTGCCGGGGAGTCACTGCTGGTGGACGCCGCCAGCCGCCGCAACCTGGAGCTGGAAACGAGCCTCACGGGCGATCCGTCGGCCAGCCTCGCCGGCGTGCTGGACCACTGCGCCACCACCATGGGCAGCCGCCTGCTGCGCCGCTGGCTGAACCGGCCGCTGCGGGACCGGCAGATCCTCCGGCAACGCCACCACGCGCTGGATGCCCTGCGCGAGGCCCGGCACGGGCTGCTGCACGACCCCCTGCGGGAGATCGGCGACCTGGAGCGCATCCTGTCGCGCGTGGCGCTTTTGTCGGCGCGCCCCCGCGACCTCGCCCAGCTGCGCACCGCGCTCGGGCTGCTGCCCGCCCTCGAGGCCTCGCTCGCGCCCCTGGACTCGCCGCGGCTGCAGGCGCTGCGCGCCGCCCTCGGCGACCACGCCGCCACGCACGCACTGCTCGGCCGGGCGCTCGTCGACAGCCCGCCGCTCCTGATCCGGGACGGCGGCGTGATCGCGCCGGGCTACGACGCGACGCTCGACGAGCTCCGGGACATCAGTGAGAACGCCGACCGCTACCTGGTGGAGCTCGAGGCCCGCGAGCGCGCCCGCACGGGGCTGCCCTCGCTCAAGGTGGGCTACAACCGCGTGCACGGCTACTTCATCGAATTGAGCCGGGGCCAGGCCGACCGGGCGCCGGCCGACTACCAGCGCCGCCAGACGCTCAAGGGCGCGGAGCGCTACATCACGCCGGAGCTCCGGGACTTCGAGGGCAAGGTGCTGTCCGCCCGCGACCGGTCGCTGGGCCGCGAGAAGGAGCTGTACGCGGCCCTGCTGCAGGCGATCGGCAACCACCTCGACGGCCTGAGCGCGATGGCCGCCGCGGTGACCGAGCTCGACGTGCTGGCGAACCTCGCCGAGCGCTCGGTGACCCTCAACTACTGCCGGCCGGAGCTCAGCGACGAGCCCGGCCTCAGGATCCGCGGCGGCCGTCACCCGGTGGTCGAGCAGCTGCTGGACGCGCCCTTCATCCCCAACGACCTGATCCTCGGCGACAACCGGCGCCTGCTGGTGGTGACCGGCCCGAACATGGGCGGCAAGTCCACCTGGATGCGCCAGGCGGCGCTCATCGCGCTGCTGGCCCACATGGGATCCTTCGTGCCGGCGGACGCCGCGGAGATCGGGCCGCTGGACCGGATCTTCACCCGCATCGGCGCGGCAGACGACCTGGCCGCGGGCCGCTCCACCTTCATGGTGGAGATGACGGAGACCGCCAACATCCTGCACAACGCGACCGCCTCGAGCCTGGTGCTGATGGACGAGATCGGCCGCGGCACCAGCACCTTCGACGGCCTGTCCCTCGCCTGGGCCACCGCCCACCACATGGGCGAGCGGCTCCGGGCCTTCACCCTCTTCGCCACCCACTACTTCGAGCTGACCGCGCTTGCGACCGAGCTGCCCGCCTGCGCCAACGTGCACCTCGATGCGACGGAGCACGGTGACCGGCTGGTCTTCATGCACACCGTGAAGGAAGGCCCCGCGAGCCAGAGCTACGGCCTGCAGGTGGCGGCGCTGGCCGGCGTGCCGCGCGCGGTGATCCAGCGCGCCCGGGGCTACCTGCAGCAGCTCGAGGCCCAGTCGGTGGCCCAGCGGGCTGCGGGATCCCCGCAGCAGCAGCTGGCGCTCGGCCCCGCGGCGCCGGAGCCGGACGGCGGGCCCGACCCGCTGCAGGCAGCGCTCGATGCCCTCGACCCCGATGCGCTCACGCCGAAGCAGGCGCTGGACGCGCTCTACCGACTGAAGAAGATCGGCGGGCGCTGAGCGCGCGTCACCAGGCGACGGTCGCGCCGAAGCGGTCGATGAACCGCCCGCTGTCGGCCAGCGTCAGGCGGTCGCAGGTGGCCTGCTGGCTCGCCACGCTGTCGGCCGGGTCGATGGGCGCGTCCGGACCGCCGAGCTCGGTATCGCACCAGCCGGGCGCCATCGCGATGACGATGGTGTCGCGCCATTCGAGCGCCATGCTCCGCGCCACCATGTTGAGGCCCGCCTTGCTGCTGCGGTAGGCGTAGGACTGCCCCATCGTGTTGTTGCCGATGGAGCCGAGGTCGCTGGACATCATCACGACCAGCGGACGGTTGCCGGCCTGCAGATTGGGCCTGAGGGCAACCGTGACGCGGAAGGGCCCGAGCAGGTTCACCGCGAGGATGTCCTGCCAGACCCGGTAGTCCATGTGGTCGAGGCTCTGGTACGCGAGGCCCTCCGGCAGGCCGTGCGGCCCGTAGGTGCCGGCATTGTTCAGCAGCACGTCAACGGGCTGGCCCCGGAGCGCCGCCGCGAGCGTCGCCACCGAGGCCTCATCGGTGACGTCGAGCGGCAGTCGCCGGACGGTGTCCGGGTAATGCTCCGCGAGCGCGGCCAGCGGCCCCGGCGCCGACGGCTGCCGCGCGCAGGCCAGCACCGTCCAGCCGCGCGCGGCGTAGCGCTGCGCGTGGGCGAGACCGATACCCCGGTTGGCGCCCGTGATCAGGACGGTGGGCGTGCCCATCTCAGCGGGGCGGCCTGTCGGCCGCGGCAGCTGCAGGACGGGCGGCCGTGCCCGGCACTGCGCTGCCGCCCACCAGCTGGCCGCTGGCGGCGATGCGCTGCTGGGCCCGGCCGAGCCACACGCCCAGCACCGCCCAGGCGAGGGCCAGGGGCACCGCGACGCTCGCGAGCCCGACCAGCGCCATGCCGAGCTTGCCGAGCAGGCCCTCGGTCCAGGCGCCCAGCGCGTCGCCGGTACGGTAGCCGAAGGTGTCGGTGAAGGCCTTGGCCTTGTATTTCTCCTCGCGGCTGACCACCGTGAAGAGCGTCTCGCGGCCGGGCCGCATCAGCGCGCGCTGCACGGCGCGGAAGGTGGCCTCGAAGACGATCAGCGCGGTCAGCGAACCGACGATGGCGAGGCCGATGAAGCCGAGCGCCACGGTCAGCGGCAGCACGGCGAGTGCCACCGACACGCCGAGCTTCTTCATCAGGTGGCCGGCCACGATCAGCTGCAGCACCAGCGTGGCGATCTGGGTATACAGGTCGATCTTGGCGAAGAGGCCTGCGCGCAGGTCCACCGAGTCGCCGACCGCGGCCACCATCTGCAGGCGCGTGAAGTAGATGAAGGTGGCAATCACCGCCAGCGTCAGCACGTAGACGGCAATGCCCATCAGGTAGGGCGAGCGGAATACCGCGCGGAAGCCCTCCCAGGCACTGCCGCCGATCACGCTCTGCTCGCTGACCGACGGCGGCGCCTCCGGGTCGCCGGCGGCCACGACCGCGCGCTCGGGGCGCAGCAGCGCCACGCCCCAGGCGCTGGCCGTGGCGATGACGAGAAAGCCGACCGCAATCAGCAGCATCGCCGCGGCGCCGAGTGGCCCGGTGAGCGTCGCGGCGAGCCACGAGCCGACGATCGCGCCGCTGGTGCCGCCGACCGCAATTGCGCCAAACAGCCGCTTGCTCTGCTCCAGCGAGAAGCGGTCGGCCATCAGCGCCCAGAACACCATGGTGATGAACAGGTTGAAGACGCTCATCCAGACGTAGAACACCTGGCCGCTGGTCACGCCGATGGCGTCCGGCGCAAAGGCGATCAGCGCCCAGAAGAGCAGCAGGTTGACGGCAAAGAAGGCATGCGTCGCGCTGATGAACACCAGCCGGCGAAAGCGCCCCACCAGCCAGCCGAACAGCGGGTTGACGACCAGGGTCAGCACCAGCGTGAGCATGAACAGCCAGCGCACCGAATCGATGCCCCGCTGCATGCCGAGCGCGTCCCGGGTGGGCCGGAGCACCATCAGCGCCGTCAGGATGCAGAACATGTACAGGGCCGCCAGCAGCAGCGGGGACACCTCTTCCCGGCGCACGTTCAGGAACCGCTGCAACACAGCCGTCATGGGCAAACCTCGATCAACGCATGGCCGGCGCACTCTGCCTGATGGGCAGGATCCGGGTCAAAGCGGCCGGCACCCTATCGCGGCGCGTGTCCAGTCCGGAGACAGGCCCGCTGGCGCCGCGACTCAGGGCCAGACGTTTGCCTGCGTGTCGAAGCCGGTCCGGGACGCCTTCACCACGCAGAAGCGCTGCCCCGTGGGCGCCTCCATCACCCACCAGCTTTTCACCCGGGCCACGCGCCTTGCCCCCAGCCGCTCGAGGCGCTGTACCTCGGCGTCCATATCGTCGGTCTCGATGTCCAGATGCACCCGGCTCGGATGACTGACCCGCTGGACCTCTATATGCAGTCCGTCCGGGCCCGTCTCGAGCAAGGCGTAGCCCTCGTCCTCGACGGATCCCGGTGCCCGGCGGGGCAGGCCCAGCGCAGCGCTCCAGAAGTCAGCGGCGGCCTCCAGGTCGGCGGTCTCGCAATCGATGATGAATCCGGCAAGCTGGCTCCTGTGCACGAGTGGCTCCTTACTGGGCGCTCCGGTAGGCCGGCGACTGGCGGTTGAACATGCCGTGGCGGAGGAAAAAGGCGGTCTGGCTGGCCACTTCGGGCGACACCAGCAGCCCCGTGTGGGTGACGGGGTAGGTGAGGTGGTCCCTGATGCCCGGCAGGCGCGTCTCTTCGACGGCGATCGTCCCGTCGTTGGGCTCGGGCAGCACGCCGAGGAACATGCCGGCGCCCACGCTGGTGGTGCCGGCGATCACGCCCACCTCCCGGTTGCCCCGGTATTCCGTGAGCACCTGGCCCAGCAGCGCTTCGCGGCCGGTCTGGCCCAGTACCGCCGCGGCCAGGTCGCCGAGCTGGGCAAGACGCTCGGCCGCCACGCTGCCCCGGAGGGGCGAGCCGAGGCAGACCACCCGTCCCGGCAAGGCCAGCGGCCGACGATCGAGGGCCACCAGCGCCATCAGGCCGCCGGTGCTATGGCCCACCAGGTGAATGCGGGTGGCATCGAGCGTGTCGAGGAAATCCCGGAGCCGGTCCGCATTGGCGCCGAAGCCGGCCTCGAAGGTGCCGTACTGGAACAGGACGGTGGGATAGCCGTGCTCGCTGGTCAGCCGATGGCGCAGCAGCGAGGCCTCGGCCCCGTTCATCCACAGGCCGTGGATCACGACGACGATTTCGGTCTCGGTCATCTGGCGGCTCTGCTCGCGGCGACGGACGGTGGGTGGCTGATCGCCCTGCTCCTGACGCGGGCTGCTGTCAGCCGGCCTTGCCGCTCTCCCGCAACCGGATCCCGGTCTCCCTGAGCTGCTGGGCCGAGACCGCGCCGGGGGCCTCGGTGAGCAGGCAGCTCGCGGTCTGCGTCTTGGGGAAGGCAATCACGTCGCGGATGTTCTCGGTGCCGGCAAGCAGCATCACGAGCCGGTCGAGACCGAAGGCGATGCCGCCGTGGGGCGGCGCGCCGTACTTCAGCGCGCGCAGCAGGAAGCCGAACTTGCCCTCGGCCTCCTCGTCGGTGATGCCGAGCGTGCGGAACACCGCGGACTGCAGCGCCGACGAGTGAATGCGGATCGAACCGCCGCCGATCTCGTTGCCGTTCAGCACCATGTCGTAGGCGCGCGACAGGGCCTTGCCGGGATCGGCCTCCAGCGCGGCGGCATCCGCCACCGACGGCGCGGTGAAGGGGTGATGCAGCGCCGCCCAGCGCTTCTCCTTCGGATCCCACTCGAACATCGGGAAGTCCACGACCCACAGCGGATGCCAGCCCGGCTTGACGAGCTTCAGGTCACGCCCCACGCGCACGCGCAGTGCCGCCAGCGAATCGTTGACCACCTTCCGGTGATCGGCGCCGAAGAACACCAGGTCACCGTCAGCCAGCGCGAGGCGCGTGATCAGGCCCTGCACGGTCGCGTCCGGCAGGAACTTGAGGATGGGTGACTGCAGGCCTTCGCGGCCCTTCGCCACCTCGTTGACCTTGATGTAGGCGAGCCCGCGCGCGCCGTACTGGGCGACGAAGGCCGTGTAGTCATCGATCTCCTTGCGGGAGAGCGCGCCGCCACCGGGCACCTTGAGCGCCGCGACCCGGCCGTCGGGGTCCGCCGCCGGGCCGGCAAAGACCTTGAACTCGACGCCGGCCATCAGGTCGGCGACTTCGACCAGCTCCAGCGGGATGCTGAGATCCGGGCGGTCGATGCCGAAGCGGGCGATGGCCTCGGCGTAGGTCATGCGCGGCAGCGGCGGCAGCTCCTGGCCTGCCACCTCGCGGAACACGGTGCGGATCAGGTCCTCCATCACCGCCATCAGCGCGGCCTCGTCCATGAACGACACCTCGATGTCGATCTGGGTGAACTCGGGCTGGCGGTCGGCGCGCAGGTCTTCGTCGCGGAAGCAGCGGGCGATCTGGTAGTAGCGGTCCAGACCCGACATCATCAGGATCTGCTTGAAGAGCTGCGGCGACTGGGGCAGCGCAAAGAACTGCCCGGGATGGGTGCGGCTCGGCACGATGTAGTCGCGCGCACCTTCCGGCGTGGCCCGGGTCAGCACCGGCGTCTCCACGTCGACGAAGCCGTGACCGTCGAGGAAGCGGCGCACGGACTGGCTGATCCGGTGGCGCAGGCGCAGGTGGCCCTGCATGTCCACCCGCCGCAGGTCCAGGTAGCGGTACCGGAGGCGCAACTCCTCGGACACTTCCTCGTCGTGGTGGAAGGGCGGCGTCTCCGAGGTGTTCAGCACGGCGAGCTCGGTGGCCAGCAGCTCGACCTCGCCGGTCGGCAGTTTCGGGTTGACGGTGCCCTCGGGGCGCGGCCGCACCGTGCCCCGCACGCGCACCACGTATTCGCTGCGGAGCTTCTCCCCGGCTGCAAAGACGGCCGGGGCCGAGGGATCGAACACCACCTGCAGCAGGCCTTCGCGGTCGCGCAGGTCGATGAAGATCACGCCGCCGTGATCGCGGCGACGGTGCACCCAGCCGGCAACGGTGATTTGCTGGCCGACGGCGGCGGCGGTGACGGCGCCGCAGTAATGGCTACGCATGGGCGAAGGTGTCCGGAAGTGGGAGGCTTGATGAGAACTCAGTGCTTGTGACCGCCGGGCCCGTGGGAGTGCGTGCTGCCGCCGTGACTGTGGCTGTGCCCGCCCGCGCCGTGGCTGTGGCCACAGCTGCTGTCGTGCGTGTGGCCCTTGGCGGTGTCGAGGGAATGCCCCTTGCTGTCACCCGACCCGGCCGCGTCGGCCGGCTTGTCGGCGGATTTGTCCGCCGCCTTCCCGGCGTCCGGCTTGCCCTTGTCCCTGAAGTCGGTCTTGTACCAGCCGCTGCCCTTGAGGTGGAAATTGGGCGCCGCCGCGAGTTTGCGCAGTTTCAGCTTGCCGCAGTCGGGGCACTTGCGCAGCGCGCCCTCACCGGCCTTCTGCAGGACATCGAAGGTGTGGCCGCAGGCCTGGCACTGGTAGTCGAAAATGGGCATGGGGGTAGACCTCTGATCAAGCGGGTAATTCTAGCCTAGTGCCGGGATTTCCGGCGACTTTCCCGGCGGAGCGGGCGGTACTGCCGCGGAGCACGGGGAGTTTCCGGAAGGGGACAACTGCCGGCGTTGGCCGCGGCGGACGGTGTGTCCGGTTCATCAGCCGGCCGTGAAGACCAGCTCCCCGTCGGCCACATCGGCCCGGATCACCGCCCCGGGGCCGAAGCGCCCCTTCAGGATCTCCTGGGCCAGCGGATTCTCGATCTGCTGCTGGATGGCGCGCTTCAGGGGCCGGGCGCCATAGACGGGGTCGAAGCCCGCGGCGGCCAGCCGGTCGAGCGCCGCCTCGCTGACCTCGAGGGTCATCTCGCGGTCGGCGAGCCGCGCCCGTAGATAGCCGAGCTGGATGCTGACGATGTCGCGGATCTGGGCGGCGGACAGCGGGTGGAAGACCACGATGTCGTCCACCCGGTTGATGAATTCCGGGCGGAAGTGCTCGCGCACGTCCTCCAGCACGGCGGCCTTCATGGCGGCGTAGTTGGCCTCGCCCGCCATGCCCTGGATGCGCTGGGAGCCCAGGTTGGAGGTCATCACGATGACCGTGTTGCGGAAGTCCACGGTGCGGCCCTGGCCGTCGGTGAGGCGGCCATCGTCCAGCACCTGCAGCAGCACGTTGAAGACGTCCGCGTGGGCCTTCTCCACCTCGTCCAGCAGCACCACGGCATAGGGCTTGCGGCGCACGGCCTCGGTGAGATAGCCGCCCTCCTCGTAGCCCACGTAGCCCGGAGGTGCGCCGATCAGCCGGGCCACCGAGTGCTTCTCCATGAACTCCGACATGTCGATGCGGATCAGCGCGTCCTCCGTGTCGAACAGGAACTCGGCGAGCGCCTTGGTGAGCTCGGTCTTGCCGACGCCGGTGGGGCCGAGGAACAGGAAGGAGCCGTTCGGCCGTTTTGGGTCGGACAGCCCGGCGCGCGAGCGGCGGATGGCGTCGGCCACGGCCGTCAGCGCCTCGCCCTGGCCAACCACCCGGCGAGCCAGCGCCTCCTCCATGCGCAGCAGCTTGTCCTTTTCCCCTTCGAGCATCTTGCTGACGGGGATGCCGGTCCACTTGGAGACGATCTCCGCGATCTCCTCCTCGGTGACCTTGTTGCGCAGCAGGCGGGTCTCGCCCTTGCCGCGGCCGGAGGCCGCCGCAAGCTGGCGCTCCAGCTCAGGAATCCTCCCGTACTGAAGCTCGGACATGCGGGCCAGGTCCTGGCCGCGGCGGGCGGCCTCGAGATCCATGCGCGCGCGTTCCAGCGCCTCCTTGATCTGCGCCTCGCCCTGCACGGAAGCCTTTTCGGCCTTCCAGATCTCGTCGAGATCCGCGTACTCCTTCTCCAGGGCGCCGAGCTGCGCCTCGAGGTCCTTCAGGCGCTTCCGGGATGCCTCGTCGGACTCCTTCTTCAGCGCCACCTGCTCGATCTTCAGCTGGATGATGCGCCGGTCGAGCCGGTCCATCTCCTCGGGCTTGGAGTCGATCTCCATCCGCAGCCGCGACGCCGCCTCGTCGATCAGGTCGATGGCCTTGTCCGGCAGCTGCCGGTCGGTGATGTAGCGGTGCGACAGCGTGGCCGCGGCCACGATGGCGGGGTCGGTGATATCCACGCCGTGATGGACCTCGTAGCGCTCCTTCAGGCCGCGCAGGATCGCGATGGTGTCCTCCACCAGCGGCTCCAGCACCATCACCTTCTGGAAGCGGCGCTCCAGGGCGGCATCCTTCTCGATGTACTTGCGGTACTCGTCGAGGGTCGTGGCCCCCACGCAGTGCAGCTCACCGCGCGCCAGCGCCGGCTTCAGCATGTTGCCCGCGTCCATGGCGCCCTCGGCCTTGCCGGCACCGACCATGGTGTGCAGCTCGTCGATGAAGAGGATCACCTGGCCTTCCTGCTTCGCCAGGTCGTTGAGCACGCCCTTCAGCCGCTCCTCGAAGTCGCCGCGGTACTTGGCGCCCGCGATCAGGGCGCCCATGTCCAGCGCGAGGATGCGCTTGCTCTTGAGACTCTCGGGCACCTCGCCGTTGACGATGCGCTGGGCCAGGCCTTCGACGATGGCGGTCTTGCCCACGCCGGGCTCGCCGATCAGCACGGGGTTGTTCTTGGTGCGCCGCTGCAGCACCTGGATCGTCCGGCGGATCTCGTCATCGCGGCCGATCACCGGGTCGAGCTTGCCCTGCTCCGCCCGGGCGGTGAGGTCCACGGTGTATTTCTCCAGCGCCTGTCGCGTCTCCTCGGCGCCCGGGTCGGTCACCGCCTCGCCACCGCGCAGCTCGTCGATGGCCTTCTCGAGCGCACCGCGCACGACGCCTGCCTCCTTGAGCATCCGTCCGAGGTCGCCCTTGTCATCACAGGCGGCGAGCACGAAGAGCTCGCTCGAGATGTACTGGTCGTCCCGTTTCTGCGCGAGCTTGTCGGTGAGGTTGAGCAGGCGGCCCAGATCGTTCGAGGCGTGCACCTCGCCCCCCGTACCCTCCACACGGGGCAGACGGTCGAGCGCCTCGCCGAGGCGGGAACGGAGCAGCTTGAGATTGGCGCCCGCCTTGCCCAGCAGCGCGCCGATGCCGGGACCCTTCTGCTCCAGCAGCGCGGTGAGTACGTGGACGGGTTCCATGAACTGGTGATCGCGGCCCACGGCCAGGGACTGGGCGTCCTGCAGGGCCGTCTGGAAACGGGTGGTGAGCTTGTCGAGGCGCATGGAATCCGGTCCCTGTGGTTCAGCCCTGGGGGTTTCTGCTCACCCGACAATGGGGCCGGGGGGCTGGAAATCAAGCGGAATACCGCATCTCCTCACCCCAGCCACACCAGCGTCGCCTGCCGCCCGGTCTGCCCGTCCCGGCGGTGGGAATAGAAGCGATCGGGCTCCGCGTGCGTGCAGTACCCGCCGCCCCAGACGGCGGTAACCCCGGCGCGGGCGAGGCGCAGCCGGGCGGCGGCATACAGATCGAGCCGCCAGTGGCCGGGCCGCGTGCCGGCGAAGCAGCCTGCCGCCGCCGGGTCATCGCGCAGGAAAGTCTCGCGCACCTCGCTGCCCACCTCGTAGGCAGCGGGGCCGATGGCCGGGCCGAGCCAGGCGAGCAGCGCGGCCGGCGCAACGCCGGTACGCGCCAGCGCCGCCACGGTTGCCTCCAGCACGCCGGCCGCGAGCCCGCGCCAGCCCGCGTGGGCGGCCGCGACGCGCGTGCCGGCCCGGTCGCAGAACAGCACCGGCAGGCAGTCGGCGGTGAGCACCACGCAGGCGAGGCCGGGCTCTGCCGTCAGTGACGCATCGGCCGCCGGGCGGGCGGGTCCAGCGCCCGCGGTCACCACCGTCGTGCCGTGCACCTGATCGAGCCAGTACGGGCTGCGGGACAGGCCGAGGACCGCCTGCAGCCGCTCGCGGCCGGCCTGCACCCGGGCGGGATCGTCGCCGACGTGATCGCCGAGATTGAGCGCGGCGTAACGGCCCGTGCTGCCACCGCCGACGCGGGTCGTGGCCACGGCCTGCACGCCCGCAGGGGCCGGCCAGTCGGGCCGGATCAACGCGGGGGAGCCGCCGGCACCGGCCACTTGAGCTTCTCGAGGCGGTCCACGTCGGCACGGCTGCCGGCCTCGTTGCCGGCCTCGCTGTGCAGGAGGGCCGCCAGCAGGCCGCGGAAATCAGCGGGCAGCGGCGCCCACAACTCGAGCGGCGCACCGCTGAGGGGATGACTGAAGGCAATGCGCGACGCGTGCAGGGCCTGGCGGCGGAACTGCCGGAGCGTCGCGGCCAGTTCGGGCGCGGCACCGGCAGGAATGATGAGCCGCCCGCCGTAGGTGGGATCGCCGACGATGGGGTGACGCACGTGGGCCAGGTGCACGCGGATCTGGTGGGTGCGGCCGGTCTCCAGCCGGACGGCGACAAAAGTGTGGTGGGCGAAGCGCTCGAGCACCCGGTAGTGGGTCACCGCCGGCCGCCCGCTGTCGGTGACCGCCATCCGGACGCGCTCGCTGCGGTGCCGGCCTATCGCCGCATCCACCTCCCCACCGCCGGTCATGCGGCCCACGCACACGGCCCGGTATTCCCGCGTGATCTCCCGGGCCGCGAGAGCCCGGACCAGATGGGTGTGGGCCGGGAGCGTCTTCGCCACGATCAGCAGCCCCGAGGTGTCCTTGTCCAGGCGGTGCAGGATGCCGCTGCGGGGCAACGCGTCCAGCGCCGGACAATGCGCGAGCAGGCCGTTCTGCAGCGTGCCCGCCGGGTTGCCCGCGCCCGGGTGCACGACCAGGCCCGGCGGCTTGTTCAGCACCAGCAGCGCCTGGTCTTCAAAGACGATCTCGAGCGGCATGTCCTCGGCCCCGGGGCCCGTCTCGCCGGACTCCGACGCGACGCAGAGTTCGACGACCTGGCCCGCAAGTACCCGCGTGCGCGGCTCGGCACCCTGGCCGTCCAGCCGCACCTGCCCCCCGAGGATCCACTGCTTCAGGCGGCTGCGCGAGTAGTCCGGCAGCAGCTCCGCCAGCGCCTGGTCCAGGCGCCGGCCGGCTTCCGCCTCCGGGATGATGAGCGTGTGCTGCGCCGGGTCCATGGGGGGCTAGGCTATACTCCCGGCCGCCGCTACAACAGCCATTGCACTCCACCGACGGACCACTGCCACATTTTCATGCGCTTCACGACGTCCACCCGCGCCCTGCGCCTGCTCGTCGCCGTGCTCTGCCTCGGCACCGTGCTGGCCGGCTGCGCCAGCAAGGAAGACCGGGACTCGCGTTCCGGGTCCGCGGAGCTGTACGAGAAGGCCCGCAAGGCCATGGACAGCGGCAATTACGGCAATGCGATCCGCTACTACGAGTTCCTGGGCGCGCGCTTTCCCTTCAGCAACGAGACCAAGCAGTCGCAGCTCGACCTCATCTACTGTTACTACAAGGACGGACAGACCGAGTCGGCGGTGGATGCCGCCACCACCTTCGAGCGCGAAAACCCCACGCATCCGCGCGTGGACTACGCGCTCTACATGCGGGGCCTGGCCTATTTTTCAGGCCAGCACAGCTGGTATCACAAGCTGTTCAACGCCAACCTTGCCGATCGGCCGCCGCGCAACGTGCAGGAATCCTTCTCGGCCTTTTCGCAGCTCGTGCAGCGTTTTCCGCAGAGCCCCTACGCGGAGGACGCGCGCCAGCGCATGGTCTTCCTGCGCAACCGGCTCGCCGAGTACGAGAACTACGTGGCCCGTTACTACCTGAAGCGCGACGCCTGGCTCGCGGCCGCCAACCGGGCCCGCTACGCGGTGGAGCAGTTCGAAGGGTCGCCCGCCGTCGCCGAATCGCTCGAGATCATGGTCATTGCCTATGAGCGCCTCGGCATGACCGATGTGGCCGAGAACACCCGGCAGGTGCTGGCGGCCAGCTATCCGGAACGCATGGCGGCAGTCGAAAAGGCCGAGCGGGGGCCCTGGTACCGGTTCTGGTAGGCCCGCCCGGTGGCGACAAGCGCCGCCGGGTCAGCAGGCGCTGTCAGGCGGAGTGCCGGTAGCCGGAGGTGATCGGGTAGCGCCAGTCCCTGCCGAAAGCCCGGCTCGAGATGCGCACGCCGGGCGGTGCCTGGCGGCGCTTGTATTCGGCCTGCCGCACCAGCGCGAAGATCCGGTCCACCACCGCCGGGTCAAAGCCCCGGGCCGCGATCTCGTCCACGGACCGGTTCTCCAGGATCAGGGCGTCAAGGATCGGATCGAGTATCCCGTAGGGCGGCAGCGTGTCGCTGTCCTGCTGGTCGGGCCTGAGCTCGGCGCTGGGCGGGCGGGTGATGACCCTCTCCGGTATCACGGGGCTTACGCTGTTCCGGTACCGGGCAAGCCGGTAGACGAGGGTCTTGGTGCAGTCGCGAATGGGCGCGAAGCCGCCCGCCATGTCGCCGTAGAGCGTCGCATAGCCGACCGCCATTTCGCTCTTGTTGCCGGTGGCGAGCACCATCTTGCCGGTCTTGTTCGAGATGGCCATCAGCAGGAGGCCGCGGGCGCGCGACTGGATGTTCTCCTCCGTGGCGTCCTCCGGCAGGCCGGCAAACAGCACGTTCAGCGTGCCCCGGGCCGACGCGACAAGGCTGTCGATCGGCAGCACCTGGTAATCGACGCCCATCAGGCGGGCCTGCGCGCCGGCATCCTCGAGGCTGATGGCCGCCGTGTAGCGGTAGGGCATCATCACCGCCTGCAGGGCCGCGGCACCGATGGCGTCTGCCGCGATGGCGAGCGTCAGGGCGGAATCGATGCCCCCGGAAAGCCCGAGCACGGCGCCGGGAAAGCCGTTGTTGCGCACGTAGTCCCGGACGCCGGTGACGAGGGCGGCGTAGACGCTGGCCACCTCGGCCGGCACGGGCTCGAGCCGGCCCCGCTCCGGCTCCAGCCGGCCGCCGTGGCGCCTGAAAGTGACGACGGACAGCCCGGGCTCGAAGGCCGGCGCCCGGCTGATCACCTCGCCGGTGGCATCGACCGCGAAGGAGCCGCCATCGAAGACCAGCTCGTCCTGGCCGCCCACCATGTTCAGGTAGAGCACCGGCAGGCCGGTTTCCTGCGCGCGGCTCGCCAGCACCTGCTCGCGGCGCAGCTGCTTGCCGATCTCGAAGGGCGAGCCGTTGACGGCCAGCAGCAGCTCCGCACCGGCCGCGCGCGCGGCGGCCGCCGGGCGCGGCTCCCAGACATCCTCACAGATGCCGAGGCCGAGCCGCACGCCGCGGAACTCCACTACCGTCGGCCCGTCGCCCGGCGTGAAGTAGCGTTCCTCGTCGAAGACGCTGTAGTTCGGCAGGCAGCACTTGCGGTAGTTGGCGACGCGCCGCCCGCCCGCGATCAGCGCCACCGCATTGTAGATGTGCTGCCCGTCGTACTCCGGGTAGCCGACCACCACGCCCACGTCGCCGGTCTCGGCCGCGATGCGGTCGAGGCCCTCGCCCACCTGGCGCCGCAGGCCCGCGTGAAACAGCAGGTCTTCGGGCGGGTAACCGCACAGCGCCAGCTCGGGAAAGACCACGAGGTCCGCGCTCGCGGCGTCACGCACCTCGCGGAACAGCCGGATCATGCGGGTTGTGTTGCCGGCGACATCGCCCACCAGGAAACCCTGCTGGGCGAGCGCAATACGCAGGGTGTCGGTCAGAGGAGCAGCTCCTGCATGGCGCTGCCGAGCTCGGCGGGCGAGCGCACGGTGCGTACGCCGGCCTTCTCGAGCGCCGCGAACTTGGCTTCCGCCGTGCCCTCGCCGCCGGAGATGATGGCACCGGCATGGCCCATGCGCTTGCCGGGCGGCGCGGTCACGCCGGCGATATAGGCCACGACCGGCTTGGTGACGTTCTTCTCTATGTAGCGCGCGGCGGCCTCCTCATCGGTGCCGCCGATCTCGCCCACCATGATGATGCCGTCGGTGGCGGGATCCTGCTGGAACAACTCGAGGCAGTCGATGAAATTCATGCCGCGGACCGGATCGCCGCCGATGCCGACGCACGTGGTCTGGCCGAGGCCGTTTCGCGTGGTCTGGAAGACCGCCTCGTAGGTGAGCGTGCCCGAGCGGGAGACGATGCCCACGCGGCCGGGCTGGTGGATGAAGCCCGGCATGATGCCGATCTTGCACTCGCCCGGCGTGATGATGCCGGGGCAGTTCGGCCCGATCAGGCGGCAGTCGTAGTCGCGCAGCACCGCCTTGACGCGCACCATGTCGAGCACCGGGATGCCCTCGGTGATGCACACGATCAGCTTCACGCCGGCATCGGCGGCCGCGAGGATCGCATCGGCCGCACCGGGTGCCGGAACGAAGATGAGGCTCACGTCGGCGCCCGTCGCGCGCACCGCCTCCGGCATGGTGTCGAAGACCGGCAGGCCGAGATGCGCGGTGCCGCCGCGGCCCGGCGTGCAGCCGGCAACGATCTGCGTGCCGTACTCCATGCACTGCTGGGCATGAAATGAACCCTGCCGGCCGGTCAGGCCCTGGCAGATGATCTTCGACTGTCTGTTGACGAGAATGCTCATGCTGCGGCTGCCACGGCCTTGCGGGCCGCATCGGTGAGGTCTGCTGCGGTGCTGATGGCGAGGCCACTGTCCTTCAGCATGGCCCGGCCCTGGTCCACGTTCGTGCCTTCGAGGCGCACCACGACCGGCACGGCCACGTTGACTTCCCTGACCGCCCGGATGATGCCCTCCGCGATCAGGTCGCAGCGCACGATGCCGCCGAAGATGTTGACGAGGATCGCGCGCACCCCGGGGTTCGAGAGGATCAGCTTGAAGGCCTCCGCCACCCGCTCCGGGGTCGCACCGCCGCCCACGTCCAGGAAATTGGCGGGCTCCCCGCCGTGGAGCTTGATCAGGTCCATGGTGGCCATCGCAAGCCCGGCGCCATTGACCATGCAGGCGATGTTGCCGTCGAGCGAGACGTAGTTCAGGTCGTGCTCGGCGGCCCGCCGCTCCATCTCGTCTTCCTGGCTGGGGTCGCGCATGGTCTGCAGCTCGCGCTGCCGGTAGAGCGCGTTCTCCTCCACGTTGAGCTTGGCGTCCAGCGCCACCAGGTCACCGCCGGCGGTCACGATCAGCGGGTTGACCTCGAGCAGGCTCGCGTCGCACTCGGTGAACAGCCGGTAGAGCCGCTGCGCGAAGTCAACGAACTGCAGCACCTGCTCGTGGCCGAGGCCGAGGCCGTAGCCCAGCTGGCGGGCCTGGTAGGCCTGCAGGCCGGCGGCCGGGTTGATGGCCGTGGTGAGGATCTTTTCCGGGGTCTTTGCCGCCACTTCCTCGATGTCCATGCCGCCCGCGGCCGAGCCGATGAAGGCGATGCGCTCCCGCGACCGGTCCACCAGCAGGCTCAGGTACAGTTCCCGGGCAATGTCGCTGCCCGCCTCGACGTAGACCTGGTTCACGGGCAGGCCCTGGGGGCCCGTCTGTTTGGTGGCGAGCCGCGTGCCGAGCAGGGTACGCGCCAGCTGTCCGACCTCTTCGGGGCTACGGGCCAGCTTGACGCCGCCGGCCTTGCCCCGGCCGCCGGCGTGCACCTGGGCCTTGACCACCCAGACCTTGCCGCCGAGGCGGCTGGCCCCGGCGACCGCCTGGGCGGGGGTTGCGGCCACTTCGCCGGCAGGGACGGGAATGCCAAAGCGCCGGAACAGCTCTTTGGCCTGATATTCATGGAGATTCATGGCGGGTGCCTGGCGTCGGAAGGCGGCTATTGTGGGCGAATTGTGCGCTGAGTCAAAGTGGGACGACGGTCACGCAACGGCTGCCCCTGCCAGACATAATGCACGCTGGTCCCCCGGTTCAAGCCATGGCGACTGCCGAACAGACCCTCAAGGAATCACTGCGGCCCCCGGCCGAGGAGGCCACGCGGATCATCGGCGACGATGTGTCCCGGCGGCTGCTGCGCTTCGTCGGCGTGTTTCGCGCCGGCATCGCCGGCACCCTGCTGGTGATCGCGCTGGGCTCCCAGGATCCGCCCATCCTCGGCGTCCGCTATCCCGCGCTTTTTCTGGTTACCGCGGGGCTCTACGGCTGTTTTGCCCTGCTGGTGCTCGCCTGGCAGTGGAACCGGCCCATCCTGTCGCCCCGCGTCACCCTCGTTGAACTGGCGGGCGACATCCTGGCGATCACCCTGCTGATGCACGCGAGCGGCGGCGTGCGCAGCGGCATCGGCGGCCTGCTGGTGGTGTTCGTCGCGGCGGCCAGCCTCACGCTGCGGGGCCGGCAGGCCTTCTTCGCCGCGGCGGTAGCGGCGCTCGCCGTGCTCGCGGAACAGGGTCTGAGCGTGCTCTACCGCCAGGCGCCCGCCGATGCGTTCCTGGCCTCGGGCGTGCTGGGCGCGATCATCTTCATGATCGCCTCGGCCGCCTACCCGCTCGCCCGGCGCCTGGAGGAGAGCGAGGCCCTGGCTCGCCAGCGGGGCATCGACCTCGCGAATCTGGCGCAACTGAACGAGTACGTCATCCAGAACCTGCGCGAGAGCATCATCGTGGTGGACGGCGACAACCGGATCCGGCTGATCAACCAGTCGGCGGCCAAATATGCCGGCATCCGGACCCTGGAGCCCGGGCAGGACCTGGGGCGGCTGGCACCGAACCTGAGCCGCATGCTCGCCGACTGGCGCCGGCAGGGAAATCCCCTGCTCCAGCCGCCGGCCTTCACCTCGGCGGACGGCACCACACGGATCAATGCCTACCTGGCACCGCTGGGCAGCGGGGAACGGGGCGGTGAAGACGCGCCCGTTCTGATGTTCCTCGAAGACGCCGGGCTGCTCGCCGAAAAGGTGCAGCAGACCAAGCTCGCCGCCCTCGGCCGCCTGTCCGCCAGCATTGCCCACGAGATCAGGAACCCGGTGGGCGCGCTCAGCCACGCGAGCCAGCTGCTGGAGGAATCCGCCTCGCTGGGGCCGGAAGACCGGCGGCTCATCAGCATCATCCAGACCAACTCGAAGCGCGTCAGCGAGATCGTGGAGAACGTGCTGCAGCTCTCGCGGCGGGAGAGCACCCGGCCGGAACTCATCTACCTCGCGGACTGGGTGCGGGAGTTTGCCGCCGAGTTCAGCGCCACGCTGGAACTGTACGAGGGCCAGCTCACCGTGCAGCCCGCACCCGACGTCGAGGTCCGGATGGATCCGGGCCACCTGCACCAGGTGGTCTGGAACCTGTGCGAGAACGCCGTTAAATACGGCAGCGGCAAAGGCGGCATCGCCGTCGAGATCAGCTACGGGCGCCTGCCGGGCTCGAGCCGGCCCTTCCTGGAGGTTGCCGATGCCGGCGCCGGCATACCCGATGCCCTGCGCGAGCAGGTCTTCGAGCCCTTTGCCACGGGCCGTACCGGCGGCATCGGCCTCGGGCTCTTCATCTCGCGCGAGCTCTGCGAGTGCAACCGGGCCGCACTGGTGTACGAGCCGAGACGGGGCGGCGGCAGCGTCTTCAGGGTGGTGTTCGCCGACCCGGCCCGGTGGGAGTCCTGAGCATGGCGCAGAGCATGGCGCGGCCGACGGCACTGGTGGTGGACGACGAACCCGACATTCGGGAACTGCTGGCCCTGACGCTATCGCGAATGGACATAGATGCCGTCACCTGCGCCGACATCACCAGCGCCCGGGAGCGCCTTGCGCGGCAGGAATTCAGCCTGTGCCTGACCGACATGCGCCTGCCCGACGGCGACGGCCTTGAGCTCATCGAGTGGATGCAGGCCCGGGGCTCGCGCACGCCGGTGGCGGTGATCACCGCCCACGGCAACGTGGAGACGGCCGTGCGCGCCCTGAAGGCCGGCGCCTTCGACTTCATCTCCAAGCCGCTGGACGTCAAGGTGCTGCGCAAGCTGGTTGGCAGCGCGCTGAAGCTGCCGCAGGCGGGCCTGACGGCAGGCAAGGCCCAGCTGCTCGGCGTCTCGCCGGCAATCGAGCGCCTGCGCCAGACCATCGCCAAGGTGGCCCGCAGCCAGGCGCCGGTGCACATCACCGGCGAATCGGGCACGGGCAAGGAGCTGGTGGCACGCATGATCCACGAGCAGGGCGCGCGGGCAGAGGGGCCCTTCGTGCCGGTGAACTGCGGGGCCATCCCCACGGAACTGATGGAGAGCGAGTTCTTCGGGCACCGCAAGGGCGCCTTCACCGGCGCGGTCAGCGACAAGGCGGGTCTCTTCCAGAGCGCCGAGGGCGGCACGCTGTTCATGGACGAGATCGCCGACCTGCCCCTGGCCATGCAGGTCAAGCTGCTGCGCGTGATCCAGGAAAAGACGCTGCGGCCCGTGGGCCAGGCGGCCGAGCTGGCCGTGGACGTGCGCATCCTGTCGGCCACCCACAAGGACCTCCGGGGGCTGGTGGCGAGCGGGCACTTCCGTGAAGACCTGTACTACCGGATCAACGTCATCGAGCTGCGCGTGCCGCCGCTGCGGGAGCGGGGCGAGGACATCGCCCTGCTGACGCGCCACATCCTCGCCCGGCTGGCGGCCGGCATGGGCATGGCGGTGCCCACCCTGACCCCGGAGGCCCGGGCCCGGCTGCAGGGCTACGCCTTTCCCGGCAACGTCCGGGAACTGGAGAACGTGCTGGAGCGGGCGGTGGCCCTGGCCGGGGAGGTGATCACGGCGGACGACATCCAGGTGCACCAGCGGGTCGCGCCGGGGTCCGGGCCGGCAGCCGTTCCGGGGACACCGGTGGCCGGGGCCGGGCCGGCCACCGGGCCGCTGGCGGCCCCGGGGCCGTCCGGGGGGGCAGCGCCCCCGGCCGGTGCCCCGCTGGAGGAACGCCTGGACTCGGTGGAACGCGAGACCATTCTCGAGGCCCTGAAAGCCCACCGCTACAACCGGACGGCCACCGCCCGCACCCTGGGCCTGACGCTGCGGGCCCTGCGCTACCGGATGCAGAAACTGGGCATCGACTGAGCAGCCTGACGCCCAGCGTCACTTGTTGACGTTCTGCGTCCCGCCGGTGGAATACCGCGGCCGGACTTATGTTGCGCCGCCTGAACGGCGGCTCAGGTCTGGCGGATCTTTTTCATTACAGAACAATCACTTGCTCATGTCCGGTGCCGGCTGGCATGGATCCTGCAAAGTACTGCCCGCAGGCCCCGGCCGCGAATTTGTAACCGCTTTCCCTTAACCCACGGAGTACCCCCCATGACGAAGAAAGTGCAACAGGGCTTCACGCTCATCGAGTTGATGATCGTGGTGGCCATCATCGGCATCCTGGCCGCCATCGCCATCCCGGCCTACCAGGACTACACGATCCGCTCGCAGGTGACTGAAGGCCTGAACCTGGCCAGCGCGGTGAAGACCGGCGTCGCCGAATCCTTCGCCAATACGGGCGCCTGGCCGGCGGACCTCGAGGGTGCCGGTGGCGACAGCGCCAACCCGCCCTCCGGCAAGTACGTCGAAAGCGTGGATGTGAGCAACGGCACGATCACCATCACCTTCGGTAACGATGCCAATGCCCAGCTGACCTCCACGGGTGCCGTCCTCACGCTGCAGCCCATGATCAGCGCCAATGACGACGTGATCTGGCTCTGCGGCTACTACACGGGTGCGGCCGTCGTGGGCATGACCGACCCGGCTGCCGGCGCTTCCGACGCCGGTGCCACGGACGTGCTGCCCAAGTACCTGCCCCAGTCCTGCCGCGACGACACCTGATCCAGGCTCGCCGTCCGGCGGAGCTGCAAGGCTCCCGGAAAGCCCCTGCCGCAAGGCAGGGGCTTTTCTTTTGGGAAATTGCGAAACTGGGCAATAGTCCGGTTGCACCGCCCGGCACTCATCCGTAACACTAGCCCCCTACCCTGACGCCCGGGCCGGGACGGCCGGGCATACCGGTGTGCGCCCCGCGCAACCGGGGGTTTTGGCAGCGCCAGAAGGAGCCTATGGCCGTATCCGCCACCAATTCCCCGCTGTCCGGGCTGCCGCGGCGCCTGGTGCAGGACGGGCTGATCACCGAGGAGGCGGTGCTGCATGCCCAGCAGGGCGCGCAGGCCCAGCGCGTCTCCCTGGTGGCCTATCTGGTCGGCCGGCAGCTGGTCGAGTCGCGCAAGGTCGCCGTGGCCGCCGCCTCCGAGTTTGGCGTCCCCCTGTTCGACCTGGACGCCATGGAGCTGGACATGGAGGCCGTCAAGGCGGTGGACCAGCGCCTGCTCGCCAAGCACCAGGTGCTGCCGCTCGTCATGCGCGGCAAACGGCTGTTCCTCGGCGTGGCCGACCCCACCGACATGCACGCGGTGGACGAAATCAAGTTCCAGTCCGGCCTGCGGGTGGACCCGATCATCGTCGAGCAGGACAAGCTCGAGGCGATGGTGGGCCGGGCGCTGGAAGCCGTCGACACGGCCATGGGCTCGTTCGCGGAGGATGACTTCGACCTCGAAAGCCTCGAGGTCACGGGCGGCGACGACGAGGTTGTGGGCGACGACGTGGCCCGGGACGACGTCGAGGACGCGCCCGTGGTGCGTTTCGTCAACAAGATCATGCTGGACGCGATCAAGCGAGGGGCCTCCGACATCCACTTCGAGCCCTACGAGAAGGTCTACCGGGTGCGCACCCGCCTGGACGGCGTGCTGAAGCAGGTGGCGGCCCCGCCGCTCGCGCTGTCGCACAAGGTCACGGCGCGCCTCAAGGTGATGGCGAGGCTCGATATCGCCGAGCGCCGCGTTCCCCAGGACGGGCGCATCAAGCTCAGGCTGTCCAAGAACCGTGCCATCGACTTCCGCGTCAACACCTGCCCGACGCTGTTCGGCGAGAAGGTGGTGATGCGCATCCTCGACCCCACCGCGGCCAAGCTCGGCATCGAGGTGCTGGGCTACGAGGATTTCCAGCGCAAGCTCTACCTCGATGCGCTGGCCAAGCCCTACGGCATGATCCTGGTCACCGGGCCCACGGGCAGCGGCAAGACCGTGTCCCTGTACACCGGCATCAACATACTGAACACCGAGGACCGCAACATCTCCACCTGCGAGGACCCGGTGGAAATCAACGTGCCCGGCATCAACCAGGTCAACGTGAACCCCAAGGTGGGTCTCAACTTTGCGACGGCCCTCAAGGCCTTCCTCCGCCAGGACCCGGACGTGATCATGGTCGGCGAGATCCGGGACCTCGAGACCGCGGAGACGGCCATCAAGGCCGCCCAGACGGGCCACCTCGTGCTCTCCACCCTGCACACCAACGACGCGCCGCGGACGCTGACGCGACTCGTGGACATGGGGGTAAAGCCCTATGCCATCGCCACGTCGGTGCACCTGATCATTGCCCAGCGGCTTGCCCGCCGGCTCTGCGAACACTGCAAGGAGCTGCGGGATATCCCCGAGGAGGCGCTGCTCACCGAAGGCTTCGGGCGGGAAGAGATCCGCGCGGGCCTGCGGGTCTTTGGTCCGGTGGGCTGCAAGCAGTGCAACGACGGCTACAAGGGCCGGGTGGGCATCTATCAGGTGCTGCCGGTCACCGAAGCCATCGGCCGCATCATCCTGGAAGGCGGCAACGCGGTGCAGATCGAGGAACAGGCGGTCAAAGACGGTGTCTGGACCCTGCGCCGTTCCGCACTGCAAAAAGTCAAGGACGGCGTCACAAGTCTCGAGGAAATCAATAGGGTTACCATAGAGACTTGATATGTTATCCGGGCGCCTCGGGCGGGCGTCGATCGGGCATCCACATCGGGGTTCAGACGGGCATGGCTAACGGCGTTGCCATCAATCAGACGCCCTTCCGCTGGGAAGGGACCGACACCCGCGGCAACAAGGTACGGGGCAAGTCCATTGCGGCGAACGAGGCCGCGGTGCGGGCGGAGCTGCGCAAGCAGGGCGTCGTCCCCGTCAGGATCCGGAAGGAGCTGACCCTCTTCAGGAGCCAGGGCACCGTCACGCCTTACGACATCGCGATCTTCAGCCGTCAGCTCGCCACCATGCTGACGGCCGGTATTCCGCTGGTCCAGGCCTTCGAGATCGTCGGCAGCGGCCACGACAACCCGGCCATGCAGAAGCTGATCCTCAGCATCAAGGTCGACCTGGAGTCCGGCACCGCGCTCGCCGAGGCGCTCGGCAGGCATCCGCTGCACTTCGACGACCTGTACATCAACCTGGTAACTGCCGGCGAACAGGCCGGCTCGCTCGACACCCTGCTGGACAAGGTGGCCACCTACAAGGAGAAGACGGAGGCCATCAAGAAGAAGATCAAGAAGGCCCTGTTCTACCCGGCCGCGGTCATGGTCGTGGCGGTGATCGTCACGATGATCCTGCTGATCTTCGTCATTCCGCAGTTCGAGTCGCTGTTCAAGGGCTTTGGCGCCGACCTGCCGGCCTTCACCCGCATGGTCATCGACCTCTCCGAGTTCGTGCAGACCAAGGGCTGGCTGCTGGCACTGGTGGTTGGCGGCGCCATCGGCTTCTACATCTACACGCGCAAGCGCTCCCGCCGGCTCCGCGAGATCGAAGACCGGGTGATGCTGAAAATGCCCATCATCGGGCCGATCCTGGTCAAGGCCGCCATCGCCCGCTTCGCCCGCACGCTGTCCACCATGTTCAGCGCCGGCGTGCCGCTGGTGGAGGCCCTGCAGTCCGTCGCGGGAGCGACCGGCAATGTGCTCTACGAAAAAGCCGTGCTGGCCATACGGGACGAGGTCGCCACCGGACAGCGCCTGCAGCGGGCCATGGAGAACACCGAACTGTTCCCCAACATGGTGATACAGATGATCGCCGTGGGTGAGGAATCGGGTTCGCTCGACGAGATGTCCGCCAAGGTGGCCGATTTCTACGAGGCCGACGTGGATAACGCGGTCGACAGCATGAGCAGCCTGCTCGAACCCCTGATCATGGCGATCCTGGGCGTGCTGGTCGGCGGCCTCGTCATCGCCATGTACCTGCCGATCTTCAAGATGGGCGCGGTCATCTGATCGACGCGGCGACGCTCCAGTCGTCGGCCCTCCTGCTCCCGGGCCTCGCTGCCCTGCTCGGGCTGCTCGTCGGCAGCTTCCTGAACGTGGTCATCTACCGCTTGCCCGTCATGCTGGACCGGGAGTGGCGCCAGCAGACGGCCGCCTTCCAGGCCGATGCGGCACCCGGCGCCGGCGGGACGCCCGCACCCGCCTCACCACCGGCCGACGAGGTCTTCAACCTGCTCCGGCCCCGCTCGGCCTGCCCGGCCTGTCACACCCCCATCAAGGCGCGACACAACCTGCCGGTGCTCAGCTGGCTGTGGCTGAGGGGCCGCTGTGCGGCCTGCCGGCAACCCATTCCGGTGCGCTATCCGGTCATCGAGGCGCTGACGGGTGTGCTGTCCGCCGTCGTGGTCTGGCGCTTCGGCGTGGGCCCCGAGGCCGCCGGCGCGCTGCTCATCACCTGGGCGCTGATCGCGCTCGCGGTGATCGACCTCGACCACCAGCTGCTGCCGGACGTGATCACGCTGCCGCTGCTCTGGGCGGGTCTCCTGTTCCACCTGTGGGCGCCGGCGGCCGGGGAACCCTATGCGAGCCTCGCGGGCGGGGTGATCGGCGCGGTGGCGGGCTATCTCAGCCTGTGGCTGGTCTATCACGCCTTCAGGCGGGCCACGGGCAAGGAGGGCATGGGTTACGGCGACTTCAAGCTGTTTGCGGCGCTGGGCGCCTGGTTCGGCTGGCAGGTGCTGCCGCTCATCATCCTGCTGTCCGCCTTCAGCGGAGCGGCGGTCGGCATCGCCCTGATCGCGCTCGGCCGGCAGGGCCGGCAGGTGCCGATCCCCTTCGGTCCGTACCTGGCTGCCGCCGGCTTCATTGCCCTCCTCTGGGGGCCGGCCATCACCTCGGCCTGGCTCGGGAGCATGCGGCCCTGAGGGGCCGGACCGGCTCGTGGAAGGCCTGGACCAGGCCGCGGCGCGCGAACCCGGGCCCCTGCGCATCGGCCTGACGGGCGGCATTGCCAGCGGCAAGACGACGGTGGCCGGGATGTTCACCGACCTGGGTGTACCGGTCATCGACACCGACCTGCTGGCCCGGGACGTGGTCGCCCCGGGCACACCCGGCCTCGAGGCCGTGCTGGCTGCCTTCGGTCCCGAACTCCGACGGGCCGATGGCAGCCTCGACCGGCGCGGGCTGCGGACCCTGGCCTTTGCGAGCCCGGAACGGCGCCGGATGCTGGAGGCCATCCTGCATCCGCTGATCATCACCGCCATGGAGGCGGCCAGCCGCACGGCAGGCGGCCCCTACCAGGTGCTGGCCGTGCCCCTGCTCTTCGAGTCCGGCCTGGACCGGCGGGTGGACCGGACCCTGGTGGTGGACTGCCCGGAGGCCGTCCAGCGGGATCGCCTGCGGCAGCGCGACGACGAGACGGACGAGGGCATCGAGCGGCTGCTCCGCGCCCAGATGGACCGGCAGTCGAGGCTCGCCCGGGCCGATGATATTGTGCGCAACGGGGGCCGGATCGAGGACACGCGGCAGCAGGTTGCCGATCTGCACGCCCGGTACCTCACGATGGCACGGGATCTGGATAAAGCATGAATCGGGGAGGCGTGAAGAGGGTCGGCTGAACCGTCACGGTTCTTTGTTTGCGGCATTTGCCCTCGCCCCCGGCCAGGCGCAGAATACCGGCAAAACAAAGGCTACGGCACGAAACCGGCCATTCATGGTTAGCATTCCCACCGCGGACTTGTACACCCAGGCAGCAACATCCGGCGTCGCGGGGCTCTACGAGCAGCCGCTCAGCGAGCGGATGCGCACCTTCCTGCGCCTCGAGTTCCTGTACCAGCAGTTCTGCTTCAACCTCGAACAGGTCTCGGAGTGGGGCAGCCGGGCCGCGATCACCGGACTGCTCGACATCGTCGCCATCCTCGGGCGCGGTGACGTGCGGGGCGATGTCCTCAAGGAACTCGAGCGGCAGATCGCGATCTACGACCGCTACCAGAACCTGGCGGGCATCGATGAGGCGCGCCTCAAGCGCGTCCTGCGCAACCTGCAGGAGCTGCGCCAGCGGCTGTTCGCGGTCGGGCCGCAGTTCCTGCAACCGATCCGCGACAGCGAGTTCCTGGCCGCGGTCAAGCACCGCAGCGCCATTCCCGGCGGCACCTGCGAGTTCGACCTCCCGGACTACAGCCACTGGCTGAATCACGCCTATGAGGACCGCGCGCAGGACATCGAGCGGTGGATGAAGAACCTGCGGCCGCTCTGCGACAGCATCGCCGAACTGCTCTGGCTGATCCGCGAAAGCGGCCAGAGCTCCGAGCAGGTCGCGACCAATGGCGTCTTTCAGCACGGCATGATTGGCGAGGGCACCGCGGGCCTCCTGCGCGTCACGCTGCAGCCCGGGGTCAATCTCTATCCGGAGATCAGCGGCAGCCACCACCGCTTCACGGTCCGCTTCATGCAGTGGCCCGATGCCCTGGAACGCCCCCGGCAGACCAGCAAGGACGTGCGATTCCGCCTGACGATCTGCTGAGAGTCGCCGCGCCGGCGGGTCAGGGGCCGGTCGCTTTTCCCGCAGCCAGTACCGCCACGATGGGCAGATCGGCCTCCAGCAGGCCTGCGGCGGACAGCTCGTCCGGCCGCACCCAGCGCACGGGCTGCCCTTCCAGGCCACAGGGCTCCCCCGTGTAGTGCTCGACGCGGAAGACGTGCAGTTCAACCGGGCGTGCGGGATAGTCGTGCCTGTAGGTCAGCAGCACCGAAGCGCTCTGCACGCCAATGCCGAGTTCCTCGGCAAGCTCACGGTCGAGCGCAGCCCGGGGCGTCTCCCCCGCCTGGATCTTGCCGCCGGGAAACTCCCAGAAGCCGCCGGCATGGGCGCCATCCGGGCGGCGGGCGATCAATACCCGGCCGGAACCGTCAGCGAGGACCCCGGCGGCAACCCGGATGAGCGCGGCTGCGGACACCGGTTATACGGACCGCTGCCGGGCGGCGGCAGTCAGTCGAGCCGGCCGTGGCACTGCTTGTACTTCTTGCCGGAACCGCAGGGGCAGGGTTCATTGCGGCCCACCTTGGGTCCCTGACGGACCACCGGTGCGGGCGCGGGCGGCGGCTGGACGGCGGGACGGGCCACCATCGGACGGGGCGCAACACCGCCGTCAGCGGCAACCGGACCGGCCGGATCGCCGCCCGTCGCAGCCGACGCCACTGCCGGAGCCTCGTCGTGGCGGTACTGGAGCTGCTCGACCATCCGCCGGCGCTCTTCCTCGGCGGCGATATCCTCGGGCGTGCGAACGCGCGCCTTGGCCAGGATCGTGACCACGTCGCGCTTTACGGCGTCCAGCATTGCGCTGAACATCTCGAAGGCCTCGCGCTTGTACTCCTGCTTCGGGTTCTTCTGGGCATAGCCCCGCAGATGGATGCCCTGCCGCAGGTAGTCCATGGCCGCCAGATGCTCGCGCCAGTGCAGGTCCACCTGCTGCAGCATCAGCTGCTTCTCGATCTGCCTGAGCTCCGCCGGCTGGACGCTGGCAAAGCGGTTGAGGTACTCCGCCTCGACCGCGGCGATGATCCGCTCGCGCAGCCCCGCCTCGTCCAGGCGGGTCTCTTCATCCAGCAGGCGCTTGATGTCGAGGGTGACGGTGAACTCACGGTCCAGCGCCCCGGTCAGGCCCGGCACGTCCCACTGCTCCTCGACACTGCCGGGAACGATGAACTGGCTGACCAGATTATTCACCACCTCGACACGGATGTCGGCCAGAGCCTCCGAGATGTCGTCCACCTGCATCAGCTGGTTGCGCTGCTGGTAGATCACGCGCCGCTGGTCGTTGGCTACGTCGTCATACTCCAGCAGCGATTTGCGCGCATCGAAGTTATGGGCCTCCACCTTGCGCTGGGCCCGCTCTATCTGGCGGGTGAGGAGATTGCTCTCGATGGCCTCGCCCTCCTTCATGCCTACGCCCCGCAGCATGCCCTTGGTGCGCTCCGGATCGCCGAAGATACGCATCAGGTTGTCTTCGATGGACAGGTAAAAGCGGGTGGAGCCGGGATCGCCCTGGCGACCCGAGCGGCCCCGCAGCTGGTTGTCGATGCGGCGGGACTCGTGACGCTCGGTGCCGATGATTCGCAGACCACCAACCTCGATGACCCGGTCGTGGCGCAGCTGCCATTCCCTGCGGTGGGCCTCGCGGTCGGCGTCGGAGGCATCCGGCCCCAGCTGGGCCCGTTCGGACTCCGGATTGCCACCGAGCACGATGTCCGTGCCCCGGCCCGCCATGTTGGTGGCGATGGTCACCGCACCGGGCCGGCCGGCCTCGGCCACCACGGACGCCTCGCGTTCGTGCTGCTTGGCGTTCAGCACCTGATGAGCGACCCCGTCCTTCGTCAGCAGGTCGGCCAGGTACTCGGAGGTTTCAATGGACGTGGTACCCACCAGCACAGGCTGTTCCCGCGCCCGGCAGTCCTTGATGTCCTCGACGATGGCGAGGAATTTGTCCTTCTGGGTCAGGTAGACCAGGTCCGCCTGGTCATTGCGGATCATGGGTCGGTGGGTGGGGATCACCACCACCTCGAGGCCGTAGATCTGCTGGAACTCGAAGGCCTCGGTGTCAGCCGTGCCGGTCATGCCGGAAAGCTTCTGGTAGAGGCGGAAATAGTTCTGGAAGGTAATCGACGCGACGGTCTGGTTCTCCTCGCGGATCCGCACGCCCTCCTTGGCCTCCACGGCCTGGTGCAGGCCGTCGGACCAGCGCCGGCCCGGCATCGTGCGGCCGGTGAACTCGTCGACAATCACCACCTCGCCATCGCGCACGATGTACTCCACGTCCCTGCGGAATATGGCATGGGCGCGCAGCGCTGCCGTCAGGTGATGCATGAGCCGGATATTGGCGGCGTCATAGAGGCTGTCACCCTCGGCCAGGAGGCCCTCCCGGACCATCAACTGCTCGACCTTCTGGTGACCGTCTTCGGTGAGGAACACCTGCCGCGACTTCTCGTCCACCGAGAAGTCGCCCGGGCCGCCCGTGTCGTCGTCGGTGGCCGCCTTCTCCTGGCGGGCCAGGTGGGGCACGAGCCGGTTGATCCGCTGGTAGAGCTCGGAGCTGTCGTCCGCGGGCCCCGAGATGATCAGGGGGGTCCGCGCCTCGTCGATGAGGATCGAGTCCACCTCGTCGACGATCGCAAAGGCGAGGCCGCGCTGCACCTGGTCCTCGCGCCGGAAGGCCAGGTTGTCCCTGAGATAGTCAAAGCCGAACTCGTTGTTGGTGCCGTAGGTGATGTCGGCCGCATAACCGGCCCGCTTTTCCGCGCCGGTCTGGCTGTTGCGGATCACACCCACCTCGAGGCCGAGAAAGCGGAACACCGGGCCCATCCATTCCGAATCGCGCTGGGCGAGGTACTCGTTGACGGTCACGATGTGCACGCCGCGCCCCGGGAGGGCGTTCAGATAGGCCGGCAGGGTGGCGACCAGGGTCTTGCCCTCGCCGGTGCGCATCTCGGCAATCTTGCCTTCGTGCAGCGCCAGCCCGCCGACCAGCTGTACATCGAAATGCCGCAGGCCCAGCGTGCGACGTGCGGCCTCCCGCACGGTCGCAAAGGCCTCGGGAATCAGGGCATCCAGGGGCGTACCCGCGGCGAGCCGCTGGCGGAACTCGACGGTTCGCGCCCGCAGGGCCGCGTCATCCAGTGCCCGGGTGGCCGCCTCGTGCTGATTTGCCGCGGCCACGACCCGGTTGTAGCGTCGCAACAAGCGCTGATTGCGGCTTCCGAAAAGCCGCGTGAACCACTTCAACAAGACCCTGTTCCCTCCGCAGCCGGTCGGCCGGGGGGCGGTATTCTAGCAGGCCGGAGCCGGCCCCTCAGGTCGCCCGCGCGACGAAGCGGGCGGGATTCTGGTGCCGCCCGCGGTACAGGACCTCAAAGTGCAGGTGCGTCCCGGTCGCACGCCCCGTGGCGCCCATCAGGGCAATCTGCTGTCCGGGTTTCACGTAGTCGCCAGACTCCACGAGATTGGCGGCATTGTGACCGTAGCGGGTGATCCAGCCGTTGCCATGGTCAATTTCGATCAGGTTGCCATAGCCCCGCCGCGGGCCCGCCCAGCTCACCACGCCGGGCGCGGCCGCGAGGATCGCGGTGTCCCGTTGCCCGGCGAAATCCATGCCCCGGTGCAGGGCGGGTTGCCGGGAGAAAGGGTCCATGCGCCGGCCATAGCCGCTCGAGACCCAGCCGCTGGCGACCGGCCGCCCCAGTCCCGGTGCACTGGCCGGGGCGGGTATCGGCGCCACGGCCGGTACGTTTTCGGGCTGGAGCGAGGCTGCAACGGGCGGAATGCTCCCGATGGCGGCTGGCTCGTCCTCCGGACCGCCCACGGCGCCCGGGAGCAACGCCGGCGCCGTCGCCAGCGCCTTGTCGGGAGCAGCCGGCGCCGGGGCAACGGCCGGTGATGCCACGACGGCGTAGCCCACACCCAGGCCAAAACCGCCAGCGCCGAGGGCGAGCGCCAGGCACATGCCGGCCGCCGCCGGCACCAGCTGCGCACGCAGCAGGCGCCGGATTGCAAAGCTGTCGCCGATGACCCCCATGACCACTAGACTATGCCCACACGGTTTGACTCAATCAAGGAACCGCTCACACCCTGCCGGGCAGCCATGCGCACGCCGTCACAAAAGGGCCCCCGCGCCCTCGCCGATCTGCTGGCCCCGGGTACCGCCCTCGGGCGACTGGCTGCCGAGGCGGGCAGCCGTACGGACCTGGCGGTTCAGATCCGCGCACTGCTGCCTGAAGCCCTGCGCGCGGGCATGGCGGGTTGCAACCTGCGACCCGACGGGACGCTGGTGGTGCTGGCCGCCAGTCCCGACTGGGCGGCACGCCTGCGCTTCGAGGGCGACAGGATACTGGCCGCATGCAGAAGCATCAGGCCGGGAGTACTGGGGATAAAGATGCGCGTGGGTATGGAGCCGCCGACGGATCCGTGAACGCGGCGACCAGGCCCGGGACGGCAACCCGGCTCAGACGGCGGCGACCGGCACCTGGTAGGAAATCGGCGACTCGCGCGGGTCTTCGAAGGTCACGGGTTCCCAGGCGGACCGGTCGGTCAGCAGGGCGCGCAACAGCCGGTTATTGAGTGCGTGGCCCGAGCGGCAGGCCGTGAGCTCGCCAATCACGCCGTGGCCGATCAGGTAGAGGTCACCGATCGCGTCCAGGATCTTGTGCTTTACGAACTCGTCCTCGAAGCGCAGGCCGTCCTCATTCAGGACACGGAAATCGTCCAGCACCACCGCGTTGTCCATGCTCCCGCCGAGCGTCAGCTCCCGCGACCTGAGCATCTCGATCTCCCGGGCAAAACCAAAGGTCCGGGCCCGTGAGACTTCCTTGAGGAAGGCAGTGGTTGAGAAATCCACACTCGCCACCTGTGAGTGGCGCCGGAAGACGGGGTGGTCGAAGTCGATCCTGAAATTGACCTTGAAGCCGGCGTACGGCCGGAACTCGGCAAACTTGTCGCCGTCCTCGACGCGTACCGTCTTCCTGATCCGTACGAACTTCTTGGCCGCCTTCTGCTCCACGACGCCTGCCGACTGCACGAGGAAAACGAAGGGCGCGGCGCTGCCGTCCATGATCGGAACTTCTGCGGCACTGAGGTCCACGTAGGCGTTATCGATGCCGAGGCCGGCGAAAGCGGCCATCAGGTGCTCCACGGTGGCCACTTTGACGTCACCCTGGACGAGGGTGGTGCCCAGCATGGTCTCGCCAACGGCAAAGGCGTCGGCGCGCACATCAACGGGCCGGTCGAGATCGATCCGGCGAAAGACGATGCCGCTGTTCTCCGCCGCCGGACGCAGCGTCATGAACACCTTGCGCCCGGTGTGGAGGCCCACCCCGGAGGCACGAATCGCGTTCTTCAGCGTGCGTTGTTTCAACATGACAGCCTCAATGCCCCGGCAGCAACCGGATTGCCGGCTACGGCCGCCTGCCCAGGCGGGCCGCGAAGTCTACTACAGGGCGGTCAGTCCGTTCCGGGAAAGCCTCGATGCCCTTACCGTGGCCGGGCCGGATCAGAACACAGAAATCAGGCCCGGACCCTAACACGGACGGCAAAAATGACACAATCCGCGCATTCCACTGTCGCGTTTCCGCGACAGTCGGGACCGTGCCCGGCCAGCCCGGCCGGGCACCCTGTCACCGCCGCCCCGCGCCGGGCTTCGCGTCTCAGTCAGCCTGCCGCCTCAGGAAAGCGGGCACATCGAGCAGATCGAAATTGCCGTCGCCGCCGTCCGTGAACTGGTCCCCGACGGCCCGCTTGCGAATGAAGGTGGGCTGGTCATAGGCGCCGTAGCCTGCAGCGTCGGGCGTGCCCTGGGCGGCAGCCTGCTGCGCGACCGGCTCCGGTGCGACCCGCGGCTGGTAGACCGGCGCTGGCGCCACGACCCGTATCGGGGGCTGCTGCCGGACGACCGCCGGCTGGCCGAGTCCCGTGGCCACGACCGTCACCCGTATCGCGTCGCCCATCTCGGGATCGATCACCGTGCCGATGACCACCGTGGCGTCCTCTGACGCGCACTGCTTGACGGTCTCGCCGACCTGGCGGAACTCGCCGATGGACAGATCCTCCCCGGCAGTGACATTGACGAGGATGCCGCGCGCCCCGGACAGATTGACGTCCTCCAGCAGCGGACTCGAGATGGCGGCCTCGGCCGCCTCCCGGGCACGGTCCTGGCCGCGGGCGGATCCCGAACCCATCATGGCCATGCCCATCTCGGACATTACGGTCCGCACGTCGGCAAAGTCGACGTTGATCAGGCCGGGCCTCGTGATCAGCTCGGCAATGCCCTGCACGGCGCCCTGCAGTACCTCGTTGGCGGCCTTGAAGGCGTCGAGCAGCGTCGTCTCCGGGCCGAGTACCGACAGCAGTTTCTCGTTGGGAATCGTGATCAGCGAGTCAACGTACTTGCCCAGTTCCGCGATGCCCTGATCGGCGATGCCCAGGCGCTTCTTGCCTTCCATCGAGAAGGGCTTGGTGACGACGGCAACCGTCAGGATGCCGAGTTCCCGCGCCACCTGCGCCACGATGGGCGCCGCTCCGGTGCCGGTACCGCCGCCAAGGCCGGCGGTGATGAACAGCATGTCAGCCCCCTCGATCACCTCGATGATCCGGTCGCGGTCCTCCATGGCGGCCTGCCGGCCGACATCGGGATTCGCCCCGGCACCCAGCCCCTTGGTGATATTGCAGCCGATCTGCAGGGCCGTCCGGACATTGGAGGTCCGCAGCGCCTGTGCGTCGGTATTGCAGCAAATGAAGTCTACGCCGTCGATCCCCGTGCTCACCATGTGGCGAACGGCGTTGCCTCCGCCGCCGCCCACACCTAGCACCTTGATGACGGCGTTCTGACTGTACGCATCCATGAGTTCAAACATTTCCTGTCTCCCGCAAGAACAGAATTGGCAACAACAACAAAAAACAGACCCGAATCAGAAATTGCCCTGAAACCAGCTCTTCATCCGACCCCAGACGTCCCGCAAACCCGGGCTGACCGACGTGTCACCGGCCGCCCGTACCGCCTTCTCTTTCCCGTACACCAGCAGCCCGACCCCGGTGGAATGAATGGGGTTGCGCACCACATCCCCGAGTCCGCGCACGTGCTGAGGGACACCCAGCCGGACCGGCATGTGAAAAACTTCCTCGGCGAGCTCGACGGCGCCCTCCATCTTGGAGCTGCCACCCGTCAGCACGATCCCGGCCGCGATCATCTCTTCGAAGCCACTGCGCCGAAGCTCGCCACGAATCAGGCCGAAAAGTTCCTCGTAGCGAGGCTCCACGACCTCGGCGAGCGTCTGGCGCGCGAGCCGGCGCGGCGGCCGGTCACCGACGCTGGGCACCTCGATGGTCTCGTCGAGATTGGCGAGCTGCGACAGGGCGCACGCGTACTTGATCTTTATCTCCTCCGCATAGTGCGTCGGGGTACGCATCGAGATTGCAATGTCATTGGTGACCTGGTCGCCGGCGATGGGAATCACCGCCGTATGCCGGATGGCTCCGTTGTTGAAGACCGCGATGTCGGTCGTGCCCCCGCCGATATCAACGAGGCAGATACCGAGTTCCTTCTCGTCCTCGGTGAGCACCGCATAGCTGGACGCCAGCTGCTCGAGGACGATGTCCTGGACCTCGAGACCGCAGCGCTGCACGCACTTGACGATGTTCTGCGCGGCGCTCGCCGCGCCCGTGACCATGTGCACGCGGGCTTCGAGCCGGACACCGGACATGCCGATCGGCTCACGAATACCTTCCTGGCCGTCGATGATGAACTCCTGCGGCAGCACGTGCAGGATGCGCTGGTCGGCCGGTATGGCAACGGCGCGTGCGGCATCGATCACGCGGTCTACATCGCTCTGCGTCACCTCGCGGTCGCGGATGGCGACGATACCGTGGGAGTTGAGGCTGCGGACATGGCTGCCGGCGATGCCGGCATAGACCTGGTGGATCTCGCAACCCGCCATGAGCTCGGCTTCCTCGACGGCCCTTTCGATGGAGGCCACCGTCGCTTCGATATTGACCACCACGCCCCGCTTGAGCCCCTTGGATGGCTGTGACCCGAAACCGATGACCTCGATCTGGCCGTCCTCCTGGACCTCACCGACGATGGCGGTGACCTTGGACGTACCGATATCGAGGCCGACGATGATTCCCCTGTCGTCCTTCCTAGGCACGGGGCAGCTCCTCCCCGGCCGGATCACCATCGGCACTGCGCACAGGCCGCTGCTGCTTCCAGCCGACGGAAAATCCATTCGTGTAGCGCATGTCCACGAAGTCGAGGTCGGCGGCCACGTTGGTGACAACCACATCCAGCGCCTCGTAGAAACGCGCAAGACGGGCATCGACGTCCACCGAGCCGAGGCGCACGCTGATGCCGTTGCTCAGCTTCATGGTCCACGCACCCCGACCGTCGAGTGCCAGTTCGGCAAGCCCGAGTCCGCGCTCGATCAGGTGCTCGCGGATTGCAACGTACCGGGACGCCACCTCGGTCTCCGACCCCTCCGGCCCGCTGAGCCGGGGCAACTCGGCGGGGATATGGCTCGCGCGGCGGATGAACAGTCGCCCCCGGGCGTTGAGCAGGCCCTCCTCGCCCCACCGCGCTGCCGGCTGCTCCTCGGTCACGGTCACGGCCAGGGTATCGGGCCATCGCCGGCTGACCTGGGCCGATGCCACCCACGGCTGGGCCGCGATCTGCTGCTGGATCGCCCGCAGGTCGGCAGCAAGGAAGCCGCGCCCCATGGCGGTCTTCAGCACCGCCTCGAGCTGGTCGGCCGAGACCCTCTCGAACTCGCCGTTGATCACCACGCGCTCGACCGGCCGGTTCAGCAGCCAGCGCGCGGTGGTATAGATGCCCCCGAACACGACGAGCAAACCGAGCACGCTTGAAATTGCCACCCACGGAAGCCGTGGCAGCCGGACTTTCGGCTCCGGCCGGCGCCGCCGGTTGCTCCGGCTGAGGAAGCTCATGCCGGATCCCCCGGACCTGCAGCCATGCTGGTCTCCAGGACCCGCCAGACCAGTTCATCGAAAGGAATTCCGGCCGCTGCCGCCGCCATCGGCACCAGGCTGTGACTGGTCATGCCGGGCACCGTGTTGACCTCGAGCACCACCGGCCCGGTTCCCGGACCGACCATCAGGTCCACCCGTCCCCAGCCGCAGGCACCGACGGCCTCGAACGCGGCCAGCGCGAGCCGGGCCAGTACCTGCTCCTGCCGGGCCGGCAGATCGGCCGGACACCGGTAGCGGGTCTCGTTGCTGAAGTACTTGGCCTGGTAGTCATAAAAGACGCTGTCGGTCTGGATCTGGACGAGGGGCAGCACCTCACCGTGGAGCACCGCGGCCGTGTACTCGGGCCCAGAGATCCATTCCTCGGCGAAAACCTCACAGCCGAAGCCGGATGCCAGGCGCAATGCCTCGGCCATCTGGGACCGGTCTGCGACGCGGCTCATGCCAATGCTGGAACCCTCGTCGGAGGGCTTCAGCATCAGGGGCAGCCCGAGCTGCTCGCCCGCCTCGACCAGGTCCGCTTCGTTCCGGATCACGCAGTAACGTGGCGTCGCGAGTCCGGCGCCCTGGAGCAGGCGCTTGGTGCGCAGCTTGTCCATGCTGATGGCCGAACCGAGCACGCCGGACCCCGTGTAGGGCAGGCCGAGACAGGTGAGCAGGCCCTGCAGCGTGCCGTCCTCACCGCCCCTGCCATGCAGGGCGATCCATACCCGGTCGAAGCGCCCACCGGCCAGCGGACTCACGAGGTCGCCGCGCACGTCGAGGCCGACTGCCTGCACGCCCCTCGTCAGCAGCGCGGCCAGAACCGCCTCACCGGTCAGCAGGGAGATCTCCCGCTCCGCGGAGTTCCCGCCCATCAGCACGACCACGCGGCCGAACGCGGCCGGGTCGGTTACGCGGCGGCGGATGCTGCGCCCCGGAAGCACGCTCATCCGGGATCCCCGGCCGGCTCGCCGACTATTTTTACTTCCAGCTGGAGCGCGACGCCGTGCACCTGCCGTACGGTCGCCCTGACCCGTTCAATGAGTGTCTCGATGTCGGCGGCCGTGGCGCCGCCGGTATTGATGATGAAGTTCGCGTGCTTGGGAGACACTTCGGCGCCGCCTTCGCGGGCACCCTTCAGGCCGGCCGCCTCGATGAGGCGGGCCGCATGATCGCCGGGGGGGTTCCTGAAGACCGACCCGCAGCTCGGCAGGCCGAGCGGCTGGCGTGCCTGGCGTTCGGAGACAAGTGTCCGTATGCGGTCCGCTGCCGCTTCGTAATGCTCGTTGAACTGGAAACGGGCTGCCAGGAACCACTCCTCAACCGGACCGCGCACATCCCGATAGCCGACCTCGAACGCCCCCCGGTCCCGGGTGCGGACGTTCCCGTGGCGATCAGCCACGTCGACCTCGGTGACTCTTTCCCAGGTCTCCCCGCCAAAGGCCCCGGCGTTCATCCGCAACGCACCACCCACGGTGCCCGGGATGCCCGCAAAGAACTCGGCCGGCCCCAAATGCCAGCGACTGCACTGCCGCGCCACCACCGTGCACGGCACGCCCGCCTCCGCCTCGACGACCCCGCCGCCCAGGTTGCGGAGACCGTTCAGTGCCTGTCCGGTGGCAATGACCACGCCCCGGATGCCGCCGTCCCTGACCAGGAGGTTGCTACCGAGGCCTATCCAGTACACCGGCGTGTCCGCATCGAGGGTGCGGACGAATTCAAGAAGCTCATCGCGACAACGCGGTGAATAATACACGTCTGCGGGCCCGCCAACGCGCCATGTTGTGTGTTTCGACATCGGCTCGTTGTGCCGGATTGCGTCGACTGTCGGCATCGTCCCGGTCATCACGTGAGCGCTCCCTGGCCGACGGTGTCCTGCACGGAACAGAGATCGCGCAGCTGGATCGCGGCGCTGCCGATGCTGCCGGCACCCAGCGTCAGCACCACATCACCCGGCTCGATCACACCGGCCAGGAGTTCCTGCAGCTCGTCCACCCCGGGCACGAAGACAGGCTCGACCTGCCCGCGGCTGCGCACGGCCCGGCAGATGGCCCGGCCATCCGCGCCCGCTATCGGCGCCTCGCCTGCCGCATAGACCTCGGTAACGAGCAGCCGGTCGGCAGCCGACAGGGCTTCGGCAAAGTCATCGAGCAGGTCGCGGGTACGGGTGTAACGATGGGGCTGGAAGGCCACCACCAGCCGGCGCTCCGGCCAGGCATGCCGGACGGCGTCGATGGTGGCGGCGATTTCCGTCGGGTGGTGCCCGTAATCATCCACGATCAGCACCTTCTTGCCGGCCAGGGCGATCTCGCCGAGCATCTGCAGGCGGCGATCCACGCCCTCGAAGGTCGCCAGGGCCCGCTGGCAGGCAGCGTCGTCGAGTTCCAGGTCGAAGGCCACCGCGATCGCGGCCAGCGCGTTCAGCACGTTGTGCCGTCCCGGCAGGTTGAGCGTGACCGGCAGGGGTTTCGCCCCCGGCCGGAGCACGGTGAACCGGGACCGGAGCCCGTCATGGACCAGGTCGCCGGCCCGCACGTCCGCCTCCGGCGAGAAGCCGTAGGTGAGCGTGGCACGGTGCAGCTGCGGCAGTATCGAGCGCACGCCGGCATCATCCAGACAGAGCACTGCCAGGCCGTAGAAGGGCAGGTTGTGCAGGAACTCGACGAAGGTCTGCTTCAGGCGCTCGAAATCCCCGCCGTAGGTGCCGAGGTGGTCCGTATCGATGTTGGTGACCACGGTCATGATGGGCTGGAGGTGGATGAAGGAGGCATCGCTCTCGTCGGCCTCCGCGACCAGGTAGCGCCCCGCCCCGAGCCGGCCGTTGGTGTCGGCGCTCGCCAGGCGCCCGCCGATGACAAAGGTAGGATCCTGCCCGGCCTCCGCCAGGACGCTGGCCACCAGACTGGTGGTGGTCGTCTTGCCGTGGCTGCCGGACACCGCGATGGCATGCCGGAAGCGCATCAGCTCGGCCAGCATCTCGGCCCGCTGGATCACGGGTTTGCGCCGGGCCCGCGCCTCCATGACTTCCGGGTTGTTCTCCGGGACGGCCGACGACACGACGACCACATCCGCCTCGCCGACGTTCTCCGCCCGGTGACCGATCTGCACCAGCGCCCCCAGCCGGGTCAGGCGGCGCGTGAAGGGCGACTCCCGCAGGTCCGACCCCTGCACGGCGTATCCGAGGTTCAGCAGCACCTCGGCAATGCCGCCCATGCCGACCCCGCCAATCCCGACCAGGTGAATCCGGCTGATGCGGCGCATGCGGTCACGCATCGCAGCGGCTCCGGGCGAGACAGGTGGCAACGATATCCTCGGTAGCGGCCGGGCGCGCGAGCGACCGGGCCCGCTCGGATCTGCGCAGCACCTGCTCACGATCGGCCAGCAGCACGCGCAGTTCCGCGGCCAGCCGTTCAGGCGTCAGCCCGGGTTCGGGCAGCAGTGTCGCCGCGCCGGCATCAACCATGCTGGCCGCATTCCGCGTCTGGTGGTCATCCACGGCGGCGGGATAGGGCACGAGCAGGGCGGCAACGCCGGCCGCAGCGAGTTCGGCCACGGTCAGCGCTCCGGATCGCGACAGCACGACATCGGCCCAGCCGTAAGCCTCCGCCATGTCGGCAATGAAAGGCGTGACGCGGGCTTCGACGCCGGCGCTCGCGTAGGCCTCAGAGGCCATGTCCAGGGTTTTTTCGCCCGCCTGGTGCCGGATCTCCGGACGCTCGGCGGCGGACAGCAAGGCGACCGCCGGTGCCACGACCTGATTCAGGGCGCGGGCGCCCTGGCTGCCACCGAGGACGAGAAGCCGCAGGCGGCCTGTGCGGCCGGCCAGTCGCTCCCGGGGCGGCGCGAGGGCCGCAATCTCCGCGCGCACCGGGTTGCCCGTCACCCGGGTTCCCTGCCGGCCGGAAAAACTGCCCGGGAAGGCTTCAAGCACCTCCCGGGCAAAGCCGGCCAGAAGACGATTCGTGAGACCCGCCACGGCGTTCTGTTCGTGGATCACCAGCGGCCGGCGCAGGAGCCAGGCGGCCAGTCCGCCGGGCCCGGAGGCGTAACCGCCCATACCCAGCACTACCTTGGGCCGGTGCCGCCGCACGACGCGGAGCGCATCGGCGACAGCGAGCAGCACCTGCACCGGGGCGACGAGCCAGGCGAGCAGGCCACGGCGCCGGATCCCCGCCACCCGGATCTGCTCGAGGGGAAAGCCGGCTGCCGGCACCACCCGCGCCTCGAGGCCGCGCCCGGTTCCCAGCCACACCACGGACTCGTCGCGCTGGCGCAGCGCCGTGGCAATCGCGAGCGCGGGAAAGACATGGCCCCCGGTGCCGCCCGCCATGATGAGTACCGGTGCGCCGGTCATCGGGGCAACCGTCCATTGACCCGCCGGCGTTCGGTACCCGCGAGTCCCCGGTTCTCGAGGTCGATGCGCAGGAGCAGGCCGAGCGCCGCAAGGATCACGATGAGGCTGCTGCGCCCGTAGCTGATGAGGGGCAGCGTCAGCCCCTTGGTCGGCAGAACGCCCATGTTGACGCCGAGGTTGATGGCCGCCTGAATGGCGATCCAGATGCCGAGGCCCGCGGCGATGTAGGACTGGAAGGCCGCATCCCGGGCGGCGGCGGCCCGGCCGATGGCGAGCGCACGCCACACCAGCAGCGCATACAGCGCCACCAGTACCAGGCTGCCCAGCAGGCCGAATTCCTCGGCAAGGACGGCAAAGATGAAGTCGGTGTGGGCCTCCGGCAGGTAGAAGAGCTTCTGGACGCTGCTGCCGAGACCGAGGCCGGTCCACTCGCCCGTCCCGATCGCAATCAGCGACTGGGTGAGCTGGAAGCCATCGCCGTAGGGATCGGCCCAGGGATCCCGGAATCCGGTAATCCGGCGCATGCGGTAGGGCGACAGCCTGGCCAGCAGCGCAAAGGCAATCATCAGCGGCACAACGATGGTCGCGACGTCACGGATGCGCGCGCCGGCGATGAACAGGATGGCAAAACTGATGGCCAGCAGCAGCACGGCGGAACCGAAATCCGGCTGCAGCAGCAGCAGCCCGGCAGCGACGCCCACCACCAGCAGGGGCTTGAGCAGGCCCGCGAAACCGGCCCGCAGTTCGGCGTTGCGCCGAACTGCATAGTCCGCCACGTAGATCAGCAGGAGCAGGCGTGCCGGCTCGCTGACCTGCACGACGTTCATGCCGGCCACGCGGAGCCAGCGGGTGCTGCCATTCACCTCGTTGCCCAGCCCCGGGACCAGCACCAGCACCAGGAGCAGCAGCGCGGCGCCCGCCAGCCAGGGCCCCAGCCGCTGCCAGATGCTGCTCGGCACTTTTACCAGGCACCAGCCGACGGCAAGGCCCAGCGCAGCGGCGAACACCTGCCGCTCGAGGAAATGAAAGGCGTTGCCGTGGCTGCGATCGCCGAGCGCAATGGAGGCCGAAGCCACCATGATCAGGCCGATGACCAGGAGCGCCGTGGTGGCTGCCAGCAGCAGCAGGTCCGGCCGCTCCGCCGGTGGAACGATGGCGGGGCGCGTGCTCATGCCGGATCCCCGTCGAGGGCCAGCACCGCGTCCCGGAACGCATCACCCCGCGCGCCATAGTCACTGTACATGTCCAGGCTGCTGCAGGCCGGCGCCAGCAGGACGGTCCAGCCCGCGCGCACGACTGCCGCCGCCTCGCCCACGGCCGCCGCCATGTCGGCGACCCGGCGCACGGCACAGACGCCATCCAGCACAGCCGCGAGCCGCTCCCGGTCCCGGCCGAGCAGGATGACGAGGCACTCCCGGCCGTGCAGCGCCTGCGCAAGCTCGTCGAAGTCGGCGCCCTTGGCATCGCCGCCCGCTATCAGCACGAGGGGGCCGGTGACGCTGCCGATGCTGGTCACCGCCGCACCCACGTTGGTGGCCTTTGAATCGTCGATCCAGTCAACCCCCGCACGACTGGCGACCAGCGCCATCCGGTGCGGCAGCGGGTCATAGGCCCCGAGACCGGCAAGCAGCGCCCGCGCGTCGACGCCGGCAGCCACGCCCAGCGCCAGTGCCGCGAGCGCATTCGCGACGTTGTGGCGGCCGCGTACCTTGAGCGCCCCCACCGGCAGCAGGACCCCGGTGCCGTGGGCCAGCCACGGCTCACCGGCGTGGTAGCGGACGCCGAAATCAGGACCTGCCGGCTCCCCGAGCCCGAATCCGAGGACCGGAATGCCCGCCGGCACGAGCGTCGCGAGGCCGGGCGCATCACGGTTGACGACGGCCACCTGGCAGCCGGCATAGACGCGGGCCTTGGCGGCCCGGTAGCCGGCCAGGTCACCGTGCCTGTCGAGATGATCCGGGCTGATGTTGAGCAGCACGGCCGCCGCCGCCGGGACGGGCTCGCTGCGCTCCAGCTGGAAGCTGGACAGCTCGAGCACGTAGGTCTCGACCGCCGGGCCGAGGAGATCGAGGGCTGGCGTACCGAGGTTACCCCCCGCAGCCGCGCGCCGGCCGGCGGTACAGAGCATCTGCCCCAGCATCGACGTGACCGTGCTCTTGCCATTGGAACCGGTGATGGCGATCACCGGCGCGGCCGCCTCGCTGCAGAACAGGTCGATGTCGCTCAGCACCGGCAGGCCGTGCGCACGGGCCTCGACGAGCATCGGCAGATGCAGGTCAACCCCGGGCGAGACGAGCAGCCAGCGGGTCCCGGCGGGCAGGTTCTGCGGCAGGTTGCCGGTGAGCAGCGATGCGCCGGGCAGGGCAGCGCGGATCGCGGCCAGCCCCGTTGGCGCCTGGCGCGTATCCGCGAAGGTGGCGGGCACGCCCCTGGCGGCCAGGAATCGGGCACAGGAGGCGCCCGTACTGCCCATGCCCAGCACCACCACCGGCGCGCGGCCGCTGAGAAGTTCCCTGACGGTAGCTGCCATCGAATTCTGCGGGTCGCTGTGGAGTGCTGCGGCCATGTCAGCGGATCTTCAGGCTCGAGAGGCCGACGAGCACCAGGATCACGGTGACGATCCAGAAGCGGACGATCACCTTCGGCTCGGCAAGACCCTTCAATTCATAGTGATGATGCAGCGGAGCCATGCGGAAGATGCGCTTGCCTGTCATCTTGAAGGAAATCACCTGCATCATCACCGAGACCGTCTCGGCCACGAAGATGCCTCCCATGATCAGCAGCACGAGTTCCTGCCGCACGATCACGGCCACGGTTCCCAGCGCGCCACCCAGCGACAGGGCGCCTATGTCACCCATGAAGACCTGCGCGGGATAGGTGTTGAACCACAGGAAGCCGAGCCCGGCACCGGCCAGCGCCGCACAGAACACCAGCAGCTCGCCGGCGCCCGCCACGTAGGGGATATCGAGGTACGTGGAGAAGATCGAGTTGCCGGCCACCCACGCGAAGACGCCGAGCGCCCCGCCGACCAGCACGGTCGGCATGATCGCGAGGCCATCCAGGCCGTCGGTCAGGTTCACGGCATTGCTCGTACCGACGATCACCAGGTATGCGAAGGGAATGAACAGCCAGCCGAGGGGAATGAGGACGTTCTTCAGGTAGGGAACCAGCAGGGCAGTGCTCGCCGGCGCTTCCCCGCGGTAGAAGAGCAGGAACCCGACTCCCAGGGCCACCAGGGACTGCCAGAAGATCTTCTCCCGCGCCGACAGGCCCTTCGGGTTGCGCAGGATCAGCTTGCGGTAGTCATCGGCGAAGCCGAGCAGGCCGTACGCGACCAGGACGCCGATGACGATCCACACATAGAGATTGCGCAGGTCCGCCCAGAGCAGCGTGCTGGCCAGTATCGCGAGCAGGATGAGAGTGCCGCCCATGGTCGGGGTCCCGGCTTTCTGCAGATGGGTCTGCGGGCCGTCGTCGCGAATGGTCTGCCCGATCTGCCGGCGCGTCAGCCGGTCGATCCACGTCGGCCCGAGCAGCAGGGAAATGGCGAGCGCCGTCAGGGCGCCGAGGATCGCGCGCAGCGTGAGGTACGTGAAGGCGTTGAACGCCGTCACATGCTCCCTGAGGATTTCGGCCAGCAGGAGCAGCATCAGTGCACCCCGGCCACTTCGGCCTCGCGGCCGGTCAGCGTATGGACCAGGCGCTCGAGACCCGCGCTGCGGGAGCCCTTCACCAGCAGATTCACGCCCGCCCCCAGGTCCGGGCCCAGGTCTGCGGCAAGCGCAGCGACGTCCGGATACCAACGGGCACCCGTACCGAAGCCCGTTGCGGCATGACGGGCCAGCCGGCCGACGGCATAGAAGCGGTCGAGGCCGCTGCGTGCGGCGAGTTCACCCACGCCACGGTGCAATGCCGCCTCTTCGCCGCCGAGTTCCGCCATGTCACCGAGCACCAGCCACCGCTGGCCGGACTGCGCGGCCAGGAACCGGATGGCAGCCGCCACGGACCCCGGGTTGGCGTTGTAGCTGTCGTCATAGATGGTGCTGCCACCGGGGCCGGGCTCGGGCCGCAGGCGGCCTGCCACATTCAGCATCGCGCCGAGCCCGGCCTCGACGGCCGGCAGTCCTGCGCCGGCCGCGAGCGTGGCGGCCGCGGCGGCGAGCGCGTTCACCACGTTGTGGGTGCCGGCCATCCTGAGATGAATGTCCGCCTCGCCTTCGGGCGCAACCAGGCGGAACCCGAGGCCGTCATTGCCGAAGTCACGGATGTTGACGGCCCGGTAGTCCGCCTCGGGCGCTAGACCGAAAGAGCGGTAGCGGAGGTCGTCGCGGAGACCGCGCCAGTAGGCGTAGTAGTCATCATCGCGGTTGACCACGGCGGTGGCACCGGGCTCGAGCCCGGTGATCAGCTCGGCCTTGCCCTCCGCCACATGGCGCACGGTGCCGCCGAAGCCCGCCAGGTGGGCAGGTCCTGCGTTGGTGATGATGCCTGCGGTGGGCCTGGCGATGGCGGTGAGCACACCGATCTCGCGCCTGGCGCTTGCGCCCATCTCGATGACGGCCGCCCGGTGGCTCTCGCGCAGCCACAGCAGAGTGATCGGTACACCGATGTGATTGTTCAGGTTGCCCCAGGTCACGAGAACGCCACCGTCCTCCGCCGGTTCCCGCACCTCGGCGCGCATGATCGCGCCCAGCATCTCCTTGACCGTGGTCTTGCCGTTGCTGCCGGTCACGGCGATGACCGGCACGGCAAAGCGCCGCCGCCAGGCGGCCCCGATCTGGCGCAGCGCGAGCCCGCTGTCTGCAACCTCGACCTGGGGCAGGTCGACGGCCTGGCGCCCCTCGACGAGCGCTCCGGCGGCACCGCGCTCGACCGCCACGGGCAGGAAGGCGTTCGCATCGTGCCGCGGGCCCCGGAGCGCCACGAACAGCTGGCCTGCCGAGAGGCTCCGGCTGTCGGTGCTGACCGAATCGAAACCGGCGTCCTGGCCGACCAGCGTACCGCCAGCCGTCTCGGCCACCCAGGACAGGCGCGCCATGCTCATGCGCTTCCGCCCGTGCCGAGGCCGGCGAGGACCGCCTGCGCCACGCGCACATCGGAGAAGGGCCTGCGGTCCGTGCCGATGACCTGCTCGGCTTCGTGACCCTTGCCGGCTATCAGCACCACGTCGGACGGAGCCGTCGAGCGTATCGCCCGCTCGATGGCAGCTGCCCTGTCGGGCACCACCTGCAGCCGCGCAAGCGAGGAGACGCCTGCCAGGATGTCGGCCAGGATCTGCTGCGCATCTTCCCGGCGGGGATTGTCATCGGTCAGGATCACGTGGTCGGCACCGGCAACCGCTGCTGCGCCCATGGGGCCGCGCTTGCCCCGGTCGCGCTCGCCGCCGCAGCCGAAAACGCACCACACCTCGCCGGACGCGTGCTCGCGGATCGCCGCCAGCACCTTGCGCAGCGCGTCGGGGGTATGGGCGAAGTCCACCAGCACCAGCGGCCGGCCGGGCAGACCGGCGACCCGTTCCATCCGTCCCGGCGGCGCACCGCAGCCGGCCAGCGCTTCAACCACCTGCGGCAGCGGCCAGCCGGCCGCCAGCAGAAGGCCGGCGGCCAGCAGCAGATTCTCGGCATTGAAGCGCCCCCACAGCGGGCTTCGCAGCTCCGCGCTGCCGAAGCTGCCGCCGAGGTCCAGCACCAGGCCGTCAGGCCCGGGGGCGCGCATCCGGCCCACCAGGGTCGCGGCGGGCTGCTCCTCGAGGGTCACACCCAGCAATCGCGTGGATGCCGGCAATTGCGCCGCCAGCGCCCGCCCGAAGGCATCGTCCAGATTGATGACGGCAGCGGCGGCCCCGGCCCGGAACAGACGCGCCTTGGCCGCACCGTATTCCTCCAGGCTGCCGTGATAGTCGAGGTGATCGCGACTCAGGTTCGTGAACGCCACGCTGCCGAAACGCACGCCGTCCACGCGCCCCTGGTCCAGCGCGTGGGATGACACCTCGGCAATGACATGGGTTGCGCCCCGGTCTGCAAGGTCGCGCAACTGCCGGTGCAGGCTGATGCAATCCGGGGTGGTCAGCCCCCCCGCCCGTACCTCGCCCTCGAGACCGTGGCCCAGCGTACCGAGATAGCCCGCCAGCCCCCCAAGCCGGGTGAGCGCCTGCATCACGAGCCAGGCGGTAGTGGTCTTGCCGTTGGTGCCGGTGATGCCGGTGACGCTGACGCGGGCCGAGGGCGTACTGAAGAAGCGGTTGGCCAGATCACCCAGCCGCGAGCGCAGCCCGGGTACGGGCAGTCCGGCCACCTCGGGAGGCAACACCGGGGCGCTCCGCCGTTCGACGGGCTCCCAGGCCACGGCGCCCACGCCGGCATCCAGGGCAGCGCCGAGGTAATCGAGGCCGTGGCCCTGCGTGCCCCGGCAGGCCAGGAACAGCCCGTTGCGGACCGCGGTTCGGCTGTCCATGGTGATATCCACCACGTCGCGTGCCGGGGCTTCCACTCCGAATCCGGCAAACAGGCTGCGAAGATCCATGTTCCAGTTACAGGCGGCGGTCATGGCAGGTTGACGGCAATCGTGGTCGGCCGTGGACTACGTGACGGGGTCACGTCATCCGGCGGTACCGCGAGGATCCGGAGCGCGCCCGAGGCCACCGTGGAGAAGATCGGTGCCGCGACATCACCGCCGTAGAAGAGCTTGCCCCGCGGGTCATCGATGACCACGACAATGGCCAGGCGGGGATCACTGGCCGGCGTTACGCCGGCAAATACCGCGGTATAGCGATCCTGCACATAAGCGCCGGCGGCCAGCTTCCGGGCCGTGCCGGTCTTGCCCGCCACGCGATAGCCCGGCACCGCCGCCTTGAGGCCCGTGCCGTCGCGACTGACCACGCTCTCGAGCATGCCAACCACGTCCCGTGCCGCCTGGGGGCTCACCACGCGCCGGGCGATGGGCGGGCGCTCCACCCGCAGCAGTGATACAGGACGATGCAGGCCGTCCGCGCCCAGGACGGCGTAGGCCTGGGCCAGCTGCAGCGGTGTCATCGCGAGGCCATAGCCGTAGGCCATGGTGGCCTGCCCGATCGGTCTCCAGCTCTGGTAGGGCGGGAGAACGCCGGCCGACTCGCCGGGGAAGCTGCTGGCGGTCAGGCGGCCTGCGCCGAAGCGGCTGAGCGTGCTCCAGAGGGTTTCCCGGTCCAGCGCCATGGCAACCTGCACGGCGCCCACGTTGCTGGACTTGGCGAGCAAGGTGGCGAAATCCATCTTCCCGTAGTTGTGCTTGTCCTCGATGGTCTTCGAGCCGACGCGGATAAAGCCGGGATTGGTGTCAATGCGGCTGCGCGCATTGAAGCGCCCGCTGTCCAGCGCTGCGGCGATGATCAGCGGCTTGAAGGTCGAGCCGGGCTCCAGGATGTCCGTGATGGCGCGGTTGCGGAACAGGGCGGGATTGAACTGCTCCCGGTCATTGGGATTGAAGGTGGGCTGGTTGACCGTGGCCAGCACTTCTCCGGTGGTCACATCCAGCACGACCACGGAACCGGATGTCGCCCGGTAGCGCTCCACCGCCGCCTTGAGCTCCCGGTAGGCCAGGTACTGGATACGGAGGTCGATCGAGGCCACGAGGTCGCCGCCGGGCTGCGGTGGCACGATGCTCTCGACGTCCTCGATGATGCGGCCCAGGCGATCCCGCAGGACCTTCTTCTTGCCGGGAACGCCGCGCAGCCAGTTGTCAAAGGCCAGCTCCAGACCCTCCTGGCCCTTGTCATCGATGTTGGTGAAGCCGAGCAGGTGCCCCGTGACCTCACCGGCCGGGTAGTAGCGCCGGTATTCCCGCTGGAGGTGCACGCCGGTCAGGCGCAGGCCATCGATGCCCGCCGCCTCGGCCGGCGGCAGGTGCCGCTTCAGGTAGTAGAACTCCTTGCGTACGTTGCGCGTCAGCCGTGCCGTGAGCTGGCCGGCGTCGAGCTTGAGTGCGCGGGCCAGCTCCGGGATCCGGTCCGGCTGCTCGAGCACCTGCACGGGATTGACCCAGATGCTGTCCACCGGCGTGCTGACGGCCAGCGGCTCGCCGTTGCGGTCCTTGATCACGCCCCGCGTAGTGGACAGGGTTGCCACGCGCAGATGACGCGCAGCCGCCTCGCGATTCAGGAAGTCATTGCTGAATACCTGCAGCTGGACGGCCCGGGCAACCAGCAGCGTGCCGGAGACCATCAGGCAGGCGCAGACCATCCAGAGGCGGACGGTGAAGCTGTGGTAGGCCGGCTTGTGGGGGCGCGCTCCTGTGCTCACGGCGACACCAGCTCGACGTCGGCGGGGGCCGGCGCCCGCATGGACAGGTGCTCGCGGGCGATGCGCTCGACGCGGGCGTGATTGGCCTGGGTGCTCTGCTCGATCTGCAGCCGCCCCCAGTCCATCTCCAGGCGGTCCCGCTCGCTGACCAGGGTCTGCAGTTCGACGAACAGCTTCCGGGACTGGTGCTTGGCATAGACGCTGGCCACGGCGGACAGCAGGACCGCCGCACCCAGGCCGGCCAGCACCAGGTGCGTGCGCCGCGCCGGTGTCATCGGATGCGCTCCGCGGCCCGCAGCACGGCGCTGCGCGCGCGGGGGTTCAGCCCGACCTCGGCGGGGGACGGGCGCACCGCCCGGGTCAGCAGGCAGAGGTCCGGCAAGGCCTCGTCGGGCACCACGGGCAGGCCGCGGAGCCCCGGATCCACGCGCGCATGATCCCGGAGGTAGCGCTTCACGATGCGGTCCTCCAGCGAGTGAAAGCTGATGACGCACAGGCGCCCGCCAACGGCGAGATGCCGGCGGGCTGCCTCGAGGCCCGCCTCGAGTTCAGCGAGTTCCTGGTTGATGAAGATGCGTATGCCCTGGAAGCTGCGCGTGGCGGCGTGCCGCCCGGGCTCGCCGCGCACGACCCCGGCAATGAGGCCCGCGAGCTGGCCCGTGGTGCGCAGGGGCGCGTTGGCCCGCTCCGCCACCACCGCCCGGGCAATGCGCCGGGACGCCCGCTCTTCCCCGAAGCGCCACAGGACGTCGGCGATTTCCCACTCGTCCGCGGCATTGAGCCAGTCGGCTGCCGACGGGCCCCGGTCGGGGTCCATGCGCATGTCCAGCGGACCATCGGCCCGGAAGCCGAAGCCCCGGGCGGGATCCATGAGCTGGGGAGACGAGACCCCCAGATCGAAGAGAATGCCCTGCACGCCGCCGGGGACGGGCTCGTCATCGAGCACCTCGCCCAGGCGCGAGAAAGGCGTCCTGACGATGCGGAAGCGGTGGTCGAGTGCCGCGAGTTCGCGACCGGCCGCAACGGCCTCCGGATCGCGGTCGAGCGCGAGCAGGCGCCCGTCGGGACCGAGCTCTGCAAGGATCGCGCGGGAATGCCCGCCGCGGCCGAAGGTGCCGTCGACGTAGAAGCCTTCGGGCCGGATGGCCAGAAACTCGAGCACCTCGTCCTTGAGGACAGGTACATGTGAACTCACCCCAACACCCCGCGCCCGCCGTACCGACGCGTTTCTTTGCGTTTTCTCAGCTCCAGCGCTAGAGCGAGAGCGACTCAAGCTCGGCCGGCAGGCCGGGGCCATCACCCGCACCCCTGGTCAGCCAGCTGTCCCGCCGCTCGTTCCAGCGCTGCTCATCCCACAATTCAAATTTGTTGCCCTGGCCGACCAGCATGGCCTGCCGCCCGAGGCCCGCGAAATCACGCAACTCCCGGGGCACCAGCACCCGGCCGTGCCCGTCCAGTTCCAGTTCGCTCGCATAGCCCACCATCAGGCGCTGGAGTCGCCGGGTGTCCGGATTGAAGCTGGAGAGCCGCATCAGCTTCCGCTCGATCTCCTCCCAGTCCGGCAGGGGATACAGCAGCAGGCAGTGATCCTGGTCCACGGTGCAGATCAACTGGCCGCCGCAACGCGTTGCCAGCCGTTCCCGGTAGCGGGAGGGGATGGCAAGGCGCCCTTTGGCGTCCAGGGTGATTTGGGTTGCCCCGCGGAACATGGACTTTCAGGCCTTTCAGCCCATTTTCTCCCACGATGGACCACTTCTCGACACTATAGGTTTCACCTCTACCACCGTCAACAAAATCCCGGAAAAAACCGCCGGCGCCCAGACATTTAGCCGCAGGCGGTCCAGTGGCACGCAGCCGCAGGAAGGTCATCCCGGCGGGAATTCATGGTCTTAGGGGTGGTTCCTCCCGCGACGCTGGAATACCGGTCCAACCGGCTTCATGCGGCCGGTACCGCGGCCACGGCGTGCGGGCGGCGGCAATCCGCGCACGGCCCGGCGGATTCATTGTGGAAAACCGCTATGGTTCATCCCCCGCTCCGTCGGGAACTATCCAGACTTGGCTCCTTGCACCTGCGGAGATCCCCGTGACCAAGCGTTCCACGCTCAAGCCCTTTGCGCCGGGCGACATCTTTCTCGGCTGCACCTACCTCATGAACGTGCCGGATGACGATCACGCCGGGGAGGGCCGGATCCTGCAGTTCGACCGGCATCTGGTGCCCCGGGGAACCCTGTACACGGAGGGCACCACGCACCTGCTCGTGAACCTGCGCTTCGGCCCGGACGGGGTGTTGTGGGCCTTCGATCCCTTTGCCCACGCCGTGGTCCGGGTCAGCCCGGAGGGTCACCAGCTGCCCCCGGTGGATTTTGGCGGCCGGGCCTGGGGCAACGTCGTGTTCCCGCCGGAGGGTGGCGTCGTCTTCGGCGAGTACCTGCGCGGGGACAAGCCCTACACCGGCGGCCACATGCGCCTGCTGGCGGACAGCGGGGTGGTGGGCTATGGGCGGATTGCCCGCTTCGACCCTGACTTCCGGCCGGTCGCCGAATACGAGGGCGGCACCGCCCCCTCGCTGACCGGCTTCCACGGCATTACCCACTCGGTACTGCACCCGGACGGCCGTACGCTGACCTACATCACCGACCTCGGATTCCGCGTCTACCGCTTCGACCTCGTCACCGGCCAGTCCCTGCCGGACCTGGTCGCACTCCCGGACGGTCCCGAAAACCGGCAGCGCTGGACAACCGGCGTGGCCTACAGGCGGGACGGCACGCTGCTGCTGTTGCGGGGCAGCTTCATCGACCTCATCGACGGCCAGGGCCGGACCCTGCGCACCGTGCCGCTCGATGAGTACGGCTATGCGATGATCACGGCATCGCCGGATGACCGGCACGCGCTGTGCGCCAACATTTTCACGGGCGTCATGTCGCGGGTGGACCTCGAAACCGGGCAGATCGTCGGCCAGATCGACACCGGTCTCGCCAAACCCCAGCGCAGTCTCGCCGGCGTTGCGGAGTATTCATCCGGAAGCCGCTGAGGCGCGGCCCTCCGGGCAGGGACAGCGCCTATACTCCGTCGCCGTGCCCTCCCCCAACAGCCTGTCCCTGACCCCGGAATTCCGCGCTGGCGCCAGGGCCGGCTTCCGGGCGTTCCTGCCCCTGTCCATAGGCCTGATGCCCTGGGGCCTCGTGACGGGCGTGGCGATGGTCGGCAGCGGCCTCACCCCGTCGCAGGCGGTCGGCATGAACCTGCTCGTTTTCTCGGGCACCGCGCAGCTCGGCACCCTGCCACTGATAATCGCCGGCGCGCCGCTGTGGCTGATCGTCGCCACCGCACTGGCAGTCAATCTCCGCCTGATCATCTTCAGCGCCGGTATTGCCCGCAACTTCGAGCATCTTCGGGCACCGGCCCGCTGGGGGATCGGCTACCTGCTGGTGGACGGCGTCTTCGCGATCTGCCTCGAGCCGCTGCTGCGCAATGACAACCCGCAATGGCGGCTGGGCCATTACCTCGCCCCGTCGCTGTGGGCCTGGGCCGTGTGGCAGATCTGCGGCCTTGCCGGCATCCTCTTTGCCGGCGCCATCCCGGTGTCGTGGTCACTGGAATTCATGGCGACCATCGCGCTGCTGGCGCTGCTGCTGGCCATGGCGGGTACACGCCCCATCCTGGTGGCGGCACTGACGGGTGCTACCGTGGCCGTGGCATTGCACGCGTTGCCGCTGCGCCTCGGCCTGCTCATCGGCATGCTTGCCGGCATCGCGGGTGGTTTCGCGGCAGAACGCCGTCAGTCTGCGGCAGCAGGGGACTAAGGGGATGACAGCACCGGGACTTGAGAGCAGCTGGACCCTCTGGCTGACCTTCTTCGCCATCGCACTGGTGACGGTGCTGCCGCGCGCCAGTTTCATCGTGCTCGGAAGCCGGGTGCCGCTGCCGTCGCTGGTACTGCGCGCGCTGCGCTATGCGCCGGCGGCAGCGCTGGCTGCCGTGGTGGCGCCCGACCTGCTCGTCGCCGACGGCGCGGTGTCGTTCCTCAACCCGAAACTGGCGGCCGGCCTCGTGGTGCTTGCCGTAGCCTGGCGCTGGCACAATCCGTTCCTGCCTTTCCTGGCCGGGATGGGCAGCCTCTGGACATTGCAGTACCTCACATGACGCCAGCGATCTCCATCCAGGGCCTCACCAAGACCTATGCCTCGGGGTTCCACGCGCTGTCCGGCATCGACCTGACGATCCATCGGGGCGAGATTTTCGCCCTGCTCGGACCGAATGGCGCCGGGAAGACGACCCTCATCAACATCATCTGCGGCATCGTGAGGCCCAGCACCGGGGTGATCATCGCCGACGGCCATGACGTGCTCCGGGACTACCGCGCAGCCCGCATGCTGATTGGCCTGGTGCCCCAGGAACTCTACACCGATGCCTTCGAGACGGTGTGGGCAACGGTGAATTTCAGCCGCGGGCTGTTCGGCAGGGCGCCCAGCCGCGCCCATGTGGAAAAAGTGCTGCGGGATCTGTCCCTCTGGGACAAGAGGGATACGAAGATCATGGCGCTGTCCGGCGGCATGAAACGCCGGGTGATGATCGCGAAGGCGCTGGCCCACGAGCCCCGCATCCTGTTCCTCGACGAACCCACTGCCGGCGTTGACGTAGAGCTGCGCCAGGACATGTGGGCGCTGGTCCGCGGTCTGCGCGACAGCGGCGTCACCATCATCCTCACGACCCACTACATCGAGGAAGCGGAGGAGATGGCCGACCGGATCGGCGTGATGCGCAAGGGCGAGCTGATCCTGGTCGAGGACAAGACCGCCCTCATGCGGAAGCTGGGGCGCCGGGAACTCCGCCTGCACCTCCAGGCGCCGCTGGCAGCCATCCCGGCAAGCCTGGCTGCCCTGCCGCTGACACTGTCCGCGGACGGCAGTGAGCTCGTGTATACCTTTGACACCCAGGGCGAACGCACCGGCATCGCAGGCCTGCTGCGCCAGCTGGGCGATCAGGGAATTGCCTACCGGGACCTGCACACGAGGGAAAGCTCCCTCGAGGACATCTTCGTGAGCCTCGTGAGGGAGACCGCATGAATCTCCACGCCATACGGGCCATCTACCAGTTCGAACTCGCACGGGCGTGGCGGACAATCGGCCAGACCATTGCCGCACCGCTGATCTCCACATCCCTCTACTTCATCGTCTTCGGCGCGGCCATAGGCTCGCGCATGGGCCAGGTGGACGGAGTGAGCTACGGTGCCTTCATCATCCCCGGCCTGATCATGCTTTCCCTGCTGAACGAGAGCATTTCCAATGCATCCTTCGGCATCTTCATGCCCAAGTTCAACGGTACGATCTATGAGCTGCTCTCGGCCCCGGTATCGGCGCTGGAGGTGGTCATCGGTTACGTCGGGGCCGCGGCCACCAAATCCGTGATTCTCGGCGTCATCATCCTGGTGACAGCGCGCTTCTTCGTGGACTACGACATCGAGCATCCGCTGGTGATGGCCACCTTCCTGATCCTCACGGCCGTAACCTTCAGCCTCTTCGGTTTTCTGCTGGGCGTCTGGGCGGATGGCTTCGAGAAGCTGCAGGTCGTCCCCCTGATGATCGTCACGCCGCTGACCTTTCTCGGCGGTGCCTTCTATTCGATCAGCATGCTGCCGCCCTTCTGGCAGAAGGTGTCGCTCTTCAATCCGGTCGTCTACCTGATCAACGGCTTCCGGTGGAGCTTCTACGGCGTGGCTGATGTGGCGGTCGGCGTGAGTGTGGCGATGATCACGGGTTTTCTGGCCGCGTGTCTCGCCGTGGTCTGGTGGATATTCAGGACCGGGTACCGGCTGAAGAACTGAGGCAGTCGCCGGCAACCGGCATCGACCAGACCCGTGCCCACCGGCGTGCCGGTACCTGCTAAGGTGTAATACCCGTGGCCCCTTCCCGGTGGCCAGGTCGACCCCAGGGGGTTCCTGTGTCAGGTTTTCTGAAGAATCTGTCTGACAACATCGGCGTCGTGATCATCGTCGTGATCGGGCTCATAGCCCTGGCCGGGATCGTGCGTTTCGTCATCCTGTCGGAGATGTTCTGAGCACAGCCTTGCAATCCCGGCTGCCGGCCCACCTGCGGCGCCTCGCCTCCCCGTTCCGGGAATTTGGCCCGGCGGCGGGTACCGTCTACGTCGTCGACCGGCTCCTGCAGGTGCTGTCGCCCGCCTGCCGCGTGTACCTCTACGAACTCATGGCACAGCCGGTGCCGGACGGCCCGCTGTTGCCGGAACGTCGCATCCGGGACCTTGAATTCCGGGAAATTCACGCCGGGGATCCGGACATCGCGCGCATGCCGCTGCGGGAGGGCATTGCAGCGCTGCGCTTCCGGCAGGGGGCATTCTGCCTGGGGGCCTATCTCCGGGGTGCGCTGATCGGCTACGTCTGGTTCTGCCGTCACGCCTACGAGGAGGACGAGGTGCGCTGCACCTACGTCCTGCCCGAAGGCAATGACTCGGTCTTCGATTTCGATCTCTACATCCTTCCGGAGCGCCGGATGGGGATCGCCTTCATGGCCATCTGGCACGGGGCCAACGAGTTCCTGCGCGGGCAGGGCATACGCGTCAGCTACAGCCGCATGACGCGCTTCAACACGATGTCCCGGCGATCACACAGGAGCCTGGGCGCCCGTCGCACCGGTGGGGCGATCTTCCTGAAGCTGGGGCGACTTGAAGCGATGCTGGCAACCGTGCCGCCGTTTGCGTCGCTGTCGGTAACCGGTCGCCCGCGGCTCCGGCTGTCGCCCCTCCGGGACCGGTCAGGCTGAGGCCTGACCGGCGCGAGGCCGGCGGCCGCGTGAGAGCCCCGGCACCAGCATCCCGAGCAGCGCCAGATCCAGGAACCCGAAGGCCGAGCTGCCACCCGAAGACGGCGCTGAAACCACACCGCCGGATGTATTGCCGCCCGTCGTACCCCCGCCCGTGCCGGTCCCGCCACCGGTGCCGCCGGTACCCCCGGGAACCGGGGCCGGCTGTACGGTGACGTTGACCAGGCGCGCAGTGGTACCGCCCAGGCCCTGGCAGACCAGCGTGTAGGACTCCGTGCTGGCAGGCTTCACCGTCCGCGAGCCATAGAGCGACTGGCTCCCGCTCCACCCGCCGCTCGCCTGGCAGGTCGCTGCGTCCGTCACGGACCAGGTCAGCACCGACGACGCGCCCGCCAGGATCGTAGAGGGGTCAGCGCTGAGCGACACCTGGGGGGCTCCGGGCGCAACGGCCTGAACCGTGACCGACTTGCTGCTGGATCCGCCGGTTCCCGTGCAGGTCAGGGTGTAGGTCACCTCGTGGTCGAGCCAGATGGGCTCCGTGCCCACGACCGGCTTTGAACCGCTCCAGGCGTTGGAGGCGACACAGGAATTGGCATTCGATGCGTCCCAGATCAGCATCGAGGGCTCGCCGATGACCACCGTGTCCTTGGTCGCGCTGAACTGGATCGCCGGAGGCGGCGCGCTGGGCGCGGCAACCACCGTTACCGTCACGGTCCGTGAATCGCTGCTGCCCACCGAGTTGTAGCAGGTCAGGGTATAGGAGGCGGTCTGGGACAGCGGCCCGACAGAGGCAGATCCCGAGACCGCCTTTGAACCCGACCAGCCACCGGAAGCCGTGCAGGACTCGGCGTTCGTTGTCGACCAGGTCAGCTGGGAAGTGCCCTGGGCACTCACCGATGCCGGACTGGCCGACAGGTTGACCGTCGGGGGCGATACGCCCGGGGGCGTGGCGACGACGCCTCCGGAGGGCGCTGCGATCGGCTGCGACGACAGGATGAACTCGTCGTACCAGGTATAGGCCGTGGCGTGATCGTGGGTCGCATCCTTGCCGGTCATGTAGGTCGTGAGCGAGAAGTTGTTGTAGCGATCGTTGGCAGTCGCCTCGTAGTACAACGCGTGATTGGTCATGTACTTGTAGCGCTTCAGCGGCTGGCCTTCACGCCCGATATACGCGCTGATCGTGCTCGAGGGCGATCCCCACTGGCCGAGCGTCACCTCGTAGTAGAAGGTCATCCACTCGTTCGCCACATAGCGACCGCAGCCGTTGTTGGCATTGCCCAGGTTCTGGTACGTGCAGTTGGCAAAACTCGGATCGTCGAACTGCTGCTGTATATCGCCATTGGACAGGTACTTGTAGAAGTTGTCCTGCCCGCACTGGCTGTACATGTCAGCGATGCCGCGATAGACGCGCGTAGCCAGCTCCACGTTGCCGCAGGACGTCGGGCCGTAGAAGATCGACTGTTTCCAGGACTCCGCCGGCTTGAAGGTGGTGGGAGTCAGGAAGGTGTTGTCGAAACGCTGGCGGAACTGCACGTAGAAGGACTGGCCGGGGCCGAAACCGGGATTGGCTGCCACCTGCCAGTTGCCGGCCGCATTGGCGCCGGTGCGCCCCGGCAGCTCGAAACGCAGCGAACTGGCGCCCGAGGCCTTGACGTTGGCATCGAGCGTACCGCGGACCTGGCCGTCGCCAGCGGGCTTCAGCCGGTCCGGCGTGATGTCACTGCTGCTGTCGAAGCCGCTGCAGATCACCACGCCGGGGGCCGTACAGCGGCTCTGGAAATCAGTGCCTGCAGCCGCGTTCTGCACCGAGACGACGGCCGTCCGCTGGCTGGACCCGCCCGTACCGGTGCAGGCAAGCGTGTAGGACGTGCTGGCGGCCAGGGGTCCGGCGCCCTGGGACCCGGACAGGGACTTGGCACCGCTCCAGCCTCCGCTTGCCGTGCACGAGGTGGCATTGGACACCGACCAGTTCAGGGTCGTGGAACCGTTCGCGCTGACGCTGGCCGGACTGGCCGTCAGGTTGATGACCGGCGCATTGTCCACGACCTGCACGACCTGGGACGCGCTGGCAGTCCCGCCGTCACCCGTACAGGTCAGCGTGAAGGTGGTGGTTGCCGAGAGTGTCGTCGTTACAGCCGCCCCGGCCGTGGCCTTCGCGCCCGACCAGCCGCCGGATGCCGTGCAGGACGTGGCGTCCGTGCTCGACCAGTCCAGATTGGCCACGCCCCCCGGACTCAGTGAGGAGGGGCTGGCGGCCAATGTCACCGTCGGCGGTGTCGCGGGGGTCGAATTCCCGGATCCGCCTGACCCGGCAGCACTGGACAGCTTGTACATGTAGACCGGGCTGTTGATGTCGTTGACAACGATAAAGGCCGCGAGCGCGGGCACGTAGCGGAAGCGGCCAAAGGTGCCGTTGCTGTTGGCCTGGGGCGAGGCGCTTCCGGATGCTGCCGTGACGTTCTTCCAGGTCCAGGTGCCCGTCTTCCAGCTGCTGGACGGCGGGGTCAGCGTCCATACCGAGGAGCCTGTACCCCAGCCGACGAAGACCTTGTTGACGGAATCCCACTGGAACGCGGCGCGGGTCTTGAGGGCCGAGGGCACCTTTGCGCCACCGGCACCGGTGACCGTGATCGAATACGGGCCCGTCTTGCTGGCAATGGCCTCCGACAGCGCGTAGACGTAGATCGCATCGCGGGACGAATAGGTGTCGAGGAGAACGGCAATGTCACGGGTGGGATCAACGGCCATCGCGCCATAGATGCCGACGTCCGCCATGTTGTTCTGGGTGCCGGCCGCGGTCCAGGTGCCGCTGGCCGGGCTGAAATAGGAAAACACCGCGGAGCCGGCGCTGTAGTTCGGGTGCAGCCAGACCACCTTACGGGTCGGATCGTAGGCGGTGGACGTGGCGTTCATGGCGCCGCTGTGGCCCGGCAGTTTCTGCGCGCGGGACCAGGCACGGGTGTTCACGTCCAGCATGTGGACTGTACCGGTCCCCTTCTCGCCGTAGACATGATCCGAGGCACTGGTCAGCTTCAGGAACCTGCTGGTGGCCGGGTCGTATTCGAGCATCGAACCGGAATGCATCGACATCGGCACCCCGTTCGCCAGCTCGCTGTTGCTGTAGTCGAGCGAAAAGCTGGAGGTGGGCTCCGTCAGCCGCGACCAGTTGCCCGAGGCGATATCAAAGCGGTAAACCTCGTTCCCCAGGTACTGGCCGTGGCCGCCACCCCAGACCAGAAGGCTGCCGTACTGGCCGAGATTGGCAGCGTAGGCACCACTGGACCACTCGTTGATCAGGCCCTTCTGGCCGGAGATACCGCTATAGGAACAGTTGTCGCCGGGGCACGGATTGACCGAGGCGATGCTGTTGTTGGACACCGCCGTCCACACGCCGGGCTGGAGGTTGTCGATGGCCGCTGCCTGGACCATCAGCGGGCCCGCCACGAGCCCGGCCATCAGGCCGAGGCCCGAGAGGGAGAAATCGCCCCACTGGCGCTTGATTTTCATGCGTCGGATCCCTCGTGCCTCTTCGGCCCAGAAATGAACCCGGCGATGACAAGGGACGCGCCCTGCGTGCTTTATGCGCAGTACAGGCAAACGGAAGCGGATTAGCGGCCTGCCCACCGGCGCTATCCATGCGACCATCCCTGTCGGCAACCCCGCTGTCATAGGACCTGAGTCCCTTAGACCGGAGGCTTTGCGTCCCCGCCTTTCGACGGGTATGCCCTTTTCGTAGCGCGAGACTACGCATCGGGCGACTTGGTAACCGTGACGGAGCGCACATGTAACGTTTTCCGTCAGTTATGTCAAACGTATGAATCGATTGAACATTTTTGACACTTGTTGCTCCAGGGCAACGGGATTTCTGCGGCCGGATAAGACAAGGAGAAGCAGGCGCTTAAGGCCAACTCGTGAGCCACCCGTCAGGGTCTGGCGCGCGGCTGCCGCCCGCGGCTACGCCGTCACGGCGCCGCAGATCCGGTGGACTGCCGCACGGGGGCCGCAATCGCCACCCGATTCACAGCCCGGCCGGGAAGGCTTCACGGATAATTGACCGATGAGCGAAACGCTTGCGCAGCGGACAGGAACGGAGAACAAGCCGGCCGGAACGGCCCCGCTTGTCTCTGCCGTGATGCCGGTCTTCAACGGCTCACGGCATATAGGAACCGCGATAGAGAGCGTCCTCGGGCAGGGTTTTGCCGATCTTGAGCTGATCGTCGTCGACGACGGCTCCCGTGACGGCAGTGCGGATCTTGCCGCCGGCTTCGGCCCGCGCGTGCGGGTCATCCGGCAGGCCAACCAGGGCTCGGCGGTGGCGCGCAATGCCGGGATTGCCGCGGCCCGCGGCGCGTACGTGGCCTTCATCGATGCGGATGACGCCTGGCTGCCCGCCAAGATTGAGACCCAGGTGCGGTATCTGGCCACCCATCCCGATGTGGGACTCGTCTACCACCGCTGGCAGGAATGGAACGGGGATCCCCGCACCCTGGCGGAGCTGGGTATGCAGTCCATACCGGAACTGCCCGGTCTCGATACAGAGGATTCCGGCTGGGTGTATCACCGGCTTCTGCTCGACTGCATTGTCCATACCTCGACGGTCATGGTCCGGCGCAGCCTGCTTGCAGATGCCGGCGGCTTCGATCCGAAGCTGCGCCGCGGGCAGGACTACGACTACTGGCTGCGGCTCTCCCGGCTGACGCCGATGCACAAGCTCGCCACGACGCTCTCGGTCTACAGGATCCATGCCGGCAGCATCACGCTCGGCGTGCCCGACCGGAATTACGCCGCCGAGGTCATCGGTTCCGCCCTCGGCAGGTGGGGTCGTGTCGGTCCCGACGGCAGCGCGGCCGGCGCGGTGGCAGTCCGACGCGCCATGGAACGCCACTGGCGCGTCTACGGGGTGGCGCACCTGGAACGCGGCGACTTGCGCACGGCACGCGCCGCCGCCCGGCGTGCGGTCGGCTACTGGCCCGTCTCGCCGGTCAACTGGGGACTGGTGCTCAAGACCCTGCTGAAGACCGGTTAGCCGATCCACCGCCCCCGGGGGCTACGGCCGGCCTGCGAGGTAGGGCAGCAGGGTTCGCGCAACGATGGCGTGCCCATCGGCATTCCAGTGCAGCTGGTCGGGCAGATGCACGGCCGGATCCTCGAAACGCATCACCGCGTCCAGTTCAACGACGTCAAGCTTCCGCTGCCGGAGAGCATTGCCAAATCGCGGCCCGCCGTAGATGCCCTCGACGAGGACGACCAGGAACCGGCGCCCGTCGGCCTGCACCTCGGCCCCTATCTGCTCGATGAGGCGGATGGTCACCTGCTCGGCCATGGTCTTCGGAAACGGCCTTTCCGCAGCCGGCACGCCGGCTGCCGCCGGTTCCGGCGGGGCGACCTCCAGCGCACGGCTCACGTTCCATTCTTCCCGCAGCCGGTTCGCCTGGTTCAGCAGGTAGGAACGCCCCGCCAGATCCACGGCCATGCGCCGCATCCACGGCACCTCCGGCACCGGCGTGTTGGTGAGCCTGAGTTCATCGCCATCAAGGACGAATACCGGCTTGCCGTAGATGAGGTAGGCAATCGGGGCCGCATTCATCGCCACGTCGTTGCTGGCCACCACCAGCACGACCGTGTCCGGGTCGTACCGGCGGGCCGTCTGCCTGTAGACCAGCAATTCCTGGTCACTGCTGTAGCCGCTGACGCCGAGGTTGATGACCTCGAGCGCACCGGCGGCTTCGCGCTCCAGCAGCGTGGTAAAGGTCTCCTCCTCCTCCACCCCGAAACCCCAGACGAAGGAATCCCCCAGCACCACGACCCGGCGCCGTGTGGCATCACGGTCGTAACTGCGCTCCGGCCCCCGGTACCCGTGGCTGTTGATGCGCACGCGGGTACTGAATCCCGCTGACTCGAACTCGCCCTGTCGCCCGGGAACATGCGCCCAGCCCAGCAGCGCATCGTATTGCCAGAACTGCGCGAGCCGGCCCGTGCGGGGGGCCCAGTCCGGGAACAGGCTGCGGGCAGCGAACTCGGCCACGGACAGGGCAATGAAGCCGAAGACCCCCATGACCAGCACCGGCAGCAGCGACTTCCGTAACTTCGGCATCAGGGGCTCCTCCGATATAGCCGGTCAACGCGAATCGAGGCTGCGCTTGCGGCCGGGGCGGCCGCCGCTCATCAGGGGCGGGACGCGGGGAGCCTGGCGACCGGCCAACTCCTTGTGACCGGCCGGCGCTGTCTCGCCCGCCGCGGGAACCTCGACCGCGAGGCGCCTCGCCAGGTCATCGAGCACGGCCACCAGGGCGAGGCACCAGTAGAAAATCTCGGACTTCAGGTAATCCACGAACATGCCGGCAGCCAGGATCGCAAGGAGCGTCCCGCCCACGGCAACCCGGAAATTTCCAAGTCCCGGTGGCGTGTCACCGGTCGAGGTTCTCTGCAATCGTCGCAGGGTACGGGCTGCCCACCAGAGTATCCCGAGGAAGAGCACCATGCCGACCGCCCCCTGTTCCACCAGTACGGTCATCAGGGTGTTGTGCGATGCCCGGTCAACGCGGTGGCCGACACTCTCGTCAAAGGCCAGATTGGCCTCGTCCAGGTAATCCGGGCTGAGAACGGCGGTGCCCCGGTGCCCGGTCCCGAATGGATGGTGCATGAACATGCGGAACTGGGCCGGGATCAGGTCGAGGCGGCCGGACGCGCTGGCGTCCAGATTCCCTGAATCGGGCCGGGTCACGGCGCTGAAGGTGCCGGTCACCCGCTCGAGGAAATTCGGCGGGGCGAGGACGATGGCCACCGGCAGCCCCAGCAGGGCCGCTGCCACCAGCAGCCCGCGGACCTGGCGGGTTCCCAGATAGAACATGCCCATCCCTCCCGCGATCGCCGCCAGCAACGCCCCGCGGCTTTCCGTCTGGAAAAGCCCGTTGACCAGCAACGGCAGGCTGATCACGGCAATGCCCTTCATCACTTTCGAGGCGGAGAGCAGCAGCGGCACCGCAAAAATCATGCCCGTGACCAGCTGCAGGCCGAGGGCATTAGCCTCGTCAATCCCGGGGCCGCCAACGCCGTCCAGGCGGCCGCTGGCCGGCGCCTCGAAGGCCAGCCAGCCCAGGTAGAAACAGCCGAGAACATGGACCGCCGCCAGCCTTTCCAGGGTGGGCATGTCGGGCACCAGCTTGTAGATCAGGAAGAACAGCACGCCATACTTGATGAACAGGGTGGCTGCTTCGGCGTGCTGGGCCTGGTCGAGGGCCCAGGGGGTCTGGACCAGGAACCAGAGGATGAACAGCACCAGCAGCTTCGCACCCGGGCTTTCGAGCCAGGCGGCCCGGCCCGGCGCCGGCTGCATGCGCCACATCGACACCAGGGTCACGAAGGCCGCCAGCAGCGCCCAGCGCATCTCCGGAAACACCACCCCCCACCAGCGGGCGGGCGGATGCAGATAAAAGACCGCAAGGTAGGCATACAGGCCGAAAACCGGGTTGCGGAAGAAGGCCGCGACCAGGCTCAGCCCGTAGGCCGCCAGAAACAGGATCAGCGTCGGGCTCACGATGAGGCGCCTCGGTCGAGTACTGCCCGCCCAGGCCGCGTCTCCAGCCCGAGAATGCGGTCATACCGGTCCCAGCGAAACTCCCCGAGCAGGCGCCGCAGGCGTGCCTCCATCGTTCCAAGGTTGGTGTAGTGACGCAGGCGGGAGCGCAGGCGTGCGTCCGCCACGCGCGGCTGGCCGGGATCGATCTCCCAGGGGTGAAAGTAGAAGAAGCACGGCAGCCCCTCGGCCTCGTTGACCTGCCGCATGCCCCAGCTGAAGAACCGGTACGGCAGGATGCGGAAGTGCCCGCCGCCGCCGAAGGACCAGCGGCGCCCGAGGACATCGAGCGTGGTCACCGGACATTCGAGCAGCCGGGAATCCGGCGGCGAAAAGGCGTGCCGGGGCGCCTCGGGCAGGCCGTAGATGTCGTGCCTGATGGGCACGACACTCGACGAATACTCGTAACCCGCCTCCTCCAGTTCCCCGAATGCCCAGAGGTTGCTGCGCACGATGGAAAAGCTCGGAGCCCGGTAGCCGCGCACGGCCTGCCCGCCAAGATCCTCGAGCACCGCCTTGCTGCGCCGTACGTCTGCACGGAACTGCTCCCGGGTCTGGTTGTAGGCGGGAACATGCTCGCAGCCGTGACTCGCAAGCTCGTGGCCGGCGGCCACGATCTGGCGGACCAGGTCGGGATTGCGTTCAGCTACCCAGGCGAGGGTGAAGAAGGTGGCCGTGACCGAGTGGTCGGCAAACATCGCCAGGATGCGTTCGACATTGGGCCGAACCCGGCTTGCGTGTGAGGCCCAGTCCTCGCGTCCGATCCGGTCGGCGAACGCCTGGACGTGAAAATAGTCCTCGACGTCAACCGACATCCCGTTGCGGAGTACCGGCTGCTCCCGCCAGTGCGCCTGCAGACCGTGATCCGGTGTCGCCCCCTGCAGCACGCTCGTTGTCAGCTCCCCGGAGAGTGGTCGTCAGCCACGACCCCCTCAGAAGAAGTCCCTTCTGATCCCGAACCCGATCTCGTTGACGGTGATGTCGCGGGTGCTGTCCTCGTCGTTCGTCTGCTCCTGGCGGGCGACCCAGCCCCGCAGCGAGGTCTTGCCCCCCAGGCGGTAGCTCATCTCGACGACGGACCGCCACGCCTGGTCCTCCTGTCCGGTCACGAGTTCACGATCCAGCCAGTCCACGCCGAGCTTCAGGTCGGTCTTCGGGCCGACGGCATAAGCCACCGAGAAGGTGGTCCCGTACTGGGTCTCGTCACCCAAGGTTTCCTGGTCGTCGCCGGTAATCAGCACGACGTCTTCCCGTCGCTCGTAGTAACCGATCAACTCGAAGGTGGTGCGCCCCAGGCTGCCGGCAAGAGTCGCGTCAGCCCGCTTCAGGATGAAGCGCGTGTTCTCCCTGGGATCATCCAGGCCGCCAGGGATCTCCGGGATCCCGAGTTCGTCGTCGCGGGTCCGCTGGCCGAAAATATCGGCCTGCGTGGTGGGATCCTCCGAGTAGCGGACCAGGATGCGGCCATCCTCCCCGAAACGGCGCTGGATCTGGCCGCCAAAGAACGAGCCGTAGCTGCGGTCGCCGCCACCGGCAGTCAGTTCAAACCCCGCGATCTCATGCAGGAAGCCGACTGCCCAGTAGGTATCGTCGAGGCTTGCGCTGTCGGTCTTCAGGTAGTCCGACTCGCGGCCGTAGTCGACGTAGATGCCGGAGTTGGCCGTATTGCCCAGCAGGTACTCGACCCTCAGGTACGCTTCCTGGAATTTCGCCTCGGGCGGGGACTCGTACTCATAGGAACGGTAGCGGTGGGTCGCACCGAAGTGCAGCCCGCGGGAACGGTCGCTGTCGGTGATGCGCGTATCGACGTTCTGGTAGTCGACGTCCTCGATCGTATTGTCGTCGTAGTCCAGGTGGCCTACCCCATAACGTACGCCAACATCGTAGCCGAGCACCTCGGCCGTTATCCGGGGAGCGGCCTCGAGGTCGGTCAGGTCGGTACGGTTACCCACCACCGGTACATTTGAAAACCACAGTGGCGCCTGTGAGTTCGTCAGGGTGCTGGCGATGGCGGCCCTGGTTTCCAGCGTGAGAAAGTCCGGAACGACCTTGAAGTCGAGCTTCGCCTTGCCGTCGGGAAAGCCGTTGCTCGAATCCGGGTAGTCGTCGTAATAGTAGAGCCCGTAGGCGAACTCGATGTCGACATCGAGCCGCTTCGACAGGTGCGTGATGGTCACCTCGGGCATCAGGTTCAGTATCCTGTCCTCGAATTCTTCTCCCTCGGCATTGAGGCCCAGGTTGTCCGTGTAGATCGCGTTCACTTCGAGCGATCCCTTGACCTCCAGGGCCTCGCCCGGTCCCGCCGCGAACAGGGCCGCCACGGACAGGAGGGCGCCCCCCCGGCTACGCTGCTTAACCATGGCTTTTCTCGCTCGCAAGAGGGGGAGGAGCGTCATAGTAGTAGCCACCGTACTCGGTGAGCCAGCGGGAATGCGGCGCCCGGTTGAAGACCATGCCGATGGGCTTGTCGGTGTCGATGGTCGCGAGGAGTTTATGCAGGTCACCGGCCTTGGTCTCGCCCGCCGAGACCACGATCAGCAACTGGTCCGCCAGCGCAAGGATCACGTGGGCGTCCGCCGTCGAGAGTATCGGCGGTGTATCCAGGATGATGATCCTGCCCGGATTGTCATCGGCCAGCGCGCGGACGAGATCCCGGGCCCGGGAGCTGTTCAGCAGCTCGGAGGAATCACTGAAACGGCTGCCGGACGGAATCACCGTCAGGCCCGGCATGCTGGTCGGGACCATGACATCCGTCAGGTCGAGTTCCTCGTCGTCGACCACATCAAAGAAGCCGCGACAGTCGGTCAATTTCAGGCGCGCGGACAGCGAGCCGCGGATATTGTCCAGATCGATGAGGCATACCTCCCGGTCGCGCTCCAGGGCCAGCGCGTTGGCAAGGTTGATCGCAATGAAGGTCTTGCCGGCGCCCTCGATGGCGCTGCTGATCATCACGACATTCGACTGGGGACCCGCCAGTTCGCCGAAGGCATTGCGCAGTACCGGGCGCTTGAGGTGCCGGAACTGCTCCAGCAGCTGCCGCTCGGTTGCGAGTACGCCCGTGCCCGCCAGCCCGTCCCAGGCTACCGTTGGCCGGGCAGGGTCGTCTGCGCGGACCTTGCGGAGTTCGCGCGCCTTCGCCGCGCCCTTGTGCGCCGGGACGTCCGCCCGGGCGACCGCCTGCCGCTTCGCAAGCTTGATTGCATTCTCGATGATTGACACTGCTGTTACCCCGCGAGCGCCTTGATCAGAGGTGAGAGCCCGCGGCTGCCCACGGTGGCGATCCCGGCAAACGCGACGATCAGGCCCGCCGCCGAGCCGGCGAAGAGCCACCGACGGGGATCGGCGGATACCGCACTGGACCTGCTCACGGTCCCGAAGACCGGCAGGTCGATATCACTGCGCAGCGCCTGTGGCGAGAAGTAGACCGGATCGGCACGATTGGCCACGAAGGTAATGCCCACGCCGCCAATGAGGGCAACGAGAAGCACCAGCCCGGCCAGTGCAGGCCTGTTCGGCGCCTCGGGAATCTGCGGGACAGCCGGCTGTTCGACGATATCGAAAATCCGCTCTTCCCGGTCTTTCATCGCCTCGGTACCGAGGCGCGCGGACTCCAGCCGCTGCACCAGGGCCTCGTACTGGATCCGCACCACGTTATAGTCCCGGTCGAGGCGATTCAGCTCGGCCTCCACCTCGGGGATAGTGTTGAGCATCTTCCGCAGGTAACCCACGACGCCCTGCTTGTCGCGCAACTGGGCCTGCAGGCTGGCAATTTCGACGTTCGCGCGACTCAGGGATTTACGGATGTCCTGGTAGACGGGATTCATCTCGAGGGGCTTGGACTCGTTGCCGAGGGCGGCGCCCGCCTGGCGCTCGCTGTCCCGCACCCGGTAGAGATCCTTGAGGGTCTCGCGCACGGCAGCCACATCCGGGTGCTTCTCCGTGTATTTGAGCAGCAGGTCTTTCTCCTGTCGCTCGAAAGTGGCAATGGTCTGGTCAACGGAGGTGCGCGCCCCTACCGGACCCATGCCGCTGACGCCGAATGTGGGCTCCTCACCCTCGAGCTGCCGCTGCAGTTCGTCCCGCCGCCGCACCGCGACGCTCATCTGCGCCTGCAGGGTCTGGACCTCGTCCTGGGCGGCGGCCATCCTCGTGTAGTAATCCCCGCCCTCACCCGGCATCAGGCCGAGGTTGTCCTTCTTGAAGCTGGCAAGGCGCTCCTCCGCTTCCTGCAGGCGCTTCTCGTAGATCGCGATCTGTCCGGACAGAAAGCCCTCGACCTGGCTGCTGTCCGCCTGGCCGGCGCCCAGGGTATCCGTGACAAAGCGCTGCAACAGGGTGTAAACCACATCCCGGGCTACGGTCGGATCCGTGTCGCTGTAGGAAATGTCGTAGGTATTCTCGGCATTTGGGACCTTGCTGACCTTGATCTCGTTCTTGAGCTGCCGCACCAGGGCATCGCGCTCGAGGGAGTCCCGGACCCGCTGACTGAGGCCTGTGCCTTCGACGACGGCCTCAAGCTGCGCCCGGCTGGTGAGGGCCTGGGTGACCGCACCCGCCTGCGACAGCGTATTGGTCGATACCGCCAGTCCCTCGAGCAGGGGCTTGAGCGTGGTCTCCACGTCCACATAGACCTGCCCGTGGCTGTTGTAGATGTTGGGCATGAGCAGGATCACGACCCAGCCCAGCGCAGCCACGCACCAGGCAGCCACGAGACCCGCCCAGCGGAACCGCCACATGCCGTAGGCCTGCTCGATGACCAGCTGGACGAGCTTGTTTATTTCCATGGGTCGGCGCTTCAGTTCACAGCAGGGATTCGGGGATGATCAGCACATCGCCCGGCCGCATGGCCACGTTGGCGTCGATCCGGCCCTTGTTGAGCAGGTCGTTGAGCTTCACCTTGATTTCCACCGTCTGGTCGTTCTCGCGCCGGACGATCTTGGCGCGGTTACCGGCGGCATTGGGCGTCAGCCCGCCGACCGCGATCATCACGTCGAGGACGGTCATGTCCTGGCGGTAGGGCAAGGCCTGGGGCAGCGCCGCCTGGCCAACCACCCGCACCTGGCTGCCGAAGGTCCCGAGGAAGCTCGTGACGATCACGTTCACCGTCGGCGTCCGGATGTACTGGGCGAGGCTGCCTTCCAGATCGCGGGACAACTCGGTCGGAGTCTTGCCGACGGCCACCATGTCCTCGACCAGCGGGGTGGAGATCCGGCCGTCCGGCCGCACGGCCACCTGGGTGGAGACCTCCGGATGCTGCCAGACGAAGATCTGGAGGCTGTCACCCGGGCCAATCACGTATCTGTCGCTGAGGACTGGCGCTGCAGCGGCCGGGGTCGCGGGAGCGCTGCCGGTGCCGGCGCACCCGTGAAGCAGCAGGGACAGGACGATCAGTGCGGGAGCAAACCTGGAATACGGCATGGCTGTAACTCACCTTGCTGGAGAACGGGCGGACTCGTTGAGTTTTTGATTATAAACGCCTGATGCCCCGACCGTTATGATGCATGCACGGATTCCGGATGGCGAACCGCGGAACCCCCCGCAGGCCTGTTTCAGGGAGCACGCGGGAGCTTAGGGACATCCGGCGGGCCGCAATGTGAAATCCCTCACAAAAGAACCCGCGGACCCGGGCTCGGGCCGCCGGCGGCAGGACCTACTCGGCCTGGGCCGCGGATCCTGCAGCGGGCCACCGGCCGACGGACTTCAGCTTGTTCTTCAGACCCGGCAACGGATAACCGAGTTCATAGGCCCGGCGGGCGCGGGCCGCGGCCTCGTCGTACTGCTTCTGCTCGAAGTACACGAGGCCCATGTTGTACTGGACTTCACTGGATCCGGGCTGCATTGCCTCGGCGAGCCTGTACTGGTCAAGGGCATCATCCAGTTTTCGCATCTGCTGGTAATAGATTCCAAACAGCAGATGCATGTTGGGATCGCGGGGCTGGAAGCGCAGTGCCCGGTCGAAGTAGCACTCGGGCGTGGGATCGAATTCGGTCGGCACGTCGGTCTTGCCCCGGCCGGGATCGTAGACGACACCGGGGTTCGCCTTCTGGATCTGCACGATCTTGCGCAATGCCCAGTAGTGATTCGGGCAGTAGCGCAGCGTGAAATCAAGCTGATAGAGGGCGTCCTGTATGCGTCCGTTGGCAATGTCCGGGTCGACGTTGGAAAGGTGATGCTCCCACAGGAGCTTCATGTTGCCGGCCACGAAGGGATCATCCTGATTCAGGTAGTCGTACAGGATGGTCTGACCCGGAAGCGGCACGGGTCCGCAGGCGCCCTCGCCCAGCTGCGCGGCCTCGATCCGCGTCCACAGCAGCCATGGCAGCAGCAGGAGAGCAGCACAGCGGACGGTGGCAGGTCGCGGCATATGTTCATCCCCCGGCGATCCGGGTTCCCGCTGGAAACGGGGTTTTCCGCGGATTATACGTCGCCGGTATCCCACGACCAGCACACCGTGCGTGTTCTGTGAACTGCAGGCACGGGCTGGCCGCATTGCACCGTGTCATCCGGCTATCGCTGCACTGTGCCGGGCGCGCGGACGGTAGAAGGAAGTACGAGTCGGCCGATAAGCCGGGTTCTGTCGTGGGCAATCATTCCTCTGGGACCGCTGTCGCCAGCGGCCTCTAGCGACCTACCCGGAAGCCCGCGGGGCGACGGCGTGCTCCTTGCGAAGCACTGCTTCCCTATTTGGTCTTGCTCCGGGTGGGGTTTTCCGTGCCGCGGCGTGTTACCACCCGCGCGGTGCGCTCTTACCGCACCTTTTCACCCTTGCCGGGGCCCCGGATGACTCCGGAAACCCTTAGGCGGTATGTTTTCTGTGGCACTTTCCGTAGGCTCGCGCCTCCCAGGCGTTACCTGGCACCCTGCCCGCCGGAGCCCGGACTTTCCTCCCTCCCCGTCCGGCCTTGCGGCCTTCATGGAAGAGCGATTGCCTGGCCGACTCGCGCAGGGACCATAGAGCAGCAGCCAGGGCATGGCAAGGTCTTTAGAATTGCGACGGTCACAACTGCCCCGGACCGCTGATGACCACACTCGGAACCCCGCTGTCGACCAACGCCACGCGCCTGATGCTGCTTGGCGCCGGTGAACTGGGCAAGGAAGTCGCCATCGAAGCCCAGCGGCTCGGCGTGGAGGTGATTGCCGTTGACCGCTATGCGCATGCACCCGCCATGCAGGTTGCCCATCGGGCACACGTGGTCTCCATGCTCGATGGGGACGCACTCCGCACGCTGATCGAGAGGGAACGACCGGACTACATCGTCCCGGAGATCGAGGCCATTGCGACCGCGATGCTCCTCGAACTGGAGGCCGGGGGCTACACCGTGATACCGACTGCGCGGGCGGCACACCTGACCATGAACCGCGAAGGCATACGCCGCCTGGCTGCGGAAGAACTGGGGCTGCGCACCTCACCCTACCGGTTTGCGGACACGACCGCGGCATACCGTGCAGCAGTAGAAGCCGTCGGCCTGCCCTGCGTAGTCAAGCCCGTGATGAGTTCTTCCGGCAAGGGGCAGAGCGTCGTCAGGACCGCCGCGGACATCGACACCGCCTGGGACTACGCCCAGTCCGGGGGCCGCGCCGGCGCCGGCCGCGTCATCATCGAAGGCTACGTGCCTTTCGACTACGAGATCACGCTGCTCACGGTGCGGCACTGCAGTCAGACGACCTTCTGTGACCCCATCGGGCACCTGCAGATCGACGGCGACTACCGTGAATCGTGGCAGCCCCATCCCATGAGCCCGGCCGCACTGGCCGAATCCCGGCGCATTGCCGGCGTGGTGACCGCCGCGCTCGGCGGCAGCGGGATCTTCGGCGTGGAGCTCTTTGTGCAGGGGGACACCGTCTGGTTCAGCGAAGTCTCGCCCCGCCCCCACGACACCGGCCTCGTCACCCTGATCTCGCAGGATCTGTCCGAGTTTGCGCTGCATGTGCGGGCCGTGCTCGGCCTGCCGGTGCCGGCGATCCGCCAGTACGGACCGGCCGCTTCCTGCGCCGTGCTGGTGGAGGGAAACTCGGCAGCCATCCGCTTCGAACACGTGGAACGGGCGCTGGACGGACCCGATACGGCGCTGCGGCTCTTCGGCAAGCCAGCGGTGCAGGGGCGCCGGCGCCTCGGCGTCACCCTCGCCCTCGGCGACACTGTCGGGTCCGCCCGCGAGCGGGCCCGCAACGCGGCCCGGGAGATAGAGGGCGGGGTCCGCCTGGATTGACCGGACGGACGTCGACACGCCGCACCGTCAGCCGGGTGTGACCCGGCCTGCGCCGCTACTTTCCGGCTCCCCCGGTTCAGGCTGCCCGATCGCCAGCCGGTAGGCTGCCCGCCGGGGAGCACCGGTGATGCGTGCCGCAAGCGTGGCGGCCTGCCCGGCGGGCAACTCACCGGCAAGAATGCGCACCACGCGGGCAAGGTCGGTATCTGCGGCGGGAGACGGCGCCGGGTTACCGGCGACCAGCCAGGTGCACTCCCCCTTGCCGCCGCCGGGATCGGCATGCACGGCAGCCAGCACCTCGGCGAGCGTGCCCCGGTACAGGGTCTCGTGCAGCTTGGTCAACTCGCGGGCCACCGCCGCCGGCCGGTCGGCGCCGAAGGCCACGCCGGCATCAGCGAGGGTCTCCGGCAGCCGCTGCGCGGACTCGAAGAACACCAGGGTCTCCGTGCGCTCCGCCAGGGCCTGCAGCCGGCGCAGGCGCGCCGCCTGGCGCGCCGGCAGGAAGCCCTCGAAACAGAACCTGTCCGTTGGCAGTCCGGCAACCGACAGGGCGGCAATGGCGGCGCAGCTGCCGGGAATCGGGCTCACCGCAAGGCCGCCCGCCCGCGCGGCGGCCAGCAGGCGGAAACCGGGATCGCTGATCAGGGGCGTACCCGCATCGCTGACGAGCGCCACGTCGCCCCCGGCGCGCATTACGGCGAGCACCTCCCCGACGCGGGCCGCTTCATTATGCTCATGCAGCGAAAGGAGCCGCACGCGGATGCCGAGGCGCGTTAGCAATTGCCCGGCGTGCCGGGTATCCTCTGCCGCGACCAATGCCACACGCCCCAGCGTGTCCCGGGCGCGCGGCGAGAGATCATCCATGTTGCCGATCGGTGTTGCCACCACGTACAAAGTGCCCCGGCGCACACTGCTCTCGCTGTCGCTCATGTCGGTCATTGTCGGAGCAGCGTGCCAGCCGCTGCAACCCACCGACACGGCAACCACCCTGCCCCCGGGACGCGAGGCCGTCGGGCGGGACACCCCGCCGCCGCCCGACCCCGACGAGATCTGGAACCTGCGCCCGGAAACCAGGCCGCCCGATACCGCAATTCCTGCCGTCCAGCGGCCGGAAGGCGACCGGCGCATTGCGCTGATCGTGCCCCTCTCCGGGCGTCAGCAGGCTCTCGGCGTCGCCGTCCGCGATGGATTCATTGCCGCCCATCTGGACACTCCGCCCAGCCGGAGGACTGCGGTTCTCTTCCTCGACGAGGCCGGCCTCGGCCCTGTGGAGGCGTACCGGCGCGCAACGGACTCGGGCGCCAGCCTGGTCGTCGGGCCGCTGCTCAAGGAGTCCCTGCAGGCCCTGAGTGCGGTTGAGGGGCCGGTACCGGTCCTCGCGCTGAACAACCTCGGCGATGGCGAACAGACCGGGTCGGTACGGTGGCAATTCGGGCTCACCCCCGAGGACGAGGCCCGGGAAGTGGCCCGCCGCGCCATCCGCCTCGGCCAGCGCCGGGCTCTCACTCTGACGCCGGACAGCGAGTGGGGACGCCGGTTGCTCCGCGCCTTCGCGGGGGAATTTGCCACGCTGGGCGGCGAACTGGTGGCGAGCGCTGGCTACGACACCTTTGACAGCGACTACTCGCAACCCATCCGGGGCCTGCTGCGGATCCCCGCCGGCAAGCTCGGCGCGCAGCGCCCGGCAAATCCCGACGAAGGCCCCGCTTTTGGCACTGGACGCCGCGATGACATGGACTTCATCTTTATCGCCGCGAACAGCACCAGCGGCAGACAGATCATGCCCCAGCTCAGATTCTTCGGCGCCGGCAATGTCCCCACCTACAGCACCTCGGCCATCTGGGAAGACGGCAGCGCCATCGACGACGACCTGAATGGCGTCATCTTCCCCGACTGCCCGTGGGTCGTGGCACCTGACGGCCGCATGGTCCTGGTCAAGAATGGCCTGGTACGCCATTGGGGCCGCAGTGCCCTCGGAACATCGCGCCTCTACGCGCTGGGTCATGACGCGTACCGGCTCGTCCCCATCGTCCTCTCGCAGACCTACCCCGGCCCATTCCCTGGCGGCGACCTGCCGGGCACCACCGGCACCCTCAATGCCGACAGTACCGGCCGGATCTACCGCCGCCTGGCATTTGCACAGATCCGGGACGGTCAGCCGGTGCCCCTGCCCGCCGCCGGCGCCCTGTTCGACGCAGGCCCCGCCACGCCAGTCTCTTCGTCCGACCTCAAGCCCTGAAACGCCTGCCCGCGGCACCCCTGGCCGTGGCCGGTCATCTCGAGCGGGGCGCCGCGGCCGAGGCACTGGCCGTCCGGTACCTGCACTCCCGGGGACTGCGGCTGGTAACCGCCAATTTCAGGGGCAGGCGGGGCGAGCTGGACCTCGTGATGACGGACAGAAGTACGCTCGTGGTGGTTGAGGTGCGCTTCCGGGCAAGCAGCCGGGTGGCCTCGCCGGCCGAGACCATCAACCGCGAGAAGCAGCGCCGCATCGTGCGCACGACCCGCCTGTTCCTGCTGCAGGCTCCGCGCTTTGCGGACTGGCCCGTGCGCTTCGACGTGGTGGACATCACCGGCGACCTGTCCGCCCCGCGGCTCAAATGGCTGCCGGGGGCGTTCACGCTGGACGACGCCGCCGGAAGCTGACGGCGGCGGTCCTGCTGGCTAGCGGACGACGCGAAGTGTCGGCCGGCCGGGCGCCGGCTGTTCGGGAGGTTCGTCCGGCCCGGATGACGGCGGGACCAGGGCGTACTCCTCGGCGGGAAACACAAGTCCCTCGCCGCTCTCCCGGGCATAGATCCCCAGTACCGCCGCGACCGGCACGCGGAGACGGCGTGGCGTTCCGCCAAAGCGCGCCTGAAACACGATCTCCTCGTTGCCCATTTCCAGCTGCTGCGTGGCCGAATAACTCACATTGAGAACGATGCGCCCCTCCTCGACATGCTCCTCCGGCACGGCGACGCCGGGCAGGGTGGCGTCCACGACCAGATGGGGCGTCTGGCCGTTGTCTGTCATCCACTGGTGGAGCGCCCGCAACAGATAGGGCCGCTTGGGCGGCAGTCGGGGAGCCTGGTCGGAGGTTTCTGTCACGGGGAGGCGGCGTACCGGTCAGCGCCGCATCTCACGCTCGGCATCCGTCAGGCTCTCCCGGAACGACCGGCGGGCAAACATGCTGTCCATGTACTTGCGGACAGGCTGCGCCCCGGTGCCGCTGAGTTCAATCCCATAGACGGGCAGGCGCCAGAGCAGCGGCGTGATGCTGGCATCGACCAGGGTGAATTCATCGCTGAGGAAGAAGCGCCTGGCCGCAAATACCTCGGCGCTGGACACGAGGCTTTCCTGCAGGATCTTGCGCAGCTGGCTCGCCTGCTTGCGATCGGTCGTGCTGTTGATCTGCCCGGCCACCGAGTACCAGTCCTTCTCGATCCGGAAGAGGGCAAGTCGCACATGCGCCCGGCTGACCGGGTCCACCGGCATGAGTGGCGGATGGGGGAAGCGCTCGTCCAGATACTCGATGATGACCCGCGAGTCGTAGAGAACCAGGTCCCGGTCCACCAGCGTGGGGACGCTGTGGTAGGGGTTGAGGTCGAGAAGGTCCTCGGGAAGCTGCCCGTCCTCGACGTTGACGACGTCTATGCCGATGCCCTTCTCGGCGAGGACAATACGCGTCCTGTGGCTGTATATGCAGGCGGGATCCGAGTAGAGGGTCATGACCGACCGGCGTCCCGCCCCAAAACCAAGACTGTTCCAGTCGTCCGTCACCGCAGCACCCCTGCCAGGGCCGTCCGGGCCCGTTCTGATGTTACCGGCCACCCCGGACCGGTCGCCGGCCCGCGGTGAGCGCGCCCGCGAGGCCGGCTACCTGACGTCTTTCCAGATCTCGACCTTCAGCAGATAGGCAAGCACCCCGAAGACCAGCAGGAACGCAATGACCAGTATGCCGAGACTCTGGCGCCTGAGCTTGACCGGCTCCGCAATGTAATCGAGGAAGTTGACCGTGTCCCGGACGAAATCGTCGAATTCGGCGGGACTCAGGCTACCCGCCGTCCCGGGTTCGAAACGCTCGAAGACGACCTCCACGGCATCCTTGTGCTGATGCTCCCCGAACACCGCCCGCTGCGTACCCTGCAGTTCCCAGAGGACGTGGGGCATGCTGGTGCTCGGCAACATCAGGTTGTTGACGCCATGGACCCGGGCAGGATCCTCGTAGAACGCACGGAGGAAGTTGTAGACGTAATCGGCACCCCGCGCACGGACGATCAGCGACAGGTCGGGTGGCGTGAGGCCAAACCAGCGGCCCGCATCGGCTGGCCGCATCGCGATCTCCATGGTCTCGGTGATCTTGGCTCCCGCGAACATCAGATTGTTGATGACCTGCTCCTCGGTCATGCCCAGGTCGCGCGCCAGCTGGTTGTAGCGGACGTACTGGGTGGAATGGCAGCCGGCGCAGTAATTGACGAAGTTGCGGGCGCCCCGCTGGAGCGAGGCCACGCTGGAAACGTCATTACCGGCCCGATCGGCAAGTGGCGAGCTGCCGCCGGCGGCCAGGGCAGCGCCCGCACCGGACAGGGCCACCGACCCGACAAGGGCGGCAAGTGCGGACCGGAGGCCGCGAATCACAGACTGCTGCTGCATGACCAACTCACTGGTGCCCGTGGTAGACGACGCGTTCTGGGACGGGCCTGGTTCGCTCCCTGGCCGTATAGAGGGGCATCAGGAGGAAGAAGGCAAAGTAGATCGCGGTAAATATCCGTGCGGCATAGACGAAGGCGATCTCCGTAGCCGGCTGCAGGCCCAGGTAACCGAGCGCCACGAAGCTGATGACAAACAGGCCGAGCGCCAGCTTGTACTGCCACCCGCGGTACCGGATGGACTTGACCTTGCAGCGGTCGAGCCAGGGCAGGAGGAACAGCAGCACGATGGCCGACATCATCAGGAATGCGCCCCAGCCCTTGCTCGGCACCGCCCGGAGGATTGCGTAGAAGGGCGTGAAATACCAGACCGGGGCAATGTGCGCGGGGGTCTTCAGGTTGTTCGCGGGCTCGAAGTTGGCGTGCTCCAGGAAATAGCCCCCCATCTCCGGGGCGAAGAACACGATCGCCGCAAAGACTATTGCAAAAATGATGATGGCCACCAGGTCCTTGGAGGTGTGGTACGGGTGGAAGGCGATCCCGTCGAGCGGAATCCCGTCAGGACCCTTTTTCTCCTTTATTTCGATGCCATCGGGGTTGAGCGACCCCGTGGTATGCAGGGCCAGGATGTGAACCACCACCAGCAGCAGCAGCGCCAGCGGGACCGCCGCGACGTGCAGTGCGAAGAAGCGGTTCAGCGTGATATCCGAGATGAAATAGTCACCGCGGATCCATTCCATGAGCCCGTCACCGATGACCGGGATGGCGCCGAACAGCGACACGATCACCTGGGCGCCCCAGTAGGACATCTGGCCCCAGGGCAGCAGGTAGCCCATGAAGGCCTCGGCCATGAGGGCCAGGTAGATGAACATGCCGATGATCCACAGCAACTCGCGAGGCGCCTTGTAGGACCCGTACATGAGGGCGCGGAACATGTGGAGATAGACGACGGCGAAGAACAGCGACGCCCCGGTGGAGTGCATGTACCGGATCAGCCAGCCCCACTCGACCTCGCGCATGATGTATTCGACGGAGGCAAAGGCGTCATCGGCCGAGGGCTTGTAGTTCATCGTCAGGAAGATGCCGGTGAAGATCTGGATGATCAGCACCAGCAGCGACAGGACGCCAAAGACATACCAGAAATTGAAGCTCTTGGCGGCGTAGTACTCGGTGACGTGCTCCTTCATCATCGCCGTCAGCGGAAAGCGCTCGTCCACCCAGGCAATGAAACGTCCGAACCTGCCTTCGGGAGGCCGCGAGACTGCTACGGTACGTGCCGCGCTCATGCGTTTGCCCCCGACTCCTCGCCAATGATCACGAGCTCGTCCCCGACGAAGCGGTGGGGAGGAACCACCAGGTTGGTGGGGGCGGGGGAACCCTCCATCACCCGGGCAGCCAGGTCGAACTTCGAGCCGTGGCAGGGACAGTAGAAGCCCCCCACCCAGTCGGGGCCGAGGTCCGCTGGCGCCACCTCGAAACGCTCGATGGGGACGCAGCCGAGGTGGGTACAGGTGCTGATCACCACCAGAAACTCGGGCCGCAGCGACCGGACGGCGTTCTTCGCATAGTCCGGCTGCAGCGAACTGTTGGAGTCCGGATCCCTGAGGCTGGACTTCTGTCCCGCCAGGCGATCGAGCATCACCTTGCTGCGCCTGAGCACCCAGACCGGCTGCCCGCGCCAGACGACGCGCACGACGGCGCCTTCGTCCAGCTTCTTGATGTCGATGGACACCGGCGCGCCGAGCGCCCGGGCCCTCGTGCTGGGGCGGAAGGAGGCCACAAATGGCGCCGCGGTCAGCGCCAGCCCGACCACGCCGGTCACGGTGGTTGCCACGGCCAGAAAATGCCGGCGACTGGAGGACGCCTCTTCGCTCATTCCGCTCTTCCTTTGGAAAATCCCTGACTGCTTTCTGCCCGGTCAGGATCCGGTTCAGACGCTGCCGTTCGGACAAGCGGCCCGGGTACCCCCGCCGGTCCGGTCATGAGCACAGGACCCGCGTGGAACCCCGGCACAATGGCGGGGCGAAAGCCGCAAAAGTATACATGGCAGCCGAAGCCCTTGCCTACCGCCGCCACGACGGGCTCAGGCCACGCGGCGGATCCGGGCACCCAGCTGGCTCAGCTTTTCCTCGATGCATTCGTAGCCCCGGTCGATATGGTAGATGCGGTCCACCAGGGTCTCGCCGTGGGCGGCAAGTCCGGCCAGCACCAGGCTGGCGGAAGCCCGCAGATCGGTAGCCATGACGGGGGCGGCCTGCAGTTGCGGCACCCCGATGACGATGGCCGTGTGCCCCTCGATGCGGATGTTGGCGCCCATGCGCTGCAACTCGAGAGCGTGCATGAACCGGTTTTCAAAGACATTTTCGACGATGGTTGAAACGCCGTCGGCGATCGCGTCCAGGGCCATGAACTGGGCCTGCATATCGGTAGGAAAGGCCGGATAAGGGTCGGTCGTGATATCCACGGCAACCGGACGCCGCCCGGCCATGTCGAGTTCGATCCAGTCGTCGCCCGTGCCGATGCGGGCGCCGGCAAGGCGCAGTTTGGCGAGGATGGCCTCGAGGTGCTCCGGGCAAACCTGCCGGACCCGGACGTTGCCGCCGGTGATGGCCCCGGCCACCAGGAAAGTGCCGGCCTCGATGCGGTCGGGCTGTACACGGTACGCAGCGCCGTGCAGGCGCGGCACCCCCTCGATCACCAGCCGGTTGGTTCCCGCGCCCCGGATACGCGCGCCCATGCTGGCCAGGAACCCGGCCAGATCGACCACCTCCGGCTCGAGCGCGGCGTTCTCGATCACGGTCTCGCCGTCGGCGAGGGTGGCCGCCATCATGAGGTTCTCGGTGCCGGTGACCGTGACCTTGTCCATGACCAGGTGAGCGCCCCGGAGCCGCCCGGCGCGGGCACGGATGTAGCCGTCCGCAATCTCTACCTCGGCACCCATGGCCCGCAGGCCAGCCACGTGCAGGTCTACCGGCCGCGCGCCGATGGCGCAGCCTCCCGGCAGCGAGACATCGGCCTGACCGAAGCGGCTGAGCAGCGGCCCCAGCACGAGGATGGAAGCCCGCATGGTCTTCACGAGGTCATAGGGGGCCGTGAACTCGCGGATCGTGCCGGTATCCACGTGGATCCGCATGCCGTCACCGACCGTCACCGTCACGCCCATCTGCGCGAGCAGGCCGATGGTCGTGGTCACGTCGTTCAGATGGGGTACGTTGGCGACGGTCACCGGCTCGTCGGCCAGCAACGTGGCGGCCAGGATCGGGAGGGCCGCATTCTTGGCGCCGGAGATCCGCACCTCCCCGCGCAGCGGGTGGCCGCCTTCGATGGCCAGTTTCTGCACGGGGGGGCCGCCCGGCCTCAGGCCGGCCGGGCGCTCCACTCTTCCGGCGTGAAGGCCTGGATCGACAGCGCGTGGATTTCAGCCCCGATGCGTGCCCCCAGGGCGCCGTAGACCAGCCGGTGGCGTTGCAGGGTGTGCTTGCCGGCAAAGGAAGGGCTGACCACCACGGCATCGAAATGCACGTTGTCCGTGCTGTGCACGGTGGCGGTGGTTCCGGGCAGGTGGCTTCGTATCAGGTCTTCAATCTCTTGCGGGGTCATCATGCTGCCGGTGGGCCATACAGGGAGGCGCGGGATTATAGATGACTTACAATCCCGGGCCATGAGCAGCAACTCCCCGGACTTCCAGGCCCGGGCCCGCCGGGTCCTTGAAATCGAGGCGGCAGCCGTGGCCGGGCTCGCTGCCCGCCTGGATGCCCGCTTCGACCGTGCCTGCGAGCTCTGCCTGGCCTGCCGGGGACGGGTCGTGGTCACCGGCATGGGCAAGTCCGGCCATGTGGCGGGCAAGGTGGCCGCCACGCTGGCCAGCACCGGAACGCCGGCCTTTTTCGTGCATCCGGGCGAAGCCAGCCATGGCGACCTCGGCATGATCACCCGGGCCGACCTGCTGATTGCCATTTCCAACTCCGGAGAGACCGGCGAGATCGTCACGATCCTGCCGATCCTGAAACGCCTCGCGATCCCCCTCATCACCCTGACCGGAAATATGCGCTCCACTCTGGCCGAAGCGGCAACGGTGGCGCTGGACATCGGCGTGCAGGAGGAAGCCTGTCCACTGAACCTTGCGCCGACCGCCAGCACTACCGCAGCGCTCGCCATGGGCGATGCCCTCGCGGTCGCGCTGCTGGAGAGCCGGGGGTTTACCCGCGAGGATTTCGCACTGTCACATCCGGGTGGCACGCTCGGCCGGCGGCTGCTGCTGCGGGTGGACGATGTCATGCACACCGGCGACAGCATACCGCTGGTCTCCACGCAGACGCCGCTGTCTGCCGGCCTCGTTGAAATGAGCCGCAAGGGGCTCGGCATGACCGGCGTGCTCAACGCCGGTGACCGCCTCGCCGGCATCTTCACGGACGGTGACCTGCGCCGGGTGCTCGACCGGGGCATCGACGTGCATAACACGCCGATGAAGGACGTCATGACCCCGAACTGCAAGACCGTGTCCACCGGCATGCTCGCGGCGGAGGCGGTACACATGCTGGAGCAGTACAAGATCAATGCCCTGCTGGTCGTCAATGCGCGGGGCGAGGTCGTGGGCGCACTGAATGTCCACGACCTGCTGCGTGCCGGCGTGATGTAGGGCCGCCGGTGACGCCAGCCGAACTCCGCAGCGCCGCCGCCCGGATCCGGGTTCTCGTCCTTGACGTGGACGGCGTCCTCACCGACGGGCGCCTCTACTACGACGCCGACGGACGCGAGACCAAGGCCTTTCATGTGCGCGACGGCTACGGCATCCAGCGCGTGCTGGCCGCCGGCATCACGGTAGCCGTGATCTCGGGGCGCCGGTCGGGGGCCGCGGCAGCGCGCCTGGCCGAACTCCGGGTGCCCCATGTGTTCCTCGGCCGGAATGACAAGGCGGCCGCCCTCGCCGAACTGCTGGCCGTACTCCAGGCCCCAGCAGAAACCGTGGCCTGCGTCGGTGACGATACCCCCGACCTCGGCATGATGGGCGGCGCAGGGCTGCGCATCGCCGTGGCGGATGCCCACCCGGACGTCGCCCGCGAGGCGCACTGGGTCACCGCGCTCCCCGGGGGACAGGGCGCCGTACGCGAGGTCTGCGATCTGCTGCTGGCGGCCCGGCGGGCCGCCTGACGCCCATGCCGGCAAACAGCCATCGGGTCCTGACGGTGCGGCACCCGGTCCGCCTTGGCCTGCTCGTGTGCGGGGCCCTGGCAACCAGCATGCTGGTCTTCCTGCGACCCACCGCCGACAGTCCGGACCGGGACAGGCCCCGGCCGGGCCTGGGCTACTACCTCAGGGATGCGACCCTCACCGGCACCGGGGAAGACGGCCGGATACTTTACGCGGTGCGGGCCGCCGCAGCCGAGCAGGTGCTTGCCGATGGTACGGTGACCATGACGGACGTCGAGGTGGACTACTCGCCCGGCGAACAGGTGCCCTGGCGGCTGCGGGCCGACGGCGGACAGATACCACCGGATCGTACTATCATCGTACTGGCGGGCGATGTGGTGGCAACCACGGCGACAGTTGCCGCAGCGTCGGTTGTCCCGGCGCCGCTGACGATCCGAACGGACTATCTCGAGCTGGATCCGGAAGCCTACATCGCCAGCACCGAGCGGGTCGTTGCGGTCGAGCGCAACCGCGACACGCTTCACTCCAGGGGGATGCGTGTCTATCTCAAGCAGGATCGCCTCGAATTCACCTCGGAAGTGCGTGGACGCTTTCTTCCCTGAATCCTCACACAGGCTGCCCGCCATTCTTTGCCTCCTGTGTGCGGCCACCCTGGCCGGCCCCGGGCTGGCAGCCACGGACCCCCGGGTTCCGGCCCTGCCCGTCGCTGACAGGACACAGCCCATCGCGGTGGAGGCGGCCTACTCGGAGCTGGATCGCCGCAACGACCGGCTGGTCTTCCGTAACCTGCGCGTCACCCAGGGCGCGCTCAGCATCACGGCCGATGAGGCCAGCGCCAGCCCCGCGGACTTCATGAACAGCGTCTGGGCCTTTGTGGGCTCGGTTGTCATCCGCAGCGCAGAAACCGAGGCCCGCGCCGATCGGGCCGAACTGACTTTCCGCGACAACGAGCTGCGCAGGGCAACCCTGATCGGCGAGCCGGCCCGTTTCGTCCAGGCCCGGGGCGCTGGCCGGACGCCGACCGAGGGCCGTGGCCGGACGCTGGAGTACGACCTGGCGGCCGGCACGATCCGCATGCAGACCGACGCCTTCCTCAGCGACGGAACCAACGAGATTTCGGGCTCACAGATCACCTATGACGTGGGTCGGGAAGTGGTCACGGCCGGCTCCACCGACGGGGGCGACGTGCGCATGCGGATAACGCCCCGGCAGGAACCGGCGGCTCCGTCCGACGCTCCGGCCGGTGGCGCGGGGTCATCCGCGCCGTGAGCACACTGCGGGCGACAGCCATCGAGAAGCGCTTCAGGCTGCGCCAGGTCGTCAAGGGCATCTCACTGGAGATTTCGAGCGGCGAGATCGTTGGCCTGCTCGGGCCAAACGGCGCCGGCAAGACCACGGCCTTCTACATGATCGTGGGGCTGATCCCCTGCGACAAGGGCCGGATCACCCTGGATGAGCATGATCTCACCGGCATGCCCATGCACCAGCGCGCCCGCATGGGGCTCGGCTACCTGCCCCAGGAGGCGTCGGTCTTCCGCAAGCTCTCGGTGGAGGACAACATCCTGGCCATTCTCGAGACCCGCGCAGACCTCGACCGCATCGGCCGCGAACAGTTGCTGGAGCAGCTGCTGGACGAACTGCACGTCAGCCATGTGCGCAGCAGTCTGGGCCTCAGCCTGTCGGGCGGGGAACGCCGCCGCGTGGAAATCGCCCGGGCACTGGCGGCAGAACCCCGCTTCGTACTCCTTGACGAACCTTTCGCGGGCGTTGACCCGATCTCGGTACTGGATATCCAGCGGATCGTCCGCCACCTGGCTGACCGCGGGATAGGCGTCCTGATAACCGATCATAATGTGCGCGAGACACTGGGAATCTGCAGTCGCGCCTATATTCTCAATGACGGCCTGATGATCGCCGAAGGTGCGCCCGCGGCAATCCTGGAAAACCAGCAGGTCCGGCAGGTTTATCTGGGCGAGGGATTTAGACTATAGGGCCCGCTGGACTTACCGGCGGTGCTTCAGGGATGACAATGAAGCCGGCACTTCAGCTCAGAATCAGTCAGCAGCTGACCATGACGCCTCAGCTGCAGCAGGCCATCCGGCTACTGCAGCTGCCGGTGGCCGAGCTCAATAGCCAGCTTGAACAGCTTCTGGCCGAGAACGTGATGCTGGAAGTGGAGGAATCCGCCCCGCCAGCGATTGACAGGCCGGAAGTCCTGTCAGCCTCGTCCCCGGACCCGGCCATGGGCGGAACCCCGGACGACGAAACGCCGGCCGATACCTGGGATGACGGCGACTCTGACGTGGCCTCCCCCGCGGAATCCGCGTCTGATGACTACCAGGATTCGCTCCTCTGGAACGAAACCTCCGGCCGGAGCAGCAACTGGGACGGCGAGGACGGCAGGCCGGAGCCCAGCGACCGGGCCAATGAGACCCTGCATGCCCACCTGCTGTGGCAGCTCGAGACGGAACATTTCGATGAGCGCGAGTTTGTCATGGGACAGGCGCTGATCGACGCCATCAATGATGCCGGGTACCTCACCGAACCGCTGCCGTCGATCCTCGAGACGCTGAACCGCGATGGCAACTTCTCGCTCGAGGAACTCGAAGGGACGCTGATCAAGGTCCAGGCGCTCGATCCCTCGGGAATAGCCGCCCGCGACCTCGCCGAGTGCATCCGTATCCAGCTGGGGCAACTGGGCCACGACCTGCCCGGCCGCAAGCTGGCCCTGGCGATCACGCTGGACGGCCTGGACCTGGTTGCCGACCAGCAGTTCGCCATGCTCCGGCGCCAGCACGGGGTCTCCGGGGAGGAGATGGATACCGCCCTCGCACTGATCCGCAACTGCCACCCCAAGCCGGGCCTGGCCGTCCAGCCGGCCAGCACCGACTACATCGTTCCGGACGTGTTCGTGCGCAAGCAGCGCAATGGCCGGTGGGTTGTCGAGGTCAACCGCTCCGTCACCCCGCGGCTCAAGGTGAACCAGGCCTATGCGGACCTGGTCCGGGGCGACAGCGAGCACACCACCCTGCGCAACCAGCTCCAGGAGGCGCGCTGGCTGGTGCGCAGCCTGGAGATCCGGAACGACACGCTGCTCCGGGTCGCGCGCTGCATCGTCAGTCGCCAGTCCGACTTCCTCGACCATGGGGAAGAAGCCATGCGGCCGATGGTGCTGCGTGACGTGGCAGAACTCGTCGAGATGCACGAATCGACGATTTCCCGCGTGACGGCCAACAAATACATGCACACCCCTCGGGGGGTCTTCGAGTTTCGCCACTTTTTCTCGAGCCAGGTCACCGGTGACGATGGCAGCGAGCAGTCATCCACGGCGATCCGGGCCAGGATCCGGCGACTGGTGTCGCAGGAAGAGCCCGGCCGCCCGCTATCCGACAGCCAGATCGCCGAACTGCTGTCCAGACAGGGCATCCAGGTTGCCCGCCGGACGGTGGCAAAATATCGCGAAGCACTCCAGATCCCGCCTTCCAGCGAGCGCAAGCGCCGGCCGCAGCGCTGACCGGCAATCAAACCAGCACTAAGGAGGACGTCCAATGCAGCTTGACCTGACTGGCCATCACATCGAGATTACCGACTCGCTGCGCGACTATGTCAACGCCAAGCTGTCGCGCCTCGGGCGCCACTCCGATCAGGTAAGCAACATCCACTGCATACTCACGGTCGAGAAGCTCCGCCACCGGGCTGAAGCCACCCTGCACATCACCGGCGCACAGCTGTTTGCCGACGCCACCGAGGAAGACATGTACGCGGCCATCGACGCGCTCGCTGACAAGCTCGACCGGCAGGTGCGCAAGCACAAGGAGAAGCTGACGGATCACCATGACCGGAATTCGGTGCGCCGAGACCTGTCCTGAGACACCCGCAGCCCGCCCCATGCGTCTCATCATCGTCAGCGGCCTGTCCGGTTCCGGGAAATCCGTTGCGCTGAACCACTTTGAGGACCTGGGGTTCTATTGCATCGACAACGTTCCGGCGGCCCTGCTCGGCACCATGATCGCCGAACTCACCGGCACGGAGGACCCCACCTACGGCAACCTGGCCATCGGCATCGACGCGCGGAACCGCGCCGATGACCTGGCCCGCCTGCCGGAGCTGGTAAAGGAGCTCGTCACGGGAGGCGTCCGCTGCGAAGTGATCTTCCTGCACGCCGATGATGACGTGCTCCTGAAGCGCTTTGCCGATACGCGCCGCAAGCACCCGCTGAGTGCGGCAGGCCTCAGTCTTCGTGAGGCCATCGAACGCGAACGCGAACTGCTCGGCCCCATCATCGCGGCAGCCGACCTGGTCCTCGACACGAGCCGGACCAGCATCTACGAACTGCGGGACATCATCCGGCGGCGGGTCGGCGCGAACGAGCGCGCCGGGCTGTCGATTCTCGTAGAGTCCTTCGGCTACAAGCACGGCATACCGGCCGATGCGGACTTCGTCTTCGACCTCCGCTGCCTGCCCAATCCCTACTGGGATGCGGAGCTCCGCCCGCTCACCGGAAAGGACGAGGCCGTCATCCGGTTCCTCGATGCCTCACCGAGCGTACAGCGCATGTTTGGCGACATCGTCGGCTTTCTTGACCGGTGGATCCCCGAGTATGTGGACTTTCACCGGAACTACCTGACGGTGGCCATCGGCTGTACCGGTGGCCAGCACCGCTCGGTGTACATGACCGAGAAGCTGGCGGCGGAACTGGCGAAACGCTATGCGCCGGTAATGACCCGCCACAACGAGCTGCCCCGGGAAGAAGGCCGGGTCACGGTTCCGCAGCTGGGCGGTTCCTGACCCCGGTCAGGAAAGGGCAGCGTCTGCGACCTTGAGCACCTGCACACGCTGTGAGTACTCCTCGCTCAGGTCACGCCAGCCGATGATGCCCGACGGGTGCGCCACGGGCTTGCCGGACAGGAAGTCCAGCAGTTCAACCTGGCGGGCGAGCGCGTCTTCGTAGCCAAGCGCGATCAGCTCGCGCGTGTAGCCGGACTCGAAGAGCAGGTAGCTGAGCAGCTGGCTGCCTCCCTTGTGGAGTGCACCGAGGCCGCGCAGCAGGACCCGGATGGACCGGGGCATCTCGCGGACATGGCGGGCGGCAATGGCGCGGATATCCCGGCTCGGCAGCATGATCAGCGCATCCGTATGTCGGAGAGCACCGAATTCGCCCTGCATCGTTCGACCCGGCATCGTCTCCAGGATCAGGTTGATGCGGCTCAGGTTCTCCAGGTCGGAGGACAGGCCATCCATGAACAGGGCGTCGAGGATATAGCCTGCGATGCGGCCGAAGCTCGGGTACGGTACGTCGTCGTCGATCTGCGGCAATGGATCCGGCGTCTCGTTGCGCACCCCTATTACCAGCAGGCGCTCCGCACCGAGGCGCAGCGCGGGAGACAGGGGCGTTGCCTGGCGCATGGCCCCGTCACCGAAGTACTCCCGCCCTATGCGGACCGGGGGAAACACCAGCGGGACGGCAATGCTGGCCATCAGGTGCTCGAGGGCGATCTGCGTGGCCCTGCCCTTGCGCCGGACGCGGCTCCAGGGCGCGGCCCTGCTGTCGGCCTGGTAGAAGGTGACCGAACGGGCCGACCCATAGCCCGCAGCGGTGATGGCAAGCGCGTCCAGATAGCCCTTGTCTATGGCCTGCTGGACGGCATCGAAATTGATCCGGCCGCGCAGCAGTGCCCACAGTGGCGCATTGTCGAGCAGGGAGCGGGGATTGCCGGCACCGAGTCCGCCGAATACCAGTGCGGCAAGCCAGTGCAGGCTGCCCTTCAGCATGGTCCATGAGTCACAGCGGTACACCTGGCCGGAATGGAAATTCGCCCAGACGCGCTCAAGGTCCGACACGCCGGTCCGGAAGGAGCGGGCGCGCGAGGCGAGAACGGCCGCACTGATTGCCCCGGCCGAGGTGCCACTCAGCACGGGAAAGGGATTCGGGGTGCGACGGGGGAGCAGTTCCGCAATGGCCTTGAGCACACCCACCTGATAGGCGCCCCGGGCCCCGCCGCCGGGCAGCACGAGGCCGGTCTTGCTGTGAAGACCCTCCGTGATCACGGTCTGCCGGCGATCCGGGCTCATGCACCGCTCCCCGGTGGCTGTGGCCTGAAGCCGGGGCGATGTTACGCGGAGGCGCTCGCCCGCGACAAGGAACTGGGTTCTGGTGCTATTCTCGCCTGATCTGCTGTACGGGAGTGCCGCCTGATGATGCGTCAGATAGCTCTGGTTGCCGGCGTGGCCCTCGTGGCCGGTATGGGTCTCATAGGGTGGAACCTCAGCTCGGCGGCGGCGGCGCCCGTCGTGGGCCAGCCCGCTCCCGGCTTCCGCCTCCAGGACCAGAACGGCAACTGGGTGGCGCTCGATGACCTCAAGGGCAGGTGGGTGGCGCTCTATTTCTACCCCAAGGCCGACACTCCGGGCTGCACCAAGGAAGCCTGCGAGTTCCGTGACAACATCTTTGCCTTCGAGGAAATAGGCGCCACGGTGATTGGCGTCAGCATTGACGCCGTCAAGGACCAGAAGCAGTTTGCCGAAAAGTACAGCCTGCCGTTCCCGCTGCTGGCCGACATCGACGGCCGGACCGCCGAGACCTATGGCGTGCTCACCAACCTCGGCTTCATGAAACTGGCCAAGCGCCAGTCCTTCCTGATCAACCCGGAGGGCATGATCGTCAAGCACTACGGGAAGGTCGATCCGGAGGGGCACTCCAGGGAAGTACTGGCAGACCTCAAGGCGCTGAAGTCGGGTTCCGGAAGTTGAACCACCGCACGGCGGGCTGACCCGACTTCAAACCGGCTCGTCGTGATCCTGGGCCGGCAGCCCCCGCCCCGGCATCGCGTCCGGCTCGGCCGCCACCACGCGGCTGAAGGTTCTTCCCAGCAGCAGTGCTACCGTGCTCCAGAGCGCCGCGATGCCGACGCCCACCGCGGCGATACCGGCAAGCCCCAGGCCCAACCCGCCAAGCAACGCGTAAACCCACGCGTTCGCGGCATCGCCCCCCCGGTAGACGACCGTATCGATCACGTTCTTCGCCTTGAAGCGGCTTTCCTTGGGCAGTGCCGTAAACAGCAGTTCCCGTGCCGGTCGCGTGATCGCGTAGTCGCCGGCCCGGCGCAGCACCTGGACCACGATCAGCACGACCAGCACGGGAGCTGCCGCCAGGGCGAGAAAGCCGGCAATCATGAACAGCGGCAGCGCCGCGAGCAGGACCGTCAGGCCGAAGCGCGCCACCAGCCGGCCGGTGATGAACAGCTGCGTGGGCAGGCACAGTACATTCACGGCGAGGTCCACCGCCGCCAGGATGCGCGTGCGCTCGGCGGAGGTTGACACCGTGTCGCGCAGCAGTTCGGCCTGCAACATGTAGACGAAGGTGCTGACGGCCGTAAAGAGCAGTACGAAGGCCGCTATGCCCAGCAGGTAGCGGGACCGGCCAAGCAGCGCAACGCCGGCGAGGGGGTTGCCCCCGATGGGCTCATCCGTCTCCATCGGCCCTGACAGCGGCTTGTGCGGGCTCGCCGCGGAAGTCTTTTCCCAGTACAGGAGGTATTGCACCAGCGCGACGGTGGCGAGCAGCAGCACGGCCGCGCACAGCAACAGCCCGTCAATGCCAAACCGGCCCACGGCGAGGGTGGTGACCGCCGGACCTGCAATGGCGCCCGCGCTGCCGCCGGCAGCCAGGAAGCCGAAGAGGCGACGGGCCTGCTCACCCGAGAAAAGGTCGGCCATGAAGCTCCAGTAGACCGACAGGACAAACAGGTTGAAGACCCCGACCCAGACAAAGAAGGCCTGCGCGACCCAGCCCGGGGGCTCGTCGCTGGTTTCCCGGAAAGCAACGTAGAACAGTGCAACCATCGCGACGAGCAGCAGCGAGATCAGCGGTACGAACCGGGACCGGGGCAGGCGGGCGCAGGCGAGCCCGTAGAGGGGCACCACCAGCAGGGTTGCGCCAAAGGAAATCAGAAACAGGTACTTGAGGTTCTCGACGCCACCCGCAATGCCCATGGCATCACGCACCGGGCGCAGCATGTAGTAGGCGGCCATCAGACAGAACATGTAGGCCGCGCCCGCAAGCGCGGCACCCAGCTCTGCCGGCCGCGCGCCTATGGCACGCGCAATCAGCCCCCCCTGCCCGCGCGGGGTGCTAGCGCGCATCAGGACACCTGGAGCCCCGACTCAGCGGCGCGTGCCGGTCGTCGCATCGGCTGCCCTGCAGTCGATCCGCCGGTTCACCGGGGCAGGCCCCCGTCGGCGGTCACCGACAGGATCTTCATGGAGTTGGTCCGACCGGCGACGCCGGACAACTCGCCCTTGGTCAGGATCACGAGATCCCCGACCTGCACATGCCCCATGTCGAGCAGGACCCGGAAAACCTGCTGGTAGATCAGCCGGTTGTCGGTGTGCGTGATATCGAAGGCCACCGGATACACGCCCCTGTACATCACGACCCGCCGGCGGGTCGCCTCGTGGCGGGTGAAGGCGAAGATCGGAATATCGCTGCGGATACGCGACATCCACAACGGCGTGGACCCGGATTCCGTGAGGGCAATGATTGCCGTCACGGGCAGGTGATTGGCCGTGTACATCACCGCCATGGCGATGGCTTCGTCGGCACGCTCGAAGCGGTCCTCGTTACGGTGATTCGGACGCCCGAGGGTGAGGTAGTAGCTCTCGGCACCGACGCAAACCTCGGCCATCGTCGCGACAGCCCGCACCGGGTATTCGCCCACGGCCGTCTCTGCCGACAGCATTACCGCGTCAGTGCCGTCCATCACGGCGTTGGCAACGTCCGACACTTCGGCCCGCGTCGGCACCTGGCTGTGGATCATCGATTCCATCATCTGCGTCGCGGTGATCGCAACCTTGTGGCGGTGGCGGGTCATCTTCAGGATCTTCTTCTGCAGGCCGGTCAGGCCGGCATAGCCCGTCTCCACGCCCAGGTCGCCACGCGCCACCATGACCGCGTCGGAGGCGTCGATGATCGCCTCGAGGTTGGTGACCGCCTCGGTGCGCTCGATCTTGGCTACCAGGCGGGCGGTACCGCCCGCCTCGCGCAGCAGCTGACGGGCCTCGTGCAGATCCTCGGCCCGGCGCACGAAGGAAACCGCCAGCCAGTCCACCTCCAGCGCCGCGGCAAGGCGCACGTCGGCCCGATCCTTGTCGGTCAGGGCGGGAGCGGACAGTCCGCCCCCCTGCTTGTTGATGCCCTTCCGGTCGGCCAGGGTACCCCCCTGGGTCACGATGCAGTGGATGCGGGAACCGGTCACCCGGTCGACCGTCAGGGTGATGAAGCCGTCGTCGAGCAGCAGGACGTCGCCGGGACCGACGTCGCTCGCCAGCTCCGGGTAGGCCACGCCGACACCCTCGGACGTACCGCCGGTCGGCTCCATGTCCGGATCGAGGATGAAAGCCTGGCCTTCGGTGAGCTGGACGGCCCCATCCCTGAACCGCCGGATGCGGATCTTCGGGCCCTGCAGGTCCCCGAGCACGGCCACATAGCGGCCGGCGGCAGCGGCCACCTCGCGCACCATCCGGACCAGCGCGCGGATGGCGGCCTCATCCCCGTGGGAGAAATTGACGCGCACCACGTCGGCACCGGCTGCGAGCAGCTTTCCGAGAGTGACGGGATTGTCGGTGGCAGGGCCGAGGGTGGCGATGATCTTCGTCCGGCGCATGAGGAGTCGCACGCTACAGCAACAAACCGGCGCGAATTATCCCACAGCAGGTCAGTCGAGGAGCGTGATCCGCAGGTCGTTCACGTTGGTGCGGGTCGGTCCGGTGACCACCAGGTCGCCGAGCGCCGCGAAGAACTCGCGGGAACACTGCGCGGCCAGGTCGGTCGCGGCATCCCGGCCGGCGGCAGCGGCCCGCCCGAGGGTGTCGGGTGCGATCAGTGCGCCGGCATTGTCGCCGGTGCCGTCTATGCCATCCGTATCGGCGGCCAGTGCATGCACACCGTGGCGCGGGCCAAGGGCCAGTGCGAGCGCCAGCAGGTACTCGCCGTTGCGCCCTCCCCGTCCTGCCCCGCTGGACACCTGCACCGTGGTCTCGCCGCCCGAGATCAGGGCAGATCGATGGCCACGGTCGCCGATTGCGCGGATCACGTCCGCGTGCGCCGCCGCGGCATCACGGGCAGGGCCATGGACATCGGGCAGCACATGCGGCACATAGCCCGCCGCTGCGGCGGCCGCCGCAACGGACGCCAGTGCATCCCGGGAACGGGCGATGATCTCCGCCCGGACCGGCACGGGTGGTGCTCCTGCCGGCGGAGCATCGGCCGGGGCCTCCCGGCGTGCCAGCCAGGCCGCCAGCTCCGGCTCGATGCCGTGGCGATGCAGGATGTCGGCCGCCGCCGTGGCCCCACCGGGATCCGGGGTGAAGGGCCCCGAGCCGATGTCTTCGAGCCGGTCTCCCGGCACGTCGGAGATGGCGAGAACGAGAATCTCGCCGGCCCGGCACGCCCTCGCCAGACCGCCGCCCTTGATCGCGGACAGGGCACGACGAACCGTATTCATGTCGCTGATCGGCGCGCCGGCGGCCAGCAGGGCCCGCGTAACCCGCTGCTTGTCAGCCAGGCTGAGGCCCGCGGCCGGCCGGACCAGCAGTGCGGAGGCGCCCCCGGACAGCAGGAAGATGCAGCGGTCAGCTGCCCGCGCGCTCCGCATGAGATCCAGCATGCGCGTGCCGGCCCGCACGCCCGCCTCGTCGGGAACCGGGTGGCCCGCTTCGATGACCTCGATGGCACCGGTCGTTTCGCCCGGTCGCAGCCCGTGACCATAGCGGGTCACGACGAGGCCCGCGGGTGACGCGATGCCCCGGTCGAGGAAACCCCGGTGCAGCGCGAGGGCCATGCTGGCCGCCGCCTTGCCCGCACCGCCGACGAGGGTGCGGCCCGCCGGCGGCTGCAGCGGCAGGTGGGCCGGCAGGCAGCGGGCCGGATCGACGGCCGCAACCCCGGCTGCGAACAGCCGCAGCAGCGTCTTGCGGGCGGACTCGGTCATGGGGCCGTGGCGAGCCTGCCGCGTGCCCGGTGCAGGACTCAGCGCCGGGAGGCGCGGCGGTCGGGTCCGCGGGCCCTTTCCGCCAGGATGGCGACGGCCGGCAACACCGTGCCGTCCAGGAACTCGAGGAACGCGCCACCGCCCGTGGACACATAGGAGACGCGGTCGGTGAGCCCGTACTTCTCGAGGGCGGCCAGGGTGTCGCCACCACCCGCCACGCTGAACGCCCGGGATGCGGCAATGGCCTGCGCCAGCCGCCGGGTGCCCTTGCCGAACCTGTCGATCTCAAAGACGCCGACGGGTCCGTTCCAGATCACCGTGCCGGCGCGCGCGATCAAGCGGGAATAGAGCTCAGCCGTGCGCGGACCGATATCCAGGATCAGCTCGTCGGGCCCGACCTTGTCGACGCTGCGCGTCGCGGCCGCGGCACCGGCCCTGACAGCCCTCGCCACCACCACGTCCGTGGGCACCGGAATCGACGCCCGGAAGCCCTTGCCGGTCAGGCGGCGCGCCTCGCCGAGCCGCTCCTTTTCGTACAGCGACTTGCCTACCGGGTGACCGGCGGCCGCGATGAAGGTGTTGGCAATGCCCCCGCCGACGATGAGCTGGTCGACCTTCCGGGCGAGGAACTGCAGCACCTTGAGCTTGGTGGAGACCTTGGAGCCGCCGACGATGGCCACCACCGGGCGGGCAGGCCGCTGCAGTACGCGCTCGAGGGCGGTGAGCTCGGCCATCAGCAGCGGGCCGGCGCAGGCCATGGGAGCGTAGCGGGCGACACCGTGGGTGCTGGCCTCCGCGCGGTGCGCGGTGCCAAAGGCATCCATCACGAAGATATCGCAGAGCGCGGCGATCCGGCGGGCCAGCGCCGGGTCATTCTTCTTCTCGCCGGGGTTGAAGCGCACGTTCTCGCAGAGCAGGACCTCCCCGTCCGTGATCTCGAAGCCGTTCAGCCATTCCCTGACAAGCGGCACCGGCTGCCCCAGGAGCCCGGACAGGTGCCGGGCCACCGGCTGCAGGGACAGCGCAGGATCGAACACCCCTTCCTTCGGCCGCCCCAGGTGGGACAGCAGGATGACGGCAGCGCCCCGGGCAAGCGCCGCCCGGATGGTAGGCACTGCCGCCCGGATGCGGGCATCGCTCGTCACCCGCCCGTCCCTGACGGGGACGTTGAAGTCGACCCGGATGAGCACCCGCTTGCCGGCGAGACTCTGGTCCGCCATGCGCAGCACTTTGGTACTCATGATGCCTTCATCAGGGCAAGAGTGGTGTCCAGCATGCGGTTGGAGAAGCCCCACTCGTTGTCGTACCAGCTCAGCACCTTGACCAGGGTTCCGCCCATGACCCGCGTCTGTGTGGCGTCGAACACCGAGCTGCGCGCATCGTGATTGAAGTCCACCGAGACCAGCGGCTCCGTGTTGTAGCCCAGGATGTTCTTCAGCTCGCCTTCGGATGCTGCCTTGAGGATGCCGTTGACCTCGTCCACGGACGTGGCACGGCCGGCCGTGAAGGTCAGGTCGACGACCGAGACATTGATGGTCGGGACGCGCATGGCAAACCCGTCCAGCTTGCCGTTGAGCTCCGGCAGGACGAGACCCACGGCCGCCGCGGCCCCGGTCTTGGTCGGGATCATCGACATGGTGGCCGAGCGCGCCCGGCGCAGGTCCTCGTGATAGACGTCGGTGAGGACCTGGTCGTTGGTGTAGGCGTGGATCGTGGTCATGAGGCCCTGGACCAGGCCGAGCCTGTCATGCAGCGGCTTGACCAGCGGGGCCAGGCAGTTGGTGGTGCAGGACGCATTCGAGATCACGGTATGGGCCGCCCGCAGAATCCCGTGATTCACGCCATAGACGATCGTCGCGTCCACGTCCTTGCCACCGGGCGCCGAGATGATGACCTTCTTCGCCCCGCCCTTGAGGTGGGCGGAAGCCTTTTCCTTGGTCGTGAACAGGCCCGTGCACTCGAGGACCACGTCCACCCCCAGCTGTCCCCAGGGCAGAGCCGCCGGATTGCGCTCGGCCAGCACCCGGATCCGGTCGCCATTCACGACCATGTGATCGCCGTCCACGACCACGGTGCCGGGAAACTTGCCGTGCGCCGTGTCGAAGCGGGTGAGATGGGCGTTCGTCTTCGCGTCACCCAGGTCGTTGATCGCAACGATCGACAATTCGCCGGTCCGGCCGCCCTCGTAGAGGGCGCGCAGAACATTGCGGCCGATCCGGCCGTATCCGTTGATGGCAACCTTGACCGTCATGACTAGCGCTCCTGATTACAATGCTGGCCAGCCCACTGCTGGCCGGTTACAACCGACATGGCGTCCGCTGCAGGGGGCGCCGGAACGACACCCGTCCAACGGATCACAGCTCGCGTCAGGACGCACCCAGCAATGCCAGGGCATCCCTCTCGACGCGTTCGGCCGTGAAGCCGAAATGGACAAACAGATCATTGGCCGGCGCCGACTTGCCGAAGCTGTCGATGCCGATCACCCGCCCGCCGGAGCCGACCCATCGGTACCAGGGCTCGGTGACGCCCGCTTCGAGGGCAATCCGGCGGGTGACGGCAGCCGGCAGTACCGACTCCTGCCAGGCGGCATCCTGCGCGGCGAACAGCGTCGGGCAGGGCATGGAGACCACCCGTACGCCGTGGCCGCGCTCTGCCAGCCGGTCGGCGCCCGCCAGCGCGAGCGCGACCTCCGAACCGGTCGCGATCAGGATCAGGTCCACCCGGTCGGCGTCGCGCAGCACATAACCACCGCGCCGGATGGCCCCGACCTGCGCCTGGGTCCGCGGCTGGGCGGGGAGCGCCTGGCGGGTCAGGACGAGGCTGGTGGGCCCCTGACTGCGCTCGATGGCATGCCGCCAGGCAACCGCCGTCTCGACGCCGTCACAGGGTCGCCAGACGCTCATGTTGGGAATCAGGCGCAGGCTGGCCGTGTGCTCCACGGCCTGGTGCGTGGGGCCATCCTCGCCGAGACCTATGGAATCGTGGGTGAAGACGAAGATTGCGCGGACCTCCATCAGCGCCGCCATGCGCAGGGCATTGCGCGCGTAGTCGGAGAAGGTCAGGAAGGTGCCCCCGAAGGGAATGACGCCGCCGTGCAGGGCCATGCCGTTCATCGCGGCTGCCATGCCGAACTCGCGCACCCCCCAGGAGATGTAGTTGCCCGCGACGCTGCCCGGCCCGATCGTCCGCGCCGCCTTCGTGCGCGTCAGGTTCGAGCCGGTCAGGTCGGCTGAACCGCCGAACAGTTCCGGCAACAGGGGGGCATAGGCATTGAGCACGTCCTCGGAGGACTTCCGGGTGGCCCTGGCGGCCGTATCTGCCGCGAGGCTGACCAGGGCGGCATCGGCGTGGGCCGGCCAGCCGCGGGGCAGCCCGCCCGCCATCCGGCGTTCGAACTCGGCCGCCAGTTCGGGGTACTCGCGGGCGTAAGCGGCAAAGAGCTCGCGCCAGGCCTGTTCGAGCGCAGCGCCGGACGCCCGGGCGTCCCAGCCGTCCCGTATGTCCTCAGGCATGTCGAAGGGCGGCAGCGTCCAGCCCAGGTTCTGCCGGGCGGCGGCAGCCTCGGCAGGCCCGAGGGCCTCGCCGTGCACCTTCTCGGTGCCCTGCCGGTTCGGGGCACCGTAGCCGATGATGGTCTTGCAGCAGATCAGCGACGGACGGCCGGTCTCGGCCCGGGCCGCCTCGATGGCGGCGCCGATGGCCACCGGGTCATGGCCGTCCACATCCGGGATGACCTGCCAGCCATAGGCCCGGAAGCGCCCTGGCGTATCGTCCGAAAACCAGGGCTGCACGTGCCCGTCAATGGAAATGCCGTTGTCGTCGTAGAGACAGATCAGCTTGCCAAGCCCGAGGGTGCCCGCCAGCGAGCAGACCTCGTGGGAAATCCCCTCCATCAGGCACCCGTCGCCCAGGAAAACCCAGGTGTGGTGGTCGACCACGGGGAAGCCCGGGCGGTTGAAGTCGGCGGCCAGCAGTTTTTCGGTGAGCGCCATGCCGACCGCATTCGCAAGCCCCTGGCCGAGGGGCCCGGTCGTGGTTTCGATGCCGAGATGCAGATCCCGCTCCGGATGGCCGGCCGTGTGGGCCCCCAGCTGCCGGAAACGGCGGATCTCGTCCATGGTGAGCGGGTAGCCGGTGAGATGCAGCAGGGCATAGAGCAGCATCGACCCGTGGCCATTGGACAGCACGAACCGGTCGCGGTCAGGCCAGGCGGGATTGCCGGGGTTGTGGCGCAGAAAATCGTTCCAGAGCACCTCGGCCATGTCGGCCATGCCCATGGGCATGCCCGGATGGCCGGATCTGGCCTGTTCCACGGCATCCAGGGACAGCACGCGCACGGCGTTCGCGAGCCGGCGGCGCTCGCTGGCGGACCGGTTGCTCCGGACATTGGCTGTCATGGCGTCCCCCAGGGGTGCTGTATTGCCTGATCGTTATGCCGATCTCGCCTGGACCGGCCTGGTCCCGCCGGACCGGGAGGCCACCCCTGTGGAACCCCGGGCGGGAACCTCCGGATGGGCTCGCGGGCGCCCGCGGGAGGGCGCGCATTGTCGCGTAACGGTGCAGACCCCGCAACCGCGGGGACAGCCTTTGCCGGGAATTCCTGCCCCGGTTTTCAGGCGCGCCTTCGGGGTGCCGCTTATGTCCGGTGGAACAGCCGCCCGGCAGGCCCCGCCGCCTGCGTCTATAATCGCCGGCCAGCCCTCCAACCTCCGGACAAACCATGGCGAATCGCAAGCTCTTTACCTCCGAATCCGTCTCCGAGGGCCATCCCGACAAGATGGCCGACCAGATCTCCGATGCAATCCTCGATGCGATCCTCGCCGAGGAACCCGACTCCCGGGTGGCCTGCGAAACGCTGATCAAGACCGGCTTCGTCCTGATCTCCGGCGAGATCACCACCAACGCCTGGGTGGATCTGGAAAGCATCGTCCGGCAGGTGATCTGCGATATCGGCTACGACCATTCGGACAAGGGCTTCGACGGCCACTCCTGCGGCGTGCTGAATGCCATCGGCAAGCAGTCGCAGAATATCGCCCAGGGGGTCGCCCGGAAGGACAAGCGCAAGCAGGGCGCCGGTGACCAGGGAATGATGTTCGGCTACGCCGCCAACGAGACCGACGTGCTGATGCCCCTGCCGATCACGCTTGCCCACCGGCTGGTGAAGCGTCAGGCCGAGATGCGCAGGAAGGGCCGGCTCCCCTGGCTGCGCCCGGACGCGAAGAGCCAGGTTACGGTGATCTACGAGGACGACAAACCCGTGGGCCTGGATGCCGTGGTGCTGTCCACCCAGCACGCCCCCGAGGTCAGACAGAAGGACCTCCGGGAGGCCGTCATCGAGGAGATCCTTAAGCCGGTCATCGGCAGGAAGTGGTTCGCCTCGCTGCGCCCGAACAAGATTCACATCAATCCCACCGGCTCGTTCGTCATTGGCGGCCCGATGGGCGACTGCGGCCTGACCGGTCGCAAGATCATCGTGGACACCTACGGCGGCATGGCACGCCACGGTGGCGGCGCCTTCTCGGGCAAGGACCCGACCAAGGTGGACCGGTCGGCGGCCTATGCTGCCCGATATGTCGCGAAGAACATCGTGGCGGCAGGCCTGGCCGGGCGCTGCGAGGTGCAGCTGTCCTATGCGATCGGCGTGGCCGAGCCCACCTCCGTCAGTGTCGAGACCTTCGGCACGGGCAGGCTCGGCGCGGACAAGCTCACGGCGCTGGTCCGCCGGCACTTCGACCTGACGCCCTGGGGCATCCGCCAGATGCTGAAGCTGCACCGGCCCATCTACCGCCCGACGGCAGCCTATGGCCACTTCGGCCGCGAAGAACCGAATTTCACCTGGGAACGAACTGACAAGGCAAAGGCACTCCGGGCCGATGCCGGCCCCGGGCGGTGATTTCGCATCCCGACCCAACCCCACCCGGACCGACCGACCGAAGCTGAGGACGCCCGTCAATGAGCACCAAGCCCGTCTTCCACACCGAGCAGGACTTCAAGGTGGCCGACCCCGGCCTTGCCGACTGGGGCCGCAAGGAAATCGCCATTGCCGAGACGGAGATGCCGGGACTCATGGCCGTGCGGCAGGAGTTCCGCAAGGCGCAGCCCCTGAAGGGCGCCCGTATCGCCGGCTGCCTGCACATGACCATCCAGACCGCGGTGCTGATCGAGACGCTGGTGGCCCTGGGCGCGGAGGTCCGCTGGTCGTCCTGCAATATCTTCTCCACCCAGGACCATGCCGCTTCAGCAATCGCGGCCGCCGGCATCCCGGTGTTCGCCTGGAAGGGCGAGACCGAGGAAGAGTACTGGTGGTGCGTGGAGCAGACCATCCGCGGCCCCGGCGGCTGGACGCCCAACATGGTGCTCGACGACGGCGGCGACCTCACCGCCATGCTGCACGACAAGTACCCGGAACTGATGAAGAACGTCCGCGGAATCTCGGAGGAGACCACCACGGGCGTGGCCCGCCTGTATGAGATGGCGAACCAGGGCCGGCTCCTCTGCCCGGCGATCAACGTCAATGACTCGGTCACCAAGTCGAAGTTCGACAATCTGTACGGCTGCCGGGAGTCCCTGGTGGATGGCATCAAGCGCGCCACGGACGTGATGATCGCCGGCAAGATCGCGATCGTCGCGGGCTACGGGGACGTGGGCAAGGGCTGCGCCCAGTCGCTGCGGGGTCTCGGTGCCACGGTGTGGGTCACCGAAATAGACCCGATCAACGCGCTGCAGGCCGCCATGGAGGGCTACCGGGTGGTCACCATGGACGCAGCCTGTGACAAAGCCGATATCTTCGTCACGGCCACCGGCAACTTCCACGTGATCACCTTCGACCACATGGCCCGCATGAAGAACCAGGCCATCGTGTGCAACATCGGCCATTTCGACAGCGAGATCGACGTGAACTCGTTGCGCAAGCTCAGGTGGGAGAACATCAAGCCCCAGGTCGACCATGTGATCTTCCCGGACGGCAAGCGGCTCATCCTGCTCGCCGAGGGACGCCTCGTGAACCTGGGCTGTGGCACCGGTCATCCAAGTTTCGTGATGTCCAATTCCTTCACCAACCAGGTGCTGGCCCAGATGGACCTCTGGCAGAACCCCGGCAAGTACGAGAAGAAGGTTTATGTGCTGCCAAAGCACCTGGACGAGAAGGTCGCCAGGCTGCACCTCGACAAGATCGGGGCCAGCCTCACGGTGCTGACCCAGACGCAGGCCGACTACCTGCGGGTGCCGGTCGAGGGCCCGTACAAGCCGGATCATTACCGCTACTGAGTCCTGCCAGGCCCGGGGGGCGAGATTCACCGTGAACGGTCAGCCCCTCAGGATCCTGCACCTCACCGATCCGCATCTCCACGCGAGCCGGGACGCCCTGATGCGTGGCGTCAACACCGACGCGAGCCTCGAAGCCACGCTCGCCCGGGTGCGCGGAGACTCCCGCCGGCCGGACCTGGTGCTGGCGACCGGCGACCTGGTGCAGGACGAAAGCCGCGCCGGCTACGAGCGCTTCCGCGAACTCATGAAGCCGCTCGGCGTACCCGTCTACTGCCTGCCCGGCAATCACGATGCGCCGCCGCTCATGCAGGAGACCCTGAACGACGGGCCGTTCCAGTACTGCGGTCAGGCGGTCCACGGTCCCTGGGCGCTCGTGATGCTCTCCACGGTCGTCAGCAACGACGACGGCGGTGTGCTCACGTCCCGCGAACTCGGATTCCTCGATCAGGCCCTCGACGGCACGACGGCGGCACACGTGCTGATTGCCCTGCACCACCACCCCGTGCCCATGGGGAGCCGGTGGCTGGACAGCGTCGCGCTCCGTAACGCCCCGGAATTCTTCGCCATCGTGGACCGCTACCCGGCCGTACGCGGCATCGTCTGGGGGCATGTGCACCAGACCTTCGACCGGCAGCGCGGCGGGGTCCGGCTGATGAGCACCCCCTCGACCTGCGCCCAGTTCAGGCCGGGCTCGGACAGTTTCGCCCTCGATGTCCGCCCCCCCGGTTTCCGGTGGATCGACCTGCAGGCGGACGGCCGCATCGAATCAACCGTGGTGTGGGTGGAATGACGGCACTGATGCGGGCGGTCACGGCCGCCGTGCTTCTTGGGCTCACCGCCAACTCGGTACTGGCCCTGCCGCTCTGGGAGCTGACGGGCACCGCCAACCGCATTACGCTGCTCGGCTCCATACACATCCTTCGGGAAACCGACTACCCGCTGGACCCGGCGCTGGCCGACAGCCTGGCGGCAGCCGATGTGGTGATCATGGAACTGGACCTGGATGACCTGGATCCGACGGAGAGTGCCGGCCTCATCGCCGGCCTTGCCCTCGACCCGGACGGCCGGAATCTTCAGGAACTGATCGGCGGACGGAGCTGGCAGCGTGCCACGCGAGACGCGCAGGCACTGGGGATCGACCTTGAGCCGCTCCTGCCCTTTGAACCCTGGTACGCCGCCGTGCTGGTCACGCAGCTCCGTCTCGCCCAGCTGGGCTTCGACCCGGCGCTCGGCATCGAGGCGCGGATGGCGGGTGAGGCCCGGCGCGCCGGCAAGGAAATCCGCGGCCTCGAAACACTGGCCGGGCAGCTGGGCGCCCTGGACAGGCTGTCTGCAGCGGCCCAGCGCGAGTTCTTCCAGAGCACCATCGAGGAGGCCGCCACCTTTGGCACGGAGGCCGACCGGCTGATCAGGGCCTGGAAAGCCGGGGACCTGCGTGCGCTGGACCGTGAACTGCTGGCGCCGGTGCGCCGCCAGCCGGACGTCTACCGGTCACTCATCGTCGAGCGGAACGTGGCCTTCACGGCCGCGATCCTCGCCCTTGCCGACGATGGCACCGATTATCTGGTGATCGTGGGCGCGCTGCATCTGGTGGGGGCGGACAGCGTGCTGCGGATGCTGGAGCGCAGGGGGCTCAAGTCGCAGCCGATCGGCAGGGGCAACCGGGGGAACGGGGGCTGACCCCGGCCGTACAGGCGGTACTGCCGCGGCAGACGGTGTGTCCGGTTCAGACCTCGACCATCTCGAAGTCTTCCTTGCCGGCGCCGCAGTCGGGACAACGCCACGACAGCGGCACATCGGCCCACCGGGTGCCGGGAGGCAGTCCCGCCTCCGGCGCGCCGGCGCTCTCGTCGTAGATGAAGCCGCAAATCAGGCACATGTAGGTTTTCATGCGGGATGCTGCCAGCCTCCGCGGCCGGTCCTGTTACTGGGTCTTGTCACGACGGAAGGGCCGAAGCATCGGCCGGAGCACGCGCAGCCTTTCGACGGGGTCGTCGAACTCCAGGCAACGCTGCTTGTCGGCGGGCGGCATCGGCAGGATCTCCGCCAGCCGGCAGCCCACCCAGTCCGCCTCGTCATAGTGCTTTTCGATCGTATCGTACAGCCGGCCGAGGTCATCTATCACGGTTTCGAGCAGTGCCGCCATCGGGCGGAACTCGCTCGGCAGCGGGACCGGCGGCGCAGCCGGCAATACCTCGATATCACCGAGGTACAGGCCATCGGGCTGCCGGGACGTGCCGCACAGGCGAAAACGGTTCGTGCCGCGGGCGGTGATGCCGAGGATGCCGTCGCTGCCCTGATACCAGTCGCTGATCCGCGCCAGCGTGCCGACCGGCCCGGTCTCCACCTCGGCGGTATCCCGCCCGCTGGTGATCAGGACCACGCCGAAAGGCACGTCGCTCTTCAGGCAGCGGCTCACCATGTCCAGGTAGCGGGGCTCGAAGACCCGCAGCGGCAGCGGCCCTCCCGGAAAGAGCACCGTGCCGAGGGGAAACAGGGCGATCGTCTGGGCAGTCACCGGCACGATCATGCGGGGCAGGCCACGGAGCGTCAATGCGGCCCGGGGCCGTCAGTGCCGCTGTCGCCGCGGCCTTCCAGGCCCTCCCGCAGGGCCGTGTGGATGCCCTGGAAGTCCCCGTTGCTCATGACGACCACGGCGTCGCCCGGCCGGCCTGCCGCCAGGATTTCCCGGACGATGGTGGCCGTATCGTCGCGCACGCTGACGTGGGACAGCGGCTGGAATTCTGCGGCAAGGTCCCACTTCAGCCCGGCGGGCCGCATCACCCAGGCCAGGTCGGCACCGGCCAGCGCCGGGCCGAGCGCGCCCTGATAGATCCCGAGCTTCATGCTGTTGGAACGCGGCTCGAGGACGGCGATGACCCGCTGCACCCCGGCGCGGCGACGCACGCCTTCCAGGGTCCGCCGGATGGCCGTCGGGTGATGGGCAAAGTCGTCGAAGAGCTGGACGCCCGCGAAAGCGCCGAGCCTCTGCAGCCGCCGGCGCACGCCGCCGAAGCGGCCGAGGGCCTCGATCGCGACCGCGGGCTCGACGCCCACGGCCCGGCAGGCGAGCAGGGCGGCGAGCGCGTTCTCCGCGTTGTGCGCCCCGGACAGCTGCCAGGCGGAAGATCCGATGTCGACGCCCCGGTGCAGCACCCGGAGCACCCCGGCGGGTTCTTCGACGGCCACCCAGTCCGCGCTACCCCGCTCGCTGGCAAAGGCGTCAACGGGTGTCCAGCAGCCGCGCTGGAGCAAGGCCGATACATTGGGGTCGGTGGCCGGCGCGATGAGGCGACCGTTGCCCGGTATGGCCCGGACCAGCTGGTGAAACTGACGGGTGATCGCCTCCAGGTCCGGGTAGATATCCGCGTGATCGAACTCCAGATTGTTGATGATCAGCGTCGATGGCCGGTAGTGGAGGAACTTGGCGCGCTTGTCGAAGAAGGCGGTGTCGTACTCGTCCGCCTCGATGACAAAGACCGGATCCGTGCCGAGGCGCGCCGAGAACGGGAAATCCACCGGCACGCCGCCAATAAGGAACCCTGCCCTGCGGCCTGCGTGTTCGAGGATGAAGGCAACCAGGCTGGTCGTCGTCGTCTTGCCGTGGGTGCCGGAAACGCCGATGACGGACCTGCCCCGCAATACGTTCGCTGCCAACCATTCCGGGCCCGAGGCATAGGGAATGCGCCGGTTGAGAAGCTCCTCGACCACCGGCATCCCGCGCGTCATCACGTTACCGACGATCACCACATCCGGCGCCGGATCAAGCTGGTCCGCCTCGAAGCCCTGGACAAGATCAATGCCCAGGCTCCGCAGCTGGTCGCTCATGGGCGGATAGATGTTGCGGTCGGAGCCCGTGACGCGGAACCCCGCCTCGCGGGCAATCGCGGCCACCCCGCCCATGAACGTGCCGCAGATGCCGAGGATATGAACGTGCTGCATGTCCCGACCTCAGGCCCGCACGGGGCCAAACTGCACGAAAACCAGATAATTCAGGAAAAAATAGGCGATCGACACAACGAGCCCGAGGGCAAAGTGCACGGACATCGCCCGGGAAAAAACATGCGCATTGACGAGCAGCGACCAGCTCACGACCGCCAGCAGCCCCAGTGTGGGCAGCAGGGCCGCCGTGCCCGGCTCGGCCAGCGAGTCCAGCCACAGGTTGAAGGGCAGCATGCACAGACTGAGCAGTGCGCCGGTACCGAAGATCGCCGTCAGCGTCTGGCGGAAGCGCGCAGGATGACCGGTGAGCCTGAGCAGCCCGAGGACACAGCCGCAGAGCAGGACCACATCGAGACCGATGCTCCAGAGCAGCGAACCGGTGAAGCCGTAGATGGGGATGGCCAGCAGAAGCTGCATCGCTGCATAGACGAGCCCGACCGTCAGCAGCAGGAAGCGCGAGTCAGGCAGGTCTTCCGGGCCGAGACGACGCAGTGCGATCTGCAGGAAGACATCGAGAATCGGCAGCATCGATCGGAGGCCTTGCGGCAACGGCCCGTGGAGGTGACGGGCAATGATCCACTACACTCCCCCTTTATGCCAGTCCTCAACCCCACGGACGTCCTTATTGACCGCCAGGACAGCCTGACGCGAGCCTGCGCGGTCATCTCGCCCGACGAACTCATGGCCATCGACACTGAGTTCATGCGCACCACCCAGTACACGCCTGTACTCTGCCTCGTGCAGGTGGCAGCCGCGTCCGCTGTGCTGTGCGTGGACGAGCTTGCCAGCCTCGACACCACGCAGCTCTGGGATCTGCTCTGCGCCGGGCGCGGGTTGCGCGTGGTGCATGCGGGCAAGCAGGACCTCGAGGTGGCATGGGCACGCTACCGGCGGCTGCCCCAGCCGCTGTTCGACACCCAGATCGGCGCCGCGCTTGTCGGCCTGCCGGCCCAGGTGGGTTACGCGGGACTCGCCCGCGAGTTGATGCAGGTCGAGATCGACAAGACCCACACGCGGGCCGACTGGTCCAGGCGGCCGCTCGGGCCGGAGCTGATCAGCTACGCGGCGCTCGACGTGCTCTACCTGCCGGAACTCTACGCGCGGCTCTGCGAGCGTCTGGAGAAGCTGGGCCGCTATGCGTGGGCCGTGGAAGACAGCGCCCGGCTGGTCGATCCGGCGCTGTATGAAGTGAACCCGAACGAAGCCTGGCGACGGCTGGCGGGCGTGTCGCACCTGCCCGTGCCGGCGCAGCGGCGGATCCGCCGACTGGCCCGCTGGCGGGAAGAATACGCGATGCGCGCCGACCGGCCCCGCCAGTGGATCCTGGGCGACAGGAGTCTCATGGACATCGCACTGCGCGGGCCCCGCACGGAAGCCGAGCTGGCCGCCTGCGCCGAGGTCCAGGCGGGCTTTGCCCGCCGCCAGGCCGAACCGGTACTGGCCGAGCTGGCTGCCGCCGACCGGGACCAGGACCACGACGCGGGTATCGTGCAGGACGCGCGGCCGGATCTCGTCGATCCGGAGCAGGTGAAGCGCCTCAGCCGGGTGGTCAACGACATCGCAAAGTCCCTGACCGTCGCACCGGAGATCCTGGCCACCCGCCGGGACCTCACGGGAGCGCTGCGTGGCGAGCCGGGTATCCGGCCCCTGTCGGGTTGGCGGCGGACGGTGGTTGGCGAGCCGCTGATGGCTGCCGTGAAGAAGCTCTGAGAAGTCAGCCGCCGGCAGTGAGCGCCCGGGTGACGCGCCGGTAGACCTCGTCCACGGCACCATAACCGTCCACCTCCCGCAGCAGTCCCGATGCCCGGTAGTGGTCGATCACGGGCTCGGTCTGGGCGCGGTACACCTTCAGGCGGTTGCCGATGGTCTCCTCGTTGTCATCCACCCGCTGGATCAGCTGGCCACCGGCCGCGAGGCAGGCATCCAGCTCGGCCCGGGACGAGAAGTGGATGTTGAGGAGCTTGCCGGTCAGGGAACAGGTTCGTCGACCGGTCAGGCGCTTCAGCAGGATGTCGAAGTCCACGGCGATCAGCACGGCAGCGTCCAGCGGCTTGCCAAGCTCGGCCAGCAGGCTTTCGAGCGCCCGGGCCTGGGCCAGGTTGCGGGGAAAGCCGTCGAGGACGAATCCCGCGGCCGTGTCCGGCTTGCCGAGACGCTCCCGGATCATGCCGAGCACGATGTCGTCCGACACGAGTTCGCCGGCGTCCATGGCGGCCCTGGCACGACGGCCGAGGTCGGTCCCCGCGGCCACGGCCTCGCGCAGCAGGTCGCCGGTGGACAGCTGGACGATACCCCGCTCGGCCATCAGGCGCTGGGCCTGGGTTCCCTTGCCGGAACCCGGCGCTCCCAGAAATACGATGCGCAACCGGCAATCCTCCTCGGTCCGTAAGGCGCCGTAAGCTACAGTGCCCACGTCGGCCCCGTCAAACACAGGGCCATGACCGTCAGCGCCGGTGTGGTATTTTCCGGCAGCGCAATCAGGGATTCAGGGATCATGGCCAAGCGAAATGCCTTCTATGCCCAGTCCGGCGGCGTGACCGCGGTGATCAACGCCACGGCCTGCGGCGTCATCGAGACGGCGCGCCGGCACCGGGGACAGATCGGCCGGCTGTACGCCGGGCGCAACGGCATCCTCGGCGCGCTGGACGAAGACCTCATCGATACCGGACTGGAAACCCCCGGTGCCATTGCCGCCCTTCGTCACACGCCCGGTGGCGCTTTCGGCTCGGCCCGCCACAAGCTGAAGGGCCTGAAGGAGAATCGCGCCGAGTACGAACGCCTGATCCAGGTGTTCCGCGCCCATGACATCGGCTATTTCTTCTACAACGGCGGCGGTGACTCTGCCGACACCTGCCTCAAGGTCTCCCAGCTCGGTGCCGCGCTCGGCTATCCCATCGCCGCAATCCACGTTCCCAAGACCGTTGACAACGACCTGCCCGTCACCGACACCTGCCCCGGCTTTGGTTCAGTGGCGAAGTACGTGGCCGTCTCCACCCGTGAAGCGGCGCTGGATGTGCGGTCCATGTCCCGCACTTCAACCAAGGTCTTCATCCTCGAGGTCATGGGCCGGCATGCAGGCTGGATCGCCGCGGCCGGCGGCCTTGCCGGCAGCAAGGCGGGCGACCCTCCACATATCATCCTGTTCCCCGAAATCCCCTTCGACCGGGATGCCTTCCTCGACCGCGTGGCCGCGACCGTGCGGCGCCACGACTACTGCGTGATCGTGGTCAGCGAAGGTGCCCGATACCCGGACGGGCGCTTCCTGGCCGACGCCGGCACGACGGATGCCTTTGGCCACAAGCAGCTGGGCGGCGTGGCGACCGTCATTGCGGCCATGGTCAGGGACAACCTCAAGCTGAAGTATCACTACGCGATTGCCGACTATCTGCAGCGCTCGGCCCGCCACATTGCCTCCCGCGTCGACGTCGAGCAGGCCTATGCCGTGGGCAGGGCCGCGGTGGAACTCGCCCTGAAGGGCGAGAATTCGGTGATGCCCACCATCGTCCGGCGCTCGGACAGCCCCTACCGCTGGTCCATCGGCAAGGTGGCGCTTTCGCAGGTGGCCAACCGGGAAAAGATGATGCCCCGGTCCTATATAACAAAGGATGGCTTCGGCATCACGCCCGCCGCCCGCCGCTACCTGTCGCCCCTGATCCAGGGCGAGGACTATCCGCCCTACCGCCAGGGATTGCCGGTCGTCGCCACCCTCAAGCTCAAAGCGGTCCGTAAAAAGCTCCCCCCGCGTTCCTGAGCGCTGGTGCCCACCGGCATTAGTGCTATGATTGCGCGCCTTTTTCCGGGCCGTTCACCGATCTGCTGAGTGCGATCTTCGGTCGCCAGACCTGATCGGGGGCGCCTGCGTCAGGCAACAAAAAACCGCCTGACACCAAACTGACTCGACGTCTTGGGAGGATTCGACCATGTCAACCGACCTGGCCATCACACTGGCTATTGGCGCATCGCTGCTGGCCCTTGTCTACGGCGCGCTTTCGACCCGCTGGATCGTCGCCCAGTCGGCCGGAAACGCCCGGATGCAGGAAATCGCGGCGGCCATCCAGGCCGGCGCCGGGGCCTATCTCAACCGGCAATACACCACGATTGCCATCGTGGGCATCGTGCTGGCCATCATCCTGGCCGTGGCACTGGGCCTGCCCACCGCCGGGGGCTTCGTCCTCGGAGCGGTACTCTCCGGTGCTGCCGGCTACATCGGCATGAACGTGTCGGTTCGGGCCAACGTGCGCACCGCCCACGCGGCTAGCGTCAGCCTCAATTCGGCCCTGCAGGTCGCCTTCCGGGGCGGCGCCATCACCGGCATGCTGGTGGTTGGCCTCGGCCTGCTGGGGGTCGCCGGCTACTTTGCCGTGATGCGCGGCTTTATCGGTGACGACGATGCCCTGCACTCCCTCATCGGCCTGGCCTTCGGCGGCTCGCTGATCTCGATCTTTGCACGACTCGGCGGCGGCATCTTCACCAAGGGCGCTGACGTGGGCGCGGACCTTGTCGGCAAGGTGGAAGCCGGGATTCCCGAGGACGACCCGCGCAATCCAGCCGTGATCGCCGACAACGTGGGCGACAACGTGGGCGACTGTGCCGGCATGGCAGCCGACCTTTTCGAGACCTATGCAGTGACCGTCGTGGCGACGATGGTGCTGGGCGGCCTGCTGTTCAAGGGAGCGGATGGCGGGCTCGATATCCGCTACATCATCTACCCGCTGGTGCTCGGTTCGGTCTCCATCGTGGCATCGATCATCGGCACCTTCTTCGTCAAGGTCAGTGATGGCGGAAAGATCATGAACGCGCTCTACCGGGGCGTTGCCGTGTCCGGCGTCCTGGCTCTCGTGGCCTACTGGCCCGTCAGCCAGGCGATCATGGGCGAGGCCGCGACCAACCTGTTCCTGTGCGCCTTGATCGGCCTCCTGCTGACGGCCGCCATGATCTGGATCACCGAGTACTACACCGCCACGGAGTACGGGCCGGTGCGCTACGTGGCGGCTGCCTCCCAGACGGGTCACGGCACCAACGTGATTGCCGGTCTCGCCGTGTCCATGAAATCCACGGCACTGCCGGTGCTGGCCGTCTGTGCCGCCATCTGGGGCGCCTATGAACTGGGCGACCTCTATGGCATTGCCATCGCCGCAACGGCCATGCTGTCCATGACCGGCATGATCGTGGCCCTGGATGCCTATGGCCCCATCACGGACAACGGCGGCGGCATTGCCGAAATGGCCGGCCTGCCGAAGAACGTGCGGACCATTACCGATGCCCTGGACGCCGTCGGCAACACCACCAAGGCCGTCACCAAAGGCTACGCCATCGGCTCCGCGGGCCTCGCCGCGCTCGTGCTCTTCGCCGACTACACCCACAACCTGGAAACGGTCGGCAAGCTGCAGGAGTTCAGCCTGTCGGATCCGGCGGTGATCATCGGCCTCTTCATCGGTGGCCTTGTGCCGTACCTCTTCGCCGCCATGGCCATGGAGGCCGTTGGACGTGCCGCCGCCTCGGTCGTCATCGAGGTGCGCCGCCAGTTCAGGGAAATCAAGGGCATCATGGAAGGCACGGCCAAGCCCGACTATTCACGGGCCGTGGATATGCTGACCAAAGCAGCAATCAAGGAGATGATCATCCCCTCCCTGCTGCCGATCCTCGTGCCGGTCGTCATCGGTTTCGGCATGAACGTGCTGATGGGACCCGGTGCCGGCATCCGCGCCCTGGGCGGTCTGCTGATCGGCACGATCGTGACGGGCCTGTTCGTGGCCATCTCGATGTGCACGGGTGGTGGCGCATGGGACAACGCCAAGAAGTATGTCGAGGAAGGCAACTTCGGCGGCAAGGGTTCCGAGACCCACAAGGCCGCCGTCACAGGCGACACCGTGGGCGACCCCTACAAGGACACGGCCGGCCCTGCCATCAATCCGCTCATCAAGATCATCAACATCGTGGCCCTGCTGCTCGTGCCCCTGCTCTGAGCCAGACCTTCGGGGCGCCACAGCCCAGGATTGAAGAAGCCCCGCCCTGTGCGGGGCTTTTTTCTGGCCGTCATGCGTGTGAATCGGCGGGTAAGGCGGGAAGGAAAGCCGGCGCGGGATGCAGGTCTCTCAGGCCGGCTCGGGGGACAGGGCGCCCGTCTCGCCCAGCCGGCGCGGACGATCGATGAAATTGCCCTGGATGAACTGCACGCCGAGCGTCCGCAGGGCCTCGAAGTCGGCCTGCTTCTCCACCTGCTCCGCGATCACCTGAAAGCCGAGGATGCGTGACATGCCGGTGATGGCGCTCACCACCTGATAGTTCAGTGTGTCCGGGCGCAGGTCGCGGGTATAGACGCCATCGACCTTCAGGTAGTCGATGGCCAGGTCGCGCAGCGTCGTGAAGGAACCGAGTCCGCTGCCGAAGTCGTCCAGGCCAAACTGGCAACCCATGCCGTGCAGCACGGCAACGAAGCGGCGCGCCTGGTCCAGGCGCTCCATCACGGCTGACTCCGTAACCTCGAAACAGATCCGCCAGGGCTGGACCTGGCTGTGGTCCAGGCATTCGACCACGAAATCGAGGAAAGTCTCGTCAGCCAGGGACTGGGCGGACAGGTTGATGCTGCAGCTGCGCTCATCCGGAAGCCGGATCGACCCGTTGCCGATGGCGGCGAGCGTCGCCTGCACGACCCAGCGGTCGATACCGGTCATCAGCTGGTAGCGCTCTGCCGCCGGCATGAACTGGCGGGGCAGCACCGGCTTGCCCTCCTCGTCCAGCATGCGCAGGAGCGCTTCAGCGGCAGGTCCGCGGGTGACGCGGCCAGCGGTGGAGATGATCGGCTGGGTATGAATTTCGAAGCGGTTTTCCCGCAGCGCTACCTGCAATTGGCGCAGCCAGTGGATGTCGCCACGCTGGCGCGCCGATACCTCGTCCCGGGCCGAGTAGACGTGCACCCGCCCCCGCCCCTGCTGCTTCGCCACGTAGCACGCTGAATCCGCCGCGCTCAGCAGGTCCTTCAGGGTTCCGGATTCGCGGCCGACCTCCACCAGACCGACGCTGATGCCGACGGTGAAGATCCGGTCCTGCCAGACAAAGCGGTAATCGCGCACGGCATTACAGACGTCATCGGCAATCTGGCGCGCCTTGTCGAGCGGGCAGCGCACCAGCAGCATGCCGAACTCGTCGCCACCGAGGCGCGCCACGTAGTCCGAATCACGCACCTGGTCCCGGATCAGCTTGGCGATTTCGCGCAGCATGTTGTCGCCGGCCAGATGCCCGCAGGTGTCATTCACCGCCTTGAAGCGGTCTAGATCCATGTAGCAGAGCACCGAGTTGACGCTTTCCCCGGGGATCACCTCCAGCGCTTCCTGCAGGCGCCGCTCGAATTCGCTGCGGTTGATCAGGCCGGTCAGGGCGTCGTGGGAAGCCTGGTAGGAAATCCGCCGGGTCAGGCCGCGCATCTCGGTCACGTCGTGCATGATCACGACGGCGCCGGCCACCGTCTCTCCCGGGCCGATGATCGGTGATGCCGTCAGCTCCACGGAGAGTTCCCGCTCGCCGGAGGCGGTGATCATCAGGGCCCGGCGACCGAGGCCGATCCGGCGGCGCTCGGCCAGGCAACGGGCAACGGGATCGCCGAGATCCTTGCGGTCGGTCTCGTCCACCAGCGTCATGAAGTCGACCATCCGCTTGCCGACGGCCTGTTCGCGGGGCACCCCCGTGAGCTGCTCGGCCGCCGCGTTGAGGTAGTCGATGACGCCAGCCGTGTCAGTGGTGATCACGCCCTCGCCTATGGACTCGAGGGTGATCTGGGCCTGCTGCTTGCCTCGCCCGAGCGTGGCCTCCAGGCTCTTGCGGTAACTCACGTCCCGGGCGATGGACAGGATCGCCTTCTGCCCCCGGTAGTCAATCGCCGTTCCCGCCGCTTCCACCCACAGCCCGCCCTCGTCACCGGAGATGAGCTGAAGCTCAAAGCGGTCCGGAACGGGCTCCCCCGCCAGCCGGCTCGCGATGTTCTTGCGGGTCAGGGCGCGGTAGGCCGGACGCACCAGGTCGGTCACCAGCCGCCCGGCGAGCTGCCCGGCGGTGACGCCCAGCAGGCTGGCCGCCGCCTGATTTGCAAAGATCACCCGCTCCCGATGCACAAGCACCACCTCGGGCATGGTGTTTGCCAGGTCCTGGAACAGCGCCTCGCGCTGCCGGATCTGGCGATCCCGGGTCGTCAGCGCATCGAAAAGGCGATTGACGTTCTCGCCGAGCTGATCGAGTTCGGGCAGATTGCCGCCCTGGGCCGGAATCCGCTTGCCAAAGACCGCTGTCTCGGCCGCGTCAAGGATCTCGCGGTTGAGGCCGGCAATCCCCCGCGCATAATTGCCGCGTCTCCGCCAGAGCCACAGGCAAAAGCCGCCAAGCCCGAGGCAGGTCACGGCAAGCGCCAGGATCAACCATGTCTCGGTCATTCTTCACTTTTGCCAGGTCAGGAAGTCAGCCGGACACCGCTCCCCGGTTTTATATTGGGTATCAGGAGACGCGGAGCGGCCTCGCGGATGCTGCCGGAAGGATAGCCCAAGGCCGCGAGAGCGGTCGGGCCGGTTGACCATAATCCCGCTCTGGTCCCGGTTTAAGCCATAATGGCGCGCAGGCCATGCCTTGTCTGTTACTGACAATCTACTTACCCTAAGCGGCCCCCGATGAGCACGAATCCTGAACTCGCCCGCACCCAGATGGTGAACCAGCAGGTGCGCGCCTGGGACGTCCTGGATCCCGCGGTACTCGCGGTACTCGCTGAGGTGCGGCGGGAGCAGTTTGTGCCGTCCCGCTTTCGCCAGCTCGCCTTCGCCGATACCGCCATCCCGCTGCCGGGCGGCCAGGCCATGATGACCCCGCAGGTAGAAGGCCGGCTGCTGCAGGCGCTGGCCATCCGGGACACCGACCGTATCCTCGAGGTTGGCACCGGCAGCGGCTTCCTGACCGCCTGCCTCGCCCGGCTCGGCGCATCAGTCACGAGCCTCGAGATCCTGCCGGACCTTGCGGACGAAGCCCGTCGCAATCTGCACGCTGCGGGTATCCGGAATGCCGAGGTTCATACCGCCGACGTTTTCGCCTGGCGGCCCGACGGCGTCTTCGATGTGATCGCAGTGACGGGCTCGGTGCCCGTCTACGACCCGCGCTTCCAGGATTGGCTGGCCGGGGGTGGGCGCCTGTTCGTGGTCGTCGGTGAGGCGCCGCTGATGGAGGCCCTGCTCGTCGAACGGCAGGGGCCAGCCCAGTGGACGACGACCCGCCTGTTTGAAACCCGACTGCCGGCGCTCTGCCATGCCAGAACGCCGTCCAGGTTCATATTCTGACCGGCGCGCTCCGGTCACTGCTCCGCAACGCGGAAGGGATGTCATGAGAAAAGCCATGCTGCTGCCGGTCGTCACGCTGCTTGCCTCGGGCATGGCATCTGCAGACACGCTGATGCAGGTCTACGAGAAGGCCGTGCGCAGCGACCCGCTCATCCGTGAGGCCGAGGCCAACCGGCTCGCAACGCGGGAGAGCAAACCGATCGCCCGGGCCTCGCTGCTGCCGCAGATCAGTGGCCGGGGCAACTACGGCTTCGGCACGGCAGACGGCTCGACGACAACCTTCTTCGGCGGCGTTTCGCTGCCCCGGGACGTGGATACCCGGGACGAACGGAACTCGGGCTGGACGCTGGAGTTGCGCCAGAGCCTGTTCCGCTGGGACCAGTGGGTGCAGCTCAACCGCTCGGACAAGCTCCAGAACCAGGCCGACGCGGACTACCAGTTCGCCGAGCAGGACCTGATGGTGCGGGTCGCCGAGGCCTACTTCAACGTGCTGGCCGCCGCAGACACCCTCAGCTCCGAGCAGGCCGCCAAGGATGCCATTGGGCGGCAGCTGGAGCAGGCCCAGAAGCGCTTCGAGGTGGGGTTGATCGCCATTACCGACGTGCAGGAGGCCCAGGCCGGCTACGACCAGGCCCTGGCCGCTGAGATCCTCGCCAAGCGGAACCTGGCCAACCAGCAGGAAGTGCTGCGCGCCATCATTGACGAGCTGCCCCCGGGACTTGCGAAGCCGGGTGAGGAGATCCCGCTCGCGTCACCGAACCCGGCCAGCGAGGACGACTGGGTCAACCAGGCGCTGGTGCAGAACCGCAGCCTGCTTTCCAGCCAGATTGCCGCCGAGATCGCCGGCGACGACGTGCGCCTGGCCCGGTCCGGGCATCTGCCGTCGCTCGATCTCGTCGGGCAGCTGTCCAACGTCGACAACAAGGGCACCACCAAGAGCTGCGTTCCCCAGGGGGATCCGGCCTGCGTACGCACGGTTGGCGACACGGCAACCGACATCGATTCGGATTCCATCCAGTTGCAGCTGACCGTCCCGATCTTCAGCGGCGGCGCGACGTCGGCCCGGTCCCGGGAGGCCGTCTTCCGCCAGCGGGCCGCCCGCGAGCGGCTCGAGCGCACGACCCGTGAAACCGAGCGTCAGACCCGCGACGCCTACCTCGCGGTCCTGTCGGATATTTCCCGGGTGCAGGCCCTGAAGCAGGCACTGGAGTCGGCCCGGACGGCGCTCAAGGCCACCGAGGCGGGTTACGACGTCGGGACGCGGACCACCGTGGATGTGCTCAACGCACGTCGCAACGTGTTCCTTGCCGAGACCAACTTCCTGCGCAGCCGTTACGACTATCTCGTCAACGGCCTGCGGCTGAAGAAGGCTGCCGGCAACCTGATGGCCGACGATATGGCGCGGATTGACGCCCTGCTGACTGCGGAATTCATTCCCGCAGCGCGACCCGTCACGCCCTAGCTGCCCGGGCCCTGTCAGCCGACCAGCGGATCGACCAGGGCCAGCAGCCGGGCCAGGGCGCCCCGGTTCGCGAGGATCGCCTCCCGCCCGGCGATACCCCGCTGCCGCCTGGCGTCTTCATCGCCGAGCAGCCCGCTGATGGCGGCGCCAAGGCCGCCGGCGTCCTCCGTCACCTGCGCCGCGCCGCAGGCCAGCAGCAAGGCTGCAATATCCGCCGCATTCTCATTGTGGGGGCCGGTGACCACGGGCACGCCGAGGGACACCGGCTCCAGCAGGTTGTGGCCGCCGATGGGCACCAGGCTGCCGCCGACGAAGGCCACGTCGGCCGCCGCATAGAACGTGGTGAGTTCCCCCATGCTGTCCGCCAGGAATACGCGGGTTCCTGGCGCGCACCGGGCACCACTGCTGCGCCTGACGTAACTGATTCCCCGGCCTTCCAGCAGCGCCGCCACCTGGGAGAAACGTTCCGGATGGCGGGGTACGAGGATGAGCAGCGCCGCCGGGTGTTCCCTCAGAATCTGCCCGTGCGCATCCAGCACGGCCGCCTCCTCGCCCTCGTGGGTGCTGGCAGCGACCCAGACCGGCCGGTCAGCCGCCTGCTGCTGGCGGAAGTCCCGGCCGCGGTCTTCAACCTCGGGCGGGAGTTCGAAATCGAACTTGATGTTGCCCGTGACGTGGGTCCGCGCCGGGTTGGCGCCCAGCGACCGGAAGCGCCCGGCGTCCGCCGGCGTCTGGGCCGCGATCAGGATGCCGTTGGCCAGCGTGTCCCGGAACAGGGGAATCAGATACCGGTAGCGGCGTACCGAGCGGAGGGACACCCGGGCGCTGGCCATGACCAGGGGTATCTGGCGCTGGCCGCACTCGTGGAAGAGATTGGGCCAGAGCTCGGTTTCCATGATGATCGCCAGTGTCGGGCGGGACCAGTCGACGAAGCGCCGCACCGCGACCGCGAGGTCGTAGGGCACATAACTGTGGATCACGGCATCGCCAAACAGGGCGCGCACCCGTTCACTGCCGGTCGGCGTCATGGTGGTGAGCACGAGCGGCATACCCGGGTGGCGCCGGAGCAGGGCACGAACCAGCGGCGCGGCGGCCTGGACTTCACCCACGGAAACCGCGTGCACCCAGATGGACGGCTGCGCAAGGCGGGGCATGCCGAGCCCGAAGCGCTCGCCGATCCGCCGCCGGTACCCGGGCACGCTGAAGCCCCGCCACAGCAGGTGGAGCAGCAGCAGCGGGACCAGAAGATAGGTCAGTACAACGTACAGCGCCCGCAACCACGGGGATGAGGCCGTGGTGGACCGAGGTGCGGGCGCGGACACAGAAAGCTAGCGGGCAAACCTCAGCTGCACTTGGAATCGCCACAGGCGAGGCAGGTCATGCACCCGTCCATGTTCACCACCGCCGCCGTATTGCACACCAGGCAGATCTGCGCGCCGGCCGGATACTCGGTCCGGGCAAAGGCATCCTGCTGGCGGTTCTGTTCCTCGTACTCACGGCGCTTCTGGTCGACGAGCTTGCGCTTGTGCTCATCCAGGTTGTCTGGCGGCAGCAGCCCGATGAAGCGCAGGTGCTTTTCGACGATATGCCCGAGCTCGGCAATGATCGACGGCATGAACTTGCCACCCGGCTGCCAGTACCCGCCGCGGGGGTCGAAGACTGCCTTGAGCTCATCCACCATGAACGTGACATCTCCACCCTTGCGGAATACCGCCGACATCAGGCGGGTGAGCGCCACGATCCACTGGTAATGGTCCAGGTTCTTGGAGTTGATGAAAATCTCGAAGGGCCGCCGCTGCTCGTGCTCGGTGCCGGGATTCAGGATGAGGTCGTTGATGGTGACGTACATGGCATGGTCAGATACCGGAGTCTTGACCTTGTAGGTCGACCCCTGGAGCATCTCCGGGCGCTCGAGCTTCTCGTGCATGCGCACGACATTGCCTTCGACGGTCAGGCGCTTCGCTGCGGCCTTCTCCGCCTTCTTGCTGCCGGCCTTGTCGTCGGGGCTCTCGACCCGGTAGCCGACGATCTTCCTGTCGATCTTTGTGCGTGACATGGCGCTCTCCTGCTCTGGCGCTCAGAACTTGCCGTAATAGCCTTCTTTGAGGGCATCGAAGAGATTGGCGGCGGTGTGCACCTCGCCGTCGTACTCGATCTCCTCATCGCCCCGGAGCGTGACCTCGGACCCGTCCTCGAGCACGAAGGTGTACTTCGTGTTCTGGAGATCCTTCTCCTTGACCAGTACGCCCTGAAAAGCCTCCGGGTTGAAGCGGAAGGTGGTACACCCCTTCAGCCCCTTCTCGTAGGCATACATGTAGATATCCTTGAACTGCTCGTAATCGAAGTCCGTCGGCACGTTGGCGGTCTTCGAGATGGACGAATCGACCCAGCGTTGCGCCGCTGCCTGGATGTCCACGTGTTCCCGCGGGGAGACATCCTCCGCCGTGATGAAATAGTCCGGCAGTGCCTCGTCTGCCCTTGTACTGCCAGGCATGGCGCCGGCATTGACCAGCTGCCTGTAGGCCAGCAGCTCGAAGGACAGCACGTCGACCTTCTCCTTGGACTTCTTGCCTTCGCGGATCACGTTGCGGAAATAGTGGTGGGCAAAGCTCGGCTCTATGCCGTTGCTGGCATTGTTGGCGAAAGACAGGGAGATGGTGCCGGTGGGCGCGATGGAGCTGTGGTGCGTGAAGCGGGCGCCGACCCGCTCCAGCTCCTTGACCAGTTCCGGCGCCACCTCGGCGATCCGCTGCATGTAGCGGCTGTAGCGCGCGTGCAGGACGCGGCCGGCAATCCGGTCGCCCTCCTTCCAGCCATCGCGGATCATTTCGGGTCGCTTGCGCAGCATCTCGCGGCTCACCGCGAATTCCTCGATGAGGGCCGGCGCGGGACCCTTCTCACGGGCCAGGTCCAGGGCGGCCTCCCAGCCCGCCAGGGCCATCTCCCGGGCAACCTCATCGGTGAACTTCACGGAGTCCTTCGACCCGTAACGCATGCGAAGCATGGTGAGCGTGGAGCCGAGGCCCAGAAAGCCCATGCCGTGGCGGCGCTTGCGCAGAATCTCCTCGCGCTGGCGCGGCAGGGGCAGGCCGTTGATCTCCACCACGTTGTCCAGCATGCGGGTGAAGACCTTCACGACCCGGCGGTACTCGTCCCAGTCGAAGCGCGCCTTGTCGGTGAACGGGTCCAGGACGAACTTGGTCAGGTTGACCGAGCCCAGCAGGCAGGACCCATAGGGTGGCAGGGGCTGCTCGCCGCAGGGGTTGGTGGCGCGGATGTTCTCCTCGAACCAGTTGTTGTTCATCTCGTTGACCCGGTCGATGAGCACGAAGCCGGGCTCGGCGAAGTCATAGGTCGACGCCATGATCATGTCCCACAGGCGGCGGGCGGGCAGCTTCTTGTAGATCCGGCAGGCCACCAGGCCCCGGTCATTGGTGACATAGCCCGCGGTCGTCGGCCACTCCCGCCAGAGCACCTGGGCGGGGTCATCGAGATCAAGCCCGAGCTGCTCCACCTGCCGGTCGTCAACGGGAAAGGCCAGCGCCCAGTCACGGTTGTGCTTTACCGCCTGCATGAACTCGTCGGTGACCAGCAGCGAGAGGTTGAACTGGCGGAGCCGGCCGTCTTCCCGCTTGGCGCGGATGAAGTCCAGGACGTCCGGGTGGCCCACATCGAAGGTGCCCATCTGGGCGCCCCGGCGGCCACCGGCCGAGGACACCGTAAAGCACATCTTGTCGTAGATATCCATGAAGGACATCGGGCCCGAGGTGTGCGCCCCGGCACCGGACACGTAGGCGCCCTTGGGCCGCAGGGTAGAGAACTCGTAACCGATACCGCAGCCGGCCTTCAGGGTGAGGCCGGCCTCGTGAACCTTGGTCAGGATGTCCTGCATGGAGTCACCGATCGTGCCGGACACCGTGCAGTTGATAGTGGACGTGGCAGGCTTGTGCTCGCGGGCACCGGCATTGGACATGATCCGTCCGGCCGGAATGGCGCCCCGGCGCAGCGCCCACAGGAACTGCTCGAACCAGCGTTCCCGCTCGGGTTCGGATTCCACGTCGGCGAGTGCCCGGGCCACCCGCTGGTACGTGTCATCCATCGTCTCGTCGACAACGTCCCCGGTCTTGGCCTTGAGCCGGTACTTCTTGTCCCAGATGTCGATCGAGGCTTCCTGGAAGCCAATAGCCACTGCCCGGAGATTCTCCGCCTGAACTGCCGATTTCATATTCTGAACCCCGCCCCGCCCTGTGCCTTGCGATCACGCCCGACGTGATCGCCGGTCCGCCCCCGTCCGGCACCCGGGCGAATGGCTTCGCTCCTGGCTGCCGGGCCCCAAAAACCCCCGTAATCCCCACCGCCGGGGGCCGTCTTTGATGAAAAAGCCAGCACAAGATATTGTGCCGGCGTGTTCGGTACATTAGGGCGGGCACTGGAGACTGTCAAGATTTTTCTGACCCGGAGCATATACTGAAAAAGCCAATTAAATCATATATTTGTTTAATTTCTGCCCATTATTTTTCAGCGACATCGCGGGCTTTTCCGACCACCGCAAGACGGGCCATGGACCACAAGATATGGGGGTCGGCTGTCCCCAGCCTGTACAGCCTTTGTCCACAGGCAATCCCCCGGTTCTTGCACAGCTCGATCAGGCCATCCGGCACCGGATAGGGTCCGCCCCGGAAGGGGAAACCCGCTATGATTTCGCGTCCTTAAATTTCGATCAGGGAAGCTTTCGCACATGACAGGAGTCACCTGGCGGGCATTGATGCTGGCCCTTTTCTTGTTTTCGGGCGCCGCCAGCGCCCAACTGCCGGCCCGCGTGGACGGACAGGACATGCCGACCCTCGCACCCCTGGTCAAGCAGGTGCAACCCGCCGTCGTCAGTATCGCGACCAAGGGCACGGTCACGAGCGCCGGCAATCCGCTCATGGAGGATCCCTTTTTCCGGCGCTTTTTCGGCTTCCCCGACCAGCAGCAGCCCCAGCAGCGCCGACGCCAGGTCCAGAGCGCGGGCTCCGGGGTCATCGTCGATGCCGCCAACGGCTACATTCTCACCAACCATCACGTGGTTGAGAATGCCGACGAAATCGAGGTCGTGCTGAAGGACAACCGGAGCCTGAAGGCTACGGTGGTCGGCTCCGACCCGGGTACCGATATCGCTGTAATCAAGGTGGAGAACGGCAAGAGCCTGGTGCAGATGAAGCTCGGCGACTCGGCCAGCGTACAGGTCGGCGACTTCGTGCTGGCCATCGGCAATCCCTTCGGCCTCCAGCACACCGTCACCTCCGGCATCGTGAGCGCACTTGGCCGCAGCGGCATCAACCCGGATGGCTATGAAGACTTCATCCAGACGGATGCGTCCATCAATCCGGGGAATTCCGGGGGTGCACTCATCAATCTCCGCGGCGAACTGATCGGCATCAACTCCGCCATTTTCAGCAACAGTGGCGGCAATATCGGCATTGGCTTTGCGATCCCTGTGAATATCGCCAAGTCGATCATGGCCCAGATCCTCGAGTACGGCGAAGTAAAGCGCGGGCTGCTCGGCGTCAGCATCTCGGATTTCAATGCCGACAGCGCCAAGGCCTTCGGCGTGGACATCACCGAGGAGGGGGCGCTGGTGCAGGAAGTAGTCGCGGGCTCAGCCGCCGAGAAGGCGGGCATCGAGGTGGGCGACGTGATCGTCTCGGTCGATGGCCAGCGGGTGAAGAGCGCGTCCGACCTCCGCAATGCCATCGGCCTGAAACGCAGCGGCGAGAAGGTCCGCGTCGAACTCATCAGGGACGGCAAGCGCCGGCCGCTCACCGCCACGCTCAGCGAGATCAGCAGTACGGCACGCCTGGCTGGCGATGACATTCACCCGGGACTGGCCGGGGCCGAACTTGCCAACCACGACGCACGGGACAACCAGTTCGCCGGCCCGGGCGTCAAGGTGCAGTCGGTCGCACCCAACAGCCCGGCGGCCCAGTCCGGCCTGGTGGCCGATGACATCATCGTGTCGGTCAACCGCATCCGGGTGCGCAACGTCCGGGAGCTACAGCAGGCAGCCGGGCAGCAGAATCTGCTGATCCTGAGCATCCGGCGGGGCAACCGGAACCTCCTGCTGCAGATCCGCTGATCGCACGGCTGCCGGCAGAACTCCGCGACGATGACCACTTACTGCGTGTTCGGCGGCAGTGGCTTCGTAGGCTCACGCGTGGTGGCCCGACTGGCCGCTGCCGGGCATGCCGTCACGGTACCCACCCGGGACCCCGCCCGCGTCCGGCATCTGCTGGTCATGCCCACGGTGCGCGTCATCCGGGCGGACGTGCACGATGCAAAGCGTCTGCCGGCGCTGCTCGCCGGCAGCTCTGCCGCCATCAATCTGGTGGGGATTCTCAACGAGGCGGGTCGGGACGGTGCGGGTTTCAGGCGGGCCCACGCCGTGCTCACGGCCAGTCTGCTGACCGGCTGCCAGGCGGCCGGCGTCAGCCGTTTCATCCAGGTCAGCGCCCTGAAGGCAGGCGCCCCCGAGGCAACCAGTCACTACCTGCGCTCCAAGGGTGAAGCCGAGGCGGCCATCCGGCAATCCGGACTCCGGTGGACCATCCTGCAACCTTCGGTGATCTTCGGGCCGGGTGACTCCTTCCTCAACCGCTTTGCGAGCCTGCTGCGCCTGATCCCGGTGGCAATGCCGCTGGCCATGCCCTCAGCCCGCTTCGCGCCCGTTCATGTGGATGACGTGGTGAACGCGCTGGAGGCGATACTCCACGACGACTCCACCGCCGGCCACACGTACCCGCTCTGCGGACCCGAGGTGTTCACACTGGCGGAACTGGTGAAGCTGGTCGCTGCCACCCTCGGACTGAAGCGGCGAATCATCGGCCTGCCCCGCAGTGTGTCCCGGCTGCAGGCAGCAGTCATGGACTTCGTGCCGGGCAAACCTTTCTCCACCGACAACTACCGCTCCCTGCTCGTGGACAGCATCTGCGACAGCAACGGCTTCGCGGCACTCGGCATCACGCCACGGCTGCTGCGTCCGAACCTGACCGCGGCCCTGAGTACCGCCGGCCTGCCGGGCGCTATGGACAGGTACCGGGCGACGCCTCGCCGCTGAGCGCAGCCAGCTGCTGCATCAGCTGCGCGCGACCCGTCTGATCGAGCTTCGCGAGCGCACGAACCCGGTCGTAGAAGCGCAGCAGATCGCCATCTTCCTCCCTGAGCAGCTGCGCGAAGGCGGGTACGTAGGCCTCGTAGGACGAGAGCGCCACGAGCTTCGCGTTGTTGAGATCAGCGCCGAACCAGCTGTCGAACACGGGAGCCCCCGACCACCCGGCCCGGAGGGCGCGATACGCAACCCTCGTCCGCCCGAACGCGGCCTCCCGGGCGGTCCGGCGCTCTGCTGCGGGCGCAGGCGAGGCGTAGATGGCGGCGAGTTCAGTCCGCAGCTCCGCGATCAGCGCGCGCGCCGCGCCCCGGCGGCGCAGTCCCTCGTCAAACGCGCAAAGCGCCGCCTGTTGGCCCCGGAATGCCAGCCAGCGTCGCGTTCCCTCCTGCTCGACGAGGCTCGCGAAACCCTCATTGAACAGCGTATCGCCGGGCACATAGAGAAGCTGGTGAGCGAGTTCGTGAAACAGGAGGCCCGCGAGCGCCGCATCGCTATAGCCGATCATCGTGTTCAGCACCGGGTCCGCGAACCAGCCGAGCGTTGAATAGGCCGGTACGCCTCCGACGAACACGTCGTTGCCGGTCGCAACGAGCCCGGCCGCATAAGCCCGGGCACGCTCCTCGCGGAACCATCCCCGGTAGGTGGTACAGCCCGCAACGGGGTAACACCATTCGCGGGGCGTCAGCGACAGCTCAGGAGCCGCGAAGACATTCCAGACCACATAAGGCCGCCCGAGATCGGCATAGTGCCCATAACTGCGGCTGCGGGGCAGGCCGAGATACACCCGCGCAAAGACCAGCGCGCCGTCCACGACCAGCAGCTTCTGCCGCACGGCGTCCGGCGTATCCGGCTGGCGCAGGACCTGCTCGAACGGCTGCCGGCTGCGCATCAGCTCGGCCTGGCCCGCGACGGCCTGCAGGTAATAGCCGGGTGTGCAGCCCGCGGTCAGCGCGGCAAGGCCCGCCCACGCCAGGAACTGCAGTCTGGCACCGGGCCATCGCCACCGTTCCCGCTGACCGTGCCTGACCATGCCCCGGCAGGATAGCGGCTACAATTCCCGCATGCAGATCTACCTCGTTGGCGGCGCCGTCCGGGACCGGCTGCTCGGCCTGCCGGTGCGCGAACGGGACTGGGTTGTGGTCGGCGCGCGGCCCGCTGATCTCACGGCACTCGGCTATCGGCAGGTCGGGCGGGATTTCCCCGTGTACATCCATCCGCAAACCGGCGAGGAATACGCGCTGGCCCGGACCGAGCGCAAGACAGGGCCCGGCTACCGGGGTTTTGCCGTGCATGCAGATCCGTCAGTCACCCTCGAGGACGATCTGCAGCGCCGCGATCTGACCATCAACGCCATGGCGGAAGACGGCGAGGGCAAGGTGCTCGATCCCGCCGGCGGCCGCGCCCATCTGGAGTCACGGCTGCTGCACCACGTCTCCGATGCCTTTCGCGAAGACCCCGTGCGTATCCTGCGGGTGGCCCGCTTCGCGGCCCGCTTTCATCATCTGGGGTTCCGCGTCGCGCCGGCAACGCAGGACCTCATGGCCAGCATGGTGCAGGCCGGCGAAGCCGCCGCCCTGGTGCCGGAGAGGGTCTGGCAGGAAACCGAACGGGCGCTGGCCGAACGTAGCCCTGCCGTCTATTTCCGTGTGCTCAGGGATTGCGGTGCCCTGGCCGTGATCTTCCCGGAAGTCGAGGCGCTGTTCGGCGTGCCCCAACCCGTCCGCTGGCATCCGGAAATCGACTCCGGGCTGCACGTGATGCTGGCCCTGGAGGCAGCCGCCCGGCTGGGCTTCAGCACCGAGGTGCGCTTTGCCGTCCTGGTGCACGACCTGGGCAAGGGCAGCACGCCACCCGGGCAACTTCCCCGGCATCCGGGCCACGAAGCGCGCAGCGTCGAACTGGTGGAGGCGCTCTGCCGACGGCTCGCGGTGCCAAATCGCTTTCGGGACCTGGCCCGGGTGGTGGCGCGCCATCACGGCGTCTGCCATCGGGCCCTGGAGCTCCGCCCCGGCACGCTGCTCGGGCTGCTCGAGAGCCTCGATGCATTCCGTCCCAGCGCGCGCGTGGCCGCTTTTCTGGACGCCTGTGAAGCCGACGCCCGCGGCCGCACAGGCCTCGAGGATCAGCCGTATCCGCAGCGGGAGCTGGTGGCGGCCGCCTGGCAGGCGGCGCGGAACGTGGACACCCGTGCCGTTGCCAGGCCCGGACTCGAAGGAGAGGCGCTGGGCGACGCCATTCGGAATGCGCGGCTCGCGGCCGTCACGGCGGCGCGGGAGCGCTTCGACCCCGCCTGACCGGCAACCGTCAGAGCCAGCCCTGCAGATCCCTGAACAGCAGGGGCATGCACGGCTCCCAGCCGCGGGTGAGCGCAAGCACCTTGAAGCGCTCGCCCATCTCGCCAGGCAGCAGCAGGCGCGCCGCCTCCTGGGCTGCCGCGGCACCCGCACGCCCCGCGCCGGAACCGTCGAGCTCCTCGAGGACGCCCGAAGCCAGCAGGTAATGGGCCTGGGTACCGTAGCCCGCCACAGTCAGGCCTGCGGCACGGCCAGCGGCCGCCGTGGCGGAAAAATCCACCCAGGCCGTGATGTCCTGCAGTCCCGGATAAAGGAAGGGGTCCGTGTGGCGCCGGTGACGGTAATGGCAGGCCAGCGTGCCCCCGGCACGCTCGCGGTGGTAGATCTCGCGGCGGGTTCCACCGTAGTCCGTGAGCAGGATCAGGCCCCTGCCCAGCGCCGCACCCAGGGTCGCGAGCCAGGCCGGGAGCTTGAGGCACAGTTCGCTCGTGTATCCCTCGGCCAGCGGCTCCGCAAGGAGATCACCCAGGGCCGCCACGGCCCCCTCCAGGGGCGCGGGCGCCGCGCGCCCGGCCCACAGGAACTGGCGCCCGGCGCGAGTCACGCCGAACTGCACCGGTGATGGCTGGCCTGCCCGGAAGCGCTCGACGGGCAGTGCGTCCAGCACTTCATTGGCCAGCACCACGCCGCGGATCGGCTCTGCGGGCAGCCGGTCGAGCCAGGTCACGCGGGGCAGCAGGTCAGGCACAAGGCGCGCCAGGGTTTCGCGCTGGCGCTCGCGCAGATCGGCGCTGATCTCGAGCAGCAGGTAGCGCTCCGGGGGTGCAGGGCGCAGGGCCGTGAGCAGGTCGGCGGCCAGTATCCCGGAACCGCCGCCCACCTCCAGCACCGACCCGCCACGGAGGTCGTCCAGCACGGCCGCCACGGTCCGGGCAAGGCCGCGGGCGAACAACGAACCGAGTTCGGGCGCCGTGACGAAATCACCGGCCGCGCCGAATTTCTGCGACCCGCCGCTGTAGTAGCCGAGGCCGGGGGCATACAGCACGCAGTCCATATAGTCGGCAAAGGGCAGGAAGCCGCCTGCGGCATCGATCCGCTGACCGACGAGTGTGCGCACCCGCTCGCTGTGCGCGAGCGCGTCGACGTCGGGGGCTGGCAGTCCGGATCCCGTGTGCATCGTGGTGTAATCTAAACCACACCCGGCCTGAATCCCCTGCCGGTTGCGCGGCGAGAGCAGTATCGATGAGCACGAACCCATCCCTGGCCGGTCGTTGGGCGCTGATCACAGGCGCCGGGCGACGCGTGGGCGCGGAGATTGCCCGTACACTGCACGGCGCTGGAGCCGGTGTTGCCATTCACTACCGGGGCTCGGGTTCTGACGCCGAAGCTCTGGCCGCCAGCCTGAATGCAGAGCGGCCTGATTCCGCCTTTCCGGTGCAGGCCGACCTGCTCGGGGCCGGGCAACCCGGGCGGCTGGTCGACGCGGTGGTCACCAGGGCCGGACGCCTGGACATCCTGGTGAACAACGCCTCGAGCTTCTATCCCACGCCGCTTGCCGCCATCACTGAAGAGCAGTGGACGGACCTGATGGGGAGCAATCTCAAGGCACCCCTGTTTCTCTCCCAGGCCGCGCTGCCGCACCTGAAGCGCAACGCCGGCTCGATCGTCAACATCGTGGACATACACGCGACAAGGCCGCTGCGCGATCACCCGATATACGGTGCCGCCAAGGCGGGCCTCGCCCACCTGACCCGGGCGCTGGCCCGGGATCTCGCCCCGGCGGTGCGCGTGAATGGCGTCGCCCCGGGGGCCATCCTCTGGCCGGAAACCGGCTACACCGCCAGCATGCGGGACAGCGTGCTCCGGCAGGTACCGCTGAAGCGCGTGGGCGAGCCGGCAGACATCGCGGGCTGCGTGCTGTATCTGGTCCGCGATGCGGTCTATGTCACCGGCCAGGTGATCGCCGTAGACGGCGGCCGCAGCGTCGGCTGGTAACGGCAGCGCCCGGTCAGTTCAGATCGAGATCGGTGCGCCGGGTCAGGCGCAGTCCGGTCTTGTCGAAGGCCGCCCAGAGATCGGACATCGTCTGGCCGGTAGCCGGGTGCCGGAGCGCCGGGGCCAGCTCCGCGAGCGGGGCCAGCACAAAGCCGTACCTGAGGATGTCCTCGCGGGGGACGCGGACCGCGCCGGAACGCACCGCATCCCCGTACAGCAGCAGGTCGAGGTCGAGCGGCGTGTAGGGCCGCGGACCGCGCACGCGACCGGCAATCGCATGCAGGCGCTCGATCTCCGCAAGGATCGCTTCTGCGGGTTCCCTGCTGCGAAAGCGCAGGACGAAGTTCAGGAAGTCATCGCCCGCAAAACCAACCGGTGGATTCTGGTAGACGGACGAGGTTTCAATCGGGCCGAAGCGGTGGATGAGCTCGCGACAGGCAAATCGCAGGTGGTGCGCGGGATCCACATTGCTCCCGGCGCTGATGTAGACCTCGACGGCCCCGGCATCGTCCGTCGCGGTCACGGCGGGCCCGCCGGCCGGACACCCCGCTCGATGGCGATGCCGGTGTCGCGCATGCCGGGCATGGGCCACAGCTTGCGCACCACGACCCGCACCCACGGGGCGTCGAACTCGCCCAGCACGATCCCGGCAATGCCCTCGGCCAGGGCCTCGATCATCCTGAACTGCGCGGCGCCGACAAAGGCCTCGATGCGGCGCGCGACCGCGTTGTAGTCCAGCGCATCCTCGAGCCGCTCGCTGGCGGCGGCCGGCCGGGTATCGGTGGCGATGTCCACGTCGATGCTCACCAGCTGGGGGCTGCGGCGCTCCCATTCCCATACGCCGACGACGGTCCGGACCCGCAGGTCACGCAGAAAAATGGTATCCATCGACTCTCCGGTAATGACCTGGACTGCGGTGCCCGCTCAGCCCCCGGCCGTCATGTCTTCCAGGGGCCAGCGCGCCCGGGCTTCGACAAGCAGGCTCGTATACGCGCCCGGCGATGCGCGCAGGCGCAGGCAACCGGTGAAGGCAATCATGGCGGCATTGTCCGTGCAGAACTCGATACGCGGATAGTAGACAGTGGCCCCGCGCGACGACAGTTCGTCCTGGAGCCGGACGCGGAGCTCCCGGTTGGCACCGACCCCGCCGGCCACCACCAGGCGCTGCTGTCCCGAGACCGCAAGGGCGCGCACGGACCTGCCCACCAGGCAATCGACGATCGCGGCCTGATAGCCGGCCGCCAGATCCGCACGGGTGGCTGCAGCCGCGGTGTCCTGTGATAACTCCCCGGCATCGGTCAGTTCCCGGACCTTGAGCGCGAGCGCGGTCTTGAGCCCGCTGAAGCTGAAATCGAGGCCCGGGTCCCGGAGCATTGGGCGGGGAAAGCGGAACCGGTCCGGCCGCCCCGCTTCCGCGAGCCGGGCCAGGTGCGGCCCGCCCGGGTACGGCAGTCCCAGCAGTTTCGCACCCTTGTCAAAGGCCTCGCCGGCGGCATCGTCCAGGGTCTCACCGAGCACCCGGTACTGCCCGAGGCCGGTCACTTCGACCAGCATCGAGTGCCCGCCCGAGACCAGCAGCGCCACGAACGGAAATGCCGGCGGATCGGTCTCCAGCAGTGCCGCCAGCAGGTGCGCCTCCATGTGGTGCACCGGAATGGCCGGGACGCCGAGGCCCATGGCCAGGCTGACGCCCACGGTCGCCCCGACCAGCAGGGCCCCGACAAGGCCCGGCCCCGCGGTGTAGGCCACGCCGGACAGCTCGTCCCGACCGACCCCGGCCTGCGCAAGCGCCTGGTCCACCAGCGGCAGCAGCTTGCGGATATGGTCCCGGGAAGCCAGCTCCGGAACCACGCCACCGTAGGGCGCGTGCGTGGCAACCTGGCTGTACAGGCAGTGGCCGCGCAGGCCGCGGTCCGCCTCATAGACCGCGGCGGCGGTCTCGTCGCAGCTGGTTTCGATCCCCAGAATGATCACGCATGCCCCCCCTGTGGATGGCCCCTGGCCGCCCCGCCGCACCCGGTCCTGGCCGGTGTCGGAAGAGACCCTTTGCAAAAGCGTCGATGACTGGCTATATTTTCCGGCTCATCCGGCCACCAGAGCCGGTTTTTTTCGCCCGCGGACCCCGGGAAGGGGCCGCTACACACGGCCAAATTTGGCCAATACCTTAAGGATCAGGACCTTGCCCGGCGTTCGCGTACGAGAAAACGAGCATTTTGACGCCGCTCTCCGGCGTTTCAAGCGGGCCTGCGAAAAAGCAGGTGTACTGACCGAACTGCGTCGTCGCGAGTTCTACGAGAAGCCAACCCAGGAGCGCAAGCGCAAGAAGGCGGCAGCGGTAAAGCGCCAGCAGAAGCGCAGCGCCCGCGAGACCAACCGGCGCAAACGGCTCTATTGACGGCCACCGGCCGCCGGCGGCGGCCCCGCCCCGTGCCTCACCAGGGGAGATCTGCGTGTCAGACCTCAAGGCCCGAATCCAGGAGGACATGAAGGCGGCCATGCGCGCCGGCGAGCGCGACCGCCTGGGCGTCATCCGCATGCTCCTTGCCGCCATCAAGCAGCGCGAGGTGGATGAGCGCACGGATACCACCGACACCGCGGTGCTCCAGATCCTCGAAAAGCAGATCAAGCAGCGACGCGAATCTGCCGCCCAGTTCGCCGCCGGCAACCGGCCTGAACTGGAGGCCCGCGAGCTCGGCGAGATCGATCTCCTGCAGGCCTACCTCCCCCGGGCACTCTCAGCCGATGAACTGGCCGCACTGATCGACGAGATCATTGCCGCGACCGGCGCCGGCAGCATGAAAGACATGGGCCGCGTCATGGCCGCCCTCCGGGAGCGCGCCCAGGGTCGCGCAGATTTCAGCACTGTCGGCGAACGGGTCAAGGCCCGACTCTCCGCCGGTTGATCGCTGCAGGCAGGGACAGGCCCTCGACTGTGAGTGGTCGCATCCCCCAGGACTTCATCGATGACCTGGTCCAGCGGGCGGATATCGTCGAGGTCATCGGCGGGCGGGTGCCCCTCACCCGGGCCGGCCGCGAATACAAGGCCCGCTGCCCGTTCCACAACGAAAAGACGCCCTCATTCTGGGTGAGCCCGCAGAAGGGTTTCTATCACTGCTTCGGCTGCGGCGCGCACGGCACGGCGCTGGGCTTCCTGATGGAGTACGAGCGGCTCGAGTTCCCGGCCGCGGTGGAAGAGCTCGCCCGGAGCGTGGGTATCGAGGTACCGCGTGCGGAAGGCGACCAGCGCGAATCCCTCGAACCGCTGTACGCGGTTCTCGAGCAGGCCGCCCAGCTGTATCGCCAGTCGCTCCGCGACCACCCGGTCGCTGTCGACTATCTGAAGCAGCGGGGCCTGGACGGGGAGACGGCCCGGGATTTCGGTATCGGCTTCGCCCCATCGGGATGGGATACGGTACTCGCCGCCCTCGGCAGCACGGAAGAGCAGCGCCAGAAGCTGCTCAGGGCCGGCCTCGTGATCCAGCGGGACACCGGCGGCTTCTACGACCGCTTCCGGGAGCGGATCATCTTTCCCATCCGGGATTCCCGCGGCCGGACCATCGCCTTCGGCGGCCGGATCATCGGGCAGGGTGAGCCCAAGTACCTGAACTCACCGGAGACGCCGGTCTTTCACAAGGGCCGGGAGCTGTACGGACTCTATGAGGCGCGACGGGCGGAGCGAACCCTGGCCACGCTGCTGGTGGTCGAGGGCTACATGGACGTGGTCATGCTCGCCGCCCACGGCATCCGCAATGTGGTCGGCACGCTGGGCACCGCCACGACGGCGGAGCACCTGCGGCGGCTTTTCGGGGTCGCCAGCGATATCGTGTTCTGCTTCGATGGCGATCGGGCTGGCCGCGAAGCCGCCTGGCGGGCCCTGCAGGTGAGCCTGCCGGTACTCGAGGACGGACGGCAGATCCGTTTTCTGCTCCTGCCGCAGGGCGAGGATCCCGACTCCCTGGTCCGCCGCGAGGGCGCCGTGGCCTTCCGCGCCCGGCTCACCGCCAGCGCACCGCTCTCGGCGTTCCTACTGGACAGCCTGGGTGAGGGGGTGGATACCGGCACCCTGGACGGCAAGGCCCGGCTGGCTGCCCTGGCCAGGCCGCTGCTCGCCCAGATCCCCGGCCAGGTGTACCGGGAACTGCTGACGGCCGAGCTCGGTCACCGCCTCGGACTGGCCCGCAACCGGGTGGACGAATTGCTGGGCCTGCCCGGTGCGCGGCCACCCGCCGCCAACGAGCCGGCTGCCGTTCGCGGCGGGGCGCCGGCCCGCCCACCACCGGCCGGCCGGCGCGGCCAGGCCTCGCCCCGGGGCTCCCTGGGACGGCAGGCGATCAGCCTGCTGATGCATTACCCGGCGGTCGCCGCCGAGGTTCCCCTGCCCGCCGATCTGCAGCACTCCGGCCTGCGGGGCATGGAACTGCTGGCGGAACTGCATGCCCTGGCGCGGACTCTGGCGGGACGGCCAGCCGGCGTGGGCCCGCCGGCCCTGCTGGAGCGCTGGCGGGACCGCCCGGAATATCCCCACCTAGCTGGCCTGCTGGCTGAGGAACCTCTCGTTGCCGAAGAGGGAGCAGCGCGGGAATTTACCGACTGCCTCGAGCGGCTGACCTCGGCCGCACTGCAACAGGAAATGAGCCTGCTGCTGCAGAAAGCGGGACAGGGCGGGGTTTCACCCCCCGAAAGAGAGCGTCTGGCCGAACTCCAGCGAATGCTGGTGGGCCTGGGGCGCAGGGACGGGCCTGCGGCATGAGCCCTGAAGGATCAAGCTCCCGGCCCGGGCTGCCGATAGTACATAACCCGGCCCGCCGGCGTTTGGGCCGCCGTCCGGTCGTCCTGTATGATGACGGGCTTTTATTCATGTTTTCCATAAGAGGGCTGACGCGTGAGTGAGCCGATCGAAACCACGACCACGGAACAACAGTCCCAGCTGAAACTGCTCATTGCCCGCGGCAAGGAGCAGGGCTACCTGACCTACGCAGAGGTCAACGACCACCTGCCCAACGACATCGTCGATCCGGAGCAGATCGAAGACATCGTCAACATGATCAATGACATGGGTATCACGGTGTATGAGAAGGCACCGGATACCGAGTCGATCCTGCTGTCCGATGCCCCGGTCGCCACGGATGACGAGGCGGCCGAGGAAGCTGCCCAGGCGATCGCCACGGTGGACAGCGAGTTTGGCCGCACCACCGACCCCGTACGCATGTACATGCGCGAGATGGGTACGGTCGAGCTGCTGACCCGTGAGGGCGAGATCCGCATCGCGAAGCGCATCGAGGAAGGCCTGGACCAGGTCAAGCGGTCCATCGCCATGTTCCCGCCAACGGTTGACGTGCTGGCCCTTGCCTATGCGCCCGTGCAGGCCGGCGAGGCCCGCCTTCAGGAGGTATTGACCGGCTTCATCGATCCCAACGCCCCGGACGAGATTGCGCCGCCCGTCTCCCGCGAGGTTCAGGCCGAGGCGGCCGACGACAACGATGACAGCGACGACGAAGTTGCCGAAGCCGAGGAGGATCTGGGGCCCGACCCGGTCGAGGCCGACAAGCGGCTGCAGTCCATTTTCCGGCGGCACAAGCGCGTCGTTGCTGACATGGAGAAGCTCGGCACCGACGACAAGAAGGTCGTAAAGGCCCGCCAGAAGCTCGCCGAGGAACTGATGGAGATCAAGCTGGCCCCGAAGCTGTTCGACCAGCTGGCCAACTCCCTGCGGGATACCGTGGCCAGCATCCGCAGCGTCGAGCGGAAGATCATGCAGATCTGCGTCCGCGACTGCGGCATGCCGCGCAAGGACTTCCTGGCCACCTTCCCGGCCAACGAGACCAACCTCAAGTGGGTAGACAAGCACATCAAGGCCAAGCGCAAGCACTCGTCTGCGCTGCTGAAGATGCAGGACGACATCCAGAAGGCCCAGAAGCGCCTGCTGGTCATCGAGGATGAGGCACACCTGACGATTCCGGAGATCAAGGAGATCAACCGGGAAGTGTCCATCGGCGAGGCCAAGGCACGCCGCGCCAAGAAGGAAATGGTCGAGGCCAACCTCCGGCTCGTGATCTCGATTGCCAAGAAGTACACCAACCGTGGCCTGCAGTTCCTGGACCTTATCCAGGAGGGCAACATCGGCCTGATGAAGGCCGTGGACAAGTTCGAGTACCGGCGTGGCTACAAGTTCTCCACCTACGCAACCTGGTGGATCAGGCAGGCAATCACCCGATCGATCGCGGACCAGGCCCGCACCATCCGGATCCCGGTGCACATGATCGAGACCATCAACAAGCTCAACCGGATCTCCCGCCAGATGCTTCAGGAGATGGGCCGCGAGCCCACGCCGGAAGAACTGGCCGTGCGCATGGACATGCCCGAGGACAAGGTTCGCAAGGTACTGAAGATCGCCAAGGAGCCGATCTCCATGGAAACGCCGATCGGCGATGATGAAGACTCACATCTGGGGGATTTCATCGAGGACACCACAGTGTCCTCGCCGATCGAGGCGGCCACCATGGAAAGCCTCAAGGAGACCACGCACAACGTGCTGGCCGGACTTACGCCCCGCGAGGCCAAGGTGCTGCGCATGCGCTTTGGCATCGACATGAACACCGACCACACCCTCGAGGAAGTCGGCAAGCAGTTCGACGTGACGCGCGAGCGTATCCGCCAGATCGAGGCGAAGGCGCTGCGCAAGCTGCGGCACCCTTCCCGCAGCGATCAGCTGCGCAGCTTCCTCATCGAGGACTGACGCACGGTCATGCGCCTCCCGGGCCGACCCGCGTGGGCCGGCCCGGCCGGTCATGCGGGGGCCGGCGGCGGGTATAACTGGTCGAGCGTCTTCGACCGCCCGTCCGACTGGACGATGCGGCAGTGCTCGCGGCGCAGTCCGCGGGCTTCCGCCACGCCGCAGGAGTGCGCAATCATGCTCACTTCCTTCTCCATGTTCTGCTGATAGCGGGCCACCCGGGCCGCCTTGTCCTTCGGGACAAGCCCCCGCTGCAGATGGGGATCATGGGTGGTGATGCCCGTCGGGCAGCTGTTCTGGTTGCAGCGGAGCGCCTGTATACAGCCGAGGGCGAACATGAAGCCCCGTGCCGAAGTCACGAAGTCAGCGCCCATGCACAGGGCCAGCGCGACATTCGCCGGGGTCGTGAGCTTGCCGCTCGCAATCACGCGGATCCGGTCCCGCAGGCCTGCGCGGCCGAGCAGGTCAACCACCAGCGGCAGGCTCTCGCGGATCGGCAGGCCGACGTTGTCGATGAGCGCCATCGGCGCAGCGCCGGTACCGCCGTCGCCGGAATCGATCGTGATGAAGTCCGGCGCTGCTGCCATGCCCCGGCGGTTGATCTCGACGCACAGTTCCTCCAGCCAGGCGAGCGAGCCAATCACCGTCTTGAAGCCCACGGGCTTGCCGGTGAGATCCCGCACCCGGGCAATGAAGTCGAGCAGTTCGGGGCCATTCTGGATCTCCGTGTGCCGGTTCGGGCTGAGCGAGTCTTGGCCCGCCGGGATGCCGCGGATCGCCGCGATCTCCGGCGTGACCTTGCCGCCCGGGAGAATCCCGCCCTTGCCGGGCTTGGCGCCCTGGCTCAGCTTGACCTCGATCATGCGCACCTGGGGATGCTCCGCCAGCGCGCGGAGCTTGCCCTCGTCCAGTTCGCCCCGCTCGTTCCGTACGCCGTACTTGGCGGTGCCCATCTGGAAAACCAGGTCGGCACCGCCCTCCAGATGGTAGGGGGCGAGGCCCCCCTCGCCGGTGTTCAGCCAGCAGCCGGCCGCTTGCGCGCCGCGCGACAGGGCCTGGACAGCGGGCCGGGAGATGGCCCCGAAGCTCATCGCCGAAATGTGGAAGAACCGGGCCGTCGTGTAGGGGCTCCGGCAACCGGGGCCGATGGTGAGCGGGGCGGTCGGACGGTGGCTCTCATCCAGGTCCGGATAGGGCGCGTTGACGAAGATCGGTGTCCCCACCGGCCGAAGGTCGCGGGTCGAGCCGAAAGCGACTGTACTGTCAACGCCCTTCGCCGCCCGGTAGGCCCAGGAACGCTCAGCCCGGTTGAAGGGCAACTCCTCCCGGTCCATGGCGAAGAAGTACTGCCGGAAGAACTCGCCCAGGGTCTCGAAGCCGTAGCGAAAACGACCCACTACCGGGAAGTTGCGGCGGATCGCGTGGGTGGTCTGGGTGATGTCCACCACGTACATGACGGCCACCGCCAGCGCGCCCAGGCCGAGGGCAATGACGATCAGGGCCGAGAAGATGTTGAGGATGTCGGTTACGAGTTCCATGCCAGGCTGTCCTGCGTGTGTCTTGAAGCCGAGTGTCGGCGTTGCGTCTGCCGGGTTTCCGGACCCCCGGCACAGTTGGCGCGAGGGCGGCCCGCGGACCGCCGGGCCCGGGTCAGGAACCGGGAAGGATGTCGCATTCCAGCGGGAAATGATCGGACCCGGCGCGTGTCCCGGCACGGACCCGGGATACGCGCATGCCCGGGCCTGCCAGGCAATGGTCAATCGGAATGCCGAGCGGACCGAGGGCCACGGGCCACGTGGCGTGCGGCCCGTAGGGGCGCCGGGCATCGCGCAATCCCGCGTCGCTGAGCAGGCGGGTGAAGTGCGGCGACCAGGGCGTCAGGTTCAGATCCCCGGCTACGATCTTCGGCACGGCGGGATCCGAGGCCGCGACCCGGGCAGCCAGCGCCTCGAGCTGGCGGTTCCTCTGGGCGGCGCGCGGCCCGGTCAGGGGTGACGCGAGGTGCACGGCGTACAGCTCCACGAGACCGGCCGGCAGCACCACCCGCACTCGGAGGTGCGAACTCCGGTCGTCCCCCAGGTCCAGATCCCCGGCCTCCGCCACGGGATACCGGGAATACACCGCGATACCCCAGGCGCCGGACCGGGGACGCAGCACATGCCACGGGTACTCCTGCTCCAGCGCTGCAAGGGCGGCGCGCCAGCCGGGGGTGAATTCAGCCAGGACCAGAAGATCGGGGGAGCAGTCCCTGAGGTAGTCCCGCATCGACCGGGAATCGTTCTGGTTGTAAAGCAGGTTGGCGGCGACGAGCGTGCAGGGCCTGATGGCGCCCGCGCTCGCCGTGTCCGGCGGATGTCGAACCAGTCCCGGCAGGTACGGCGCCACGGCCCGCAGGTTGGGTGCCGCCGACAGGATGGCCACGATCGCCCAGGGCCATTCACCCCACGCCGGGAGCAGCACGGCCAGGGGAATCTGGGCCAGAAGGTAGTGCAGCCGGAAGTGGGAGAAGAGCTCCGCCACCCAGTGATGCCGCGCCGCTGTGGCCAGCACGGAGGCGAGCGCGCTGCCGATCACGAGGAGCATGGCCAACTGGATCAGTAGTGGGGCTATCATCAGCTGTGGACAGGCTCCGATGGCACTCCAGAGTTCCCGGCACCGCAAGGGTAACCCGCCTGTTGCTGCGGCGTCGCGCAGTGCGCGTTGCCGTTCTGGCGCTGGCCGCGGGAACGGGCGTGTTCGGCGCCCTGCCCGGCTGCGCTGCCGGGCAGGGGCCGGCCACACCGGCCGGGGTCGCCCGACAGACCGTTGCCTCGGCACTCGGACTCGAAATCGCCGCAACCCGTGTGGTCCTCGAGGAGGCGCGGGACTTTCCGGATGCCAGCCTCGACTGCCCGGAGCCCGGCATGCTCTATGCCCAGGTCATCACGCCCGGCAGCCGGGTGATCGTCGAGGCCGAAGGCCGGCGCTTTGATGTGCGGGTGGCGGGCACCCGCGGCCGGATCTGTCGCCCGCAAAAGAGCACGGCCGGACCCGGCACACCCCCACCGGCCTGGGAGCGGGGCGAATCCGCGCGCCGTGATCTCGCCCTGCGCCTCGGCATCGCGGCCGACACCATCGAGGTTAGGGGACTCCGGCGCCTGGCACCCGGAGAGTCACTGCCCGGCTGCGGCGTCGTGTGCCCGGCCGACGATGACTCCGCCTGCGGAACCGTGGTCACCCTGCGGGCTGCGGAACGGGATTACCAGTACGTGGCCCTGCCCGTCGGCGTGCGCCCCTGCCCGGACATTGCGGAGCGCTGACCGCCTGCCAGCCGGGCACTGATCACGACAGCCGGCCACGACGACGGCGCAGGATTCTGCGCCACTTGCGGGCCGTGACCTTTCGCCAGGCGGTACGCACCACGCGGGCCGTGTCCTCGATCGCGTTCGGCTGGTAGTCGGGCTGGTCTTCAGGAGCAACCAGGTCGTAGCGGCGCCGGTACTTCAGCTTTACCCAGGCGTTCAGGTCCATGCGGCAGGCCTGCCGGAACAGCGACCCATTGAGCCAGCCGCCCTCCCGGCGTTCGAGCACCGCAGAGCCAAAGTCCAGCAGGATGGGATGGCCCTCGGGGCTGACCAGCAGATTGCCCCGGTGCTTCAGGTCGGCGTGCGCCACGCCCCGGCTGTGCAGTGCGCGGATGAGTTCCCGCAGTTCGCTGAAGAAACTGTCCCGGTGGCGGACGACGGCAGGCACCGTCTCCCGGTACGGGTCACCGCGCATGTACTCGAGGACGAGGCTGCCGTCGTCCTGCAGGCCGAAACAGCGGGGAATGCCCGCAATCCCCTGTATCCGCTGGTAGGCCGCATGCTCGCGACGGAGCATGTAACGGCGCAGACGAAGGGCGGGCCCCCACCCGATCGGCATCTTGACCACGCGCGCGTCAGCCCCGTCGCCGAGCAGAAACACGGCCCCCTGGTAGCCCCGGCTCAGGAAGCGGCCGCGGCCCGGCTCGGACACCCTCACAACTTCGTGCCGATCCAGCCTGTGCAGATCAGCGTAAAGACGATAACGACGGGCTCGACGTTCTGCCGTACGGAAGTCATCAGTGACCAGCCACCGGGGCCGGTGGGAATGAGCCTGCGCGGGATGACAGCCGGCACCGTGGCGCTCCAGCGCTCCCAGGGCTCACCGAAAATCCGGTGGATCTTCCGGTCCTCGTACTCGATGGCCGTCGGGTAATAGAACCACCAGAACGCAAGCGCCACCAGCGGCGCCCACCACAGGGACGAGGCCAGGGTGAAGCCGATGAGCACCAGCAGATTGCCCGTGTACAGCGGATGGCGCACCAGCGAGTAAGGTCCGTTCGTGGCCAGTTGCCTGTTCTTGACGATGAAGCCCGACGCATAGATCCGTACCAGGCACCCCAGCACGACGATGAAGGCTCCCGCCATGAACAGCGGCGCGGTGGGCTGTGAAAACCACGCAAAAAGGGGCATCAGGGCCAGGCCGAGGCCCTGGCGCATGGCCTCCTGATGCCTGAGGTCACGGATCAGCCCGGGCAGGCCGGGCAGGGGCGGCAGATCGGCAGTGCGCTTGGACATGTGACCAGTGTATGTCGGAGACGGACCCTGTGACCATTCCGGGCGCGGCCCGCCGTCACTGCTAGAATCTGCAACCGGCGGGCCTGTAGCTCAATTGGTCAGAGCAGGAGACTCATAATCTCTTGGTTCCAGGTTCAAGTCCTGGCGGGCCCACCAGATCTCGCGGCAGCTCTGCCGGCTGCGGGCATCAGGAATGCAGGGGTAATCCCGGGGCCGCCGGCGGCAGCCCCGGAATGGGTGTCGGCGGTCAGCGCCTGCTAGTAGCGGGGGCCGCCCCGGCCTCGTCCGCCGCCGTCCCGGCCACCACCACCGCCATAACCGCCGCCCCCGTCGCGGCCGCCGCCACCTTCCCGGCCGCCGCCACCGTAGCCACCGCCACCTTCGCGGCCACCACCACCGTAGCCACCGCCACCACCGCCGCCATAGCCGCCACCGCCGCCACCGCCGCCACCGCCGCCATAGCCACCGCGACCACGCCCGCCGCCGCCACCACCGCCGCCCTCGCGCTCGCGGGCTTCATTGACGCGCAACTGCCGGCCTTCCATATCGTGGCCGTTGAGACGCGCGATCGCGGTCTGGGCGTCGGACTCGGGCATCTCGACGAACGCGAACCCCCGGAACCTCCCGGTCTCCCGGTCGTTGATCAAACGCACGGCATCGACAGTACCGTGCTGCGAGAACAGCGCACGGACAGACTCTTCGTCGGCGGTATAAGGCAGATTGCCTACGTATATCCTGGTCATGACGGGTACCCCTGAACTCCTCAGTTGACGGACAGCACGAGAACATCGAACGTCAGCGCCTTGCCGGCGAGGGGGTGATTGAAATCCAGCACCACCGTGTCAGCACGCACCTCGGCGACCCTGATCGGGCCGTCGAACCCCTGCGCGCTGAGCAACGTGCCCACCCGGCGCGCATCCTCCGGGATCTTGTCGAGCGGAACTTCCTGCATCAACCGGGCTTCCACCGGCCCGTAAGCGTCCTCGGGCCGGATCTTGACCCGGACCCGGTCCGTGGCGCCCTTGCCCTCCAGTGCGGCCTCGAGGCCCGGGATCACCTGGCCCTGGCCTGCGACATAGGAGAGCGGCGGCCCGTCCGCGTTGGTCTGGACTGTTGTGCCGTCATCGAGGGTAAGCGTGTAGCGGATGGCCACGGTACGGCCCGTGGCGATGCGCACGTCGCCGGCAGCAGTGGCCGCCGGTGCAGCGACCTGCGCGACCGTGGGGGCCGCACACAGCAGCACGCCGAGCAGCGCGGGAGCCACGGCAGGCGACAGAAAGAACCCGGACCGGGCGGTGCGCACGGCCATCAGGAAACGATCCGGGGAGCAGACTGCACGGAAGAACTACAAAGATCGGTGCGCGCGGATGCGATGGAGCTATTTCAGAAATAACCGCGAATCGGCTAGCGTGCGCCCAGCTTCTCTCCATTGACTACCGACGGCCACTGGATCCGGCAACGTGACCTTTGCGCCGACTCTAGCACGGCCCCTGTAGCGAAGCGATGGGGTGACAGCAGGCGATTGCATCGAATGCACCGCAAAACATCCGGGTCGCCGCAGCGCCTCTCCCGCGCATAGAATCGCGGCCTTGCCACCATCCAGGCACCGGGCTCGTCGGATGTCAGAAGCAGGTCTGGGCGCCTTCACGCACGTCACCGTCGGGGTCGCGAGCCTGTCCGGAGCCGTGGCCTTCTGGGAGCAGAACTTCGGCCTGCGCGTGCGCGACCGGCGTGACGGCCCCGACGCTGCACTGGCAAAGCTCTGGGGCATTGCCCCACAGGCGATATCCCGGCAGGCACTGGTGCTGACGCCCACAGGCCCGGGACAGTGGGCAGCGGCAGGCGGACTGCACCTCGTCGAGTTTGCCGAGCCACTGCCGCCGGTCCGGCGCGGCGCGCGGGTCTATGACCGGCTGCCCAAGAATCTGGACCTCTATACCACCGGCATGGAGGCGCGCTGCGCGGAACTGGAAGCCGCGGGACACCGCTTCCGTGCAAAGTGGGCGGAAATGCCGGCCGGCGGGTCCGTCTTCAGGGAAGCGCAACTGCCCGGCCACGACGACATCAACGTCGTGCTGCTCGAAGTGTTCGGTCCGGGCTACGCCACGCCACTCTCGCCCCGCCATTACGCCGGTATCGGCCCGCTCGTCACCATCGTGGGTGATGGCGCTGCGGAAGCGGCTTTCTACCGGGACGTGCTCGGCATGCCCGCCACCCTGGAAATGATGCTCAAGGGTCCGGTCATCGAGCGGACGGTCGGCCTGCCGCCCGGTGCCGGGCTCGACCTGCGGGTCTTCGGCGATCCGGCGGAACCGCTCGGGCGCATCGAGATCATCGAGTACCAGCAGGTTCGGGGCGAAGACCTCTACCCGCGCGCGCGGGCACCCGCCACCGGGATTCTCCATGTCAGTTACCGCGTGCCGGAACTGGCACCGATCCGTCGCCGCCTCGAGTCGGCCGGCATGACGATGGTGGAGCACGGCACGGTGCAGACCATGTACGGCAGCGGACCGGTCATGTCGTTCAGGTCACCGGCCGGTTTCCGCATCGAGGTGCAGGGCGCCGGCTGAGCGGTTGCTATACTCCGGCCATCACCGCAATGGCGATGAGGTTCTGATGTCGAAGCCACCATCTGTCCGGGCCCGGATGTTTCGCAACAAGCCCCTGCAGAAGATCCTTGCCGACGCGGAGAACCCGAAGCACCGCCTCAACCGCACCCTGAGCGCCGTCGACCTCACCGCGCTCGGCGTGGGCGCCATCATCGGCACGGGCATCTTCGTGCTGATCGGCACGGCAATCGTCGGCGACCCGGTGCGCCTGGGGGCCGGGCCCGGCATCACCCTGTCGTTCCTGATGTCCGGGATGGCCTGCGTACTCGCCGCCCTGTGCTACGCGGAGTTTGCCGCGATGATCCCGGTGGCCGGCAGCGCCTACACCTACTCCTACGCGACACTGGGCGAGTTCGTCGCCTGGATCACGGGGTGGAACCTGATCCTCGAATACGGGGTCGCGAGCGTCGCCGTTTCCATCGGCTGGTCGGGCTACTTCACGAAGCTGCTCGAGCTGGGCGGCATCCACCTGCCACACTGGGCGACCCATGCGCCGGGCGGGCCGGACGGCGGCATCATCAACCTTCCCGCCGTGATCATCGTCCTGCTGTGCACCTGGATACTGGTCGTCGGCATCAAGGAGAGCGCCCGCATCACCACCTTCATCGTGGTGCTCAAGCTCGCCGTCATCGGCTTCTTCATTGCCGTGGGCGCAACCGAGGTGGATCCGGCCAACTGGGTGCCCTACATGCCGAACGGCTTCGCCGGCGTCGGTGCGGCAGCCGCCATCGTGTTCTTCGCCTATATAGGCTTTGATGCCGTCTCGACGACCGCCGAGGAGGCGAAAGATCCGCAGCGCACCGTCCCCATCGGGATCATCGGCTCGCTGGCGGTCTGCACGCTGCTGTACCTGCTGGTCGCCGGCGTGCTCACGGGCATGATCCCCTGGCAGGACGTGGACGTGCATGCGCCGGTGGCCACGGCCCTGCAGATCCTCGGCTTCAAGTGGGGCGCTGCGATCGTCTCGGTCGGGGCCGTTGCCGGCATCACGAGCGTGCTGATCGTGATGCTGATGGGGCAGGTGCGCATTTTCTTCGCCATGTCGCGGGACGGACTGCTGGGCGACTGGCTGTCCGGCGTCCACCCGAAGTTCCGCACGCCCCACCGGGCCACCCTGCTCACGGGGATCCTCGTGGCGCTGCTCGCCGGCGTCGTGGACATCAGCGCCGCCGCCGACATGACCAACATCGGCACCCTGTTTGCATTCTGCCTGGTCTGCATCGCGGTCATCGTGCTGCGCTACACGAAGACCGATGTCCCGCGCTACTTCAAGGTGCCCCTGATGCCGGTCATCCCGATCGCGGGCGCCCTGGCCTGCTTTGCCCTGATGACCTTCCTGCCGGCCATCACCTGGTTGCGCTTCGTGCTGTGGACCGGTCTCGGCATCGTCATCTACTTCGGCTACAGCATGTCCAGGAGCCGCCTGAACCCGCTCCAGTAGACGCCATGCACCGGCCGCCGCACCGGGCCGGGCGGTTGCCGGTCCGAAACTGAGAGCAAGCCCACAGACTGCCGGCCAATCCGGGCCTACGTTATGTCCGGGTTTTACGGGCTGCCGCCATGTCCACTGAACTGATGATCGTCCTCGCCGGAGCCAGCGTTTCTGCGCTGGCCGGCGGTGCCGTGGTGGCCTGGTGGACGGGTCGCAATGCCCCCGCTGCGGATCCGGCGGCCGAGGGACGACGGGAACTCGAAGTACTGGAACTCCGCGAAGCCGCCGCCCAGAGCCGGCGCGAAGGCCTGGCCGCGGAGCAGCAATTGCAGGCGGCCCGGCAGGAACTGGCCGAGGCCCGCCGTCACGTGGGCACCCTGGAAGATCAGGTGGCGGCCTATCTGCGCCAGTACGCCCAGGCCAAGAACACCCTCAAGGGCGAAATCCGCCTGAAGAATTCCCTCAGCACCGAGCTGGCGGCCGCCACGGCCCAGATCCGCGCGCTCGAGGCCCGGGTGCGGGAACTGGAAATGGAGCGCACCGCCATCACCGGTACGCTACGCCGCATCAGCGCCTGACTCCCCGGCCCACGCGGCAGCCGCCGCATCGACCCGCCGCATTGAAAAGGCGCCCGCTGGCCTCATCTCCCCTGCAGGCCTGATTTTCTGCGGGGAGTACCCATGAGTGACAGCGACAAGGTCGAATCTGCCGGCGTCCCGGTGACGCAGGTGCCGGAGGATGTGCTCATCCTGCTGCCGGTGCGCAACACGGTGGTGTTTCCCGGCGCGGTGATCCCGCTGACAATCGGCCGGCGGGTGTCGCTGGCGGCCGCCGAAGAGGCGGCGCGCAGCGGCCGCCGCATCGGGCTCGTGATGCAGCGCGATCCGTCCGTGGACGAACCCGGCCCCGGCGACCTGCATCCGGTCGGCACCATTGCCCGCGTGGTGCGCTACTTCACCGCGAGGGACGGCACCCAGCACGTGGTCTGCCAGGGCGAGCAGCGCTTTCGCACGCTCGATTACCTGTCCGGCCTGCCGTTCCTGGCGGCGCGCTTCGATCTCATCCACGAGGCCTCGCCCGAAACCGCCGCGCTCGAGGCACGCGCCCGGATCCTGAAGGAGCGGGCCATCGAGGCCATTGCCCTGCTGCCGCAGTCCATGCCGGAACTCGCCGGCGTGATCCAGCAGCTCGACGACCCGTCGCAGCTGGCGGACCTGGTGGCCGGCTTCCTGGACATCAAGCCCCAGCAGAAGCAGGAGGTCCTCGAAACCGTCGACGTGCAGTTGCGGCTCGACCGGGTGCTCGACCTGCTGTCCCACCAGGTGGAAGTCCTGAAGCTGTCCCGGCAGGTGGATGAACAGACCAAGGAAAAGCTCGCCGACCGGCAGCGGGAGTTCTACCTGCGCGAGCAGCTGCGCACCATCCAGACCGAGCTCGGGGATGCAGGCGAGCAGAATGAGCTGGCCGAGCTGCGCACGGCCCTGGAGGGCGCCGGCCTGCCGGAGGAGGCCCTGACCCAGGCCCGCAAGGAACTGAAGCGCCTCGAACAGATGCCGGAGAGCTCGGGTGAAAGCTCGATGGTCCGCACCTATCTGGACTGGATGGTGTCGCTCCCCTGGGCAAAGCTGGACGAGGAGAACATCGACATCGCCCGGGCGCGCCAGATCCTGGACGAAGACCACTTTGGCCTGACGAAGATCAAGCAGCGGATCCTCGAGTACCTCGCGGTGCGCAAGCTCAACCCCGAGGGCCGCTCGCCGATCCTGTGCTTCGTCGGCCCGCCCGGGGTGGGCAAGACATCGCTAGGCCAGAGCATCGCCCGGGCGCTGGGACTCAAGTTCGTGCGCGGCTCGCTCGGCGGCGTGCACGACGAGGCCGAGATCCGCGGCCACCGGCGCACCTATGTGGGCGCACTGCCCGGCAGCGTGATCCAGCAGCTGCGCAAGGCGGGTACGCGCAACCCGGTCTTCATGCTGGACGAGATGGACAAGCTCGGCGCCGGCTTCCATGGCGACCCGTCCGCTGCCCTGCTGGAGGTGCTCGATCCCGAGCAGAACGCCACCTTCCGGGACAACTACCTGGCGGTGGACTTCGACCTGTCCAAGGTGTTCTTTCTGGCCACCGCAAACCAGCTCGACACCATTCCGGGGCCGCTCAGGGACCGGATGGAGATCATCGAGCTGCCGGGCTACACCCAGGAGGAGAAGCTCGCCATCGCGCGCCGCTACCTGCTCGACCGCCAGCTGAAGGCCAACGGCCTGACTGCCGCCCAGGTCACGATCAGCGACGGTGCGCTCGCGGAGATCATCGCCAACTACACGCGGGAAGCCGGCGTGCGCAACCTCGAGCGCCTGATGGGGTCGGTGCTGCGCAACGTGGCGGTGCGCGTTTCCGAAGGCACGACCGCGCACGTGGACGTGGACGAAGCCGCCGTCCGGGAGATACTCGGTGCGGCCCGTTACGAGCCGGAGGTGGCCCTGCGCACCAGCACCGCCGGCGTGGCCACGGGGCTCGCCTGGACGCCGGTGGGCGGCGACATCCTCTTCATCGAGGCCACCAGCATGCCGGGCAAGGGCCAGCTGATCCTCACCGGCCAGCTGGGCGACGTGATGAAGGAAAGCGCCCAGGCGGCCTTCAGCCTGGTCCGCAGCCGGGCGGAGACGCTGGGGCTTCCCGGCTTCGATTTCGCCACCCGGGACCTGCACGTGCACCTTCCGGCAGGCGCGATCCCCAAGGATGGCCCGAGCGCCGGCGTGGCGCTGTTCATGGCCATCGCCTCGCTGCTGACGGGCCGCAAGGTGCGGAGCGACGTGGCCATGACCGGTGAGATCAGCCTGCGCGGCCTCGTGCTGCCGGTGGGCGGCATCAAGGAGAAGACCCTCGCTGCACTGCGGGCAGGTATCCATACCGTGCTGCTGCCGGCCCGCAACCGGAAGGACCTGGAGGACATCCCGGAAAACGCCCGGAACCAGCTGGAATTCATCTGGCTCGAAACCGTGGACGACGCGCTGGCCGCCGCCCTGCTCCCGGCCTGAACGACCGGCCCGCGACCACGCTGAGGTCGCGGGCCGGCCGCCCCTTACCCACCCGCCGGACTCCCGCTAGGATCAACCGATCCGCTTCAACGGGAAGATCCCATGCGCGCACTGACCCTTGCAGCCCTGTTCGGCAGCGCCCTGCTCGCGAGCCTCAACAGCCTGGCCGACGCCCCTGCGGTGTCAGGCAAGCCCAAGGCCATCCCCACCCCCGACAGCTTCTACGAGCACACCGGCTTCGAAGGCCGGGAGCAGGTGCTCACGGACGCGATCGTCAAGGCCATCCGCGACGCCAGGCCCAACAATGGCGAGACACTCGACTTCACGCCGGAGCAGCAGCGCATGCTCGGCCTCGCGGTGGCCAGGTCCATCAAGACCATCAGCAATGACACGCCCTACCAGCACGAGCCCAATGACGCGCTGGTCAAGGCCCACCTGACGACCCTGCAGTTCGCCAAGGACAACGGGATGGTCAAGGAGCTGATCGAGCACGAGGCCAAGACCCAGATGTTTATGATCAACCGGGTCGGCAAGATGATCCGGGATGGCGGCAGCCTCGAGCTTGGCACCATCGCGCTCACCGAGCGCACCGCCTGCTTCTACCAGCTGGTGCAGGAGTACCAGCGCACCGGCACCACGATGCGCTGGAAGGCCCCCTACGGCAATGTCCTGGCCGTCTCCACGAAACTCGGCCAGCATAACCTGACCGAGCAGGAGATCCACGAGATCTACACGAAACCCCTGATGGAGCGCCAGGCCGAGATCATGGGCATGGAGGTGGACGTGTCCGGGATCGACGCGAACGGCTGGATCACCATGACCCTGCGGCACCCGAAGGGCCAGGTGCCGGCACCTGGCCCTCTCACTTGACGTTGCTGCGGACCGGGTTCGCGGTGTCACTATCCTTCTTAAGGACGCCAGAGGCGGTTTCCTCCGCCTTCGTCTGCTTTTTCACGAGCGACTGAAGCCGGAGCTTCTCCAGCTCCTCCGCGCTCGTCGGACGGCTGGCCGCCGCAGGAGCACTGGTGACCTCCGGGCCCAGCTAAGCAGCCAGGACTTCGGTTGCGAGGCCTCAGTTATAAGCCAGACCCGGCACCGGGTCCTGATCATCGGCTGGAGCAGCTTCCAAAGGTGGCCGGTGTCGCTGTACGCCAAGGCGAATCCCGGCTTCGGATCCAATCCCAGTCGCCAATGAACTCCCAGGTCGAGACACTGCTTGAGAAGCTACAGGCCCTGCCCTTTCACCGACCAGTCCGCGACCAGGCGGCACTCAAGGCTCTTCTCCCTCAGTTGCTCGGCTGACAAACCAACCGTTGATTGGGTTACTCAGTCAAACTCGTCGTCAATGCGGAATCTCGCCAGCGGACCAGAGGTCCGGTCATTAACGATTACATGATCGGGAATGAGCGCGTTGAACTGCCTCGACCAGTCGACGACGACTTCGGGATAGGGACCGTCTTGGACCTCAAGAATCGCCGTAAGGTACGTGTTGCCGACGTACGTCTGTTTCTCGAACGAGATCGTCGTTACCCGATCCCAGGGAATCAGGAGCGGCTGAAAAAGCCTGTTGGCGACCGGCGAGAACCGCTTCCAGACGAGAATGCCACGGGGCGTAGCCAGGATACTGCGAACCACTCCCGCGCCTTCAAGCCAAATATTTCCACGCGTTGGAATGTCCGACCGCTGCCTGAGTTTCGAAACCGCTTTCCGGTCGACGCCAAATTGTGCCGCCATCCTCCGCCACCGCCGGAGGGGTATGGGGAGGTAGTACCAGCGAAACAGTATCGTCCCGATGATCAGGGACAGCGGTATGGCGAAGGTCCAGCGGATGCCGACGGCCGCAAGAAGGGCCAACGTCAGTACGGAGAAGATGCTGACGTAGGCCAGTACTATCAGGAGGAACGACATCAGAAAACCAACCTATGGCGGCAACTGCACATAGGGACTACGCGGGATTGCTGGCCCCGGGATGGACATCTGGGGGCCGGCCTGAGGAATGCCGCGAAGAAGCGCTGCGTTTCGCGCGTTATTCATGGCAATGAAATTGGCTTCCTGCACCTGGCCAAGTAACTCCAGGGATCTGACCGCCACTTCGCGTTTCGCGGCGGGTGATGTTTCCGCGATCCGGCGCCCGACTTCTCCCAAGGCCGTCTTCCCCAGCGTGGCGCCCCGTACCAGAACGACTGGCGAGGTGACAGCCTGTAGCCCCGCCGCACCCCAGTCAGTCCCATCACAGGTGCCATCAAAGATGCAGATCGCCAGCGGCAGGCCCGGCACCAGGAACGGATCGGGGCCAGGCTGACGCTGCCGATCCCG
>JAANMX010000024.1_pt1 | contig 152608 bp, 117 predicted proteins | sample 7279681 | NCBI WGS metagenome assembly JAANMX01 (sample SAMN14094542, study PRJNA606508) | bioreactor metagenome | isolation source: A lab-scale SPAN reactor treating ammonium-rich wastewater day 351 | place: Ireland: Galway | collected 2018-01-01 | reverse complement strand
GGGGGCCGCATGAGGCCGTCGATATCATGCTCGCGCATCCCGCCACGGCCCGCTACATCGCCAAGCGGCTGTGGCAGTACTTCGCCTACTGGGAGCCGGAGCCCGAAGTGCTCGACAAGATGGCCCATGTGCTGCGCGAGAACGGCTACCGGATTCGCCCCTTCCTGCAGAACCTTTTCCTCTCCGAGGAGTTTTACAGTTCCCGGACGATGGCCGCGCAGGTCAAGAGTCCCGTGGACCTGCTGGCCGGCACGATGAAGTCCCTGAGTATTCCCGGCAACACGCAGACCTATCAGAACATCCGCTTCCTCCTGGCGAGCATGGGCCAAAGTCTGTTCGATCCGCCTAACGTGGCGGGCTGGGTCGGCGGCCGGGACTGGATCAACACCAACCTGCTGATGGCTCGCTACACCGCGACGGCCAAGCTGGTCAAGGACTGCAAGGTGAACTTCGTGGCCCTGCTGAAGGACCACAAGCTCAAGGATTCCGCCGCGGTCGTGGACCACCTGGTCAGGCGTTGCTTGCTGACCGACTTGACCGCGGCGAAGCGGCAAACCCTGATCGAGTTCCTCGGCCCCCTGCCGCCGTCCACGGAATGGGCCGGACAGGCCGAGCGGATCAATGCCCGGTTGCAGGCGCTGATGATCCTGCTGGTGAGTTCGCCTGAGTATCAGGTGAGCTAAACCGTTTCGGCACCGATCTTTGGAATAGGAGAGTGGAGGCGATCCAATGACAACTCCAGGAATCGTGACTCGACGGGAACTGTTGACGCGCGGCCTGGGCGTGGTGGGGATCGGCGCGGCCCTGCCCAGCTTTCTGGTCCGCGCGGCCCTGGCCGCACCACGCGCCGAGCCGGGCCAGCGCATCCTCGTGATTCTGCAGCTCGACGGCGGCAACGACGGCATGAACACCCTGGTCCCTTACGGACACCGGGAATACTACCAGTATCGCAAGGCCGCCACGCGCATCGATGAGAACCGGGTCATCAAGCTCAACGCCGAGCTGGGGTTTCATTTCAACCTCAGGGGATGGAAAGAGTTGCTGGATGACGGGCTCTTCGCCGCGGTGCAGGGCGTTGGCTATCCCAATCCCAACTTCAGCCATTTTGAATCCACCAACATCTGGATGATGGCGGACACGCGCGGCAAGGGCGTGCCGCATGGCTGGGTCGGCCGGGCTTGCGACATCGGTTTCCCCCGCAGCCAGGATCCCAAGCTGGCGGTGGCGGTAGGCCCCAACAACGGCGCCACCCTGGCCCTGCGCGGGGGCAGGCATTCCGGCATCCTCTTCAACCCTGCCGAGTCGTTCGGCTATGGCGGTGCCGACAATGCCCAGCAGGCCACGGTGTACCGGCAGCTCAACCAGCCCGGTGCCAGGTCGGGCTCGGGGGTACTGGAGTGGATCACCACCACGGCCGTCACGGCCAATACCGCGGCGGATGAGATCCACCGGCTGGCTACCGCCTACAAACCCAGGGTCGAATATCCTAATTCTACCTATGGCCGAAACCTGCGCACCATTGCCAGCCTGATCACGGGCGGCCTTTCGACACGCATTTACTGGACCGGCCGGGATGGCCGGCTCGAGTTCGACACCCACAGCAATCAGCAGCCGCGGCACGATATGCTGATGGCCGAACTGGGGGCCGCCCTGCCCGCTTTCTGGCGAGATCTCAGGCGGCAGGGACAGGACAGGCGCGTGCTGCTCTGCACCATCAGCGAGTTCGGCCGCACCGCCAAGGAAAACGGCAACAGGGGCACCGATCACGCCGCCGCCGCCGCCCAGTTCCTCTTTGGGCCAGGAGTGAAGCCCGGCATGCACGGCCGGCATCCCAGCCTGCGGGAAAGCGACCTGCTGCCGACCGGCAGCGGACTCCGTTTCAACACCGATTTCCGCAGTCTCTACGCCACGCTCCTGGAAAGGTGGCTGCGCATTCCCAGCGCCAGGGTGCTGGGACAACAATGGCCGCTGCTCGACTGCCTTGCGTGAACAATCCTGCGTAAGGACTACCGGCCAAAACGCTTTCGGAGCCCCAGGCGTCAGTGCGGGAGAAGTCTCGCCCCTTGCTGACGCCTGGGGCTCGGACCAGGTTATCCGTGCGCCAGCCCTTACCACGCCGCCAGGTACAGCTCGCGAAGCTGTGCCGGCGTCGGCACCAGCGGGTTGTTCTGCGGACTCCCGGAGGCCAGGGCGTCCTCCGCCATCCGCGCGAGGAGCTGCTCGAACCGCGCCCGCTCCATCCCCTGGCAGTCCCGCAGCGCCGGCACGGCGAGCTGGGCGTTGAGCGCGGCCAGCCCATCCGCCAGCTGCCGCGCTGCTGCCGTCGCGGAATCCCCAGCCCCTGCCAGCCCCATCACGCGGGCGATCGCGGCATAGCGCTCGGTCGCCCCGTCCAGCGAGAAGCGTGTCACCGCCGGCAGCAGCACCGCGTTGGACAGGCCATGCGGCAGGTGGAAGTACGCCCCGATCGGCCGGCTCATGCCGTGAACCAGGCACACGCTGCTGTTCGCGAACGCCATGCCTCCCTGACACGCCGCCAGCGCCATCCCCGCTCGCGCCGCGCGGTTGTGCGGCTCGCGGTACGCCGTCGCCAGGTGGCGGGCGCACAGTTCGATGCATGACAGCGCCAGCGGATCGGTCAGCGCGTTGGCCTTGCGCGAGACGTATGCCTCGATGCCGTGCGTCAGCGTGTCGATGCCGACGTGGGCGGTCAGCGCCGGCGGCATCGACAGGCTCAGCTCGTAATCCACCAGGGCCGCGGCGGGCAGCAGGTGCTGATCGAGGATCATCATCTTGACGCCGCGCTCGGTGTCGGTGATGACCGCCACCTTGGTCGCCTCGCTGCCGGTGCCGGCCGTCGTCGGGATGGCGATGACCGGAGCGCCGCGGCGCGGCACACGGTGATAGCCCGCGTACTGACCAAGGGGCTCGGGGTTCTGCGTCAGGATGCCGATGGCCTTGGCGGCGTCGATGGGGCTGCCGCCGCCGAGGGCGACCAGGCAATCGGCCCTGGCTTCGCGAAAGGCGCGCAGCCCGGCGCCCACGTTCGCCACCGTCGGATCCGGCTGCACGTCGCTGAAGACGCGAACGCCGATCCCGGCCTGTTCGAGTTGTCCGCCGAGGCGCGCGGCCAGCCCGGTTTGTTCGAGAAAGGCGTCGGTCACGAGCAGGACGCGCTCGGCACCGAGGCGCTTGACCTGGGTTGCCGCCTCCTGGCTGGCCCCCGCGCCGACGAGGACCGTCGGCGGGACGTTGAACGTGGCTCGCCCCTCGGAGAGTTTTGCTGCGCTCATCGGTTCTGTCCTCCCAGTTGCCGCTCTGCCCACAGAGTCGCTGGCTTCGCCCTGTAAGAAGACCGCGGAAGACTCTACAACACTGACAGGCCGACGCCCAGCCAAACAGGGAGATCCTCCATGAACCAACCCTCCACGGACCGCCGCGCGCCGTGTCGCGTCGGGCGGGCCTTCCTGGCAGTCGCCGCCGTCCTGGCCGCCGGTGGCCAGGCCGCGGCCCAGGACCGCAAGGCCGCTCCCGCCAACCCCATCCAGGAGGAGAACCGCAAGCCCGGCGCCCTCGACTGGCAGCTGACGCGCGTCCGCCTCGACAAGAGCGGCGGCTTCCGCGCCTCGGCGATCGAGGGCTACTGCTCGCACCAGTCGGTGCAGGCGGGCGATACGCTCAAGATCATGGTCAGCACCACGCCGGCGGCGCGGTTCAAGATCGAGATCTTCCGCACCGGCTACTACGGCGGCCGCGGCGCCCGCCTCATGACCACCCTCGGCCCCTTCCAGGGCAAACCGCAGCCGGTCCCGCCCGTCGGGCCGCGGCGCGTGCGCGAGTGCCGCTGGGAGCCGTCCGCCGAGATCAAGATTCCCGCCGACTGGGTCAGCGGCGTCTACCTGGGCCGGCTCACCACCCTGCCCGAGGACGACACTCAACCCTACTGGCAGAGCTACGTGGTCTTCATTGTCCGCGATGACCGGCCTGCCGAGATCCTCTTCCAGTGCAGCGACAACACCTGGCAGGCCTACAACCGCTGGCCCGACAGCTACTCGGTCTACACCGACCCCAAGGGCAATCAGGGGCCGTGGAGCGACGTCAGCTTCGACCGGCCCTACGCCAAGTACGCCCAGATCTACGACAACCCGCAGTCGATCGGCTCGGGCGAGTGGCTGTGCTTCGAGTTCCCCTGCGCTTACTGGCTCGAGCAGCACGGCTACAACGTCACCTACTGCTCCAACAGCGACATGCACAGCCCCGAGCGCGGCCTGAAGTGCAAGGCGTTCCTGAGCGTCGGCCATGACGAGTACTGGGACATTCGCGCCTACCAGAGCGTCACGAAGATGCGTGACGCGGGCGTGAGCCTGCTGTTTCTGTCAGGGAACGCCGTCTGCTGGGTCAGCCCGATGAAGGCGAGCAGCGACGGGCGGCCGAACCGGATCACCTTCCGCGGCGGCCCCTACGGCGGCAAGTACAAATGGGCCGAGCTGCGCGAGAAGACGCACGGCCCGTTCCCCGAGCGCGGCCCCGACGAGGGCTACCTGATCGGCGCTCGCAACGTCGAGCCGGTCAACGGCGGCGGGGACTGGATCGTGCTGCGGCCGAACCACTGGATGTTCGAGGGCACCGGCATGAAGAAGGGTGATCGCGTGCCGGGACTGATCGGCTGGGAGTATCACGGCGATCCGCCGACCGACCTCCGCGGCCTGGAGGTGGTGGCTGGCGGTACGGCGTGGGTAGGCGGTGTGCGGCCGCAGCAGTGGACGGCGACGATCTATCCTGGACCGAAGGGCAACGTGGTCTTCAACGCCTCGACGATCTTCTGGTCGCAGGGTCTGGGGGCGCCGCCGGGCCACATGCTGCCGTGGTCCCACTGGAGCCGCCCGCACGGGCCGGACACGCGCGTGCAGCAGATCACGCACAACGTGCTGCGGCGCGCGCTGCAGACGCCGAAACGGTGAGCAGGATTTTAGAGCGAGCGGACACAACTCCTGGCCTGTTGCGGGAACCTGTTTCAAGCCCACGGGTTGTAACCCGTGGGCTTCGGGCTCCGAGGAGCGTCTGGTCCCGTCGCTCGTCGCGACCGGGCGGTTTCCTGGGGACCGCGGAACTTCTCGAAGGCTTTACCGATCCAGGGAGCATTATTTGACAGGATATCGAGTCCTCCCGACTGCCCGCCGCGAAACTTCCGGCAGGATCGCGGAGTACATACCACTATCGCATACGAGCCGGGACTGCGGTCGGCCCCGCGGCCGTGGCTTCGCCACGCCGGGACACTGCGCCCGTAACTGGAGGGTCCGAGTATGCTGATTCGGCAACCGCTCATCCTGGTTACTGCACTCCTCGCTGGTGTTGCCCGGGGCGGCGCCGCGGAGCCGACGGGTTCCGGCGGCGCGGGACCGCCATCCTGGGCCAACGACCTGACACCGATCACGGCCGCAGACTGGAACGAGCGCCGGGCCGCGCACCTGCTCGAGCGGGCCGGCTTCGGCGGCACGCCGGAACAGGTGGCCCGCCTCGCCGCCATGACCCCTGCCCAGGCAGTCGCGTCCCTCGTGGATTACCAGGCCAGCGACGACAGCCGGTTGCCCGCCTTCGAGCCCTCGGGTATCTACCCCCACGGTTGCAAACTGATCCCCCTGCAGAAGGCGGCGCCCGAGGCGGCGCGCACCGGCAAGGCCTATGGCGTGTCGATCTATCGCAAGGGCAAGTGGCCGTTGCAGCCCGGCGTCGATGAGTTCTTTACCCTGTTCATCAGCGAGTTCGCCGAGATGCGCCGCGCCGGCCAGTGGTGGGCGGAGCGCATGCTGCTGACGCCGCGGCCGCTGCAGGAGAAGCTGGCTCTCTTCTGGCACGACCACTTTGCCACTAGCCAGGAAAAGGTGCTCAACTACGAGCTGATGCTTGAGCAGATCCAGACCCTGCGCCGCCACGCCAATGGCAACTTCCGCAGCCTCCTGGTGGCGGTGGCCCAGGATCCGGCCATGCTGATCTGGCTGGACAACCGCGACAACGTCAAGGCCCGGCCCAACGAGAACTTCGCCCGCGAGGTGATGGAGCTATTCTGCATGGGCGAGGGACAGGGCTACACCGAGAAGGACATCCGCGAGGTGGCCCGCGCCTTCACCGGCTGGACCATGAAGCCGATCGTGACCGTCAAGGACCGCGGCGAGTTCGTCGATGACGCGAAGCTCCACGACGAGGGGACGATGCAGTTTTTGGGCGAGAAGGGCCGCTTCAACGGCTACAACGCCATCGACACGATCCTCCGCCAGCCGGCCACGCCGCGCCACCTCAGCCGCAAGCTCTACCGCTTCTTCGTCCGCGAGGACGTCACGCCGGCGGTCAACGAACAGCTCGCCAAGGTGCTGACGGCCAACGGCTACGAGCTGAAGCCGCTGCTGACGACCATTTTCCTGTCGCGCGACTTCTACAGCGAGCCTTCCGTGGGCTCGCAAATCAAGGGGCCGACACACTTCCTGGTTTCGACCTGGCGCAAGCTCGGCCTGCGGCAGGTTCCGGGCATCCCCGACTACACCGACACGACCCAGACACTCGGCCAGGTGCTGTTCTTCCCGCCCAACGTCGCCGGCTGGCCCGCCGGCCGGTCGTGGCTCAACCCGGCCACGCTGCTGGCGCGCGGCAACTACGTCCACACGCTGCTGTTCCCCAACCCCGCTTCCTACATCCCGCCGGACCGCGTGATCCCCGAGGGCTTCGGCAAGATTCCTCTGCTCTACCCCGAGTACGAACTCAAGCCGCACATCTGGAATGCCAAAAGCGGCCGAATGGAACCGGCCTCGGTGCCCGACTACGAGCGCTACCTGGCCCGCATCGAGGGCAAGCCCGTTTCGGGCAAGACCGCGGCGGCGCCGAAGAAGAAGGACGCCGAGGAGACCAAGGGGCCGACCGCGGGGAAAGGCGCCAAATCCAAGCTGGGCCAGCTCGCAGCCTCGGAGCTGTTCAACCTGTTCGTCGGCGTCTACCACGGCTTCGTCGAGGCGTACACCCGCGTCAAGCCGATTCCGCGCACCACGGCGGAGGTGGAAGTCCTCGCCCTGCTGCACGGCGCGAAGGCGGACACCGTCCCCCAGGCCGTCGATGCCCTGTGCCGCCGCTTCTTGCGCGTCGAACTGTCCCCCGAACGCCGGGCGGCCATCGTCGCGTTCCTGCGCGACGAGCTGCGTTCCGACCGCCTCGACCCGGCCAACCCGGTCCTGCCTGCGGCCCTCAGGCGGACGATCCACCTGATCCTCAGCGCCCCGGAATACCAGCTGGGATGAGGGGCTCCTCGCCGAGTTCCTCGCCGCACCACTGCAGAAAGGCCCCTGTCATGACAAACAACATTCCCCGGCTCCCCTGCTCGCGGCGCGACCTGTTGCGTGTCGGCCTGTACGGGCTGGGCGTCTCGGCAGCGCTGCCCGAGGTCTTCTGCCAGGCCAGCCTGGCCCAGACCAACCGGGCGCTCGCCGGCGCCGGCGAGCGCCACCCCAATCGGATTTTGGTCGTCCTGGAACTGTCGGGCGGCAACGACGGTCTGAACACCGTGGTGCCGTATGCCAATGACGCCTACTACCGCGCGCGACCGCGGCTGGGCGCCTCCCGCAACCAGGTGCTGCGACTCAACGACGAGTTCGGCCTGCACCCGAGCTGCACCGGCCTGCACACGCTGTTCCGCGACGGCAAGCTGGCGATCGTGCATGGCTGCGGCTACCCCCGGCCGAACCTGTCGCACTTCACCGCGATGGAGTGGTGGCACACCGCCCTGCCGCACGGCCGCGACCAGTACGGCTGGCTCGGCCGGTTTGCCGACGCCCATCAGCCGACGCCGCGCGAGGGCTACATCGTCAACATCACACCACGGCAGACGCTGGCCGTCACCAGCGCCCGGCACGCTCCCGTGGTCTTCAAGGATCCCCGGCGGTTCGCCCGCCTCGGCACGGCCGCTCAGCAGCGCGTCTTCGAGAGCTTCGGCCAGGTCTACCCGACCCGCAACGCCTCGCTGGCGTACGTCAACACCGTGGCGCGGACCGCGACGGCCGGGGCCGCCCGGGTCCGTTCGGCTTGCCTGGAGTACCGGACGCGCGTCGATTACGGCATCGACAACGACCTGACGCTCGATCTGAAGAAGGTGGCCGCCCTGATCCACGCCGACCTGCCGACACGCATCTACTACGTCAGCCTGGGCGGTTTCGACACCCACGCCGCGCAACCCGAAATGCATCAGCTGCTGCTGATCTATGTGGCCGACGCGCTGCGCGGCTTCATGGAGGATCTGGAGCGCATTCGCCGCGCCGACGACGTGGCGGTGATGGTCTTCACCGAGTTCGGCCGGCGCGTGCAGGAGAACGCCAGCCGCGGCACCGACCACGGCACGGCGACACCGATGTTCGTCGTGGGCAAGGGAGTGCGGGGCGGGCTGTACGGGCAGCACCCGAGTCTGACGGACCTGGACAACGGCAACCTGCGCATGACCACGGATTTCCGCTCCGTTTACGCGACGCTGCTGCGCAGCTGGATGGGGTTCGAGGACACGCGCGCGATCCTCCGCGGCGACTTTACGACGCTGCCGCTCTTCGGCTGACAGGGACAGCAGCTATCCGGACCAAACGCGACGAGCCGCAAGCGTCAGTGACGGGCTTTGACAAGCCCGTCGCTGACGCTTGCGGCTCGTCGGCGTCATGGGGTTTTGGCCGGTAGCTCGTACGCCGCAGCGCTGCGTACGCGGCTCGGACACCCTCAACCGGATCAGGCATCCGTTGCCGCTTTGTCCACAGGTCCGCTGGCTTCACCCTGTAAGAAGACCGCGGAAGACTCTACAACACTGATGGGGCGACGCCCAGGTGTGGCCGCAGCAGTGGACGGCGACGATCTATCCCGGACCGAAGGGCAACATGGTTTTCAACGCCTCGACGATCTTCTGGTCGCAGGGTCTGGGAGCACCGCCGGGCCACATGCTGCCGTGGTCCCACTGGAGCCGCCCGCACGGACCGGACGCCCGCGTGCAGCAGATCACGCACAACGTGCTGCGGCGCGCGCTGCAGACGCCGAAACGGCAAGCAGGACTCCATACAACTTTACCGATTTGTTGACTCCGTGTTTCGGACAAGCGATGCAGATTACCTGTACACAATGCGGGACGGCCTACGGTGTAGAGCAAAGCAGATGCCCTCGATGTGGGAGCCAGCGTTCGTCTGCGCCCCCGGGTAATGGGGCGCCGGCGCCGCCGTCGAGTGCCGCGCAAGGCGAACTCGCCCGGATCGAGGGGTTCCCCCGCTTCTGCTTTTCGGTCGGTCAGTTCCTGTCCTTCCTGGGATGTCTCGGCGTCCTGATCGGCGTCGGCTATCTGCTTTGCAACCCGGTGGAGGGACGAGCGCTGCTGGGGAGCTGGGTCGTCCTCTGGCTCACCGTCGGCGGAGTGGCCGGGCTCTGTTTCTGCCTGGCGATGCTGATGCTCTTCAGCCAGGCCAAGGACATGCCGCTGGACTTTCTGGAAGAGCTGCAGCGGCTGCGCCGCGAGGTGGCCGAGCTGCGCGAGCGCCTCGGCGGCAGCAAGCAGTCGCAGGACAGGGGCAACCCGCCCTGAGCACGGGCACTCTGGACGCCCGGCGCGGGCGCTCCGGGCTGGTGGGTACGGTTCTTTCGCGCCGGGGTAATAACAGGCCTGCCGCGCCACGTACTACATCTGAAATTGGAGATACTTCTGGAGCCCGACCTGCTCGATCAGACCGAGCTGCATCTCGAGCCAGTGCAGATGGGCCTCCTCATCGACCACCATGTATTCGAGCAACGTCCGGCTGGCATCGTCGCGGCAGCTGACGCAGTGCTCGATGGCTTCGCGCAGCAGGGGTAGCGCCTGGGCGATGAGATCCCGATCCAGCTCGAGCTGCTCCTGCACCGAGGGGACCACGACGATCGTGCGATGGTCCTCCAGCTCCGGCTTGCCTTCCAGGAAGAGAATGCGCTCCAGCAGCCGTCCGGCGTGGTGCGTCTCCTCCTCACTGTACGCGGCCTGCTTCTGGGCGAGCCGCTGAAAGCCCCAGTTGCCGCACACTCGGGAGTGCAGCAGATACTGTTTGTGGCCGGTGAGTTCGATGCGGAAGTAACGGATCAGATACGAGATCACCTTCGCATCACCCTTCATCGTGCAATCCTCCCTGATACAGGGTCCGGTAGAGGCTGTCGGAGCCGCGCAGCGGCGTGCGCGGCTCCGACGGCCTTTTAGTTGCTTCTCATTGTAGTGGGGTGCGGGCGTTGAAAATCGGCAAACCCAGTCTACATTACAGGATTGGAGTCGCGAACTGGCCAGGGGCTGTTCAGGAGCGCGCGTCCATGAAGCGAGCGAATCTATCGAGAAGAAACATCCTGAAAGGCGGTCTGGCCGGCCTGGCTGGCCTGGGCCTGGCGGGCAGCGGCGCCGCGGCCCCGGCAGCCGCCGGCCGCGGCCTGCGCGTCGTCCGCATCGAGCGCACCACGGTCCAGCTGCAGTACCGCCCCGTGCCGGGACGCAACATGGCCCGCGAGCTGCCCCACTGGGTGTGGGCCGACGTCTTCGAGGTCCATTTGCAGTCCGGCCACGTCGGTTGCGGCGATAATCTGCTCTACTACACCTGGCGTGCCTCCTCCGACGCGGACCTCAAGCGAGTCCACGGCCGCAACGCTGCCGAACTGATGTGGGACGACACTCTCGGCGCCGGCCTGCAGATCGCCCTGTTCGACGCCGTCGCCAGAGCCCTGGAGGTGCCTGTCCACCGCCTGCTCGGCCGGCAGGTCCACACGCGCACCCCGCTGGCGTGGTGGAACATCGACACCTCGGCGGAGGACATGGCCGCCGAGTGCCGCGAGGCGTTCCGCCAGGGCTACCGCTCCTACAAGACCAAGGGCAGACCCTGGTTCGACGTCTGGGAGCAGGTGGGCGCGACGGCGAAGGCGGTGCCGCGCGAGTTCAAGCTGGCGCTTGACTTCAACGACACGCTGCGCGACGCCGAGCGCGGCATCCCGATCCTCAAGGCGCTGGCCGCCGTGCCGCAGGTCGGCATCTACGAGACGCCGATCCCGCAGTCGGACATCCGCGGCAACGTGGCGATCCGCAAGGCCACGCCGGTGCCGGTGGCGATGCACTACGGCAGTCCGCGGCCCCTGACGGCCCTGAAGGAGGACGTTTGCGACGGCTTCGTGGTCGGCGGCGGCGCCAGCGCGCTGATGCGCACCGGCGCGGTGGCGGCCATGGCCGACAAGCCGTTCTGGCTGCAGCTCGTCGGCACCGGCCTGACGGCGGCGTTCTCGCTGCATTTCGGCGCGGTGCTCGATCGCGCCACCTGGCCGGCGGTGAACTGCCATCAACTGTACACGCACACCCTGCTGAGCGAGCCGATTCGGGTTCAGGACGGCTTCGCGGCGGTGCCGGACCGGCCCGGACTCGGCTACGAGCTGGACCGCGATGCGCTGGCGCGTTTCCGAACGAAGCGGCCGCAGGAACGGCCCGACCCGCCGCGTCTCATCGAGACGCGCTGGCCGGATGGGCGGCACATGTACTTCACCAGCACCGACGTGAACTTCATGCTCAACGCGGCCAACCGCGGCCGCATGCCCTACTTCGAGCGCGGCGTGACGACGCGGCTCCTGCCCGACGACGGCAGCCCGCGCTGGCGCCAGCTCTACGAGCGTGCGCGCAAGGAGCCCGTGCTGGAGAAACGCTGAATCATCCGAAAGGGGACACCTCATGGCCAGAGCGATCGAACGCAGGCAGTTTGTGCAGGCGGCGGCTGGCTCGGCGGTGGCGCTGGGGCCGATGCTGCGGGCGTCCGGCCAGGCGCCGGCCCTGGAGCGCGTGCGCCTCGGCGTCATCGGCTGCGGCGGCCGCGGCCGGGAGCTGATCACCGTGCTGCAGCAGTTTGCCGATGTCGAGATCCCTGTTGTCTCCGATGTCATCGAGCCACGCATGGAGCAGGCGGCGAAGCTGCTGACGGCCCGGAACCGCAAGGTGGAGCGCGTCGTTGAACACGAACGCATCCTGGAGCGCAAGGACATCGACGCCGTGGTCATTGCCACCACGCAGCACTGGCATGGCCGGCCGTTCATCCAGGCCGCCCAGGCGGGCAAGGCCATCTTTGTCGAGAAGCCGCTGTCGCACACGGTCGCCGAGGGCCGGGCCATGGTCGAGGCGGCGCGCAAGCACGGCGTCCTGGCGATGATGGGCATCCAGCAGCGCGGCTGCGATCACTATCAGCGTGCCCGCGACCTCATCCGTTCCGGCCGGCTGGGCAAGGTGGCCCTGGTCGAGTGCTGGAACTACCACAACACCGGCGCGCGCGTGGGCCGGGCCGCCGACGGCAAACCGCCGCAGGGAACCCACTGGGACCGCTGGCTCGGCCCCGCACCCCTGGTCCCCTTCAACCCCTCGCGGCTGAACAACTCGTGGTGGTTCGCTTACGCGGGCGGCATGATGACCAACTGGGCCGTCCATCACATCGACATCATCCTGTGGGCGATGGACGCGACCACGCCAACCGCGGCCAGCTGCGCCGGCGGCAAACTGGTCGTGAACGACCTGGCCGACACGCCCGACACGGTCGAGGCCTCGTGGGAGTTCCCCGGTTTCCTGATGCATTATACCTATCGTGGATTCAATAACTTTCCGACGGTACAAAGTCGATTGAATCATCACGGGATCTGTTTCCACGGCAGCCGTGGAACGCTGGTGCTGGACCGCAGCGGCTACGAGCTGTACGAGGAGCCCAACCCGGTCAAGGTCGTGGAAAGCGCCCGCAATCCGCGCCGCTGGCGCGACGGCAAGCCGGGCAACGAGGTCGATGGTCCGTGGCAGCGGCTGTTCGTGGACTGTGTCAAGAACCGCCGTCGCCCGCCGCTCGATTTCGAGGAAAGCCACCGCGCCACCGTGTGCTGCCACCTGGCGAACATCGCTTACCTGACGGGGCGCAAGGTGCGCTGGGACGGCAAGAAGGAAACCATCCCGGGCGACGCCGAGGCAGCGCGCCTCCTTGCACGCCCACGACGGAAGGGATACGAGCTGCCGCGCCTGTAGAAACCCGGTTCAAGTACCCACGGTGGCCGCTCCTGCCAGAGGCTTCCTGCATGACAACCTCTCTTCTCATTCGAGCGTTTCTTCCGGCCGTGCTCCTCTGCCTGACGGCTGCGCCGGCCCTGCCGGCGGCCCAGGAGCCGGGGACGAAAACGTTCCGCGCCGGTGCGGCCGCCGTGGACATCACCCCGGAGAAGTTTCCGGTGATCGTCAACGGCGGGTTCCTCGAAGGGACCGCCGGCGCTGCCCTGGACCGCCTGCACGCTCGCTGCCTCGTGCTCGACGACGGCACGACCCGCCTCGCTCTGGTGGTCGTGGACAGCTGCATGATGCCGCGCGATCTCCTCGACGAGGTCCGCAAGCAGACCCAGCAAACCACCGGCATTCCCGCCGACCGCCTGCTCATCTCCGCCACGCACACCCACAGCGCTCCGTCCGTCATGGGCGCGCTGGGCTCGCGCGCCGACGAAGGCTATCGGCGCTTCCTCGGCCCCCAGATCGTGCGTGCCGTGCAGCTGGCCGTCAAGAACCTGCAGCCGGCACGCCTCGGCTGGACCGTCGTGCAGGACTTCGAGCACACCCACTGCCGCCGCTGGATCTATCGCCCGGACCGCCTGCTCACCGACCCCTTTGGCGGGCGGACGGTGCGCGCCAACATGCACCCCGGCTACCAGAACCCCAATGCCATCGGCCCATCCGGCCCGGTCGATCCGGACCTGTCGCTGCTGGCAGTGCAATCGGCTTCCGGCCGGCCGCTGGCGCTGCTGGCCAACTACTCGATGCACTACTACGGCTCGGCGGCCCTGTCCGCGGACTATTACGGCCGGTTCGCCGAAGGCATGGAAAAGCTGCTGGGCAAGGCGAGCGGCCCGCCGCCCTTCGTCGCCATGATGTCGCAGGGCACCAGCGGCGATCTCATGTGGATGAACTACGGCCAGCCCGCGCCGAAGCGCAACCGGGACGCCTTCGCGGCCGCGCTGGTCGAGGTCGCGCACCGGGCGTACCAGGCGATCCAGTACCAGGACTGGGTGCCGCTGGCGATGAAGGAGGCGCTGCTGAAACTCCGCCGCCGCACGCCCAGCGACGAGCGCCTCGCCTGGGCACGCAAGACCATCGCCCAGATGAAGGGCAAGCTGCCGAAGAGCATCCCGGAGGTCTACGCCCTCGAGCAGGTCCATCTCCACGAGAACCCCACGGCCGAGCTGCGCTTGCAGGCGCTCCGTATCGGTGCTCTGGGGATAACGGCGATCCCCGATGAGGTCTATGGTATCACGGGTCTGAAGCTCAAGGCCCAGAGCCCGCTGGTGCCCACCTTCAACATCGAGCTGGCGAACGGCTCGGAGGGCTACATCCCGCCGCCCGAGCAGCACCAGCTCGGCGGCTACACCACCTGGCCCGCTCGCACCGCCGGCCTGGAGGTCCAGGCCGAACCGAAGATCGTGGCCACCCTGCTTGAGCTGCTCGAAGCGGTCAGCGGCAAGCCGCGGCGCAAGGCGGTCGAGCCCGAGAGCGCTTACACCAGGGCGGTGCTCGCTGCGAAACCGCTGGCCTGCTGGCGCCTGGGCGAGTTCGGCGGTCCGCACGCGACGGATGCCACGGGCAACGGCCACACCGGCCGGTATGAGGCCGGCCTCGCGTTCTACCTCGACGGCGCCCCGGGCGCCGGCAGCCGCGCGGTCCACTTCGCGGGCGGGCGGCTGGCGGCGAATCTCGACAAGCTCGGCGGCACCTACACCGTCGAGGGCTGGCTGTGGAATGGCCTGCCCAGCAACGCCCGCGCCGTCACCGGCTACCTGTTCTCGCGCGGGGCCGACGGCGACACCCAGGCGGCGGGGGATCATCTCGGCCTCGGCGGCACGGACCTCGCTGCGGGCAAGCTGCTCTTCGTCAACGGCACCAAGGCCAGGCAGAGCCTGGCGGGCGTCACCGAGCTGCAGCCGAAAACGTGGTATCACGTCGCCCTGGTCCGCGACGGCCGCAAGGTCAGGGTGTATCTCAACGGCAATCCCCGGCCGGAGATTGCCGGCGAGAGCGAGGTTACTCTGCCCGCCGGCTGTTCGAGCGTCTTCGTCGGCGGCCGCTGCGATCGGTTTGCCACCTGGGAGGGTAAGCTCGACGAGGTGGCCGTCCATGCCCGCGCCCTGAGCCCGAAGGAGATCGGCGCGCATTATCGCGCCGCGGGCCAGCCGCCCGCGGCGCGGTAGCGCAGGCATCGGGCTCATGGGCGAGCGGCCGTTCCTCGGAGCAGGACGAACGCGGCGAACTCACCTGCCATCGGCACGCGAAGCCGCTGGCCGTCGTAGGTGCCGGCCAGGACCGGCTTGCCGAAAAAATCGCGCGGATTCAGCAGCCGAAACGCCTCGCCTTTCTTGAGAAAGGCGCCAGCCGCGACGTCCACCATCGCCTGCCCATCCCAGTTGAAGATGGCCAGGTTGGCGCGGTCCCGATCGTACTTGTTAGGCCGAAGCACCGGCAGGAACCCGCTCGGCCGTTTGGCCCCCTTGGCGAGGACGAGGTTGTCCTTCTTGTCGGCCTTCTTGTAGCGCGTGATTTCCAGGGCGCCGTTGACGATGGTGTTGCCGTGGATCGCGCAGTCCTCGTTGTGCGGCGCCGTGTAGCCGATACGCATCGACACGCCGTGCAGGTAATTGTTCCGGACGCGGATACCCTTGCTCGGCTTGCCGCCGCCGATCAGAAACGAGCCGGCCTTGTAGCAGATGTTGCCCTCGACGAGGTAGTGATCGACGAAGGCTCGGCTCGAGCCGTAGGCGTGCATCGTGTAGGAATGGCCGCCGGTCATGATGCAGTCCGAGATGACCTTGAGGCCGTTCTGGTTCTGCGTGTAGATGGCGTGGCCGTGGCCGCGGTCCACGGCGGGCCAGCCGTTGTCGTAGATGAGGCAGCCGTGCAGCTCGCTGTCGGTCGAGCCGGTCCACCAGCTTACGCCCTGGCGGCATTCATGGATGACGAGGTTGATGAACTTGCAGTGACTGCCCCCGGTGACGTTGAGACCGCCCCACGGCCGCGTGAAGTCCTTCGGGTGCGAGCCGGGGCCTACCGGCTTGAGCGGCTGCGGCTCGGAGACAAAGATTTCCAGATCCCAGATCCATAAATGGGTCGATGGATTCTGAACGAGCAGCCCGCCGTCGATGCGGACCCGCTGGTCGGGGGCGGGGCGGACATGAATCGGCTTGCCCTCGGCGCCGGCGAGTTTCACCTCGAACTGCTCCGCCGGCCGGCGTCGGTAGGTTCCCGCCAGCAGCAGCACCGTGTCGCCGGGTCGGACCGGCTGCTTGCCCGCCAGGGCGGAGGCGATATCCCAGGGGGAGGCTCTGGTGCCCTTGCCGGCCGCGGTCCCGTCCGGGGCGACATACCATTCCGCCGCCCCGGCAGGCATCGTTCCAGAGCCGAGCAGGACGGCCGCCAGGGTCGCCAGAACGCGGCGTTGAAGACCAAAGCGCGAGCCAGTGCTTTTCATGGTCGTTCCTTTCTGGGAGCGGTTTCGCCGCGCTGCTTTGAAGCGCGACGAAACCGCTCCGCGCTGGGATGATCCTGTCCGTTCCCAGTAATAAACTGAGAGTCTCCGGACGTTATTTGCCCTAAATAGAGGGACATCCTGCGATCAGGTTGGGTCTGGCTCACAAGACCCGCCTGGCCAGCGGGAGGACGCCTCCACGGATCGTCGTACACCGCTGGCGACGACGTTGCAAGACCTCGTTCGCCTGGCGCTGTTGTCCTGACTTCCCCGGCTCGTAAACTGTCAGCGACCTGTATCTCACCGAGGGCTCCCTCATGGCGTGGCACGCTGGCTTGATGGCGGTCGGGTTTTCGCTCTGCGGCGTGCTGACCGCCGCGGTTGGGGACAGCACGCCGCCGGTAAGGGTGATGAGCTTCAACATCCTGCGTGGGACCACCGCGGACGGCCCCGGCCACTGGGAGAAGCGCAGGGCGTTTCTGGCCCAGACGGTCAAGGCGTTCGACCCCGACCTGCTAGGCACCCAGGAGACGCTCGCGTTCCAGCGCGACTACCTCGCGGCACAGTTGTCCGACCACGGCGTGTTCGCCGCCGGCCGCGACGACGGCAAGGAAAAGGGGGAGATGGCCGCCCTCTACTGGCGCAAGGCCCGCTTCGACCGGCTCGCGGGCGGCCACTTCTGGCTGAGCGAGGCCCCGGACCGGCCCGGCAGCAAGGGGTGGGACGCCGCTCTGCCGCGCGTCGTCACCTGGGTCAAGCTCCGCGACCGCAAGGCTCCCGACGCCCGGCCGGTCCTGTTCGTCAACACCCACTTCGACCACCGCGGCAAGAAGGCCCGCGTCGAGTCCGCGAAGCTCCTCCGCGCGCGGCTCGCCAAACTCGGCGAGGGGTGCTCAATCGTCGTGACCGGCGACTTCAACGCCGTCGAGGGGAGCGGTCCGTACCAGGCGTTATTCGGCAAACAGGGCGAGGCGGCCGCGCCGGTCGTCGATACGTTCCGCGTCGCCCACCCGACGCCGGGCAAGGCCGAGGGGACGTTCAGCGGGTTCAAGGCGGGAGCCACGGGCGGCGGCCGGATCGACTGGATTGGGTGCTCGCGCGACTGGACGGTGCTGCGCGCTGGCATCGACCGCACCGCCAAGGACGGACGCACGCCGTCCGATCACTTCCCGGTCACCGCCGAGCTGAAGCGGTAGACTCCCTGACCCGGCGGGCGACTCACCAGGGGCGAGAGAAAGCAGATCTGCTTCCCGATCCAGGTGCGGGCGCGGCTCCGACGATATCAACCGAACCGTGAAGGAGCGTGCGCGCTGCGGGCCGGGAGGATCTGCCTGCTACTTCCCTTCCAGCTCCTTGACGAGCTGGGCGACCAGTTCGGGCTTGCCCTGCGCGAGCAGGTGGTCGATGCGCGACTGCGGCACGCCGAGCTTCTGCATCGCCTCCCCCGCCGTCTGCCACAGGCGCTGCCGCTTCTTGCCCTCGGCGAGGTACAGGTCGCCCACCAGCGTCGCCAGGCGCTGCAGCTGCAGCGTGTCGCTGTTCTCGTAGTAGCGCTTGATGATCTTCTGCTGATAGGGGGTGAAGTCCTGCTTCGCCATCGTCGCCTCTGAGGAACGATCCAAGGGAGTCAGCGCGCCCACGGATTGTAAGTTCGCAAAACCCGCACAGGCAGTCCAGGTGAGTTTATCGGCGTGTCGGCCCGGCCTGCTTCTGCCGGCCGGCGCGCCGCCGGGGGACGGAGTCCCCTCCCGCCGCTAAAATCAGCAGAGACGAAACGCTGGCTCTCACCCGTTGCGCGGCGCCTGGCCCTGCGAGTTACCATTATGAGACGAACCGCTGCCCCTCCTTCCCTCCGCTCCCTCGCCCTGGCGGTTGCCGTCGGACTCCTCCTCCCCGCCCTCGTTCGGAGCGCCCCGCCCAGCGTCACATATCTCTACCCGAGCGGGGCTCAGGCCGGGACGACGGTGGAAGTGACCGCCGCGGGCTCCTTCGAGCGCTGGCCGGTCGGGGCGTGGGCGAGCTGCCCCGGTGTTGCGGTCAAGGCGGGCAAGACGCGCGGCAAGTTGACGGTCCAGGTCGGCGCCGACGTGCCGCCCGGGGTGTGCTGGATTCGGCTCCACGACGAGCAGGGGGCGAGCGACCTGCGGCCGTTCCTGATCGGCACTCTCCCCGAGGTGCTCGAGCGCGAGCCGAACGACGCCCCGACCAGCGCGCAGACCTTGCCGGCGAGCCGCGTCACGATCAACGGGCGGCTGGAGAAAGCGGGCGACGTGGACGTCTTCGCGCTGGAGCTGCGCAAGGGGCAAACGCTCGTGGCGGCGGTGGAGGCCAACCGCGTCCTCAAATCGCCGATGGACCCCGTGTTGCAGGTCGTCTCCGCCGACGGATTCGTGCTGGAACAGAACGACGACCATCGCGGCTTTGATCCGCAGGTGGTGTTCACGGCCCCGCGCGACGGCCGCTACCTGGTCCGCACCTTCGCCTTCCCGGCGAAGGCCGACTCCGGCATCCGCTTCGCCGGGGCCGACACGTTCGTCTACCGGCTGACGGTGACCACCGGCGGGTTCGCCGAGTACGCCTTCCCGCTTGCCGTCTCCCGCGCCGCTCCCGGGGAGGTCGAGGCGGTTGGGTGGAACATCCCGCCGGCCGCCCGGCGTCTGCCCGTCCGCCCGCTCCCGGGCGGCGACCTTGGGGCCGCGTTCCACCCGCAGCTGGCCGGGCCGGTGCTCGTGCGCCTGGAGCCGCACCCGGCGCTTGTCGAGCAGGAGCCAAACGACCGGCGCCAGCCGCAGCGGGTCGAACTGCCGGTCACTGTGTCCGGGCGGCTCGCGCGGCCGGGGGAGACTGACGTTTACGAGTTCCGCCTCAAGAAGGGCCAGCAACTCCCGATCGTCATCGAGGCGCGCGGCCTCGAATCGCCGCTCGACCCGGTGCTGCGCCTGACCGACGCCGCCGGCAAACTCGTCAACCAGGCGCAGGGGCCGGCGAGGCGGCTGGGGACCGACCCGGAGCTGGCGGTGACGGCGACTGCCGACACGACGTACCGGCTGGAGGTCAGCGACCTGCATGGCGACGGCGACCCGCGCTTCGTGTATGTGCTCCGCCTCGCCCCAGCCCGGCCCGACTTCGCCCTCAGCGTCGCCGCAGACCGCTTCGCTGCGGTGCCGGGCAAGCCGCTCGACCTGCCCGTCACGGTGGACCGCCGCAACGGGTTCAAGGGCGAGGTCGAGGTCAGCGCCATCGGGCTGCCGAAGGGGGTCGCCGCCGCTCCGGTCCGCGTCGCTGCTGGCGCCAGGTCGGCCACGCTGCGCCTGACGGGCGAGGGTGTCCTCGCCGCCGGGGCGTTTCGCATCGAGGGCAAGACCCGGTCGCCCGAGCTGGTCCGAGTTGCCCGCGGCCCGGCCTCGGAGGTCAGCGCGATTGCCGAGAACCTGTGGCTCACCGTGAGCAAGACCGCGACCGTCGCGCCGCCGGCCAGGAAGAAGAAACGGCGCTGATGCACGGACCAGGGAGAAGCAGGTGCGGCACCTCCCAACGCCCACGGGCGGCCCGTGGGCGTTGACCCCGAAACCCCTGGCGTCCGCTGCCGCATCGCCGGTACAATGCCGAAGGTAGAGTTCAGCCCGAACTCCCCAGTGGCGACCCGGACCTGTCAACCCGTCCCGCCGCGGCGCCCGCGCCTCAGCGGGGAATCAAACCCATGACTCACGCGCGCTGGGTGGTGGTCTTCCTCGCAGGCGTCGGTCTGCTCGGCGTCGCCGATCCAGCGCGCGCCCAGCGCTGGCGCCCCGAGCCCGCGCCCCGGAAGGAGTACGTCCACTTTCCCCACGGCGGCGACCTTGGGCAGATCCTCGCGCAGCGCCTCAGGGAAACCGAGGGCTGGCTCAGGGGCGCCCCGGTGGGAGGTCGATGGCCCGCGGACCTCGGCCTGAAGCTCAACGAGGAGACGTTGCGCGCCCTCCGGTCGGACCCGGTCCTGCGTCAGCTCGTCGAGGAGATGGCCGCCAAGGGCAAGGGCGCAACGACGCTCGACCTGGAGCGCCTCCGGGCACTCGCCCGTGCCTTCGAGGAGAAGGGACTCCCGGTTGAAAACCCGCTCCGCCCGAAGGATCCGGACCGCCCCACCAGGCTCCCGGACTCGCCGAGGACCGGGCCGGTGCCGGTTCTCCCGACCGACCGCCCCAATGTTCCGCAAGGCTCCGACGGGCCGGACGACGAGTTCCAGGAGCAGATTGCGGAGTGGACCCGGGAGATGATGGAACGCCTGGAGCACTCGCGGCTGGGCGAGCATCTGCGCGATTCGGCCGCCTGGCGGCGCACGCTGCGCGAGCTGGAAGGGTTCCTGTCGGATCGCGACGGGAGCCGCTTCGGCCTGGCCGCGCCGGGGCTGGGCAACCTCGGCGAGCGGTTGCGCCTGCCCCAGAACTGGAAAGTCTCTCTCCCGGAAACCAACTGGCTCGAAATGCCGGACGTCTCCCTGCCGTCGATCGGCCGGCCGAACTTCCGCCTCCGACTGCCGCACCTCGACCTCGGCGGCCCGCGGTTCGGCGGACCGCGGGGATTCGGGTCGGGGGGCGTCGAGGGCATCAGCTCGGGGCTGCTCTGGGGGTTGCTCCTCATTCTCGTCGGCGTGCTGGTGTGGCGTCTGGCGGCGCGCAGCAGGTGGCGCCGGCGCGTGGCGCCGAATGTCGGGTGGGCGCCAGGGCCGTGGCCGGTGGACCCGGCCCAGGTGACGACGCGCGCCGAGTTGGTCCAGGCGTTCGAGTATCTCGCACTGCTGCTGCTGGGGCGCGATGCCCGCGCCTGGAACCACCGCGACATCGCCGCCGGCATGCCGGTCGGCGCCGACGCGGGCAAGCGCCTCGCCGCCGACGAACTGGCCACCCTGTACGAGCAGGCCCGGTACGCCCCCACACACGAACCACTTGCCGGCCTGGAACTCGCTGTCGCTCGCCGTCATCTGTGCCTGCTGGCGGGAGTGCTACCGGCATGAGCCGCGTCAGTCTCGGGGCCGCCCTCGCCGCGCTCCTGCTCGCCGCCCCGGCCCCCACCCAGGAGCAGCGGGCCGTCGTCCCTCCGGACGGCACCCAGTACTTCCGCAACCTTCTCCACCTCCACGGCCTCAAACCCCTGCCGCGGGCGAGCGACCTGGCCCAGGCCCAGCCGCGCGAAACGCTGCTCATCGTCTTCGGCAGCCTGGAGGGGCTGGACGCCGCGGCCCACCGGCCCGGCGGGCTGAGGGCCTTCGTGAATGCCGGCGGGGCGGTGCTGATCGCCAGCGACCGCCGCGATGCGGGCTGGGGGGGAAGGCTGAACGAGCTGGGGCTTTTCCTTTCTGGCCGGGACGTCCTGGCCCCCCCGGAACACGCCTACCGCGGCACTCCGGAGTGCCCGCTGCTGCAGCAGTGGCGCGTGCCGAACCACCCGATCTTCGCGGGCATCACGGAGGGGATCGCCACCAACCGGCCGAGCCACGTCCGGCCCGCGTTCGTGCCGCCCGGTCGCCCGCGGTTCGCGCCCCCCGGCCGGCCGGCACTGATCGCGCTGGCCAGCTTCCCGCCCGGCTGCCACGACCGTTTCGACGTGGCGCTCGGGAACGCAGCGTTCATCGTCGGGACGAGCGCCGACGCGGACAGCCCCGGAAAGATCCTGGTCGTGGCTGGCCACGGCACGTTCATCAACGACATGATGGCCGCCGCCGACAACGCCGTCTTCGCCCGCAACTGCGTCCACTGGCTGACAGACCAGGGCAAGCGCAAGCACGTCCTGTTTGTCGAGGACGGCGAGGTGCTGACCGGCCTGAACGTCCCGCTCACGCGGGTGCCAGTACCGCCGCTCAAGGTGGTGAACCGGGCACTACGGGCAATGGAGGAGGAGAACCTCTTTAACCGCCTGCTGCTGGATAACGTCGGCCGCGAGCGTGTCCTTCGCGTGCTGCTGGTCGGGGCGTCGGTGCTGCTGGCGTTCTGCGGCCTGTACCGGCTGGTGCGCGCCCACCATCGGGGCGAGCCGGCCGGGCCGCTGGTGGCGGTGCGGGTCGGGCAGGACGAGACGGGGGTGCCGCTGGCGGTGCGCCGCCACCGGGCGCAGGTTGTCGAGAACAACTTCGCGGAGGCGGCGCGCGACCTGGCCCGCCTCTGCTTCGAGGAATCCGCAGGGGCGCGGCCGGCGGCGCCGCCGACTGTGGTGCGCGGCGGGCGCCGGCTGCGGCGTCTGGTCGCGCGGTTGTGGCGGGTGGCGTATGGCGAACCGGAGCCGGTGTCGGCTCGCCGGTTCGAGGGGGTGGCGGTGGCCGCCGGGCAGGTGCGGGCCGCGCTGGCGGACGGTTCGCTGCGGTTCGAGGGGGCGCGATGACGAGCAGGCTGGACATCGGCAGCGACGGCGCGATGGTGCGCGAGTGGGCGGAGCGAGCCCGAGGTCTGCGCGAGCGCACCCTGGCGGAGGTGGGCCGCGTCGTCGTCGGCATGGATCCGGTCACGTATCAGTTCCTGCTCGCCCTCCTCGCGGGCGGACACGTCCTCCTGGAGGGAGTGCCGGGCGTCGCGAAGACGACCCTGTCGAAGACCTTCGCGCGCACCCTCGGCACCCAGTACCAGCGCATCCAGTTCACCCCGGACCTGCTCCCGTCGGACGTCACCGGCACCTACGTCTTCGATCGCAAGACGAACGACTTCCAGCTGCGCAAGGGGCCGATCTTTTGCCAGGTGCTGCTGGCCGACGAGGTCAACCGGGCGCCGGCCAAGACGCAGGCCGCTTTGCTGGAGGCGATGCAGGAGAACCAGGTGACGATCGAGGGCACCACGCTGCCGCTGCCGCAGCCGTTCATGGTGATGGCGACGCAGAACCCGGTTGAGCAGGAGGGCGTTTACCGCCTGCCCGAGGCGCAGCTCGACCGCTTCTTGCTGCGCGTCGAGATGGGCTACCCGGACCCGCAACACGAGGTGGCGATGCTCAAGCTCCACAGCCGCCCCGTGGCCGAGGTGGAGGAGGTGTTCACGCCCGACCTGATCCTCGACGCTCAGCGCTGGGTGGCGGAGGTGTACGGGCGGGAGGAACTGCTCAACTACATCGTGGACCTGGCGGAGGCGACGCGCGGGCACCCGGACGTGGCCCTCGGCGCCAGCCCGCGGGCGTCGCTGTGCCTGCTGCGCTGCGCGCGGGCGCGAGCGCTGCTCGCCGGCCGGCACTACTTCACGCACGAGGACGTGCAGGCGGTCGCGGTCGGCGTCCTCGGCCACCGGCTGATCGTCCGGCCCGAGGCGGAGGTCGAGGGCAAGACGGCAGCCGACGTGGTCGCCGACGCGCTCGCCTCGGTCCCGGTGCTGGAGACTTGACCCACGGGCCGCCACCCGTGGACTTTGGCTGGTGGTGGGAGTCCTGGTTACTGGGCCGCGGCGCGCTGCAGGGCAGCGCGGATCGACTGCCGGTTCTGGACGCCGACAAGCGTTTGCTCCTGAATCCACAGCACCGGCAGCCCCTTCAGCCCCGACTCGCGCACCCAGGCGTGCTCGTCCAGCGCGGCCTCCGTGGCCGAGTCGGCGACGCACTTGCGGAAGCGCTCCAGATCAAGACCTAGCTGGGCCGCCACCTTCTCGCACCCGGCGGGGGAAAGATCCTTCGCGGCGAACAGAGCTTCCGCCATCGCATCTCCCTTGCCCTGCGACCGGGCGCACCGCCAGGCGCGGGCCGCCGGCCGGCCGTGCGCCGTCTGCGGCAGCGGCAGGACCAGCTGCACGAAATGCACCCGGCCGGCGTACTCCTGCAGCGTCTCGCGCAGGGCCGGGTGCGTCTGGCGGCAGGAGACGCAGTCGAAGTCGGTGACCAGGACGACGTTGATCTTGCCCGGCACCCAGTACGCCCGCGCCGCCTCCGGTACGGGCGGGGGCGGGTTCGCCCAACCCCACGCGAGCGGGGCGGCCAGCGCCACGACCGCCAGTCCGACCCACAGCCAGCGCCCGGCCCGGCCCGGCCCGCCGGTCGCGGGGCGCGGGTCGATCAGGTAGATGAGGGCCAGGCACAGCCCGCAGGCGTCCGCGATGAGGCACAGCCGGCAATACTGTTCGAGGACGACGGCCTGGATCAGGAGCAGCGTCGCGCCAACCGTCCCGGCCAGGATGGCCAGCGGGCCGATCAACCGGCCGATCGGGCGGTCCGGGAACAGGGTGACGACGAGGAACAGGCCGAACGCGACGATCCCGAACACCGGCAGCGGCACCCCGGCGAGGCTCCCGAACGACGATCGGGTCACCTCGCCGCAGTCGGCGTCGAAGCCACAGAAGACGGGGGAGAGTTGCAGGTGATCGACCAGGCTGGCCGAGCTGACCGCGAGCCCGACCACCGACACCAACCGCAGGACCAGCAACTTGATGGACATGGCGCGCGGCGGTGCAGGGAAGGGTGGCCCGAAGCGGTCAGACCTTCGCGGGCCGTCGGCCCGTGGCGGTCGTCGGGCGGCGGTCACGGGCGCTACGAGACGCTCAGGGGGTTTTGAGGTCGCAGTTCACGCACCCGGTCGATCGGGGTACGGGGGGCTGGTTGCTGGAGGACTGGGCCGCCGTTTGCGGGGGATTCGGGTTGGGGTTGGCGTCGGCCTTCTGATTCGGCTTCATGATCAGGAAGAAGGCGATGAGAGCCACGGCGCCGAAGACGGTGATGAGGAGCATGCGGGCCATCGAGTTCTCCTGCCAGGGTGCCGGATCCGCAAGTTATCGGGGAACGCCTGGTCCGTTTGGGGGTGCTGTTCCGACAACGTGAACACGTTCGTTTATACCTCAGGCCGGGCGCGTGGACAAGAAGATTTCGCCTCGGGCCTGGAGAACGGGTGAAAGGCCGGCGGTCGCGTCCCGGAGGGCTGGGGAGTTGGCGTGCGCAGCCCACGAGTGGCGCCTCGCGGGGGAAGCGCTGGAGACTTGCCTCACGGGACGCTACCCGTGGGCTTTACAAAAACCTTTGCACGTCAGGTTCCTTGCCCTTGCATTATTCCGGCCGGCGCGGCTGCAGCAGCTTCGCGACGAGCGCTGTCCACCCGGTCTGGTGCGCCGCGCCGGCGCCCCGGCCGTTGTCGCCGTCGAAGTACTCGTGGAACAGGAGGTAATCGCGGAAGTGCGGGTCGGTCTGCAGCTTCTCGTGCCGCCCGAATACCGGCCGCCGGCCGTCGGCGCCGCGCAGGAAGAGGCGCACCACCCGGCGCGACAGCTCGTCCGCCACCTCCAGGAGCGTCAGGTGCCGGCCCGACCCGGTCGGGCACTCAACCTTGAAGTCGTCGCTGTAGTAGTAGTGGAACTTCTGCAGCGACTCGATCAGCAGGAAGTTGACCGGACACCAGACCGGCCCGCGCCAGTTCGAGTTGCCGCCGAACAGACCGGAGTCGGACTCGGCCGGCTGGTAACGGACCGTGTGGGCCGTCCCGCCGACCCAGCACGTGTAGGGGTGGTCCCGGTACTGGCGCGACAGTGCGCGCACACCGTGGTCGGACAGGAATTCCGTCTCGTCGAGCATGCGCTTGAGCAGTTGCTTCATGCGGTGCCCGCGCAGCAGCGAGAGGAGACGCCGCTCGCCGCACCCGGGAACTTCCCAGCTCGACACCAGGGCGGCCAGATCGGGCCGATGGTTGAGGAACCACTCCAGCCGCAGCTTGAAGTCCGGCAAGCGGTCCAGCGCCTGCTGATCCAGCGTCTCGACCGCGAACAGCGGGATCAGCCCGACCAGCGACCGGACCTTTAACTCGATCAGCCGGCCGCTCGGCAGGTTCAGCTGGTCGTAGTAGAACTGGTCGGCCTCGTCCCACAGACCGACACCGACGCCGTCGCCGTCCCCACCCCCGCCCATGTGGGTCATCGCCTCGGCGATGCTCAAAAAGTGCTCGAAGAACTTGGTCGCGATGTCCTCGTAGACGGGGTTGTGCAGCGCCAGCTCCAGCGCGATGCGCATCAGGTTCAGGCAGTACATCGCCATCCAGCTGGTGCCGTCCGCCTGGCTGATGAACTCGCCGGTCGGCAGCGGCGCGCTGCGGTCGAACACGCCGATGTTGTCCAGCCCAAGAAACCCGCCCTGGAAGATGTTGCGGTCCTGCTCGTCCTTGCGGTTCACCCACCAGGTAAAGTTCAGCAGCAGCTTGTGGAAGACGCGCTCGAGGAATGGCAGGTCGCCCGCGTCCCCGCGCCCCTTGCGTTCGATCTGAAAGACGCGGTAGGCCGCCCAGGCGTGGACCGGCGGATTGACGTCGGAGAAGTTCCACTCGTAGGCCGGCAGCTGGCCGTTGGGGTGCATGTACCACTCGCGCACCAGCAGCACCAGCTCGCGCTTCGCCCACTCCGGGTCGATCCGGGCGAGGGCGACGCACTGGAACGCCGAGTCCCACGCGCAGTAGTACGGATACTCCCACTTGTCCGGCATCGTCAGAACGTCGGCGTTGTTGAGGTGCTGCCAGTCGCGGTTACGGTTGCGTCCCGGCGGCGGGGGCGGCTGGGCCGGGTCGCCACGCCGCCACTCGCGCATGTTGAGGTAATAGAACTGCCGGCTCCAGATGAGGCCGGCGAGCGCCTGCCGCTGTACCGCCCGGCTGTCCGCGTCGGCAATGCCGGCCTGCAGGTCCGCGTAGAAGGCGTCGGCCTCGCGCTGGCGCTGGTCGAGAATCGAATCGAAGTCCGCGAACGGCGCGCTCGCTGCCGATTCGGTCAGCCGCAGGCGCACGCCGACCGAACCGCCCGCCGGCACCGTGAGCGTGTAGTGGAAGCCCGCCTTCGTGCCGGTCCGCGCCGGGTTCACGGCCTCGCGCTGGCCGGAAACGATCACGTGGTGGAACGCATCCTTGAAGTGGCCGGCGCCCTTGACGCCGTACAGACGAAGCGTGTTCGTGTCGTTGTCGCAGCAGAGCAACTCCGGCGCACCGTCCGCGTGCAGGACGTACCGGCCGAGTTCGGCGTGAGTCGCCTCGACCGTCGCAGGTCCGGCCGCCGCGAGGCGCGGCCTGGGAACGTCACGCTTCCACGACCACGTGTTGCGGAACCACAACTGCGGGAGGACGTGCAAGACCGCGTTGTCCGGGCCGCGGTTGTGGGCGGTGACGCGCATCAGCAGGTCGTCGGGTCCGGCCTTGGCGTACTCAACGAACACGTCGAAGTAGCGGTTGTCGTCGAAGATGCCGGTATCGAGCAGCTCGAACTCGGGCTCGTTCCGGCTGCGGCGGGCGTTTTCCTCGATCAGGCGCGCGTAAGGGAACTCGTGCTGCGGATACTTGTAGAGCAGCTTCAGATAAGCGTGTGTCGGCGTGGCGTCGAGGTAGTAGTAGAGTTCCTTGACGTCCTCGCCGTGGTTGCCCTGGCCGTTGGTCAGGCCGAACAGCCGCTCCTTCAGGATCGGATCCTTGCCGTTCCACAGCGCCAGCGCCAGGCACAGGCGTTGCTGCTCGTCGCTGATCCCGGCCAGGCCGTCCTCGCCCCAGCGGTACGCGCGGCTGCGGGCGTGCGCGTGGGGAAAATAGTTCCACGCATCGCCGTCGGGACTGTAGTCCTCGCGGACCGTCCCCCACTGGCGCTCGCTCAGGTACGGCCCCCAGCGCCGCCACGGCCGCTTTCCCAGGCGATCTTCTTCCAGGCGTTGCTGTTCGGCATTGGTTGGCGTCTGCGCAGGCACGTCGTTGTTCCCCGTGGAGACCGCGATACGCCCCGCGAGCGAACCGGGATCCTGATGGTCCTCTCGGGAGAGATACGGGTTTTGTACATGGATGGGCAGAGATGGGCAGCAGCGGGGGCCGGGCGACCTGGAGGGGAGGGGAAACGAAACCGGCCCGGGGATGGCCCAGGCCGGTGGGAATAACAACTGAAGGAATAATACCCTGCGGTCAGCTTTTGCCGGTCAGGCTGATATCGCTGACCTTGAGCCAGGACGGCGGGATCGGCCGGCATGCCGTCTCCTCGGCGAAGTGCCAGGAACGGATCGTTTCCTCGCCGGGGCGCCACGAAAAGTACGCCCGGCGGTCGTTGACGATGGTCGGGAAACCGACGCGCCCCGCGACCGGCTCAAGCAGAGACAGGGACAGGGACTGCAGTTCGGAACCGGCTTCCTGCAGGCGGCGCTCCAGGGCCGCGATCTCGTCCCGCACCTGGTAGCGGCGCTGACGCTCGGGCCAGCTCAGATCCCGGCGGTGGCGGTCGAGGCGCTCCTGCTCCGGCTGAAGACGAACCAGAGCCTTCCGGTCCGCCAGGATGTCCTCGATGATGCGCTGCACCAGGGGTAGCATGCGCCGGGCAGTCGCCAGGCTCATCGCCGGCTCCCGCCGCTCGGGTCGTTCGGAGGCGTTGGACGCCGTGTTGCCAGGGAAGCCGCTCATCGCTCGTTCCCCCCTTCAGGGTCTGGAGGCCCTCGATCCTTCCAACTTAATCATACGTCGGAAATCGAGAGAGGATGGCTGAAGGGAAATGACGCCGCGGCGGCACCCCCCGCGGGGAGGGACGAGGAACGAAGGACAAGCCATTCCTTCTTTCACCCCTGACCCCTGACCCCTCCTCTCAATCTCCTTTCCATTGTACGAAGCCCTCCAAGGCATAAAATTCCGGCAGTCCCAGGCGGTCATACAGCTTCGCCGTGTCGCGGTTGCGGTCCTCGGCCCGCTGCCAGAACTCGCGGCGGTCCGTCCCGCCGGGAAACATGGCCCGGTCCTTCTGCGACTGGTGGCGGAAGATGGCGTGCTTCTTGCGCTCCAGGTCGTCCGGGGACAGCGGCACGACGCGCTCGATCTCGTGCGGTTCCCACTCCTCCCAGGCGCCGCGATAGAGCCAGACCTCGAAGTGCTGGCCCAGCTCGCGCACCTCCTTGACCGCCCGGAAAACAGCGTCGGCACAGACCCGGTGGGTGCCGTGCGGGTCTGACATCTCCCCCGCGATATATATTTGAGCCGGCTGCAGCCGCTGGAGCAACGCCACAATGTCGCGGATGTCCTGCGGGTGGATCGGCGCCTTGGCGATCGTGCCGGTCCGGTAAAAACGCAGGTCCATGAACTCGAGTTGCTCCGGCGGGATGCCGCACGCCAGCGCCGCCGCCCGCGCCTCGGTCGCGCGGATCAGCTTCTTGATCCCGAGCAGATCCTCCGTGTCCGACTGGCCTGGTTTCTTCTCCCGCAGGAACGCCATCACCCGTTCCTTGACCGCCTCGGTGTGCTGCTCGTCGATGGCGAACAGCCGATTGAACTCGACCACGAAGTCAGCGAACCGCCAGGCGTCGTGGTCGAAGACGGCGATGTTTCCGTTCGTCATGTAGGCGATGTGGACCGTGTGGCCCTGCTCGACCAGCTGGATGAGCGTCCCACCCATGCTGATGACGTCGTCGTCCGGATGCGGGCTGAACACGAGAATGGGGGGGGCGTGGGGAGCGGCGAGCGGGGCCGAGCCGGGCCTCTCCCCGGTCCCCACGCCCCAGTCCGCACTCTTCACCCGACCGGGCTGGGTGCAGATCGTCCCCATCATCTCGTCGAACACCCGGCGGCCGAGGCGCTCGGCTGGTCCGTGCTCGCGGAGCAACTCGTACAGCTCGTGCTCGCGGAAATCGTCGTCGTCGAGCTTGAGCAGCGCCTTGCCGACCTTCAGGCTCAGCCAGGTGACGGCCCGGCGGATCAGGGCCGGGGTCCAGTTCACCGCCCCGATCACCCACGGCCGGCGGACCGGGGTCAGGTGGCCGGCGGCCGCCTGGTCGAGCAGGAACGTCGTGTCGTTGTGCTTCTGCAGAAAGCTGGCGGCGATGGCGTCGGTCATCTCGCCCTCGACCGCCTTCTGAACGATCGGCGCCTTGTGCTCGCCGAACGCCATGATGGCGACCTTCCGCGCCTCCAGGATCGTTCCAACCCCCATCGTCAGCGCCTGGTGCGGAACGTTCTGCTCGCCGAAGAACCCGGACGCGGCGTCGCGCCGCGTGACCGGGTCGAGGGTGGCCAGCCGGGTCCGGCTGTGGCGGGTCGAGCCGGGCTCGTTGAAGCCGACGTGTCCGGTTCGGCCGATGCCGAGGATCTGCAGGTCGATCCCGCCCGCGCGCCGGATCAGCTGCTCGTAGCGGGCGCAGTAATCCTCGGCCTCGGCCGCGTCGATGGTCCCGTCCGGAATGTGGATGTTCTGCGGCAAGATGTTCACATGGTTGAAGAACGTCTCGTGCATCCACAGGTGGTAGCTGTGGGAGTTGTCCGGCGGCATCGGGAAGTATTCGTCGAGGTTGAACGTGATGACGCGGGAGAAATCCAGGCCCGCCTCCTTGTGCAGCCGGATCAGCTCGCGGTACAGCCCGACCGGGGTCGAGCCAGTCGCCAGACCGAGGACCGTCGGACGGTTGGCGGAGTTGTTCTGACGGATGAGGCTCTCGATCATCAGCGCCACGTGGCGCGATGCCTGCGAGCTGGTGGGGAAGACGAGGGTGGGGATCTTGGTGTGCGGGACGTAATGGGATGACATGGCGGTCGGGGTCCGGGGTCAGGGGGTCGGTTGTCGGCGATTTGAGGTCATTGTACAGTGGTCAGTGGGGGAATGGCACCCTGCCGGCCCCCGACCCAGACCCCAGACCCCTCGGTCCCATGCTTCAGCTGACGATCAACGGCGAGCCCCGCTCCCTCCCGCAGGCACTCTCGGTGGCCGAACTGCTCCGGCACCTCAACCTCGACCGCCGCCGCGTCGCCGTCGAGGTGAACGAGGAGGTCGTTCCGTCCCCGCGCCATGGCGAGCACCAGCTGCGCGCCGGCGACGCCGTCGAGATCACCACCCTGACCGGCGGCGGCTCTCCCGAGGGGGATCTCGAAGACAAACCGCTCGCGATCGGCAAGTTCCGCTTCCGCAGCCGGCTCATCACCGGGACCGGCAAGTACGCCACCTACGACCTGATGCGCGACTGCCTCGCGGCCAGCGGCTGCGAGGTCACGACGGTGGCGGTCCGCCGCGAGCGGTTGGTGGACAAGCAGGGTAAGAATATCCTCGATTACCTCGACCTGAAGCGCTACACGATCCTGCCGAACACGGCCGGTTGCTTCAGCGCCGAGGACGCCATCCGCCACGCCCGCCTCGCGCGCGAGCTGCTGACGAACCTGGGCAACCCCGGCGCCGAGTGGGTCAAGCTCGAATGCCTCGGCGACCCGAAGACCCTTCTGCCGGACCCGGTCGCGACCCTGCAGGCGACCGAACAACTGGTCAAGGAAGGCTTTCAGGTGCTCGTCTACACCAGTGACGACCCGATCGTGGCCCGGCGCCTGAAGGCGGCCGGGGCAGCGAGTGTCATGCCGGCCGGCAGCCCGATCGGCAGCGGCCAGGGCGTTCTCAACCCGAACAACATCCGCATCATCCTCGAATACCTCAAGGACGGCGACCCGGACTATCCGGTGATCGTGGACGCGGGCGTCGGGACGGCGAGCGACGTGACGGTCGCGATGGAACTGGGTTGCGACGGGGTGCTGCTGAACACGGGGATTGCCGGGGCACGCGACGCGCTGCGGATGGCTCACGCCATGCGCCAGGCCTGCGAGGCAGGCCGCCTTGCCTATCTCGCCGGGCGCATCCCGCGCAAGCTCTACGCTCAGGCATCCAGCCCGATGGAGGGCCGGATCGCCCCGGCGCATGCGCACTGAGGGCTAGCGGACCAAACTCCTGTCCGAGCCCGCAGCGTCAGCGCGGGGAGAGACAGGAACCAGACACGGAATAGGCGGTCATGTCAAGTAGAGAGGCAAAGGTCAGCTGAACGACGTCGCAGCCTCCGCCAGTTTCTGCGCGGCGAGCCGGCGCAGCTCGTTGCAGACCAGCGGCAGCAACTGCTCGGCCGCGGAGGGGTCGTCCCGCTCGATGGCCGACAGGATGCGGGTGACTTCGGGCATGTGGTTGGACCAGTTTGGGGCACCGATCCTCGTCATCCTAACCCAGCCAGCGGCGCCCTGCATCAACATTCCGAGATCAGCCTGCCGGCGCGCGATAACCGGGCGGTGCGTACAGGCCGTAACGGCTCTCTTCTCCTTCTCTCTTGCCGAAATTACCCAAATTGCCTTTGACGGATGGGGTGCTCTGGTCTATTCTGGGCTCCAGACGGCCTGTCAGCCGTTAAAGTCCACCCTCGCCCATCGATGGGTGCCGTCGTTCTGTACCGTGTTCGTGGGCGGGGTGGCAAGGGCGTCAGAACAGGACTCTCAACAAAGCGTCGGGCGTTCCAGCGACGCCGGGCGTCGGGACTGCACCGGAGGTTCTGCGCATGTATAGCGTGGTGTTGGCGACGATGTTGTCGGTCGGCGGCGAGGCGCCGACCTGGCACCATCGGGGCGGCGGTTGTCACGGCTGTCACGGGTGCTGGAGCTGCCACGGCTGCCACGGCTGCTGGGGTTGCCACAGCTGTTCGGGTTGCTGGAGCTGTTCGGGTTGCTGGGGTTGCCACGGTTGCTCAGGCTGCTGGGGTTGCTCCGGGTGCTGGGGTTGCGCCGCGTCGGTCAGTTTCGGCTGCTCGGGGTGCTGGACTTGCACCAGTTGCTTCGCCTCCTGCGCCGGGGCGTGGTGCTCGGGGTGCTGGGATGCCGGCTGTGCGGGTTGCTGGTCCTGCACCGGGTGTGGAGCCCCCACAGCTGTTGCGGGAGGCGGCAGGCAGAGACAGGCACCGAAGGCGGATCCGGCTGCGACCCCGAAGGACGAGCGCGAGCGCAACGCCGTTCGCGAACTGCTCCGGCGGTTGCGCGAGAGCAAGGACGAGGAGATTTCCCAGACCGTCGCCCAGGTGGTGAAGCAGACCACCGCTCCGGCCCGGATCACTGTCCGCCTCCCGGCCGACGCTCGGCTTTACGTCGATAACGTCGTCTGTCCGTTGACGTCCGGCACCCGCTCGTTCAACACGCCTGCCCTGGAGCCGGGGAGGGACTTCTACTATACCCTCCGCGCCGAGGTCGTCCGCGACGGCCGGACCCGACGCGAGACGCAGCGCGTGATTGTCTCTTCCGGACGCGAGGTCAGCGTGGCGTTCAGGAGCTTCGACCCGGTGGCGACCGCAAGCCGCTGAGCGACTCCTGCATCTGCGTCGAACTATCAGGAAGAAGCCCGCGTCAGCTGACGCGGGCTTCTTCGCTTCAACCACGTTGTCACCAGCCGCGTCCTGTCTTCCAGGTCGCGCCGCTTCAGCTCGGCTGCCGGCAGGATTTGCCGATGGCACCCATTTTGCCTATTTGTCCTGCGGCACTTCATTTGCTTTTTTCCACAACGCTCCGGGTCAGAGCGGGCTTCACACATTCAGTTGGCTCATCGCTATGAGGAGGTGCCTATGTACAGCATCGTGCTGATGGCCGCGCTGAGCACGAGCGGCGAGGTTCCCGACTTCGGACGCCGCCGCGGATGCAGCGGAGGTTGCTACGGCGGGGGCTGGAGCGGATGTCACCGTGGCTGGAGCGGTTGCTGCGGCGGCGGGGGATGGGGCGGCTGCTCTGGCGGCGGGTGCTGGGGCGGGTGTTCCCGCGGCTGCTGGGGCGGTTGCTACGGCGGCGGTTACGTGAGCAGTGGTTGCTACGGCAGTTGCTGGGGCGGCGGCTGCTGGGGCGGCGGTTCCATGACTGGCGGCGGCTGGGGTGGCGGTTATGTGGGTGGCGGTTACTACGGCGGCGGGAGTTACGGCGGGGGTTCCCCGCTCTACGCCGCCCCGCCGATGTTCGGGGCCAGCCTGCAGCCTTCCACCGTCCCGGTGACGCAGCCGGCTTCCACGACCCGGCGAGCAACGATCGTGGTCAACCTGCCCGCCGACGCACGGCTGACCGTCGATGGGACGAAGACCAACTCGACGTCGGGTCGGCGCGTGCTCGTCTCCCCGCCGCTGGAACCCGGGAACTACACGTACACGCTGCGGGCGCAGGTCAACCGCGGGGGGGAGATGCTCGAAACCACCCGCCAGGTGGCCGTCCAGCCCGGGCGCAAGACGGAGGTCACCCTGGACATCCCGGCGGTGGCCGCAACGGCAAGCAGGTGAAACTGGGCAGTCCTGGGAGGTACGCTTCCTGACCATCCGACTGGTGGGTCGGGTGGTCGCGGGGTTCGCTCAGGCTACCTGGAGCCGGGGGAGGACAATCCTGTCCTCCCCTGTTTCGTTTTCGGCCTCTGCGACAATGCTCTGTCACCTTCCCACGGATGGGAAGCGCACCTCCATCCCCTTCCTGCCCGGTGATTCCTTGCCACGGAGAGGAGGCGAGCCAGAGCGTTTACAAACCGCCGGCCGCAACGATCCCGCGGCTTGACACGCGCGCGCCGGCGGATGACAATGCCTGTGGTTTTGACTTCAGCCGTTCCGAGGGGGCGCCGGCCGGCGGGACAGTGCCCAGAGCCTTCAGAACACGGCCCATCGGTAATCCCTTCGCCGACTGCTGCCTCTGGACCTGCACGAGGGATCACCATGTCGCGGACGCCGGGCCTGCCCGCTAGGCTGTGTACCGTCGCCGGGCACGCGGTCTGGCTGTTTCTCCTCGCAGCGCAGGCGTGCGGCCAGGAGAAGGTGCCGGCGGCGAACGGTGAGGAGCCGGCCAGCGCCCCGCCCCGGTTCAGCCGACTGATAACCCTCCCCACCGCCGACGACCTGCAGCGCAAGCTTGACGCAGCCCCCGACTACCTGAAGGCGGCCGCCTGGGAGCGCGCGATCGCGCTGCTCCAGTCCGTCCTCGAACACCCCGAGGACGGGTTCGTGCGCGTGTCGCGGCGCGGTGCCGACGGAACCGAGGGTTTCCAGTGGGTGAGCGTCCGCGGTGAGGCCGCGCGGATCCTCGGCACCCTCCCCCCACAGGGACTGGAGTTGTATCAGATATCCTGCGGGTCGAAGGCGGCCGAACTGCTGGCGGAGGGCCGCAAGCGCGGCGACCTGCTCCAGGTGGCCGTGGTCGCGCAGCGCTACCCATACACGTCGGCCGGCCGCGCCGCGGCCGACCTGCTGGCGACGCACCACCTGGACCGCGGAAGGTACGCGGCTGCCGCTCACCACTTCGCGCGCTTGCTGGCGCGCCCCGACGCCGACCGCCTCGCGCCCCTGACGCTGTTCAAGGCGGCCCTCGCCTTCCACCGTGCCGGCGACACGACCGGCGCCGCAGCGGCGTGGAAGCGCCTCGCTGCGCGGTCCCCGCGCGGACTCGTGCTCGATGGGCGTGTGCGCAGTCCCGCCGAGCTGAAGAGCGAGGTCACGCGGCCGCCCAGGGCCGGAGGCGAGCCCCCGCCGGCGCACGAGTGGCTGGCGTTCCGGGGCAACGTGGCCCGCGCCGCCCGCGCTCCCGGCATCGTCGGGTCGCTGGAGTCGCGCTGGCAGCAGCCGACGACCGAACACCGGCACACCCGCGCGTGGGTCGAGGAGGCGCTGGAGCGGGTGGCCAGCAACCCCTCCGAGGTGGTGGTGCCCGGCGCCGTTCCCCTCGTTACCGGCGACCGGGTCGTCTTCCGCACGCGCCGCGGGGTGACCGCGCTCGACCGCCGGACCGGCCGCCTCCTGTGGGAGGCGCGGCTGAACGGCAGCCTCGAACAGCTGGCGACCGAATCGGCCTGGCTCCCCTACACCCCGCAGTGGGTGAGTTCCTATATCCAGGCGTTCGCGCACGTCGTGCTGGAGAACTCGACCGTTGGCACCCTCAGCACCGACCGCCGTCTCGTCTTCGCGGTGGAAGATCTTGCAATTCCCCCTTATCCGCACGACTATGGAGCATTTTACAGTCGCAACGGCCAGGGGCTCCGGTTCGCCGGCGCGGCTGACCTGACCTGGGCGGTGTACCGTAGCCGCCTGGTGGCCATCGAGCTGGATACCGGGCGCGTGGTGTGGGAGGCGGAGGGCGACTGGTCCCGGGAGCCGGTGCAGTCGGTCCACTTCCTCGGCCCGCCGCTCGTCCTGGGCGGCCGTCTCTACGCCGTCACCGAGCAGGATCAGACCCTGCGGCTGGTGTGCCTGGAGGCGGCTACCGGGAAGGGGATCTGGTCGCAGGGGCTCGCCGGTCCGAAGCGCAACGTGCTGATCGACGGCGCGCGGCGGACGTGGGCCGCTCACATCGCCCAGGCGGACGGCGTGCTGATCTGCCCGACGAACGCCGGGGCGGTGCTCGCCGTGGACGAGGCGACCGGCGGCCTGCTCTGGGCGCATGTCTATCGCGACGAACCGCCGCCCATACCCCTCGGCAGGCGTGTCCGCGGTGCCCGCAGGGTGCGCGGCCCGCAGGCTCCGACGATCGAGGTGAAGTGGAAAGCCTGTGCCCCCCTCATTCACCAGGGCAAGGTGCTGGTGGCGGCGCCGGACGGAGATGGCCTCGACTGCGTGGACCTGTGGACCGGCGCGCTCCTCTGGCGCGCGAAGTACGACGATTGCGATCTGTACGTGGCCGGCGTCTACAGGGACCGGGCTCTCGTCGTCGGCCGGCAGCGCTGTGGGGCGGTGCGGCTGGCCGACGGCAAGATGATGTGGGGGGCGGAGACGCCGCGGGTCTCGGGACAGGGGGTGCTGGCGGGGAAATGCTACTACCTCCCGGTGCGGCGCTGCGAAACGACCGGCGGACCTGCTCTGCTGGCGGTTGACGTCGCGACAGGACGCATCGTCGCGCGGACGCTTGTGCCGGGCGAGGAGCCCCCGGGCAACCTCGTGCTGACCGACCGGGAACTGCTCTCGCAAACGTCCACCCGCGTGTCGGCGTATGCCGTCGTCCCGAGTACCCCGCCCCGCCCGTAGCACTACCTGGCCCGTCGCCGTCGGACCAGCCCGGAGGACGTTGTCGATGTTTTCCCTCGCTCTGCTTCACGGTCTCGTCGCCGGGCTGGGTCTGTGCAACGCGGTCGCGCCGCGCGAGCCGCTGACGCCGGAGCGCCTCGCCGCGCTGGTGCGCCAACTCGGCTCTCCCGCGTATGCCGAGCGCGAGCGCGCCACGCACCTCCTGGAAGCGGCGAGCGGGCCGGCACTGGACGCCCTGCGCACCGCGCGCGGCAACCCCTCTCCCGAGGTCCGCCGCCGCGCGGAAACGCTCGTGCGCCGCATCGAGCGTCGCCTCGACACCCAGCGCGTGCTGACGCCGCGCACGGTCCGCCTGGCTTACAGGGATACCCCCCTCGCCGACGCCGTGGCGGACCTGGCGAAACGGACCGGGTTCACGATTCGCCTCAACACCGACCCGAACCGCCGGGCCGGGCGCAAGGTCACCCTCACGACCGGCGAGGTCTCCTGCTGGGAAGCGCTGGCGCTGCTGTGCGCGAAGGCCGCTTTGCGCGAGGACGAGCCGGCATCGCCGCCGTCCCCGCTGCGTCAGGGCGGCAACTCGATCACCATCGTTGGCGGCGGCGTGCAGGCGGTAGAGAAGGACATCCTCGGCCCACCCGCCGCAATCCGCCCCCCCGAGATCGTTTTGAGCGACGGTGCCCCGCGGTCGCTGCCGATCCACCGCGCCGGGTCGGTGCGCGTGCGTGCCCTGGAACCGGATGCTGTCCTGCTGGCGGAGCAGCGCCCCGGCCACGTTCTCGCCGGCCTCGCCGTGGACCTGGAGTCGGCCCTGCGGTGTGAGGAGATCCTCAACGTCCGGATCGACCGGGCGATCGACGCCCACGGGCAGGCGCTCAGGGGCAACTTCGTGCCCGCGCGCACTCGGACCGTCGCCCTGCCGGTGCGCGGTACGATAACCGTAAACGGCGTCGTGATCGGCGGGCACGACGACCAGCCGAAGGACGACCCACGCCGCTTCCCCCTTTACTTCCGGCCTGGCGCCAGGCTGGCCGCGGTGCTGGAGGAACTCCGCGGCACAGTGGTCGTCAACGTCCAGACGGCGCCGCAGGATCTGGTGGCGGTTGCGGACGTGCTGAACGCGGCCGGCAAGCGCTTCCCCGGGCCGGACGGCTGTGAGGTGCGCGTCGCGGCGGTCACCCGGCACGCGGACGGCCGGGTGGAACTGCGCCTGGAGGTGGCGCCCCCGGTGCGCGGCCCAAGCGACGGGTCGGCCCCGGTCATGCCGAACCTGAACATCCTCGTCAACGGCCGACGCCTCGGCGAACCGAAGGAGACGCTCAGCGCCGCCAACTTCGTCCTGCTCGACCGCCGTGGCCAGCCGCTGGAGGCGGTCCGCGCGGTCAGCACCGGCAAGTTCGTCGGCCAGGCGCGCGAGTACGAGCTAACCTACCGCCCGGCAGGTGGGGCCGACGAGGCGGCGCGCCTCGTCTACCGCGACCGTCGGGCGGTTCTGGTCGAGGTGCCGTTCATCCTGCGCAACGTCCCGCTGCGCTGACCTGCGAGGGTTCTGTGCTCGCGCCGGCCGGTGGGGTGAGGTCATCCAACGAGATCGGCCCCGCGGAACGAGCCGTCGGGGCCGAAGAGACCGTCCACGATATTCCCGTCGAACAGGTCGCTGGCGTCGTATGACAGCAGCAGCGACCCGTCCTCCCCGAACGCGATCCGCACCAGTTCGAGGCGGCGGAGGAACTCGTCCTCGGTCAGCGGCTCCGCGTCGTCGCGCCACTCGTCGTTGTAAACGTCCACCAGCACGCCAGCGACGCAGCGCAGCGCGTCCTCGTCGTTCTCCTTCAGCCAGGCGAGGTTGTCGCAGGCCATGCGCAGGCCAGCGACCACGTCGGTGTCGGGGTGCCAGATCGCGACCGCAGTGTGACGACCCGGCGGCCAGTCGATGGTGCCGGTCCAGCAGCCGAGTTCGTCGTCCCAGGTCAGGCGGCCGAACACGTCGCTGATGATCGTCGCGGCCATTGGCCTCGCCCTCTTCATGCCGGGATCAAGGAAGATGGAGTGCAAAGGTCTTGTGCAAAGCCCACAGATGGCGGCCCGTGGGCGCAGTGCCGGGAACCTGGCCCACGGGATACCACCCATGCGGCTTTCAAAAGTTCCATGTTAATCGCCCGCCCGCTCGATCCAGCCGCCGCCGAGCACACGCTCGCCGTCGTAGAACACGACCGCCTGCCCCGGCGTGACGGCGCTCTGCGGCTCCGCGAACTCGACACGCGCCCCGCCACCCGGCAGCGCCGTCACCACCGCCGGCGCACCCGGATGGCGATAGCGGATCTTCGCGGTACACGCCAGCGGTCCCGCGGGCGGAACCTCCAGCAGCCAGTTGACGCGCGACGCCACGAGCCCGGCGTCGAGCAGTTCCTCGCGGTCGCCGACCACGACCGTGTGCGTCGCCGGCACGATCGCCAGCACATACCGGCGCGACCCGGCCGCGAACCCGAGCCCCTTGCGCTGGCCGACGGTGAACTGCTCGAGCCCGTCGTGCGGCGCGAGCACGTTGCCCGCTGTATCGACGATGGTGCCCGCCGTCGCGCTCTGCGGGCGTCGGCGGCGCACGAACGAGGCGTGGTCGTTGTCCGGCACGAAGCAGATCTCGACGCTGTCCGGCTTCTCCGCCACGCCGAGCCTCGCCTCACGCGCGAGTCGGCGCACCTCCTCCTTGCGGTAGCCGCCGATGGGAAAGAGCAGGTGCGGCAGGACGGGCGCCGAGATGCCGAAGAGGACATACGATTGATCCTTCGCCGGGTCGGCCGCGCGGTGCAGTTCGTGCCGGCCGTCGTGGGCGAACACCTGGGCGTAGTGGCCGGTGGCGATGAAGTCGGCCTCGAGTTGCTTGCCGTAGGCCCACAGCTTGCCGAACTTCAGCCAGGTGTTGCAGACGACGCACGGGTTCGGGGTGCGTCCGGCGGTGTACTCGTCGGCGAAGTAGTCCATGATGCGTCCGAACTCCGTCTCGAAGTCGAGCGCGTAGAACGGGAGGTCGAGGCGGTCCGCCACGCGCCGCGCGTCGCCGGCGTCGAGGGCGCTGCAGCAGCCCTTCTTCCGGGACGGTTCGTCGTCCTCCGGCCCGTGGACGCCGGTGCGCATGAACAGCCCGATCACCTCGTATCCCTGCTTCTGCAACAGGTACGCGGCGACAGAGCTGTCCACTCCACCGCTCATCGCCAACACCACTCTGGCCGGCATCGGACCTGTTCTCCTCTCATTCCCCGCCGCCGCCGGTCCGGCCGAGGGCGACGTCGAACTCGCTCAGCAGCGGGATCAGCATCGCCATCACCGCGAACGCGAACCAGATGCCCGTCACCAGGAACGGGATCAGCGGATCGGCTGACTCGCCGGTCACCGCGTTGCCGATCATGATGTTCGTCACGCTGTAGTAGACCGCCAGCGGACACATCCAGCTTGCCACCGTCAGCGCCGGAGACGGCCGGTCCCCGCTCAGCACCCACCACAACCCGCCAATCCCCGCCCCCAGGAAAAAGATGAAGCTCAGCCACTGATACTCGAAGCGGCCGTTGATCATGATCAGGTAGATGCAGATCAGCGTGCCGATCGACAGGAAAAATACCGTCCCGAGGGTGTGGCCGATCGCCAGCCGGCTCTTGTCGTTGCGCAGCGCGACGTGAACGCCCAGCACCATCGTGAAGACGAACAGGATCACCGCCCCCCCAAGGATGCACAGGACCGCTTCCAGGTTCATGCCGAACACCTGCGCCTGGTACAGCTCGGGCAGTTCCCGCTTCAGCCGCGGGGACGGCGAAGCCAGCAGCCCCATCCATCCGTAGACGACCGCGAGCACCAGCGGTGGGAGCAGGAATTCCTTGGTATTGTAAAGGATGCCGAACAGCTTTCCGAAGATGAACTCCTTCGGCGTCAGATCGGTTACCAGCAGCAGGTCGAGGGCGCCGGTGTCGCGCTCCGACGTGATCGCCGTCACCGCCTGGGCGCTGACCAGGAGCAGGCTGAGGATGGCGACCGGCACCAGGCCGCGCGCCGCCGCCCACTCGCGTCCGGTCGTGAACGCAAAGGCGTAGTAGCAGACCAGGCCGACGACGAGGAAGTAAGCGGCCTTCACCAGCAGCGGCCGGCGGCCGTAGGCGCGGGTGGCGATCTCGCGCCACAGGATCGGGTTGGCCCAGACCTGGCGCACCGCCCCCGGCGCGGCGTGGGCGCGAGCACGGTCCTTCTCCTCCGCCTCCTGCTCGGGCCGCTCGCGCTGCATGACCGGCTCGCCACTGGGATTCCATACGCGCAGCTGGCGCAGGCTGATCGCGTTCAGCAGCACGCTCAGCCCCAGCATCGCCAGTGCGTACCCATAGGCCGGCGGGAACTCGCCCGACCCCTCCGGGGGCGGTTCAACGACGTACTGCATGGCGAGGTACGGCTGCAGCCAGCTCTGGGCGTGCTCGACCTCGGCGGGGGTGAGCACGTCGCCCAGGCCGACCAGGCCGAGCAGGCGCGGCAGCAGGGCCAGTCCCTGAACCAGGCACAGGTACAGGACCAGGAACAGAACGGTCAGGGCCAGCGCCTGAAACGTCTTGTCGCGCCACAGTGCGACCAGCACACCGAGCGAGCCGGCCGCCAGCCCGGTCGCCCCGAGCACGACGACCGCCTGTACCACCTGCCCGCCGGACACCCCCCCGAGCAGCAGGTTCAGCGCCAGCATCGGCACCATCGCCGCCAGGAACACGCCGATCTGCAGCAGGCTGCCGAGCAGCTTGCCGAGCACGATCTCGTGGTTGCGCAGGTCCGTCAGCAGCAGCAGGATGAAGGTTCGGCGGTCCTTCTCGTAGGTGATGGTGCTGGCCCCGGACAGGGCCGCGAAAAACATCATCAGCGTCAGCTGGACGTAGGTCAGCACCTGAAACAGCAGCAGCCCGAAGCGGCTGGTATCGCCGAGCGTGGCCGGCCGGTCCCAGCCGACCGTCGCCTGCCAGGCAGTCAGGGCCAGCACCCAGAGAAGCCCCAGGTAGACGACGCGCATCGCGTAATGGCGCGGCCGGCGGGGGAGGGTCAACGCTTCGCGAGCAAAGATGGGACCAAGCATGGCAGCAGTGGTTAGTGGTTAGCGGTTAGCGGTTAGCGGTCAGTGAAGACAGGAGGTGCAGGTCTTTCTTCACTGATCGCTAACCGCTAACCACTAACCACTTGTCAGGTTGTTGTAACGGACTCGGAGTCGCGGACCATGGGCCGCGAGGCGTCGATGGCCAGCCAGGCGAGGGCGGTGACGAACCCGGCGCCGGCGCAGGAAGCCCAGGACGCCGAAGCGGACGTTGGTCGGGGAAGGCGAGACGGTTTCCGCGGCAGGTTGGCCCATGAGAGGGATTATAGAGCGGAACCGCCCCGCGCCCACCGAGGGCGCCCAGGAAGCCCCTGGGCATCCTCTCCAGGCCCGCGGATGGCGTCCCGTGGGGGAAGCGCTGGGGACTTCCCCCCACCGGACGCCACCCGTGGGCTTTTCTCCTCACAACACCTCACACACCACCACCTGCCGCGCCGCGCTCGCGCGGCGGTACAGGTCGCGCAGCGCCGGGAACCATTCGCGCACGTACTCCAGTTCTTCCACGCGGTCCGCGGCGCTCTCGCTGCCTTCCAGCTCTGCGAGCTGCGCGGCGGTCCACGCCGCCGGGTCGAGTGCGTCGAGGTAGGCGGCGAGTCGTTCGACGTCCGGCACGTCGTTGTACCCGGCCCGGTCCGGCCAGTAGTAGCCGCCGCCGAAGACAAGATCCCGCGTCCCAAGGTGCGCCTGCTCGATCGGGGCGAAACGGTCGCGGTCCGGCGTGCGCTCGCGGTAGCGCTCGGGAGCGAGCAGACAGCAGAGCGTCTCGGGAGCCGTCTCGAACTCGGGGATCTCGGCCGCGCTGTACCAGAGAACCTCCCCCGCAAGGTGACGCCACAGCTCGCGGGCAAAGGCCAGCTCGCGCCCCACCTGGGCGAGCAGCGGCTCGTCCGGCCCGAGGTGGTAGCGGCGGGCGAAGTCGGCGGCAGTCGGGAGCAGGGCGGCGCACAGGTCGCGACAGGGGGCGAAACTCCGCCCGCGCCACGCCGCGGCCAGGGCCGGGCGGATGCGGGCGTGGAAGGCGCCGCCGTCGAGGAGCAGGTGGTACAGCGGCATCGAGACGCCTCGCGGGAGCGACGGGATCGGGCCACGGTTCAGGATACACCGAAATCCCCGATCCGGTCCTTGACACGCGCCCCGGGACAGGGAACAATCGCGCTATCTCTCGTGGTTCACAGCTGGGAGGATCCGTCGATGTCTCGCCTTTGCCCAGGCCCGTTTGTCGTTGCCGCGTTCTGCGGGCTCCTGTTTGCCGGCCGGCAGCCCGCGTCGGCGCAGACCCCAAACCCGAAAGGCGACTCGCTGCCAGAGGGGGCTGTCGCCCGGCTGGACGGTATCGGCTTCTGGCATGGGACCGATATCCTGACCCTCGCTTTCTCCGCCGATGACCGGGTAGTCGCCTCGTACAGCGTCGATGAGCGCATCTGCCTCTGGGACGCCTCCACCGGCCGGCTGATCCGCCGCCTGGACCTGCCCCGCGACAGGGCCATCGCGCCCGCCCCGGTGGGCGGCATCCGCCCCGCCGCCGTCACGTTCAACGGACCGTGCCTGCAGTTCGCCGGCAACGGCAAGGCGCTGGTGGTGGCGGACGTGGGTCCGCGGGTCTACCGCGTCGTGGACGCGACCACTGGCAAGGAACTGCACCAGGTGCCGATGCCCGGTACGACCGCGCCCCTGTATCCGGCAACCGTCCTTCCCGCCGGGGCGGTCGGTCCGGTCCGTCTCATCGCCGGCCCGGTCGCCCTGTCCCCGGACGCCTCGCTGCTCGCGCTGGGCGGCGAGAAGGACCATGCCGTCGTCGTGTGGGATCTCGCCAGAGGCGCGGTGCGATACCGCCTGGCCGGGCACGAGGACACGGTCCAGGCTCTGGCCTTCGCGCCGGACGGCAAGGCACTGGTCTCGGCCGGTGCCGATCAGTCCGTGCGCCTCTGGGACGTCGCGGCCGGCAAGGCGGTCCGCGCCTTCGACGGCCACCGCGGGACAGTCACGGATGTCGCCTTCCTCCCGGACGGGCGCCAGCTGGTCTCGGTCGGGGAGGACGGCACCCTTCGGCTGTGGACCCGCGATACCGGCAAGATGGTGCTGCGCGCGGACTGGCTGCCGCCGGGGGTCGCCGACACGCCGCGCGTTGTCTCGACCATTTACCCCGCGCCGACCGGGCCGCGCGTCTGGGTCGATGCCGCCGGCAAGCAGGTCGGCTGCCTGTACCCGGTTTCAGAAACGTACCCGAGTACCGTCCGCGGCGGGGTCCGCACCGACGTCTTCGTCTGCTACGACGTCGCCACCGGCAAGGAGGTCCGCCAGACCTCCCTCACCGCCGTGTCCCCGTTGACGAACGCCGCCGCTGCGCGCTTGAGCGCGTACCGGGTCGCCGTCCAGACCAGCGCCCTCGGCCAGGCCCGCCCGGTCCTGGCCCGCAGCACGTCTACCCACCACATCCAGTTCTACTCGCTGGAAACGGGCAACCGCCTGCCGGGGGCGGCGGGCGGGGGCGCCGGAGTGGTCGATGTCGAGGCCGGACTGGATCGCGTCACCTTCGTCCGCGACGGCGACCGGGCGATCCACGTGTGGGACCGCACGACGGGCCAGGTGCGGCGCATGGAGGGGCACACCGGCCGACCGCTGCTGATCGCCACCGGACCCGACGGCCGGCACCTGATCTCCGCCAGCCTGGAGAGTTCGGACCGCTCGATCGGCGTCTGGGACACGGTGAAGGGGGAAGAGGCGCGCCCGATCACTGGCTGGAACCCGGGCAACACGACCCCGCAGAGCCAGTTCGTCACCCGGTCCGTCGCCTCCCTGCGGGTTCCCGCCCTCTCCCCTGACGGCAAGCACGTCGCCCTGCGCGGGCGCGACGACAGGGTGCGCGTCGTCACGACGGCCACCGGCAAGACCGTGTTCGCGGTGGACGTGCCGTGGAAGGGCGTCTGCTGCCTGGCATTCACTGCCGACGGCAAACACCTGATCGTTACCGACTCGACCGAGCAGCGCCAGTTCAATCCGGCGGGCGGCATGGAGGTGAAGACGGCGTGCGTGGTGCGTCTCCTCGACGCGGCGAGCGGCAAGGAGGTTCGCCAGCTGGGCAAGCGGCCCTACTCATTCCTCGTTCGGCGGGTGGCGGCGACCGAGGACCGCCTGCTGCTCGGGTGCCGCGACGGCCTGATCCGAGTGATGGACCTGGCGACCGGAGAGGAGGTGCGCTCGATCGTGGGGAGAAAGGGACCGCAGCAGCCGCAGCCCGTCGGCGGGTTCGTGACCACTCCCGACCTGTCGCCGGCATTCCTGCTGTCCTCGGACCGCCGTACCCTGGCCATCTTCGACGGACCCGACAACAGCATCCGGCTGTGGGAACTGGGGTCCGACCGCGAACGCGGCCGGTGCAAGGGGCACCCCGGCCGCCTCACGTCCTTCGCCCTCACGACCGACGGCCGCCACGTCGTCACCGGCAGCCAGGACGGCACCGTCCTGGTCTGGGCGCTGCTCGCGCCGCTGCCGGGCGTCCGGGCCGACCTGACGGACCCGGATTTGCAGACCCTCTGGAACGACCTCGGGAGCGTGGATGCGATCCGGGCCATCGGGGCGGTCCGGCGATTAATGGGTGCGCCGGACCGGGCGGTGTCGCTGCTGCGCGAGCGCCTGAAAGCGGCGGCGCCGCCGGACGAGCGCCTCGTGCAGGAGAAGCTGCGCGATCTGGACAGCCGCGTCTACGCCCAGCGCCAGCGCGCGGAGAAGGAGTTAGCCGGGCTGGGCGAGGCGATCGTGCCGGCCCTGGAGCGATTCCTCGCGGGAAAGCTGTCGGCCGAGGCGCGGACCCGGGCGGAAGGGCTATATCGGCGAGTCCGCGCCGGCACCGCCAGCGGCGAGCGGTTGCGCGAGCTGCGGGCCGTGGAGGTGCTGGAGGCGGTGGGAACGGCGCCCGCGCAGGAGTTGCTGCGGCAACTCGCGGGCGGCGCCCCGGGGGCGCGCCTGACGCGCGAGGCGAGCGCGGCGGTGCAGCGTCTGGCGCTGCGTGCCGGGGCGTAAGCGGAGCCCCGGCGAGGAACTCAGCTACGCCATCTCTCCTCTCCCCTGAAGGTAGTTGCCAGCCGCGCGCGAGCAGCGCAGACCACGCGCGCGCTCGCGCTTACTCGTAAAGCCCACGGGTAGCGTCCCGTGGGGGAAGTCGCCAGCGCTTCACCCACGGGACGTCACCCGTGGGCTTTCCAAACAATGGTTGCACACCAGGACGTCCCAGCCGGGTACAATAGCAGCGGTGGCGTACCGCCCGTCCCATCCTGGAAGCGCGTATGACGATCTCCCTCACCTGCGGCTGCGGCGCACGCCTGGACATCGACGAAACGTTCGCCGGCAAGACGATCAGTTGCCCCGACTGCCAGCGCTCCCTGAACGTCCCCAGGCCGGAGCAGCCGGGGGTGAAGACGAGTGGGTTCGCCCTCACCAGCCTGACGCTGGCCCTGGTCGGCGGCTTCACCGTGATCGGGCCGCTGGCCGCAGTCGGATTCGGTTTCCTCGGCCTGCGGGACGTGGCGCGCAAGCCGGACCAGGTCGCCGGCCGGGGCTACGCCCTCGCCGGCATCGTGGTAGGGGGGCTGGTAACGGTCCTCACCGGTCTCGCCCTGTTCTCGGGCGGCTTGCTCGGCCTGAACAATCTCACCGACCGGATGCGCTGGGCCGGTAAGCTCGACTACCCGCCCGAGCTGGAGGTCAACCGCCCGAACGAGGGGTACAAGATCGCGCGTCCTTCGGCAAAGTGGGGCATCTACCGGCCGATGGGAACCCAGGCCATGCTCGACCTCCGCCCGGGCCGGTTCACCGACAACCTGGTCATGGTGAACCTGGAGGACGACGCCTACCTGGTGGTGCTGGCGCCCGAGATGGTGCCGCGCGAATGGGGCCTGGACACCTGCAAGAACGAGGCGCTGCGCAAGTTCCGCGAGCAGGACAAGGTCGGCCTGTTCGGGCAGAAGCGCGACACTCACCATGCCCGCATGGACGTGATCGAGACCAAACATCGGCCGCCGGTGGGCATGGTCGAGTCCGTCGAGATGCTGGTAGACAAGGCGGTCGGCTGGCAGGAGCGGCGCTTCCTCCTGCGCGTGGTCAAGCAGCGCGAGGACACGCAGATGTTCGTGCTCATCGCCGGCGCGCGCAAGAGCCATTTCGACGCCGTGGCGGCGGACCTGCGCCGCGCCCTGGACAGCTTCACCCTCACCGGCCGGGGGAATCTGCCGGGTGACTGGCGCTGAGCAGGGGCGCCTGAGCGAGGTGCGCCGGCATGGCCGTCTGCCTGTACCACCCCGACCGTCCGGGTATCGGTATCTGCGTGCGGTGCCGGGTCGTGATCTGCGCTGCCTGCTGCACCCGGCTGGACGGCATCAACCACTGTCACTCCTGCCTCGAATCGCTGGCGCAGCGGCCCGCCGTTCCCCGCCGGCCGAGTTCCGTCCTGCTCACGAGCCTCGTGCTGGCCGTGTTGTGGGCCGCGCTGCTCAGCGTGTTCTGGGTGGCGCAGGGTGGACTGGCGCCGTGAGGGTCGCTCAACTTTCCGTCGGACCTCCTCGTTTGGCCTCCAGTTCCTGCCAGCGCTCGTACAGCCGCTCGACGCGCCGCTGCGCCTCCTCCAGTGTCCGGCAGGCCGCGGTCAGCGCGACGTGGCCCGCCGGCGCGGCGCGCTCCACCTCCGCCTGACAGGCGCCGACGACCGCTTCCGCGTCGAGGATGGCGGCCTCCATTCCTTCCAGTTCCTGCTGTTCGCGGTAGCTGAGCTTGCGCGGCCTCGGAAGGGGCGGCGCGAGCCGCGGGACCGGCGCGGCGGCCGGCTTCGCCGTCTCCGCGACGTCGCGCTCGCAGACACTGATCCACTGGACGACGCTTCCGTACAGCGCCGACCCGCCGCGGCCGTCGAGTCCGATCACCTCGGTGGACAGCCGGTCGAGCAGGTCGCGGTCGTGGCTGACCAGCACCACCGCCCCGGCGAACTCCGCCAGGCTCTCCTCCAGCACTTCCAGCGCCGGGATGTCGAGGTCGTTCGTCGGCTCGTCGAGGAGCAGCACGTCCGCCGGTTGCAGCATCAGCTGGGCAATGCGCACGCGCGCCTGCTCGCCGCCCGACAGGTCGCCCACGGGTACATCGAGCTGTTCCGTGCGGAAGAGGAACTGCTTCGCCCACGCGACGACGTGCAGCGGGCGGCCGCGGTACGTCACCGTGTCGCCGTTGGGGCACAGCGCCTTGCGGAGCGGTGCCTGCGGGTCGAGGCCGGCGCGCCCCTGCTCGAACATCACCACGCGGAGGCCGTCGGCGCGCGTCACCGTGCCGGCGTCGGGGGCGGCCTCGCCCGCCAGCACGCGCAGCAGGGTGCTCTTGCCGCTGCCGTTGGCGCCGAGGAGTCCGACCTTCGTTCCGGGCGAGAGGGCCAGGTCGAGGCTGGCGAACAGCGGGCGCCCGCCGAGCGTCATCGCCAGCCCAGAGGCGGTGAGCAGCTTGCGGCTCTGGCGGCCGGTGGCGACGAAGTCGATGCCCGCGGCGCCGGCCGCCGCGTTGCGGTACTTCAGGTCGGCGAGTTCCGCACGGCGCCGGGCGGCATCTGCGATGCGCGCGGCGGACTTGCTGCGCTGGGCCGACTCCTTGCGGCCGAGCCATTCCGTCTCGCGGCGCACCTGGTTGGCGACCGCCTCCTGCCGGCGGGCCTGGGCGTCGAGGAACTCCGCGCGGCGCTCGGCGAAGTCGTCGTAGGAACCGCGGGCGCGGAAGTACCCGCCGGGGTAGGCGCGGTTGATCTCAATGATCTCGTCGGCGACGGCCCGCAGGAACGCCCGATCGTGGGTCGCGACGACGTAGGCGAAGGGGGCGGCCCGCAGCAGGCGCTCCAGCCAGACGATGCCGAGCAGGTCGAGATGGTTGGTCGGCTCGTCGAGCAGCAACAGGTCCGGCCGGCGGGCCAGCGCGCGGGCCAGCGCGAGCCGCTTGCGCCACCCACCGGAGAGCGTGTCGGCCGTCTGGTCGGGGTTGGCGAAACCTACCTGGGTCAGGGCGATGGCGGCGCGGGTCTCGCGCTCATGCTCCTCGTCCGACTCGTCGGCGAGGGCCGCGAGTACCACACGGCGGGCGGTCTGTCCGGGGGGGAAGGCATCCTCCTGGGACAGGTAGCCGAGGCGCGCGGTGCGGCGCATCGAGCGGGTGCCCGCGTCGGGCTCCTCCAGGCCGGCCAGCAGGCGCAGGAGGGTCGATTTGCCCGACCCGTTGGGGCCGATCAGACCGATGCGCTCGCCGGCACGGAGGTCGAGAGACAGATCGCTCAGCAGCGGACGTGGCCCGAAGGCCTTGGTAAGTTCCTGAACACTCAGCAGGACGGTCATGCGCGGCCCCATGTGCGGGGCGGTCGGGTGGTCGGGAGCGGCCCCGCGGCGCCCCCTCCCTATTGCTCTCAAAACCGGGCTGCGGGAGCAAGGGGAACCGGGAGGCGGGCGCCCGCCGTTACGTCACCCTCGTTGTGCCGCACCCGGTGGGAACACCCGAAAGAGCAGGGGCCGGCCCGCAAGCCCGGCCCGCAAGTTCTCGACGGAGATTTCCGCCATGTGCCGGCGCGTCTGCTCGGTGGCACTGCCCAGGTGCGGCGTGATGATCACGTTATCCAGCCGCAGCAGCGGGTGGTCGCGCGGCAGCGGTTCCGGGTCGGTCACGTCCAGCGCCGCCGCGTAGATCCGCCGGGCCGCCAGCGCCTCGGTGAGAGCGTCGGTATCCACAACCGGCCCGCGGGCGACGTTGATGAGGACCGCAGTTGGCTTCATGCGCGCCAGTTCCGCCCGCCCGATCAGGCTGGTCGTCTCCGCCGTCAGCGGCACCGTCAGCACGACGTAATCCGCGCTGGCGAGCAGTTCCCCGCGCCCGACGTAGCGCGCGCTCAACTCTGCTTCCACATTGGGCCGGCGGCGCCGGTTGTGGTAGAGGACGGTCATGTCGAAGGCGCGGGCGCGGCGGGCGACCTGCTCGCCGATCCGGCCCAGGCCGAGGATCCCCAGCGTGCTGCCGTGGATCTCCCGGCCGAGCATGAATGAGGGATCGTAGCGCAGGAAGCGCGGTCCGCGCGCGTAGCGGTCGCCCTCGACCAGTCGCCGCCCGGCCGCCAGCAGCAGCGCGAACGCCAGGTCGGCGGTGGCGCCGTCGAGCACGCCGGGCGTATTGCCGACCGGGATACCGCGCGTCGCCGCAGCCGCCACGTCGATGTGATCGACCCCCACCCCGAAGTTGCTGATGACACGCACCCCCGGTAACCGTTCGAGCAGAGCCCGGTCCACCGCGAGATGCCCGTAAGTGTAGATCGCCTCTATGCGGTCGGCGCCGAGTTCGTGTGCGGCGTCCCAGGGGACGAGCTTGACGCTGCTTTGCAGCATCTCGGTGATGACAGCCGCGAGTGGGAGGTCGGCGAGGACGAGAGGACGCGCGTGGCTGGCAGGCATGGCAAGCTCCGGTGGGCCGAGCGCCGCGGCCGACGGACGCTCTCGGCCCCGAATACTATATGGGGAGTGAGGAGGAGGGAGTGAGGCGGTAAAGCCCACGGGCCGCGGCCCGTGAGCTTTACCGCCCCACTCCTCACTCCTCCCTCTCAGTCGCCGAATGCCAGGATAGCCACGGTCATCACGATGCCGTTGTTAAAGGCGTGGCCGACGATGGCCGCCACCAGCGTGCCGCGCCACTCGCGGGCCATCGCGAACCCATAGGCCAGCGCCATCAGCACCGGCACCGCCACGAGCCCCTGCGGGTGGATGACGGCGAAGACGAAGCTGACCACGGTGGCGCTGAGCAAGTAGCTCCAGCCGGTGCGCAGCCGGCACGTCGCCTCGCGGAGGTGCCGGTACAGCACCCCGCGAAACATGATCTCCTCCACCACCGGCGCGATCGCGCACGCCAGCACCAGGATCTGGAGGCGCTCCCACAGCCCGCCGTGGGCGACGTCCTCGACGATCGGATGGGCCGGGTTGGGCGGCAGGCTGAACGAGTTGGTGTCGCCGCCGCCGAACTCGCGCTGGACCAGTACCAGGACGAGAGTGAGCGTCATTCCGATCGCCACCACTGGCAGGTTCATCGCGTAGCAGGCGAGGCCGTTCAGCGGCTCCAGGGCCGGACGCCGTCCGAGTGTCAGCCCGACGTCCTCGCGCACCTGCCGCCAGGGCACGCCGCGCAGGACCGGCCATCCCAGCGCGGCCAGGCTGAGCAACCCCACGGCGCCGCTGAGGAGCAGGCGGGGCGCCTCCGAGGGCAGCAGGACGCCGAGAAGGCCGAATCCGGCGAAGAGGGCCATCCAGAGGGCAAATGTCTCCGCATACACGCCGCCGTGCGGCTGTCCGCAGTGGATGGCGCTGCGCACCGTCCCGCGAAACACCAGTACCAGGAAGACGATGAGCCCGACCAGACCCGCAAAGGCGGCGAGGGCCGCGGCGGCGAACGTCACGAACACCGCCAGGAAGGTACGCTGGGCTGGCGCCACCACCTCCGCCCTGGCGTCGGCGTCGGGGGCGGGGAGTCGCTGCACCGCGGTCGCGGCGGGGCCGCCAGCGGCGGGAAGGACCAGCTGCGCCGGAGTCGCGGTGCCGGACGGTGCGAGGGCCAGTTCGCCAAACCAGTCCAGCACCCTGCGCAGCTCGGCCCGCTCCGCCCGTGAGACGGACGGGGCACGAAACCGCAGCGCCTCGTGGTCCCAATAAAGCCGTTCGAGGATGTCGCGGACGGCGCGTTGCCTGGGGGTGTACTTGACTTTCTCATGCCGCGCCGTCGCGTCGAGGTCGCGCAGCTGACGCAGCGCCTCTGCCGGGCCGGCCAGGTCACCGGCGAGGACGACGAAGCGCAAACGCTGGCCGATCGGCCCCGCGTTGAGCGCCTTCATCTGCTCGTACATGGCTGGCATCGGGAATAGTTCGTGGGCGCCGACCGCGTAGCGCGCCTGCACGCGCGTCGTCAGGTGCGCCATCTCCTCGGCGACGGCCTCCTGACGCGGCGACTCGACCACCAGGTAGCGCCCCGCCGCCTGCCAGAACACGCCCCCGGCGATCACGACCCAGGCGAGCAAGACCCAGACCGCCGGCCAGCGCCGCGGCAGCGGTTGATCGGGCGGCGGTCCTGCGGGCGCGGGGGAGTCGGTGGGAGGGAGTTCGGCGTCGCTCATGAGGCGCGTTCCCTGGGTCCGGGGCGAGCGGCGGGCCGCGGCGGCCCCTGCGTCATTCTACGGTCGGGCGGTCCTCGTGGACGGCGCCGCGCGGGTGCGGTAAACTCCCTGGAGTCCTCGCCCTCGTTCAAGGAGCCGCCGTGTTTGCCAAGCATCCGCGCGGACTGGTCCCGCTCTTCTTCACCGAGATGTGGGAGCGGTTCAGCTTCTACTGCATGCTCGCCCTGCTCACCCTGTTCATGACGGCGCCCGCGGCCGAGGGCGGGCTCGGATTCAGCACTGCCGTCGCCACCCAGATTTACGGCCTGTACATCGGCTTCATCTACTTCACCCCGTTCGGCGGCGGGATCATTGCGGACAAGTTCTGGGGGTACAGCCGAACGATCGTTGCCGGCGGGCTGCTCATGATGGGCGGCCACCTTGCCCTGGCGGGGGAGGGGCTCGCCTTCTTCTTCCTCGGCCTGGGCTTGCTCATCCTCGGCAACGGCCTGTTCAAGCCGAACATCTCGACCATGCTCGGCAACCTCTACAAGGGCCGCAATGAGCTGAAAGACCAGGGTTATAACATCTTTTACATGGGCATCAACATCGGCGCGTTCATCGCGCCGCTGACGGCCTACCTGGTCAACACTCACTTCGGGTGGCACGCGGCGTTCGGCATCGCGGCCGCCGGCATGCTGCTGTCCCTCGTCATCTTCCTGAGCTGCCGCCACCTGGTCGCGGAGGGCGAGATCGCCGCCTTCCAGCCCGCGCCGGAGCAGGAAGAAGTCATTCCGGCGCCCGTGCAGCGCCTGCGCGTCCAGGCGCTGCTGATCATTTTCGGCGTGGTCATCTTCTTCTGGATGGCGTTCAAGCAGAACGGCTCGACGCTTCTGCTGTGGGCGCGCGATCACACCCTGCCGGTCGGCGAGTTCGAGTTCAGCGGCAAGGGAGCCTCGGTCGCCAAGGCGATCAATCCGTTTCTGGTCATCACCCTGACGCCGCTGCTCGTCCTCTTCTGGGAGAGATTGCGGCGCCGCGGCCTGGAAGTGTCCACACCGAAGAAGATGGTCGTGGGCATGGTGCTGACCGCCGTCTCCTGCGCGGCGATGGCGCTCGGCGGGCTGGCCGGCGGCGATTCCGGCAGGGTGACGGTCCTCTGGCTGATCGGCGGCTACTTCTTCATCACGGTCGGCGAGCTGTGCATCTCACCGATGGGCCTGTCCGTCGTGAGCAAGCTCGCGCCGAAGGCGTCGGCGGGCATCTGGATGGGCGGGTGGTTCGTCGCCACGTCGCTGGGGAACTACGCGGCCGGGACCATCGGCTTCCTCTGGGACGTGTGGGCACACTCGTCATTCTTCCTGCTGCTGACCGGCACCTCGCTGGCGGCCGCCGGCCTGCTCTGCGCGTTCCTGCCGCGGCTCGAGGCGGCGATGGCGTCCCTGACGCAGCCACACCCGCAGAAGGAGGCGGCGCCGGCAATGGTGCTCGCGGGTAACGGCAACGGCGCGTCCGAAACCGGCATCGAGGAAGCCCCGTCCCAGGGGATTCGTTGAGCGGGGCGCTGGACAGGAGTCGCTGACATGAAGGCGGGTCTGCGCGTCCTGCTGAGCCGGATCATCGACTACGCCGGCCTGTTCCCGCCAGCGAAACTGCCCCTTGAAGAGGCGATCCACAACTACGCCCGCTACCGCACCGGATCCGAGGGCTGGATGCTCGGCCGCTTCATCTGCCCGGCGGCCCGCCTCGCTGAGCTGGAGCCGTTCGCGAGCCTGTTCCAGTCCGGCCCGCCGTTCGCCTTCTCGGCGCTGGGACGCGGCGGCGCTACCCGCCCGGAGTTCCTCGACGGTCTGCGCGCGGACCTGGCGGAAGTCGAGGCTTTCCGCGGGCGGTACGGCGACCGGGTGGTGGTGGACGTGTTCGAGGTCCGTCTGCCTGCGGACGTTCTCCCCACGGGTGATCGCGCGGCCCTTGAGAGTTTCTTCGCGACCTTCCGGAGTTCGCTTGACGGCCTCGACGTGGCGCCGTTTTACGAGGCGGAGCCTGGCCCGGGCTGGCGCGGCACGCTGGCGGCCCTGATCCCAACGTTACCCGGCGGCTTCAAGCTTCGCTGCGGTGGACTGGAGGCGGCCGCGTTCCCGACTCCCGAGCAGGTGGCCTTCACCCTCGTTGCCTGCGCCCGCGCCGGACGGCCGTTCAAGGCCACTGCCGGGCTGCATCATCCGCTCCGCCATTTCGACCGCGCACTCGGCGTGCCGATGCACGGCTTCCTCAACGTCTTCGGCGCGGGCGTGCTCGCCGCCGTCCTGGACCTCACCGAGGAGCAGTTGCGACCGATCGTCGAGGATGAGGACGCAGCCCACTTCCAGTTCACCGACACCGCGTTCCACTGGAAGGACCACGCCGCCCCGCTCGACGCCATCGCCCGCGCCCGGGCGGAACGGGTCATTTCGTTCGGCAGTTGCAGCTTCGACGAGCCGCGCGCCGACCTGCGGACGCTGGGGTTGCTATGATGATCGGTGTGAATTGCGCGCCCCTTCTTCCTGCCGCTTGCGGCGCGCTGCGAGGAGACGATGGATCCCACTACCGACCCGACCCTCCGCTCGTTCGTCCCCGTCGCGCCCGAATCTCATTTCCCGATCCAGAACCTCCCGTATGGCGTCTTCAGAGACGACGGCGGCCCGGAGCGGATCGGCGTCGCGCTCGGCGATTTCGTCCTCGATCTGGCGGTGCTGGACGAGTTCGGCTTCCTCGACACCTTGCCCAACGACGTGCGCCGGACCCTGCGCCAGGACCGCTTGAACGCATTCGCGAGCCTGGGACGGCAGGTGTGGCAGGCGGCGCGCGCCACCCTCAGCCGGCTCCTGAGCGCCGCCGAACCGACCCTGCGCGACAACAGGGCGCTATGCGATCGCGCCCTGATCCCCAGGGACCACGTCCAGATGGTCCTGCCGTTTCACATCGGCGACTACACCGACTTCTACTCCTCGCGCGAACACGCCACCAACGTCGGCACCATGCTGCGCGGGGCCGACAACGCCCTGCAGGCGAACTGGCTGCACCTGCCGGTTGCGTATCACGGTCGGTCCAGCTCGGTCGTCGTCAGCGGCACCGATTTGCGCCGGCCGCTCGGCCAGACGAAGGCGGACGATGCCGCCGCGCCCACGTTCGGCCCGAGTCGGGCCGTCGATTTCGAGCTGGAGATGGGCGTTTTCGTCGGCCCGGGCAACGACCTGGGCCAGCCGGTCCCCGTCGATGAGGCGCCCGGCCACCTGTTCGGCATGGTGCTCGTCAATGACTGGAGCGCCCGCGACGTTCAGAAGTGGGAGTACGTTCCGCTCGGTCCGTTCCTGGCGAAGAACTTCGGGACGTCCATCTCGCCCTGGGTAGTGACGCTCGACGCGCTGCGGCCGTTCCGTACCGCCGGGCCGAAACAGGATCCGGCCCCACTCAACTACCTGCGGTCCGCGGGCGACTGGGCCTTCGACATCCAGCTGGAAGTGTGGCTGCAGAGCGAGAAGATGAACCGGCCGCACCGGGTCTGCGCGTCGAACGCGAAACACCTGTACTGGAACGTCTGCCAGCAACTCGCGCACCACACCGTCAACGGGTGCAACCTCCGCCCGGGCGATCTGCTCGCGACCGGGACCATCAGCGGGCCGGCGCCGGACTCATACGGGAGCATGCTGGAGCTGGCGTGGAAGGGGACGCAGCCGGTGCAACTGCCCGACGGCGAGGCGCGCATCTTCCTGCAGGACGGCGACCGGGTGACGCTGACGGGCTGGTGTCAGGGGCAAGGGTATCGGGTCGGGTTTGGCGAGGTGACCGGCCGCATTTTGCCGGCGCTGGGGTGAGGGCACATGGCAGCAGAACAGGACCACTTCTGGAGCCGGGCGGCGCAGACCTACGAGGACGAGTTCGTCGATCCGTACCGGGCCGACGTGCAGTCGCCGCTGATGAAGGCGCTGTGGCGCCTGGGGGACCGCGCGCGCCGGACGGTCGCCGACCTCGGCTGCGGCATCGGCCCGCTGCTGCCGTTTCTCGCCGAACACTTCCACACCGTCCACGCGGTCGATTTCGCCGAGGGGATGCTGGCGCGGGCGCGCGAGCGCTGCCGTGGGCTGGCGAATGTCCACTTCCTGCAGCGCAGCTTCACCGACCTGAGCTGCCTGGCGGGCGAACTCGACGTGGCGGTCGCGATCAACAGCCTCGTCCTGCCGAGCCTTCCCGACCTGGAGGAGGCGCTGCGGCAGATCCGCGCCTGCCTGAAACCGGGCGGGCGGTTCCTCGGCATCCTGCCGGCGATGGACGCGGTCCATTACTATACCATGTTGGTCCTCGATCGGGCGCTGGCGGCCGGGCTGCCGCTGGCGGCGGCGAAGCGGAACGCCGCCTACAACGCCGAGCACGAGCTGCACGACTTCGCGTTCGGACAGTTCCGGTACAAGGGGCTGGAGCAACACTTCTGGCAGCCGTTCGAGATCCGCTATCGTCTGCGGCGCGCCGGGTTCCGCAAGGTGCGCCTGGCCCGGGTGCTCCTGTCGTGGGAGCAGTTCGCCTGCGGGATCGACCTGAAGGACCAGCTGCCTCCGTGGGACTGGTTCGTCTCCGCGCGCTGACGGGGGCGGCAGGGCGTTTCGTGAAAGCCCACGGGTGGCGTCCCGTGGGGTCAGGTCGTCAGCGCTTCCCCCACGGGACGCCACCCGTGGGCTTTCAAGAGTCTCATGACCGACACGCCGAGGATCGAGCTGCGCGGGGTGCGCGTCCACAACCTGCGGAACGTGGACGTCGATCTGCCGCTGCGCCGGCTGATCGCCTTTACCGGGGTGAGCGGGTCGGGCAAGAGCAGCCTCGCGTTCGACACTCTCTACGCCGAGGCGCAGCGCCGCTACCTGCAAAGTTTCTCCCCCTACACGCGGCAGTTCCTCGAACGGCTGGACAGGCCAGACGCGGACCGCCTCGACAACCTCCCGCCCGCCATCGCCGTCGGCCAGCGCTTCCAGCTGCGCGGCCCGCGCGCCACGGTCGGCACCCTGACCGAGATCGTCGATTACCTGCGCCTGCTGTTTGCCCGCGCCGGCGTCGTCCACTGCACGCGCTGCGGCCAGGAGGTCCGTCCCGCATCGACCGCTGACGTCGCGGCCGCGGTCGAGCGCCTGCCGGCGGGGATGCGCTTCTCGATCGGTTTCCCCGCACGCCCCGAACCCGGCGCCGACGTGGCGGAGTGGGCTGCCGGCCTGAAGGAAGAGGGGTTCGTGCGCGTGCAGATCGGCCCGACCGTGTACCGGCTGGGCGAGGCCGAACTGCCGTCGTTCGGGGAGACGGAACCCGCGGTTGTGCTTGTCGATCGGCTGGAGGCCGGGAAGGCGGCGCCGGAACGATTGACCGATTCGATCGAGACGGCCTTCGCGCGCGGCGAGGGCAGGATGGCGCTGTTGACCGACGGCGAGCCGCTCCTCTTCGACCAGCGGCCACGCTGCCCTCGCTGCGGGATCGAGTACCCGCCACTGGAGCCGCGGCTGTTCAGCTTCAACGACCCGCTCGGCGTCTGCCCGGTCTGCGAGGGGACCGGCGCGGCGAGCAGAGGGAAGGGGAGGAAGAAACACGCGGACGAGGGCGAAGCGGAGGCGGCGCCGGCCTCAATCTGCCCGGCGTGCCGCGGCACCCGTCTGGGTGAGGTGGCGGGCATCGCGCGCCTCGGCGGGCGGACCATCGCCGAGTTGTCCGCCCTGACGGTGCGTGAGTTCGCGGTGTTCTGTGCGGCGCTGCCGCTCCCTCCCGAGCACGCGGTGGCGGGGCGGTTGCTGCTGGACCAGATCCGCGCCCGCCTCGATTATTTGTTGGCGGTCGAGCTGGGCTACCTCACGCTCGATCGCTCGGCCCGCACCCTGTCCACCGGCGAGAGCCAGCGCCTGCGGCTGACGACCGCGCTGGCATCGAACCTCGTCAACGCCCTGTACGTCCTCGACGAGCCGACGGCCGGCCTGCACCCCAGCGACGCGGAAAAGGTGCTCGGGGTCGTGCTGCGGCTGCGCGACAGCGGTAACACGCTGGTCGTGGTCGAGCACGATGCCGACGTCATCCGCGCGGCCGACTGCGTCGTGGACCTTGGCCCTGGTGCCGGAGAGGAGGGCGGCACCATCGTTTACCAGGGGCCGCCTGAAGGGCTGCCCGCGTGTGAGGAGTCCACGACCGGCGGCTACCTGTCGGGACGCCGGCTCATCACCGTCCCCTCGCACCGCCGCGCACTCACGCACGGCAGCCTGCGCCTCGTCAGAGCACAGACGCACAACCTGAAGGATCTGACAGTCGAGTTTCCGCTCGGCGTGCTGTGCGTTGTGACCGGCGTGAGCGGGGCCGGCAAGAGCGCCCTGGTGCAGGAGACGCTCTACCCGGCCCTGCGCGGGCGCCTGGGCAAGAAGGGCGAGCGCGGCTCGGCGCCAGCGGAGGTGCTCGGCGCCGGCGCGCTCGGCGACGTGGTGTTGATGGATCAGGCGCCGCTCGGCCGTACCGCCCGCAGCAACCCGGCCACCTACGTCAAGGTGTTCGACGACATCCGCGAGGTGTTCGCCGATACGACCGAGGCCCGCGTCCGCAACTTCGGGCCGCCCGCGTTCAGCTTCAACCAGCCCGGCGGCCGGTGCGAGACGTGTGCCGGCCAGGGCACGCTGACGGTGGACATGCAGTTCCTCGCCGACGTGACGATCACCTGCCCGGAGTGCGGTGGGACGCGCTACAAGCGCGAGATTTTGAACGTGAAGGTGCGCAGCCTGAACATCGCCGAGGTGCTCGATCTGACGGTGCGCGAGGCGTTTCGGTTCTTCCGCGCCCACCCGGCCATCGAACGCCGGCTAAAGCTGCTGATCGACGTGGGGCTGGACTACCTGCGCCTCGGCCAGCCGGCGGGCACGCTGTCGGGCGGCGAGAGTCAGCGGCTCAAGCTTGCCGGACACCTGGCGTCGAGCCGCCGGCCGCGCTGCCTGTTCCTGCTGGACGAGCCGACGACCGGCCTGCACCCGGCGGACGTGGCTCGACTGCTGGACTGCTTCGACCGGCTGGTCGGGACGGGGCACTCGCTGGTCGTGATCGAACACGATCTCGACGTGCTCAAGTGCGCCGACCACATCATCGACCTGGGGCCGGGCGCCGGCGCCGATGGTGGGCGAGTCGTCGCCGCGGGCACTCCGGAGGAGGTCGCGACGGCGCCCGAGTCGCGCACCGGGCGCTGGCTGCGCCGCGTCCTTCCGCCCGCGTAGGCGAGCACGGCCCGGCCCCTGCTTCAGCCGTCGCTGATCTTCAGCTTTATCTCGGTCTTCTTGGCGCCCCCGCCCGCGTGGCAGCGAGGAACCCTCATGGACCCACTCTCCTCTCGTCGGACCTGCCTGCTCGTTGTCGATGCGCAGCGAGGCTTCACTGCCCTGTGCCCCGACGAACTGCCCGTTCCCGGCGGGTTGGAAATCGTGTCCGTCGTCAACCGCCTGCTCCGCCACCCGTGGGGCCGCATCGACGCCAGCCAGGACTGGCACCCGCCCGATCACTGCAGTTTTTACGGCCGGCGCGATAACATCTATCCGCCGCATTGCGTCATGGGGACGCCTGGGGCCGACTTCCTCCCCGATCTGGAAACGGAGCGGTTTCAGACGGTGTGGCGCAAGGGGTTCGACCCGGACCGGGACGCCTACGCCGTCACCGCCCAGCATCCGGGGTTCGAGCACCTGCTGCGAGCGAGCGGGATTGAGGCTGTGATCGTGTGCGGTCTGGCGGCCAACATCTGCTGTTTCCACGCGGCCCGCGACCTGCGCCGGGCCGGGTTTCGCGTTCTCCTGGCAGAGGATGCCAGCGCCGGTATCGACGTGCCGGCCGCCGGGTTGTTCCAGGCGAACGCCCGCGCTGAGGGGCGCGCCCTCGGAATCGAGTACGTCACGGCCGACGAGATCCTGGCCGCCGCCGATTAGCCGGCGCCGTCCGAGCCCGCAGCGTCAGTGAGGGGGCGGTCCGCGCTCTCCGTCTCCGGGTGTGTCGGGGAGCCGTTCCGCCCCCTCGGTGGGGGTGGGTTGGACTCGCGCGGCACAGCGCCCGCGCGAGGACAGATCCCTCAGTTATTCGCTGCCGGGCGAGCATTCTTGGGCGCCGGCCAGCCGTGTTCGGGCGAGGGCGAGGATCTTCGCATGGTCGAACGCCAGTGCCGGCAGAGCGTCCAGGAGATACCACTCGATTGCGGCGGCGTCGTCGGCGGCGCGCGGAGCCAGCCGGACGGGATCGACGCGCGCGAGGTACGCGACGCTGACCGTCCGGCCGCGCGGATCGCGCCCCGGGTCGCCGAACGTGTGGAATTGCTCCAGCCTCTCGACCTCCAGGCCCGTCTCCTCCCGCAACTCGCGCCGCGCCGTCGCCTCCAGGGTCTCGTCCATGTCGATGAACCCGCCCGGTAGCGCCCACATGCCGGCGAACGGGTCGTGCCTGCGCCGGATCAGCAGGACGCGCGGCCGCCGCTCCGTCGTGACGAGGAGGATGTCCGCCGTCACGGACGCCCGCGGGAATTCGTAGCAGTATTCTTGCTTCTCGCTCATCGCGATCCCTGCTTTCTGGTTGATCGCCGTCGCGGTTGCGAACCCGCCGCCCAATCTACCCGCGCCCGCTCGCGCGTACAATGAGATCGCGCGGGCGGGCTTCTACCAGGGAAGGCTGCTCGAACAGCTTCTATAATACCCGGACTTAACGCCACCCGAGGAGACCCGTATGTTCGACGTCCTGATCGCGAACGGCAGCGTCATCGACGGCACCGGCTTGCCCTGGTTCCACGCCGATATCGGCGTGCGCGGCGACCGCATCGTCGCTGTCGGCCGACTCGGCAGCGCCCCGGCCCGCCTCCGCCTCGACGCCGCCGGCCAGGTCGTCGCGCCCGGGTTCATCGACGCCCACGTCCACGGCGACCTGATGCTCCTCGCCGACCCGCACCACGAGGCGGCGATCCGCCAGGGCGTCACCACCTACATCCTCGGCCAGGACGGCGTCGCCATGGCCCCCGCGTCAGCCGCCACCCTCGCCTACATGCGGCGCTACACCGCCGGGTTCAGCGGCACCCCGGACCTCGGGCAGAAGTGGTCCAGCATGGCCGACTACCTGGCCTGCTTCGACGGCAGCTGCGCCCTCAACGTCGCCTGTCTGGTGCCCAACGGCAACCTGCGCCTGGAGGTGATGGGCATGGAGACGCGCCCGCCCACCGCCGTCGAACTGCAGCGGATGGGGGCAATCCTGCGCGAGGCGATGGACCAGGGGGCGGTTGGCCTGTCCACCGGCATGGACTACATCCCGAGCCGATACGCCGAGACGGACGAGCTGATCGCCCTGTGCCGGGAAATGGCGCCTTACGGGGGCGTTTATGTCAGCCACATACGGCGGTACGACCCGGAGGGGCTCGGCGGAGCGCTGGACGAGGTGTTGCGGATCGGCCGCGAGGCGGGCGTCGGCGTCCATGTGTCGCACTTCAACAGCCGGGCCGACCTCGCGTTGCCGAGGGTGGACGCCGGGCGGGCCGCCGGTATCGATGTCACGTATGACCTGTACTGCTACCTCGCCGGCAGCTCGATCCTGGCGATGGTGGCGCTGCCGCCGTGGTTCCAGGAGGGCGGTGTCGAGCCGACCCTGGCCCGGCTGCGCGACCCGGTCCAGCGCGCCCGCCTGACCGACTGGTTCGCGGCCCCGCGGATCCCGCTGGAGACGGTACGCCTCAGCTTCGTCTCGGCTTCGCAGTACCGCCGGTACGAGGGGTGGCCGCTGGAGCAGGCGGCGCGCGACGCGGGGCAGGCGCCGGGGGAGTTCGTCTGCAACGTCCTGGAGGCGTCGGGACTGGCGGCCGGTTGCATCGTCCCGCATCGGGAGCGCGCCGAGGGGGACGTCCGGGCGCTGATCCGCCACCCGGCGATGATGGGCGGGAGCGACGGCATCTACACCGGCAGCCGCCCGCACCCGCGCGGCTGCGGGTGCTTCGCTCGCTACCTCGGCCACTACGTCCGCGAGGGCGTCTGGACGCTCGAGCAGGCGGTCCAGCACCTGGCGGCGCACGCCGCCCGGCGCTTCCAGCTGCGCGACCGCGGACTGCTGCGCGAGGGGCTGGCGGCCGACGTGGTCGTGTTCGACCCGGACCGCATCACGGACCGCTCGACCTACGACGACGGGCGGCAACTCGCGGAAGGGGTCACCCATGTGCTGGTAAACGGTGCGCCGGTGTTGCACAATGGAGAGCGAACCCAGGCGCTTCCGGGCCGCGGTCTGCGGCGCGGCGACCCGGCCCGGCCGACCTGACCCGACAACGTGGGAACGCGCGCCATTTCGAGGGAGGCGGACGTGGATCAGCCCGACCAGCATCTGAGCCACCTCGACACGCTCTGGACCGTTGTGCGCCAGGCGCACCAGAGCCCCGTGGACGGCTCCACGGCCGCGCAGCAGCGCCTGCTGGAGCACTACGGCCCGGCCGTCTACCGCTACCTCCTCGGCGCCTCCCACAGTCAGGACGCGGCCGACGAGCTGTTCCAGGAGTTCGCCCTGCGCCTGCTGCGCGGCCAGTTCCGCAACGCCGACCCGAGCCGCGGGCGCTTCCGGTCGTTCCTCAAGACCGCCCTGTCGAACCTGGTGACCGACTACCATCGCCGCCGCCAGCGCCAGCACGCCCCGCTCACGGCCGACGCCCCCGAGCCGGTCGCCGAGCAGGTGTCTCCGGGATCCGAGGACGACGAGGCGTTCCTGACCGCCTGGCGCGCCGAGCTGATGGCGCGCACCTGGCAGGCGCTCGAACGCATCGAGCGCCAGACCGGCCAGCCGTTCCACACCGTATTGCGCTTCCGCCTCGACCACCCGGACCTGCGCTCGCCGGAGATGGCCGAGCGCCTGGCCGCACAACTCGGCAAGACCGTCTCGGCCGAATGGGTGCGCAATCGCCTCCACCACGCCCGCGAGAAGTTCACCGACCTGCTCCTCGACGAGGTGGCCCGCACGCTGGATCGGCCGACGCCGGACGAGCTGGAGCAGGAAGTGATCGGGCTGGGCCTGCTGGAATACTGCAAGGACGCGCTGCAGCGGCGGCGCGGATGACCAGCCCGGAGCGTCAACGACGAACGCCTGGAGCGCCCGTCACTGGTGTTCCGGGCTGGTGCGACGGCGCCCAACCCTCGCAGCACCTACCTTTTATCTCCTCGCCTTCTTACAACAGCCCGTGAGAGCGGCGCAGCCGTCGCTCCTCCCTCCAGCCCTGCTCCAACGGCGACCCGCCTCGCGCAGGGATCGAGGGCAACCCCTTGTCCGGGAGCCGCATGCGGGTCCAGCACATTGCCCTGCTCCTGACCGTCGCCCTTGCCCTCCTGGCGGGTGCGTGCGATTCGTCCCCCGACCCCGTTGCGCAGCCGCCCGCGTCGAAGGCGGCGCCCGAGGGGCTCAATCGCGAGAAGTATCGCTGGTTCTCGGTCACGCTTCAGGTGGACGGCCTCCCGCCCAGCGCCGCGTTCGTCCCGGTTTCCTGCCCCGTGGATTTCACCGCGCTCCTGAAGCAGCTGAAGGCGGAGGGCGCCGTGGACACTCACGCGCTGCGCCTCTCCCGCGTCGTAAACGGCAAGGAGATCGAGGAGCCGGTGCAGTTCGACGCGGGAGAGCAGCCCCGGCCGAAGAAGCGGCTGCTCCAGCCCGGAACGCCGGCCACCGTGAGCTTCGTTGCCGAGCACCCCGCGGACCGGACGTCGCCGCTGCCGCGCGTTGCCGGCGAGTTGGTCTGGGCAGCGCGAGCGGACGCGAAGGGCAGCGCCCGCTACCTGCTCCGTTTCGGCGTACCGCGAGGCGGGACGTTCGTGCAGGTGCCGTATCCGCCGCAGGATCTCAAGGCGTTTACCGCCAAGGGGCTTGCCACGCCGCCCCGCTGGTTCCCGCAGATGCAGATCCGTCCACAGCGAGCCTTCGAGGGCGCCGTCCACCTGTCCGCGGACGGGCAACTCGTCACCTCCTACCACATCGGCCCGCTCCACGGACGCGGTGAGCCCGCCCCCGGCGTGATGCGGCGCCCGTTCTTCTACCCGGTCAACGGGCCGGACGGCATCGGCCTCACCGAGGTCGGCAAGCCGCACGACCCGACCGGCAGCCACGATCACCACTACTCGCTGTGGATCGCGCACCACGACGTCAACGGGCACAGCTTCTGGGGCGACAGGGCGGGCGTCATCTACCACAAGCGCTTCGACCGGATGGACGACGGCGCGGTTTTCTCGCGGCTGGTGCAGCGGACCGTGTGGGCGGACCGCGGAGCGGAGATCTTGCACGAGCGGCGGACGTGGGTTCTGCACCGCACCCCCGAGGCGTTCCGGCTGCTCGACCTGGAGATGGAGCTGACGCCGGCCGGCAAGGAGTCGGTCACGCTGGGGAAGACGTCCTTCGGTCCGCTGGCGGTGCGGGTGGCGCAGGCGATGAGCGTCTTCGATGGCGGCGGGGAGATCCGCAACGAGCGCGGCGACCGGAACGAGCGCGGGGCGCACCTGAAGCGCGCTCGGTGGATCGACCAGTCCGGCCCGGTCGCGCCGGGCAAGTGGGGCGGGGTCGCGATGTTTGATCATCCACAAAACCCGAGCCACCCGACCGGCTGGCACTGCCGCAACGACGGCTGGGCGGGGGCGTCGCTCTGCCTGGACGGCCCGGTCACGATCCGGCCGGGCGAGAAGCTGCGGCTCCGCTATCGGATTCACCTGCACCGCGGCAACGCCGACACCGGCGAGGTGGCCCGGCGCTACGAGGAGTACGCCGCGCGGCCGGCCACCAAGGTCGGGCAGCCCGCGCCGGTGAAGTGACCTGAGGAAGTGCCTTGAAGTCCACGGGCTGCGTCCCGTGGACCTTGAGGAAACCACATCCTACCTGAACGGAGGGTTTTGAAGATGACCGACCACATGGACCGCCGTCATTTCCTGGGCGCCGCCGCGGCGGCGGGGGCGGCGCTGGAACTGGCTGCACCGGCGCAGGCCGCCCAGCCGCAGGGCGCCAACAGCAAGGTGATCGTCGGCGTGATGGGCACCGGCGGGCGCGGCACCAGCCTCTCCTCCACGTTTCAGCGGCAGGCGGGCGTGGAAGTTGCCTACACCTGCGATGCCGACGAGCAGCGCGCCAGCCGCGCCGCCGACGCCGTGCGCAAGGTCAGCAACCGGGCCGCGCGCGCCGTCACCGACTTCCGCCGCATCCTCGACGACAAGACGGTTGACGTGCTCGTCGTGGCCGCCTGCAACCACTGGCACGCCCCGGCCGCCATCCTCGCCTGCGCCGCCGGCAAGCACGTCTACGTCGAGAAGCCGTGCAGCCACAACCCGCGCGAGGGCGAGCTGCTCGTCCAGGCGGCCCGCAAGCACCGCCGGCACGTCCAGATGGGCAACCAGCGCCGCAGCTGGGAGAAGGTGATCGAGGGGATCGAGCTGGTCCGCAAGGGCGGCATCGGTCGGCCGTACTATGCCCAGAGCTGGTATCTGAACAACCGGCCGTCGATCGGCCGCGGCAAGGAGGCGCCCGTCCCCAAGGGACTCAACTACGAGCTGTGGCAGGGGCCGGCTCCACACCGCCCTTACCGGACAAACTATCTCCCCTACAACTGGCACTGGTTCTGGACGTGGGGCAACGGCGAGCTGGGCAACAACGGCGTCCACATGATCGACCTGTGCCGCTGGGCGCTGAACGTCGATTATCCGGTGCGCGTCACCTCGGCGGGCGGCCACTACCGCTATGACGACGACCAGGAGACGCCCGATACACACGTCGTGTCGTTCGACTTCCCGGGCAACAAGACGATCACCTGGGAGGGACTGAGCTGTAACCGCATGCCCAACGGCGCGCCGGCCGACTGCGTCTTCCACGGCGAGAACGGCAGCGTGGCGATCCGCGGCGGCGGCTACACGGTCCACGACCGGGCCGGCAAGGAACTGCGGCGCGTGATCGGCCCGGCCGGCGACGTGACCCACCTCACCAACTTCCTCAGCGCGGTCCGCGGCGGCGGGCGCCTCAACAGCGAGATCGAGGAGGGGCACAAGAGTACCCTGTTGTGCCACCTCGGCAACATCGCCCACCGCACCGGGCGGGCGCTGCGCTGCGACCCGAAGAACGGCCACATCCTGCAGGACAAGGAGGCGATGGCAATGTGGTCGCGCGAGTACGCCAAGGGCTGGGAGCCGCGCGTGTAATAACAGATGAGCCTCAAGTGATGGGTTAAAGCCCACGGCTGGCGTCCCGTGGGCTTTAACGTCTTTGGTCCGCGCCACTCACTTGAAATCACCTGGGGCCATCTATTCGGTACAGGTGAACGGCGTGCCCAGCGAAGGCGTCCCGGAACGCCCCGCCACGCGACTCGATGGCCCGGTCCTCCCCCAGCACGGTCACTCGGGCGCCGTCCGGTAGCCCGCGGACGTGGAACGTCGCCTTTGCCGGCGCCCCCTCCATGCGCACCGCAAACACATAGGTCGCCCCGCCGTGGCGCCGGACCGTCAGGGCGATCGGGCCGGTCTTCATCGCCTTGCCCAGGTCCGCCGAGACGGTCGCCGGCTCCGCCTCGACGCGCACCTCACCCTCGACCACTGGCCCGTTGATCGCGGCTGCCAGCGACTGCACCTGGCGATTGATCGCCCCGACTGCCTTCGCCATCTCCTCGTCAGCGAGCAGGCCAGCCTCGATGAAGCGCGGCTGGAACTGGTGGCAGAAGTAGATGAGTCCGCGCGCCCCGTGAACGATCGCCATCCACACCTCCGCCCGCACCTGCTCCGGCGTCGGCTTCACCGCCTTGTTGCTGATGTGCGTACACTCGATGCAACTCCATACGACCTTGCGCCCCTCCGACCAGCCGCGCAGCCGATCCATGCCGCGGGCGACGTACCAGAGCTTGCCGGCGACGGCGGGGCTGGAGTGGACCGCCGGGTAGATGTCGAAGGAGGCGATGTCGCAACCGCGGATGTACTTCGGATAGTCCTCGGGGTGGTTGCTGCGCACGCCGCGCCCGCGCCAGCCGTCCCACGCGACGCCCTGCCCCAGGTTCAGGACGACTGGGCGCGACGGGTCGGTCTTCCTGAGACGCTCGTAATCGGCCTCGATTTGTGCCGGGGGGATCGGCGGCCCGTACCCCTTGCCCTTGCCGAGCGGCTGGGCGTTGTCCGGTTCGTCGCCGTGCATCCAGCCGACGATGATCGACTCGTCGAGGTGTGCCTTCGCATAGGCGTTCTGGGCGCACACCACCGGCATGCCGTGCTTCTTCAGGTCCGCGAGTTGGTCCGCGGTGGGACCACGCCAAAGGCCGATGTACAGGTTGATGCCCAGCGCCTTGTAGCGTGGCGCGTTCTTCGGGGCTTGCAGCCACACCGCCAGCGGGAAGTAGTCGGCCCGCCGACTCAGTCCACGCTCCCACGCGGCATACGGGCCGGCCGCCTCCTTCTCCTGCCCACGCACCCCCCACACCGGGACGAGGCACGCCCCCAGCAGGAACAGACCAAGGGCCACTGCGCGACCGTACCTCGACTGCAAGCTCCCGTTGCGCGACATGACACTGCCTCCGTAAGTTGCGGCTGATACCCGGAGTTGAAGTAGCCCGCCCGGCCGCCCCGGACAATGCCGTCCCGTAACGTCTCGGGCTCGGATTAACCACTCCCTTGACAAGGGGCACGGAATCGCGGATCGTTGGTGAGAGGCTGAGACTTCATTAGGACTGAAGCCCACGGGTTGCGCCCCGTGGGTCAGGTTTCATGAGACTCGGCCCACGGGGCGCAACCCGTGGACTTTCACTCCGCATTCCCACCCCTGACATCCGCGCCATCCCATGAAAACCTCCCTCACCCTGCTCCTGGCCGTCGCCCTGACCGCCGCCCTGTGCCTCGCCCCCGCCGCCGGGCAGTCGAAGAAGGCGCTGCGGCCCAAACTCAACGTCAATCCGCCGCGCATCTCGACCGATAAAGCGGTCAAGTACGACTACGACATCGTCTACGTCCGCGCCCCGCGCCACGGCGACGAGAAGCGCGGCAAGTGGGCCGAGTTCTCCGATCCGACACGCATGGAGTCCGGCGCCGACCTGATGCTCCTCCGCCCCGACGGCACGGAGGAACTGCTCGTCAGCGGCAAGGACGGGTCGGTCATGGACCCTTACGTCAGCTTCGACGGCCTGTCGGTCTACTACGCCAAGTTCATCGACGCCAAGCACACCGGGGCCGACATCTACAGGCTCCACGTCCCGACGCGCAAGGTCGTCCGGCTGACCGATCAGACGTTCACGCCGAACACCGGCGCCGCGCCGTGGGCAAGGGACTACCGCAAGCCCGAGCCGGGGAAGACTGCCCTGAGCTACGGCGTCTACAACCTCGGCCCGTGCCCCGCACCCGGCGGCAAGATCGTCTTCACCAGCAATCGCAACGCTTACGTCCCGCCGCGCGGCTACCCGAAGATCACGCTGCAACTGTTCGTGATGGACGAGGACGGCAGTAATGTCGAACACATCGGCCATCTCAACATCGCCTGCGCCCTGCATCCGGTCATCCTGACCGACGGCCGGATCTGCTACAGCACGCTCGAATCGCAGGGGCAGCACAACAGCATCCTGTGGGGCATCTGGAGCATCCACCCGGACGGGACGAACTGGGCACCGATCGTCAGCGCCTTCTGGACCGGCGGCGCTCCGCCCGCGTTTCACTTCCAGTCGCAACTGTCGGACAAGAGCATCGTCGTCGAGCAGTACTACAACCTGAACAACAGCGGGTTCGGCACGTTCCTCAGGATGCCGCTGCGGCCGCCCGCGGGCACACCCGGGTTCGGCCCCGGGTTCCTCAGAGATCCGCGCAACGCCCCGCAGAGGTACGGTGGTCATCAATTCCTGATGCCGTTCACGACGCACGGTCTGCAGGTGTTGACACGCTTCGCCTACGGCGAGGACGGCCCGGCGCCGTCGTCCGTTCCGGGCGAGCAGGTCAGGTCGCGCCAGCACGGAGGCAAGAGCTATCCGCACGCCCTCGGCAAGGTCACGCATCCCTGCGGCGCTCCCGACAACCATCTGCTCACCGTCTGGACGCCCGGCCCCGCGAACCACCAGTACAACTACTACCCGTTCATCGACAGCGGGATTTACCTCATCAAGGGCGGCGGGCCAATCGATGAGCCGGGCCAGATGTTGCTGATCAAGAACGATCCGCGTTACAGCGAGCAGTGGCCGCGGCCGCTCGTGCCCTACGGCCGCATCTATGGCATCGACGAGCCGGCGAAGCTGATCCACCGCAACAACGGCAAGCTGTCGCCGCACCTGCCGGAGGGGACGCCGTTCGGCCTCATCGGGTCGTCGAGCCTGTACAAACGCGAGAGCGCCCCGGGCGGCTACGTCCCGAAGGGGAGCGTCACGGCGGTAGCACCCGACCCAAAGCGCCTGACGATGAACTGGCAGCAGCAGGGGAGCGACGCGGGCGTGTACGCCAACAGCGAGATCCACGCGATCCGTATCGTCGCCCAGGAGCCGCGCACCGACATCAGGGGCACGGGCCACGGCGGCGCTCCGCTGTACGGCAACCACGCGATGGAGCGGTTGCGTATCCTGGGCGAGATTCCCGTTCGCAAGTTCATCCAGGGGAAGCAGCCGCTCGACTCGGACGGTAACCCGGACACCAGCTTCCTCGCCAAGATCCCCGCCGACCAGTCGTTCACGTTCCAGACGATCGACCGGCACGGCATGGTCCTGAACATGGCCCAGACGTGGCACCAGGTCCGGCCCGGCGAGGTGCGCAACAACTGCGGCGGCTGCCACGCCCACTCGCAGCAGCCCACCCCGTTCGAGAAAACCTACGCCGCGCGGCCCGAGTACAAGGTGTTCGACCTGACGACCGCAACCCCCCTCATCACGGCGAAGGCCAACGACCAGTCCGGCAAGCAGTGGGACGTGAAGGACGAGACAGGGCTGCGTCACGTCAAGGGGATTCACAATGTCGAGTATTTCCGCGACATTCGCCCGATCTTCGAGCGCAGCTGCGTCGCCTGCCACAGCCACAAGTTGAAGGAACCGGCCGGCGGGCTGGTCCTCGACGACGACCACAAGGGCACCCTGCCGGCGTTCGGCCACGACGCCGGGCCGAGCGTGCAGGTGCCGCTGACGTACTTCCGCCTCACCGTCGGCACCGAGCGCTACAAGCCGCGCGAACTCGGCCTGCGCCACGATCAGGCGAGCCGCTACCTGTTCCGGTTCCAGTCGCGGCGCAGCCTGCTCGTCTGGCACCTGTTCGGCCAGCGCATGGATGGCTGGACGAATGACGACTTCCCGAGCCTCGCCGTCCGCAACGAGCCGAAGTCGCTCCACATCGGCGGCCAGCCGGTCCCGAAGGTCGATTACAACGACGAGCAGAAGCTGCGTTACTGGATCCGCGACAGCGCGATCGACATCGACTTCAAGGGCGGCCTCATGCCGCCGCCGGAAGCGGTGAAGGGGACGTACAGGGGGCCGGACGGCAAGCCGGTGAAGGTGGCGCCGCTGACCGACGAGGACCGGCGGACCGTTATCCGCTGGATCGACCTCGGCTGCCCGATCGATCTCGATCCGAAGTATGACCCGAAGAGTCCGCAGCCGCGCAGCTACGGCTGGATGGGCGACGACCAGCGCCCGACGCTGACCCTGACCTACCCGGCTGCCGGGCAGGGTCCGCCGCTGACGCGCATTCTGGTGGGGATGCACGATGCCTACACCGGGCTGGATCCGAAGAGTTTCACGGTGACCGCCGATTTCCCGGTGGACGGAGCGGCGCCCGGTGAGGATCTGGCGGCGCGGTTCCGGCCGACGGCGCCGGGCGTCTGGGAGTACCGGCTGCAACGGCCCGTCGCCGCGTTGCCGCACGGCCGGCTGACGGTGTCGGTCCGCGACCGCCAGGGGAACCGCAACCGCATCGAACGAACCTTCTCGGTGAAATGAATCGAAGCCGTCGGACCAGCCCGGCGCTGGCGCTCCGGGCTGGTCCGACGGCCCTGGGCATCTGGGAGCCATCCCTGCCATGTGGACCACTCTGCGCATCTTGCCGACAGCCCTCCTGGCCGTCTTGCTGCTCGCCGCTCCGCCCGCCGCGACGGCCCAGGACAGGCAGCCCGTCCTGCTGGACACCGACCTCGGCAGCGACATCGACGACGCCTTCACGCTGGCGCTGATTCTCGCCAGTCCCGAACTGGACCTACGCGGCGTCACGACGGTCGGCAGCGATCCACAGGTGCGGGCGCTCATGGCCTGCCGCTTCCTCACCATGACCGGCCGGCGCCACGCGCAGGTCGCCGCCGGCGCCGCACCCCAGCCGGCACGCGCGCTCAGCCCGACCGGGCAGTACCGCTACTACTACCACCCCGACGTGCTGTTCAACCGCACGACCAGGCCGATAAAGGAGTCCGCCGTCGCGTTCCTGTACTCCCGGCTCAAGGCCCAGCCGGGCAAGGTGACCATCCTCGCCGCCGGTCCGCTCACGAACGTCGCGCGCCTCCTCACCGAAAAGCCCGACTGCAAGCCGTGGCTCCGGCGCATTGTGATCAGTGCCACCGACGCAAACGTCCGGGCCGACGCCGCGGCTGTCCGCACAGTGCTCTCGTCCGGCGTGCCGCTGCTCGTCGTCCCGCATACCTCGACGTGCGGGCTGAAGCTGGACGACGCGGCCCTCCGGCGCGTCTTCGCGCCCGGGACTGCCCTGACGCTGCAGGTGCAGGCTCTGTACCAGCTGTGGGACCAGCAGCATCCGGAAATCGCCTCCGCTCTCGCGGCCGCGCTGTGCATCGAGGACCGCTTTTGCACGCCGCACGAGGCTCATCTCTACGTGGACGCGAAGGGCGTCCTGGAAATGGGAAAGGGTAAAGCGAACGCCCGCCTGGCCCGCCCGGTGCGCCACGACGAATTCTTGCGCTGGTACGTCGAGCGGATGGCGAGCTGCGTTGCGCCTTCCCGTCGCCCGGCGAAGGTGATGCCAACCGGCCCGATGCCGCACCGCGTTCACGTCGCCGAGGACTTCGACACCGACCGCGAGCGCTTCTGGTGGATGAGCGGCAAGGCCGAGACGAGGAACCTGCCGCCGGAGAGCCAGCGCGCCTGCCGCGGCACGCTCACCCACGACTTCGACGACCTGCTCGGCCACACCAGGGCGATGTACACGGCGGTGATCTTCAACCCGGTCCCCGGCCCGCCGATGGGCAAGCACACGCGCCTCGCCTTTCGCTATTACCTCAAGGGCGCGGGCACGCTGCGGGTGCAGATCTACAGCCTGACCAACGGCTACCACCGTCAGTTGGTGCTGACCGACCTGCCGCAAGGCCGCTGGGAGTCCGCTGCGGTGGACATGACCCAGGCGCGGCGGCCGGACGGCACCGGCGGGCCGTTGTCGGAAAACGAACGCATCGACGACATCCAGTTCTACGCCGACCCCGCCGCCGAACTGCTCATTGACGATATCGTCCTGTACGACGCCGCATCGGACGGGGAGCAGCGCCCCTTCCCGAAGCGCGTCCTCTTCGCGGCCGGGTTCGATACGGGACAGCAGGGCAAGCACTGGCGGGGGAGTTTCGAGATCGTGCCGGAGAAGGGGTACTTCTGGCGTGCAGCGCGGTCGGTGGCGAACGCGGACCGGGGTGTGCCGTGGATCCGGCTCCAGCTGCGCGGCGCGCGAACCCTGGGGGAGAAGACGCACCTGTCCTTCCGCTATCGCCTGTCAGGCGCTGACAGTCTGAAGGTGGTGGTGCCCGACCGCGAGGAGATGGTCGCCGGCACGGCCGAGCTGAAGAATCTCGCCAGGGACCAGTGGGCGACGGTCATGGTGGACCTGACGGCCGCCGGGCGCGGGAAGCTCGGACGCGGCGCCCGGATCGAGGAGATCCGGTTTGTGGTGCCGCGGGGCGCCGAGTTGCTGCTGGACGATGTGCTGCTTTACGAGCCGGGCCGCCCGGACGAGTGACGGCCACCGGCCTCCAGGGAGGAGTTGCCACGTACTCCGACGCGGGCGTCATCGCGGTGGTGGCGGCGCTCAGCCTCCTGGTGCGCCACCAGCTCGGCTTCGGCTTCTCGATGGCGTTCGTCCCTGCCCTGTCGTTCTTCCTCCCGTTCGGGGACACGGTCGAACTCGCGATCAGTTACGAGCTGCTGCTCGGCCTGGTGTTCGCCTGCCAGTGGCGGCGGCACATGGCGTTCCGGGAGGTCGCGGCGCTGTCGGCGTGGGCGTGTGCCGGGGCGGGGCTGGGCGTGTTCGTGGCGCCGCACGTGCCGGCGAACTGGCTCGCCGGGGTCGGCATGGGGTCGGTGCTGGCGACGGTGGTCGTGCTACTCTGGGGACGGTTCCCCGTACCGCACAACCGCCGGGCGCTGTTCGCGGCGGGGTTCGCGAGCGGCGTGCTGAACGCCTGGTCGAGCATGAGCGGTCCGCCCGTGGTGCTCTACTTCTACGGCGCGACCCGCGCCGACGAGAGCGCCCGTGCGGGGCTAGCGGGCTACTTCGCGGTGCTGTATGCGTTCACGTTCGCGCTGTACGCTCTCGGCGGATTGGTCGCGCGCCAGGGCGGGCGGCTGCTCGTCGGCTGGGCGGTGGTCCTCGTCGGGGCGCTGCTGGTGTACCGGATCGCGCCGGCACTCAAAGGGCAGGCGCTGCGTCGGGTGGCGCTGGCGCTGCTGGGGGTGGTGGCGCTGGTTTCCTTGACCAGGTTGTGGCTGCACTGAGGGTAGGAAAAAAGAAAGCCCACGGGCGGCGGTCCGTGGGCCTTGAATGCCCAGCAACAGGCTACCTGGCTCTCCTACTGACCCTTCGGTCCGATGCACCACAGGTTCTCGTAAGTGCGGATGAACAGCTCGCCATCGGACACCGCGATCGAGGCGTCCACGTGCTCGCCCAGTCGGTTGGCCGCGAGCAGCTGGTACTTCGGACTGGCGGCAAACACCAGCGTCGTGCCGTCGCGGTCCGTGACGTACAGGCGCCCGTCGGCGTGGACCATCGAACTCCAGGAGGCGCCTCCGGGCCGCTTGGCGACCTGCCCCTTCCACACCTCCTTGCCCGTCTTCAGGTCGAAGCAGTGCGGCGCGCCGCTGGCTTCCACGATGTAGACGTGGTCGCCGACGATGACGCCCGAGCCGATCCGCTGCGGGTTACCCTTGGCGTGATGCCACAGGCGATCTTTCGTGATGTCGCCCTTGCCCCCCAGCTTGACGGCCAGCGCCGGCCCGCCGTAGCCCGACATCGCCACCGCGATGCCGTTGACGTAGAGGGGCGATGTGTACACCAGGTCGCCCAGACCGGCGCACGACCACAATTCCTTGCCCGTCTTCGGGTCGAAGCCCTTGAACAGCTTCGCCGCGCTGAGGAGCAACTGGTCCTGACCGTTCACCGGCACGATGAGCGGAGTGCTCCACGACCCGACCCACTTGCCCTTGTTCAGCCCGGACGCCCCGCCCGGCTCGTTGTGCCGCCACACCTCCTCGCCGGTCCGCTTGTTGACCGCGAGCAGGAACTGCCGCTCGCCCGGCCCACACCAGAGGATCGCCAGGTCGCCGTAGAGGACCGGCGAGGAGGCGTTGCCCCAGATGTGCTCGAACTTGCCGAGATCCTTCTTCCACAGTTCCTTGCCGTCGAGGCCGTAGCAGTACATGCCGGTCGACCCGAAACTCACCACGACGCGCTCGCCATCGGTGGCGGGGGAGGCGGAGCAGAACGGGTTGGTCGGGTGCGTGTACTCGATCTCCGGGTAGATGACGTCCTTCTGCCAGAGCAGCTTGCCGTCGGCGCGGGCGAAACACATCAGCGAGCGCTTGCGCGCCGCGGCGGCCCCGCCATTGCCCCCCTTCGGCGGCCACAGGGTCTTGTCGCTCGCCTGGGTCACAAACACGCGGTCGCCCCAGATGACGGGGGTGGAGTTTCCGGTATCGGGCAGCTTGACCTTCCAGCGCACGTTCTCGGTGGTACTCCACTTCAGCGGCAGCCCCTTCTCGGCGCAGTGCCCCTGGCCGGTGGGGCCGCGCCACGCGGGCCAGTTGTCGGCGAGGGCAGCCGCGACGAGAGAACATCCGGCCAGCACGGCGAGTAGTTGTCGAGCCATGAGAGGATCCCCTCTGCTCGGAGTGGGTCGCAGGATACCGCGACGGTTGTCGGCGTCGTCCGCACAGAAATGATACCCGGCCGTGGAACGTGCAGCCAGGAGCGCGGTGCAGCGAGAGACGGGGGCTCAATCGAGTCGCGAAATGGAGTCGCGGGCCACGGCGCGCGCCCACCGCCGCGCCGCCGCCCCGCACGCCTCTCGCGGCCCGGTGACACGCACCGTGTGGACCGTCAGCCGGACCGGAGCGGCGGTGAAGCGGTACTCCCACGCCCGGTTGCGCCGACCGGGATAGACCAGGGCGCCGCGCGCGACACCGAGGGCGGCGCAGTATGCGAGCACCTGGTACACGTCCGCCGTGATGAGCTTCCGCAACCGCTTCCACTTGGCGTCCACCACCAGCACCGGCCGGCGGTCGCATTCCAGCATCATGTCGGGCCGCATCGCCAGGTCCGGCTGGCCGGCGCCCGCGGGGTGCGGGCGGAGGTGGGGCTGAACCGCCACACGCCAGCGGCCCCGTTCGTCGTCGCGCCCGTCCCAGGCGGCGGCGAAATGGCGGATGCAGTAGCGCTCGAAGACGCGCTCCAGGTCAAGCAGAAAGGCGGGACACGGCGCCGCCCCCGCCGTCGCGCCCGGCCCGAGCGCCTCCGCCAGCAGCCGGCACAGATCCAGGAGCGGGCGGTACGGCCCGGCGAGGCGGTCCGCCTCGACAGCTGCGAAAAGATCCGGTCCCAGTGACACCAGGCTGACATCGGCGAACGGTCCAAGGCTGCGGCGCAGGGCCGCGCACGCTGCCTCGCCCAGCAGGAGGGAGCGCAGGACCAACTCCGCCGTCGCGCGGGGCACCTGGTTGCACGGCACGTCGGCGGTGAAATCCTCGTGCCGGCAGTGGACGCGGGCCTTGCGCCCGGGGGCGTCGCGCAGCTGGGCGGGCAGGTCGAGCCGGCCCTGCACAAACGGCCCCTGCACCGGGCGCTCGACGTAGGCGCGGTGCAGTCCGCACGCGGCGCACTCGGCTAGCAGGCGCGCGAGGCGGGTGGCGAGGAAGTCGAGCAGATCCGATCCCTGGCCCGCGGTGGTGCGATCCTCCTCCGGGGGCGCGGAGGCGTCCGGGTCGAGGAGAAAGAAGAGGTTCCTCACCGGAAGCTTCGGCCGGATGAGCAGACGGCAGTGCGGCGCGACGATGGTGCCGACGTGGCCGCGCGGGATCAAACGGAAGCGGTCGCGCTCGCGCGTCGGGACGAGGTCGAGGTGCGGACGGTGGGCGGCGAGGAGGAACTCGACGTCAGCCGGCTCGAGACGGCAGTCAGCGGGCGTGCGCTCGGTGAGTGTGACCGTCGTTCGTGCGTCGCCGGGATGCATGCGAGGTCTCCCCCCGTTCCCGCCGTTGTCGGTACGGTCGGTTGCGTCGGCGGCCTGAGCGTGCTTCTCTCGAACGGTCAGCGCTTCGCCGCAGCCGGCGCGAGGCGGTTGGGGCTCGCCCAGCGGATCCGGGCCAGCGGTCGGGCGCAGCTGACCTGTGTATCAGCCGCGAGCGGTCGGCCCCCCGGCAAGATGTACCAGCGGGACGGATGGCGCGTCGGGCGGAAACTCGGACCGTCGCAGCGTCGGCGCCCCCCGCCCGGGGCGGAGGCGGCGCGCTGCACATCGGTTTTGATTGACGCGGGGCCGGCCGGGGGGAATAACTATAGTATCTCGGCGCCGCACCCACGGCACCACCCTTCGGACAACCGCACACCTCTATCGGGAGTTTCTCGTGTACCGTCTCGGTCTGTTCGCACTGGTTCCGCTGTTGCTCCTGGTCACGGCTGCGCCCGGGGGGGACGACAAGAAGCAGCCGGACATCAAGAAGAAATTTCAACCGCCCCCGCCGCGGCCGCTCATCGTCCGGGCGGAGATGAAGGACGGCACGACGTTGCAGTGTGAGTTCCAGTCCACCCAGACGATAAGCGTTCGGGCGCCGGGCGTGATCGGGGTACTGACGCTGCGAGCCGACACGATCCGGTTCATCGACTTCGAGGGCCAGCCGCACCCGCTCGGCCCGCCGCCGACCCCATCGCCGACGCCGCACTACCTCACGACGCACAACTTTGAATCGATTTCAGGGACTGTCCTGACCGAGGAGTTCCCGGTCCGTCTTGTGACCACCGGCCAGAAACTCTCGCTGTTCCGCCCCCAGCTCACCCGCCTGTTCTTCCCCGAGCCGATCCGGGTGCTGACGATCCCGTAGCCAGTCGGCAGTCGGAGGCCAAATAAAGCCCACGGGTGGCGTCCCGTGGGCCAAGTACTGGCGACTTGCCCCACGGGACGCCACCCGTGGGCTTTCACCCTGCCTGCTGCCCTCTCACAGTTCCCTCCCCACCGCCGCGGCCACCTTGCGGCACTCGGCCATCATCTGGCGGAACACCGGCGGCGTCAGAGCCTGGAAGCCGTCGCTGAGCGCCTTGCCCGGATCGGGGTGGACCTCGATCATCAGCCCGTCGGCGCCGGCCGCCACCGCCGCCCGCGCCATCGTCGCCACCAGGCTCGCCTTGCCGGTGCCGTGGCTCGGATCGACCACGACCGGCAGGTGCGTTGTCTGGTGCAGGAACGGCACGCTCGCCAGCGGCAGGGTGAAGCGCGTGTGGTCCTCGAACGTCCGGATGCCGCGCTCGCACAGCATGACGTTGTGGTTGCCCGTCTTGAGGACGTACTCGGCGGCCAGGAGGAACTCCTCCATCGTCGCCGACGGCCCGCGTTTGAGCAGCACCGGCAGCCCGCATTCGCCGACTGCCTCCAGTAGCGGATAGTTCTGCATGTTCCGCGCGCCCACCTGGAGGACGTCGGCGTAGTTCGCGACCAGCGCCACCTGCTCCGGCGCCATCACCTCCGTGACGACCGCCAGCCCGGTTTCCTCGCGTGCCAGGGCGAGCAGTTCGAGCCCCTTCTCCTTGAGCCCCTGGAAGCTGTACGGGCTGGTACGCGGCTTGAACGCCCCGCCGCGGAGCCCGGTCGCGCCCGCCTCCTTGATCATGTGGGCGATGTCGAGAATCTGCTCGCGGCTTTCGACCGAGCACGGGCCGGCGATGACGCCGATCCGCGTGCCGCCAACCGTGAGGGACTGGGCCTGTACCTGCGTCCGCTCCTTCTTGACCTCGGTGCTGGCCATCTTGAACGGGGCAAGGATCGGCACCACCTTGTCCACGCCTTCCAGCGTCTCCAGCGCCTGCTTGGCGCCGTCGCGCTTCTCGCCGAGGGCGGCGACAACGGTGCGCTCGACACCGACGATGATGTGGCTGCGGAGGCCGAGCAGGTGGACGCGCTCGACGACGGTATCGAGCTGGGCCTGGCTGGCGTCGGGCTGCATGACGACGATCATGGGGGGGCTCCCTGAGGGCTGGCCGACCGTGCGGCGGGGCACCTGGCCCCTGTCCGGTCAACCGTGGGTCGCGGCCGGCCATAACGCGGCCTGGCACGGGTAAAAAAAAGACCCTGAAACCTCTGCGGGTTTCAGGGCCGTGCGGTTGTTTTACTCGTTCGGAAGTCAACGGACCGCTGCGATCCCGGACCCGCCTGGGTGGGGGTAGGTAAAGTACCAGAACCAGAACGAATAGCCGAACTGTGCGGCGTTCGCCGCGACAGCACGAGAAGCGTCAGCGGTGGCGGGACGGTTCAGCATGGGTTCCGGTCGCAGAGAGATCAGCGTGCCGGTTGTGGGAGAAACAAGGGGAACCCCGGTGAGATACGCACCGGGGTTCCCTACCAAGAAGAATCGCGGCTGCGCCGACGGGCAGCCCGTCGGATGCCCTTAGGGCAGCCGCCTCTGGTTACCACTATTACTCAAGGGACCACCTCCTTCCGCTAAAGCCACCCCCGACGCGATCGGAACCAGTTTGACCACGTTCGGGGCTTTAGCCCATCGCACCACGTTAGTGCGACCCAACCCCCGCATTGTAGCGCGGCTGGGAGGTTCGGTCAAGAACCAACGCCCGCTCGAGCGAAAAAAACCGGCCTGCCGCTATTTGCGCTGCTGTGGCAGGTGCAGCGGCACGGACTGCTGCTCATGCCCGCAGCGACCAACCGTCTGCTCTGGTCGCTGCGCTTCGGCCTCGTGGTGAGGATGGTGACGCTGGCGCTCCGGGCCAGATTGAGCAAGCCCACGGGTGGCACCCCGTGGAGCCAGCGCTGGGGACATGGCTCACGGGACGCCACCCGTGGGCTTTCCCAGAAATAACCTCGTCGGCGCTACCGGGCCAGGTTCTTCCTGCGCGGCTCCTTGCGCCGCGGCGCTGCGTGCGTGGCCCGGACGGCATGTCAGAGCGGCTCGACCGCCGGCTGGAGCGCCCGGCCGTTCGAGTCGTAAAAGGCGTCGTGGAGCAGGAAGACGTCGTTCACGCTGATACCGAGGTGGGTGAACTGCCGGCGCAACTGGGAGAAGGCGTGAACGCCCAGGCGGCGCGCGAGCAGCCCGCGCAGGTGCTCGGGGCACAGATCCAGCTCGATCGCCTCAGACGAGTGGAGAGGGAAGGTCAGGAACCGGACGGTCCCTTCCGAGGCACAGACCGTGCAGCGGTGCCGCTCGGTCCGCTCGATGATTGGCGGCGCGTCCCCGACGATGACGCTCTCCTGACAATCGGGGCAGTACGGCTTGCCGGCGATGCGGTCCCACCCGGGCGCCTGCCCCGCGCAGCGACAGCACAGAGCCCCCACGGGAACGGCGTCCGGGGGACGGATGCGCATACTGTCCATCTTGCCTCTCTCCTGCTGCGGATTCCCCGTTGCGTTCGCGGTGGGTGGGCGGGACGGCGTGCAATCCCCATCGACCTATTCGGCAGGTCGAGGACCGTTCCGTGATCCTTTCGAGAGAGGCCGACAACGAGCCGAGTCCGGAGTTGCGTTCCAGGGAAGCGGCGCCGGTCGTCCCAAACGGCGAGAACCCACGGACTGCCGCCCGTGGGCTCTCCAACCGGCCCCCCAACTCGGGCTCGGTCACCCGTGGGCGACGGCCACGCCCCTATTCCGACGCCTCATCATCCACCGCTGCGCCCCCAGGACCGAGAGGCCCAGGCCGGCCAGCACCAGACCTGTCGGCTCCGGAACGTTCGACACGGGCGGGCTGTTGCCGGTCGCGATCACGTCCGCGACGACCGAGCCGAGCTTGCCCGGTTCGGGCGGGGGCACAAACCCGCCAACCGTCACGGTGTAGTGGTTCCCGCCGAAAGCAGCCGTGGCGGTTTGGTTCGCGAAAGCGGTCGTCAGATTGTTCAGCGTGCCGCTGAGTGTTCCGGCGAAGGTGAGATCCTGGGAGGTGGCGGAGGTCATATCGGTCAGCTGCATCTTCAAGGTGTAGGGTTGGTTGGTGAACACCGCGTCGGGAAGGCCGGCCGTTTGCAGCTGGACGGCCAGGGCATCATCCACCGACCCGCTGAACGGCCCGGCGGCAACCGGGATGAGACTCACGTTACCGCTCACACCATCGTCGGACGCCACAAACGTCGATGAACCGGACCAGCTGTACAACCAGAGCGGTTCGGCGAGGACAGGGGCGGGGGCCAGCAGGAGCAAAGCGGCGAGCATGCCCCCGAGGGGGACGGTCCGTCGTCTCATGGGTCGGGATCCTCTCCGGTTCTGTGTGCGGGCGACAGCGTGGGCTCCTCCATCCGTCAGGGGAGGCCCAGGGGTGCTGCGGGCAGCCCATGAGCGGTCAATATTAGCAAGGCCCGTGCCGGCGCGGCGGGGGTGAAGCACGAAACGTAACAGACTGCCTTTTCGAGCCTTAGGCTCGCCGTGCAAGGCGGGTAGTCAGGGGAAGGCGCGAAGGGCGACGGCGACGCGGCAGGGGACGGGTTCCGGGGCCTGACAGTTTCTAGCCGATCCGGCCAGATCCCGGCAGGATCTGCCGCTCCACCACCATGCCGAGAGCCCGGAGCCTGGCTCGCAAGGTGGTCCGGGAGATGCCCAGCAGCTCGCTCGCCTGTCCCTGGTTTCCCCGGGTGTGCCGCAGGGTCGCCTCCATGACGGCCCGGTCCACCTCCAGACACACCTGCCGGTATGCCTCCGGTTCGCCGGCCCGCAGGAGATCGGTGATGAAGCGCCCGACGACCTCCTGCAGGTTGCCTTCGGAGGAGGTCGCCCCCAGGTCGGGCTCCTCGCAGGGGGCCTGCAGCGGGGAGGCGCGCAGCCCCTCAGGCAGGCACCCCGGCGTCAGGGCTGCGCCCTCCGCGTGGACGACTGCGAAGCGCACGGTACTCTGCAGCTCGCGCACGTTTCCCGGCCAGCCGTGGCCCTCCAGCAGGCGCAGCGCCTCCGGAGCGACCGACTGGACGTGCCGGCCGAGTTCGCGGTTGGACAGCTGGACGAAGTGCTCAACCAGGGCCGGGATGTCCGCCCGGCGTTCGCGCAGCGGCGGCAGCCGGACCGTGAAGCCATTGAGCCGGTAGAGGAGATCCTGGCGGAACCGGCCGGCGGTCACGGCGGCGCTCAGATCCTGGTTCGTGGCGGCGAGGACGCGAACGTCGGCCTGGATCGTCTGGTTGCCGCCGACGCGCTCGAACCGCCGCTCTTGAAGGAGGCGCAGCACCTTGGCCTGGGCGGCCGGCGTCAGGTCGCCGACCTCGTCGAGGAACAGGGTGCCGCCGCTGGCCTGCTCGAACTTGCCGACGCGCAGCCGGTCGGCGCCGGTGAAGGCGCCCTTCTCGTGGCCGAACAGCTCGCTCTCCAGCAGCCCCTCGGGGATGGCGGCGCAGTTGATCGCCACGAACGCGGCCCCGGCGCGACGGCTATGCTGGTACAGGGCGCGGGCGACGAGTTCCTTGCCGGTCCCACTCTCCCCCAGAATCAGGACCGTGACGTCCTGCGGGGCCAGGCGGCCGATCGCCTTGTACACCTCCTGCATCGCCAGCGAGTTCCCGACGATCCGGTCCACGTCCCCCTCGGCTCGGTCGTCCCCCCCGAACACGGCCGGCACCCGGGCGAGCCGGTTGACGGCGACGGCCCGGCCGACGGCCGCCCGGAGCTGGTGGAAATCGACCGGCTTGAGCAGGTACTCGAACGCCCCGCGCTTGGTCGCCTCGATGGCCGTCTCCGTCGTCGTGAAGGCCGTCATGACAATGACCGGCAGACGCGGGTCGAGGTGCCGGATCTGGTCGAACACGTCCAGCCCGGACATGTCCGTCAGCCGCACATCGAGCAGGACAGCGTCCGGCCGGCACCGCTGGACCAGGTCCAGGCCGTGCCGCCCGGTCGAGGCGGCCAGGATCTCCAGTCCCTCGCTGCGCAGAGCTTTTTCCACCGAGTACAGCACGTTCGGCTCGTCGTCCACGACCAGCAAGGTCGGCATGGCAGATTCCTTTCCGATGGGGGCGGGGGTCAGGGCGCGGGGGGGTGGGCGGCGCAGGGCAGCCGGACGGAGAAGACGGCCCCGCCGCCGGGCCGGTCGGCAGCTGCGATCTCGCCGCCGTGGGCCTCGACGAGGCGTTTCGAGACGGACAGCCCCAGCCCGATCCCGGTTACCTTGGTGCTGACGAACGGGGCGAAGATGTCCTGGCCCAGGTCGCGCGGCAGCCCCGGGCCGGTGTCCGTCACCAGCATCGCCACCCACTGGCCGGCCGGGTCCGCCGACTCCAGCCGCAGGCCGATTGTGCCGCCGTGTCCGATCGCGTCCAGGGCGTTCAGCAGCAGGTTCAGGACCACCTGCCGAACCTGGCCGGCGTCGGCGTCCACCCACACCGGCCCGGCCGGCAGATCGCACTCGATCCGCACGTCGCGCTGGCCGGCCTGGCCGGACACCAGCTCGGCCACGCCCTCGAGCAACTCCTGGGCGACGAACGGCGTCTTCTGCGGCGCCTGCGGCCGGGCGAAGTCCAGGAACGTCGCGGTCAGCTGCTCCAGCCGGGTGATCTCCTCCTCCAGCACGGCCAGGTCGCGCCCGGCGAGCGCGCCCCCGCCGGCCCGGTCGTCGGCGCTCTGGACGAGCAGTTTCATCGACATGAGCGGATTGCGCAGTTCGTGGGCCAGGCCGGCCGCCATCTGTCCGACGGCGGCCAGCTGCTCGGCCCGCAGGGCATCGCGCTGGGTCCGGTGGAGACGCTCAACGACGGTCCGGGTGTGGTCCGCGACCCGATGGAGGGTGGCCTCGAACTCCTCCAGCCCCATGCCGGCCGAGACGGTGACCGGGCCGACCACCTCGTTCAGCTTCCCGGCCGCGTCCCGGACCGGGATGCTCAGCCGGACGAGCGAGCGGTTGACGGCCCGGGCGATGCCGTATCCGGCCACCACTCCGGTCAGCGGCCCGCACACCCCGAGCAGGAGAAGCCCCAGGGCCATCCGGTCCGCGACCCGCTCGTTGTCCTCGCTGTTCCACTGCCCCTCGTCCTCGTTGAAGTCCAGATACGCCTGGGCCGGCCGCAGAATATCCTCGACCCGATCGGCGAGGGCGTGGAGGGCGGCCGGGTCCGTTCCGGCCTGTCCCAGGTCGGCGAAGAACGCATTGTAGTCCCGCGTCAGGTCGGCGATGGACTCCCACTCGAACCGATGCACCGCGTTCCGCCGGGCCTCGTCCAGCCAGCGGTCGGTCTCCCGGCGCAGCCGCCGGACGTCGTGGAGGGCGGCCGGGTCCGCGGTGAGCAGGTAGCGGTGCAGCCGGGTCCGGACGTCGCGGATACCGATGGCCAGCTCCTCGGCGGACCGCACGCTGCGGACGTTGCAGGCCAGGGCGTCCGACGCGGCCCGCTGGGAGCGGTGCAGGTGCCAGGCGGCGTAGGCTCCCAGGAGGAGGGGTAAACAGCTGAGCCCCACGATCGGGGCGGCGAGGCGGATGGTGTGGCGGGTGGTCATCCCTGACTTCCCCGTGCGTCCCTGTCCAGTCGGAAAAAGCGTCCTCCTGGAACCTGCAGCATGGTAAACGTCCCACCGGCGGTTGTCCAGGCAGGTCACGTTGCCGCGATGCTTCGGGATTACTTCAGCGTGCTGCGGACCCACCTGTGCCAGAGTTCGGTGAGGCGGTCGGGGGAAACGTTGGCGGCGGCGAAGGCCGCTTCCGGGGTCGGGTTCGGGCGCGCCTCGACCGGCCGCAGTCCCAGGACGATCGGCAGGAAGCGCGACGTTCGGCCGCTGTACGCGAGGTATTCGATCAGGCTGCCGCGCACGACCGGCGCCTCGTCCGCCTTGAGGTTGTTGCCCCAGGCGTCCTTCGTGGCGCGCTTGCCGGTGACGATCAGGCTGTTTGCCCGGCGCCGCTCGGCCGCCCCGTCGCGCTGCGCCCCGGAGTGGTAAGCGGTCGCCCGGCCGAACCCCTCGGCGAGCCAGTCGGGCGGCGTCACGCCCAGCTTGACCCGCAGCAGGGCCGCGGCGATCTGGGCAGCCGCCTGGCCCTCGACGTTGAGCCCGACCTCGGTCACCGGCGGGCCAGCGAGGACGTGCGGCATGTCCGATCGGATCGCATACGTCCCGCGCTCCGCCTCCTCCGGCATGCGCCGCTCGATGCCGCGCACTGCCGCCCGGAACTCGCGCCGGTCCGGCACCAGGTAGACGGCCAGCTTGCCGGGCCAGGTCGGCTCCTTGCCCAGGTCGAGAACCTTGTGGGCGTCCTCGCAGGCCTGCTGCAGCGCGGCGGCGACCTCCTTGAAGTCCTTGAAGTCGCCCGGCACGGCCTTGCCGTAGACGAGCAGGTGCTTTGTCTCGACCTGCTCGAGCGGCGCCTTCCCGAAGACACGCTTCCAGTTTGCCTCCGCGGCCTCCTTCTGCTCGGCAACGACCTTCTCGAACGGCTTGCCGGCGGCCTGGCGACCGACCGCGTCCCGACCAACCGCCAGCGCCAGGGCCAGCGTCAGGATGATTGGGCCTGTGTGCCTGTGCATGCTTCCATCTCCTCCCGAAATCGACAGTTCTTGCCGATTATAGCCGCGACCGGCGCCGGCCTGCGCGACGAAAAGATGATCTTGTGCCCGGCTGTCGCCCCGCGCCATAGTAATGCCAGAGAGCGGCATTCCATGCCGACGGGGCGCCCCACCCGTGGGCTTTCCAGGGCGACGCCTTTCCTTCAAGGAGGTACTCATGGTGCGACCGATCGTTTCCGTCCGCCGACCGGCACGACTGGCCGCCGTGGCCGCACTGGTCGGGGCCGCGGTCCTGCTGATTGGCTTCGGCCCGTCCGCCGGCGCCGGCGACAAGAAAAAGTCGTTCGTCAAGGTGACCGCCACCGCCACCAGGCCCGACGCCGCCGGCCGCCAGCAGGTGACGATCACGATGGCCATCGACAAGCCGTGGTACGCCTACGCCAACCCGGTCGGCCTGGAGGATCTGGAGAACGCCCAGACGGCAGTGAAGATCGCCTCCAGGGCCAAGCTGGAAGAGGTCAAGGTCGAGTACCCGCCCGGCAAGCCGAAGATCGACGGCCCGACGAAGTACAACATCTACGAGGACAAGGTGACCATCAAGGCCAACGTCCGCCGGGCGAAGGGCGACACCGGCCCGCTCGCCGTGACCGTCAAGTACATGACGTGCAGCCCGAAGGGGTTCTGCCTGCCGCCTGAGACGGTCAAACTGCAGGTGCCGTAAGACCGCACTATCCAGACAATGGAACCCTCGGAAGGCCCACGGGGCGCGACCCGTGGGCCTTCTGTCACCATGCCACGCTCCTTCAACGAGGACACTCCATGCGGCTCGCAGCCGTTCGCCGGACCTTCGCGCTGCTCGCCTTCCTGTCGTTGTCGCTATGCCTCTCGGCCGCCGCCGGCGCGCCGCAGGCCAGCGGTGAGAAGAAGGGCAAGCCGCGCTTCACCAACCGGCTCGCGAGGGAGACGAGCCCGTACCTCTTGATGCACGCCCACAACCCGGTGGACTGGTATCCGTGGGGCGAGGAAGCGTTCGCAAAGGCGAGGAAGGAGAACAAGCTCATCTTCCTGTCGATCGGGTACAGCTCCTGTTACTGGTGCCATGTCATGGAGCGCGAGTCGTTCCAGAACGAGGAGGTGGCGAAGCTCCTCAACAAGCACTTCGTGTCGATCAAGGTGGACCGGGAGGAGCGGCCCGACATCGACCAGGTGTACCTGACCGCCGTCACGATCGTGCAGAAGGGGCGCGCCGGCTGGCCGCTGTCGGTGTTCCTCACGCCCGACGGCAAGCCGGTCTTCGGCGGCACCTACTGGCCGCGCGAGGACCGGGTCATCGAGGGCGAGAAGTACGTCGGCTTCAAGACGATCCTGGCCAGGGCGCAGGAGATCTGGACGAAGGATCCGCAGGGCATCCTCAAGCAGGGCGACGCGCTCGCCCGGATGACGAGGAACGCCCTTGACGCCGGTCCGCCCGGCATCGCCCTCGTCGAGCTGGACCGCAAGCTCGTCGAAGGCGCCGTCGAGACGATCAGGGAGCGGTTCGACCCGGTCCACGGCGGCTTCGGCAGGCCGCCGAAGTTCAGCGGGCCGAAGTTTCCGATGCCGTCGTACCTGCTTTACCTGCTGCGCGTCGGCGAGCGGACGAAGAACGGCGAGTTGATCGGAATGGTAACGCTCACCCTCGACAAGATGGCCCAGGGCGGCATCTGCGACCAGCTCGGCGGCGGGTTCCACCGCTACAGCACCGAGCGCACGTGGACGGTCCCGCACTTTGAGAAGATGCTCTACGACAACGCCCAGCTGGTCGAGGCGTATGCCCACGCCTACCGCCTGACGAAGAAGCCGCTCTATCGCCGCGTCCTGCACGAGACGCTCGGCTACGTTCTCCGCGAGATGACCGCGCCGGCCGGCGGGTTCTACTCCTCGCAGGACGCCGAGACGCACCACGAGGAGGGCCGCTTCTACGTCTGGACCGAGAAGGAACTGCAGGACGCGCTGCCCGCCAACGAGGGCGCAAGGCTGTTCCGCAAGGTCTACGGGCTGGACGGCAAGCCGAACTTCGAGGGCAAGTATTACATTCTCACTCTGCCGAGGCTGCTGCCCGACGTGGCGAAGGAACTGAAGCTCACCGAGGCGCAGCTGGACGAGCGGCTCGCCCCGGTGCGGCAGCGGCTGCTGGAGGTGCGCGGCAAGCGCGACCGGCCGTTCCGCAACGAGGTGATGCTGACTGGCTGGAGCGGGCAGATGATCGCCGGGTTCGCCGAGGCGGGCCGCACTCTCAAGGAGAAAAAGTACCTCGACGCGGCGGCGCGGGGCGCCGATTTCGTCCTCAAGCACCAGAAGACGAAGGACGGCCGGTTGCTGCGCACCTACGGGGCACAGCCGGGACAGGCGCCGAAGGCGCAGGGGGCCGCCTACCTGGAGGACTACGCCTTCCTCGCCCACGGGCTGCTGAACCTGCACGCGGCGACGGGCGAAAAGAAGTGGCTGGCGGAGGCGCGAGCGCTGACCGACGCGATGGTCAAGCACCACGGCGAGGAGAAGGCCGGCGGCTACTACTTCACGTCCCACGATCACGAGAAACTGTTCGCCCGGCACAAGGACCAGCACGACGGAGCGCAGCCGGCGGGCAACAGCATGGCGCTGCAGAACCTGGCGCGGCTGTGGGTCGCGACGGGCGAGGAGCGCTACCGCAAGGAGGCGGAGAAGGGCTTCCGATCGTTCGCCGGCTCGCTGCAGGCCCACCCCGCCGCTCTGACGACGATGCTGCACGCGCTGGACATCCACCTCGACCGGCCGAAAGGGAAGTGAGGGGCTTCGTGCCCCCTTAAAGCCCACGGGGTTATTTCAGCCCGTTCAGCCGCAGGAACTCCTCGGCCCAGCGGTAGTGGTCGAGCAACCCCGCGGTCGAGCGCCCGAGAAGGTGGTACGCCACGAACAGCGCCTCCACCGACGCCAGCCCGTTGTCCGGATCGGTCCCCAGCTTCGACGACCGCGGGTACGCGGTGCGGTAGCCGTGCAGCGACCGCGGCGGTACGTCGAGGAAGTCGCGCTCCATCGCCTCCGCCCAGCGCCAGCTGCCGTCCAGCAGCAACACGCCTCTGTCGGCGTCCGCGGCCGTCAGTTCCGGCCCCTCGGCCGTCAGGCGAACGTACCCCTCCAGCGCCGGCCGCTCTCTGACCGGGTGGCGCAGCAGCACGATGTCGGGACGGTCCTTGAGCGGCAGGATCGAACACTTGCGCGGGTTCTCCTTCGGGTGGCGAACAATCAGGGTGACCGGAACGGGCGCCATCATCCGCGAAGCCTCGCGCGCCGCCGCGGCACCCCGGTGCCTTGAAAGGCGGGGGGCCGCGGCTAAAATGAGCGTCAGAGCCTCCTTCACCCTAGCAATCCTGCCGGGGCCAGGGGAAGGCCCGAGGGAGAAGAAGGCAATGCAGGTGGAACTGAAATACTGCTCGATGTGAGGGTACGAGCCCAAAGCCCTCAGTTTGACGGGCAAACTCCTGACCGCGTACAAGCAGCAGATCAAGAACCTCACACTCATCCCGACGGGCGGCGGGGCGTTTGAACTCTCCCTCGACGGAAATCTGGTGTACTCGAAGCTCGATACGGGGCAATTCCCCGACGAGCAGTGGGCTGTCGAGACCGTTGGCAAGCGCCTGAAAGCCCCAGCTGGCAGATGAGGCCCCTCGACCTGGCGGGGCACTGCGGCAGCGGGGTCGCGGCGGGCCGTTCGCAAGGCAGGGGATCTCGGATGCTGTTCTTCGGTCGGAAAAAACGCCTGACGGATTACGCCTCGTGCGCCGGTTGAGCGGGTAAGCTCCCGCCGGGGAGCATCGCGCAGGTTCTGCGCCACCTCAACAAGGTCGAGGATCCGAACCTCCTCGTCGGCACCGAAACGCACGACGACGCGGGGGTGTACCGCCTGACGGACGAGATTGCGCTCGTCCAGACGATCGACTTCTTCCCGCCGGTCGTCAACGATCCGTTCGTTTACGGCCAGATCGCGGCCGCCAACTCCCTCAGCGACGTCTACGCGATGGGCGGCCGCCCGCTGACCGCCCTGAACCTCGTCGGCTACCCCGACGACAAGGATCCGGCCCTGACCTGGCTCGGCCAGATCATCGAGGGCGCCGAGGACCGCATGCGAGCGGCCGGCGCCGTCGTCGTCGGCGGGCACACGGTCCGCGACAGCGAGATCAAGTTCGGCTACGCGGTCACCGGCATCATCCACCCGCAGAAGATCCTCACCAACGCCGGGGTGAAGCCCGGCGACAAGCTCGTCCTCACCAAGCCGCTCGGGACCGGGTTCATCACAACCGCCCACAAGGCCGACGCCTGCCCCGAGGAAACGTACCGGGCGGCGGTCGCGAGCATGATCCAGCTCAACGACATCGGCCGCGATGCCATGCTGGAGGTCGGGGCCAACGCCGCCACGGACATCACCGGCTTCGGGCTGGCCGGCCACGCATTCGAGATGGCCGAGGGCAGCAGCACGACCATCGTCGTCGAGTTGTCGCGGCTGCCGCTCATCCCCGGCGCCGAGGCGCTGGCCCACAAGCCGTACCTGACCCGGGCCAGCGCCACCAACGCCGCCTACGTCGCGCCGAAGTTGCGCAAGGAAGGCAAGCTCGACCCGGTGCGCCTGGAGTTCTTCTACGATGCCCAGACGTCGGGCGGGATGCTTATCAGCGTCCCCGCCGCCCGCGCAGATGTCCTGGTCGAGAAGGCACGGGCAAAAGGGGCGCCGGCCGCCTGCGTGATCGGCGAGGTTCTTGCCCGCACCGACGCGGCTCTCGTCCTGCGGCCCTGAGCGGGTCTGCCGTTTGCGGCTTCGCGTCCAGGTGTTGACACCCGACGCGAACCCGTAAGCGGCGCAAGGTGCCCCGCGCTACTTCTTCTTCAGCTCCTCGATCGCTTTCTTCAGCGCCTCCGGGTCGAAGTCGCCACCCTTGAAACGCTCGAGCAGTTTCTTCAACTGCTCGAGATCGAAGTTGCCCTTCCTGCCCTTGAATCGCTCCAGGATCTTTTTGAGGTTCTCCGGGTCGAGGTTGCCGCCGAACCGTTCGAGGATCTTCTTCAGCCGGTCCGGGTCGAGCCCAGCTCCGCCCAGCCGGCGCGCCGCCGGGTACACCTCGGGCAGCTTCTTGAACTCGTCCAGCGACACCTTGCCGTCGCCATTCGTGTCCAGCTTCTTGAACAGAGCCTCCAGGTCGGGGCCTGCCTTCCGGGCCGGTTGCTTCGGCTCCGGCTGCTCGTCGTCGGCACGGCCGGCGCCGACCAGTCCCAGCGCCGCGACCAACCCGCACACCCCCAGCAAGCGCGTCATGAACGGAGTCCTCTCCCTGGCACGGGTGCCCGCCCCGGACCCGCCAGGCGGCGCCGGGGCGCGGTGGGGTGGCATCACAGACCATCCCACCAGATATAACACCACCACAGCGGGGGACGTTTCGCAATCTCTTGCGAACGTGTGCCCCCGCCCCGGAGGGCCGACCGGGATTGACAGGGGGGACGCGCCCGCCCGACAATCCCCAGTGCCGCGGTCGGCGGCCCCGTGGCTGCCGTACCCGCCGTCGCCCGCTCACGAGGACGTTCCATGACTGCCGACCCGGCCGTCCCCGGCGCCGCTGCCGCCGACTCCGTACCCGACCTCCCCCCCGACCCCCACCAACCGCAACCCCACCACCAGAGCTTCTGGCTATGGGTCATGTGCCTGACCGGGGTGGACTACTTCAGCACCCTCGGCTACCAGCCGTCCATCGCCTTCGAGGCAACCGGGCTGCTCACCCCGTTCGCGACGCTGATTCTCGTCCTCGTTACTCTGTGCGGTGCCCTGCCGGTGTACGCCTACGTCGCCGGCCAGTCGCCGCACGGCCAGGGTTCGATCGGCATGCTCGAGCGGCTGATGCGCGGGTGGGGCGGCAAGATTGTCGTCCTGGTCCTGCTCGGGTTCGCCGCCACCGACTTCGTCATCACCAAGACCCTGTCCGCGGCCGACGCTGCCGCCCACCTGATCGCCAACCCGCTGGTGCGCGAATCGTTCAGCTTCTCCCGCAGCCAGCTCGTCGTCACCATGGCGCTGCTGGTCCTCCTCGGAGCGATGTTCCTGCGCGGCTTCAAGGAGGTAATTGGTCTGGCGGTTGTTCTCGTCGGCGTCTACCTGATCCTCAACGTGATCGTCGTCGGCAGTGGGGTGTACCATGTGCTGACCCACCCGGGCGCCGTCGATGCGTGGCTGCACGCAGTCCACGACCCGACCGCCGACGTGGTCCGAGATCTCCACGTCGAGCACGCTCCGTTCTCCCCCGGCGGCAGCTGGCTGGGCATCTTCGCCCTCTCGGCGCTGCTGTTCCCCAAGCTCGCCCTGGGGCTGAGCGGATTCGAGACCGGCGTGGCCGTCATGCCGCTCGTGCGGGGGGGCGCCGGGGACACGCACGACCGGCCAGCCGGCCGCATCCGCAACACGCGCAAGTTGCTGATCACCGCTGCCCTGGTCATGTCCGTCCTGCTGATCGGCTCGTCGGTGGTGACGAGCACCCTGATCGACCCGCACGTGATGCGACGAGAAACCCAAATCGATCCGGAGACGGGGCAGGAGATCCCGGGGGCGAAGGACCGGGCCCTCGCCTACCTGGCGCACGGCGAGCTGCTCAAGAACGGCCGCCGGGCGAGCGAGGCGATCAACCCGCTGTTCGGCGAGTGGTTCGGCACCTGCTACGACCTGAGCACGATCGCCATCCTCTGGTTCGCCGGCGCCAGCGCCATGGCCGCGCTGCTCAACCTGGTGCCGCAGTACCTGCCGCGCTACGGCATGGCTCCGGAGTGGGCGCGGGCCGTCCGGCCGCTCGTCCTGCTGTTCACCGGCATCAATCTGTTCGTCACATGGGAGTTCGACGCCAGCGTCGAGAAGCAGGGGGCCGCTTACGCCACCGGCGTGCTGGTGCTGATATCCAGCGCGTGCCTGGCATCCGTCATCGCCATGTGGCGCGCCCGCGAGGGGCCGTGGTATCGGCGCCTGCCGTGGCTGTACGCGGGGATCCTGATCGTCTTCTGTTACACGACGGCGGCGAACATTGTCGAGCGGCCGGTCGGACTGTTCATCGCAATGTGGTTCATCCTGGGGATCGTCGCTGCGTCGATCGTGTCGCGCCTGCGGCGCAGCAAGGAGTTGCGGTTCGCCGGGTGGAAATATGTGGACGAACACTCGCACTTCCTGTGGGACAGCCTCAAGCACCTGGAGTTCCCGGTCCTGGTGCCTCACCGGCCGGGCGGGCGCAGCCTGGCGGCGAAGGAGGAGACAATCCGCCAGGAGCACCGGCTGGGGCCGGAGGTGCCGGTCGTCTTCGTCGAGGCGGAGCGCGGGGATCCGAGCGAGTTCTACCAGACGCCGCTGATGGAGGTCATCCAGCAGGAGGGGCGGTTCATCATCCGGGTGACTCGGTGCGCGTCGATCCCGCACGCGATCGCGACCCTGGCGCTGGAGCTGTCGCAGACGGGCGCGCCGCCGGAGATCCACTTCGGGTGGTCGAACGAGAGCCCGATGGCGGCGAACCTGAGCTTCGTCCTGTTCGGCGAGGGCAACGTGCCGTGGATGGTGCGCGAGCTGGTCCTCCAGGCCGAGCCCGATCCGCAGCGCCAGCCGCGCATCGTCGTCGGCTGATGGCGTGCCTGGGACAACCGGCAAGGACGAGGCGTTTGCTCGCACCACCCGTGGGCTTTACCGAGATGCTACAATACCATCTCCTGCGGGCACGATGAAGGGGCGCGCCCGCGTTGCCGTCCATACCGACGACCGGAGATTTCCTGTCATTCCCACCGAGGAGACCGCGATGTCACCGAGGCTGTGGTCGGTCTGCCTGCGCCTGGGGGCGCTGGCTGGCCTGCTGGCCCTGGCCGTTCCGCAGGGCCGGGCGAACAAGGAGGCGAACGAGGCGAGCGAGGCGCGGCTGCGCCGCGACGTCACGTACCTGGCGTCCGACGAGTGCGAGGGCCGTGGGCCGGGCACCAGGGGCATTGACCTGGCCGCCGCCTACATCGCCAACGAGTTCAAGAAGGCCGGCCTGAAACCGGGCGGCGTCCAGAACACGTACTTCCAGCCGTTCACCATCGCCGCCGGAGCGAGCAAGCTGGAGGGGTCCGGCAGCCTGCGCCTGACCGGGCCGCAGGGGCAGCAGATCGAGCTGCAGCCGGGCGCCCACTTCGAGATCATGGGTCCGTCCGGCGGCGGGAAGGTGAATGCGCCGCTCGTGTTCGCCGGGTTCGGCGTCACGACGCCCCAGGGCTACGACGACTACAAGGGCCTGGACGTCAAGGGCAAGGTGGTCGTGGTCGTCCGCCGCGTACCGCGCTGGGACAACAAGGACGCGCCGTTCGGCGGCAGCGAGCAGGAGAAAACGCGGCTGGCCGCCCTGGTGAACAAGTTCCTGCTGGCCGACGCGAACCGGGCGGCGGCGGTGCTGCTGGTCAACGACTCCAGCGAGGAGCAGACGACCGGCGATCAGCTCGTGCCGTTCAAGAAGCTGCCCGGGTTCGGCGCCGGGGCGTCGGTCCCGGTCCTGCACGTGCGCCGGTCGGTCCTCGACGGCATCCTGCTGTCGAGCCTCGGCCGCGGGCTGCGCGAGCTGGAGCAGGACATCAGCCGCGAGCTGAAACCGCAGAGCGTCCCGCTGCCTGGCTGGAGCGCCCGCATCGAGGCGCCTGTGAAGCGGCCGACGCTCGCGGTCAAGAATGTTATCGGCGTACTCGAAGGTGCCGGCCCGCTGGCGAACGAGACGGTCGTGGTCGGCGCCCACTACGACCACCTGGGGTATGGCGGGTCCGGCAGCCTGTCGAAGAACCGCGGCAAGAAGGAGATCCACCACGGGGCCGACGACAACGGCTCGGGCACGACGGCGATGATGGAGCTGGCCCGGCGCTGCGCTGCCGTCAAGGGGCGGCAGGGGCGGCGGCTGGTGTTCATGGCGTTCAGCGCCGAGGAGCGCGGCCTGCTCGGGTCGCGCTACTACTGCGACCGGCAGCCCCTCTTCCCGCTGGACAAAACGGTCGCGATGGTCAACCTCGACATGGTCGGCCGCCTCTCACCCGACAAGAAGACGGGCCAGCAGGACCGCCTGATTGTCGAGGGCGTCAAGACTGGCGTGGGGTTCGAGGAACTGATTGACAAGCTGAACGAGAAGGAGCCGTACCGCTTCCTGCTGGCGAAGCGGAGCGGGGCCTCGGGGTACAGCGATCACGCCTCGTTTTACGCCAGGAAGGTGCCGGTGATGTTCCTGTGGACGGACACGCACAAGGACTACCACCGGCCGAGCGACACCGCCGAGAAAATCAACGTCGAGGGGATGCGGCGCATCACCGACATGGCGGAGGAACTGGTAAAGCACTTCGCGGGCACGGTGAAGCGGCCGCAGTACGTCGCGGTAAGTGGGAAGACCGATCCGTCGGCAAGCCGCCCCACGGGCAAGGGGCCGACGCTCGGTGTGGTGCCGGAGTATGCCGAGGGGGACAAGGGTCTGACGGTGTCTCAGGTGATCCCCAACCGACCGGCGGCGAAGGCGGGCCTGAAGGACGGCGACGTGATCGTCGAGCTGGCCGGCCGCGAGATCCGCAACATCACCGTCTACACCGCGGTCCTGCAAACGCTGGTGCCGGGGCGTGAGGTGCCGGTGGTCGTGCTGCGCGGCGGCAAGCGGCTCACCCTGAAGGTGACGCCGCAGTGACGCCTGACAAGGAATGAGGGAAAGCCCACGGGCGGTGGCCCGTGGGCTTTGAGTTGCTCCAGAAGGATCCGCCCGACGTTAGCGCGGGCGCCAGAGCGTCATCGAGATGTGCATCAGGCTCCAGTAAGGAAAACTCGACGTCGCCAGCGCCTCGCTCACCCAGCCGCCGCGCTGCCAAACGTGAACGCGCACCGCCATCAGGACCAGGACCGCCCCTGCGACGGCAAGGTGCAGGGTCACGAACCCTGCCGGCGTCCACCGCAGCCACGCCCATACCCCGCCCACCTCACTCCGTGGTCGCCGCCCCAGCTGGTGGTGAATGAACACCAGCCAGGCGGAAACATGAATCAGGATGATCAGGTCGAACCCCGCCGAGCCCACCAACGAGCCGAGCAAGAGCACCAGCAGGATGCCGCCGTAGACGGTCAGGAGCGGACGGTGTGCGGCCAGGGCCAGGCGCGCGGTGCCGTACTGCTGTCGTCCCGCACGCAGGGCCAGCGCCGCGAGCCACAGGCCGCCACCCAGCGGCAGCGCGATGCCCGTGAACAGCATCAGTCCCGGCGCGTCGGTGTAGCGGGCCGCCTTCTCGACTGCGTTGCCGTGGAGGCTGAAGGCGGTCACGAGGGCGGCAACCGCCAGCAGACACACCGCCCACCCGAGCAGGCCCAGGAAGCGGCGCTCCGCGGCACTCCCCGAAGGAGCGTCGCCGTAAGCCTGGTAGAGAGCCGTCTCGTCGCGGATCTCGTGGGCGAGGAAGTACCCGTAGAATAGCAGCAGCACGACCGGGTTGCGCAGGCCGTCGCAGGAAGCGAACGCCAGGCACAGCGCCGCGCCGCCGACGGTCAGGGCCGGCAACCAGGCCAGCGCTCGAAGGTTGCGGACCCTGGGCGAGGTAAACAGGAACAGCCAGCCGACGCAGAAATGGGCGAGCCCGAGGGCGCGCATCATGACGTCGGTTGGGCTTTCGAGGAACTCCCGTTCGGGCCGGAGCAGGAGCGTCTCGACGGCGTAGATCGCGCACCCCGTGCCGATGGCGAGCAGGGCCACCGTGAGCGCGCGGCCGAACTGACGCACCGTGGTGGTGGCCCGCACCGCCTGCCATCCCGACACTGTTGAGGCAACAACCGCCATCCCTGCCGGCCCTCCCTCCTGCCCTCCCAAGGCCGCGCGATTATAGGCCAGGCGGCACCCGGGTGGAAGACCGACTTGCATTCCGCGCCGATCGTCCGATACTACAGAAATCGGCGCTCCTTCCTCGAATCATCCCAGAGGCCACTCGTGGACATGACTCTTCCGACTTCCGCCCACTTCCAGACCTGGCTGCCCGTCGCCGCCCTGTTGCTGTCCGGCGCGTCTGCCGACGCCCAGCAGGGGTATCAGAAGCCGCCGAAGGAAGTCCTCGACGTTCTCCAGGCTCCGCCGACTCCTCAGGTTGCTGTCAGCCCGACGCGCGACCGCCTGCTCCTGCTTCAGGGTGAGCGCTACCCATCCATTGCCGAGCTGGCCCAGCCGATGCTGCGGCTCGCCGGGCTGCGCATCAATCCCGCCACCAACGGCCCGCACCGGCAGCCGCGCCTCGTCGCGCTGACCGTCGTTCGCCTCGACGACGGCCGCCGCACTCCGGTCGCCCTGCCCAACGACCCACACCTCGGCCCCGTCCGCTGGTCCCCCGACGGCAACCGTTTCATCTTCACCCACACCACCCCCACCCGCGTCGAGTTGTGGGTGGGGGATGCGGCGACCGGCAAGACCGCTCGCATCGAGGAGGTCGCCCTCAACACCGCGCTGGGCATCACCCCGGTGTGGCTGCCGGACGGCAAGAGCATTCTCTGTCTGGTCGTGCCGCCCGGGCGCGGCAAACTGCCCGAGGCGCCGCGTGTCCCGAAGGGGCCGGTGATTCAGGAGACGGCCGGCAAGCCCGCGCCGGTGCGCACCTTCCAGGATCTGCTGGAGAACCCGCACGATGAGGATCTGTTCGACTACTACGGCACCGGCCAGGTGCTGCTGTACGACACCGCCTCGGGCCAGTCGCGCGCGGTCGGCGGACCGGCGGTGTTCGCGGCCGTGTCGCCATCGCCGGACGGGAAGCTGCTGCTGGTAAGCCGCATTCGCCGGCCGTACTCGTACCTCCACCCCGTCCACGCCTTCCCGCGCGAGGTTGAGGTGTGGAACATGACCGGCAAGGTCGTCCACCGCGTCGCCAGCCTGCCGCTCGCCGACCAGGTGCCCATCGAGGGCGTCCGCACTGGGCCGCGCCACATCCACTGGCGTGCCAGCGCGCCGGCTACCCTGTGCTGGGCCGAGGCACTCGACGGCGGCGACCCGCGCCGGAAGGTGGAGCACCGCGACGCGCTGCACCTGCACAGCGCCCCGTTCGGCGGCAAGCCGGTCGAGTTGTTCCGGACGACGCATCGCTTCACCGACATCACCTGGGGCGAGAAGGACGGCCTGGCGCTGGTGCGTGAGTACGACCGTAACCGCCGCTGGGAGCGCACGTTCTTCCTGAACGCCGACCGGCCAGCCGACGTCGCCCGCCTCGTCTGGGATCTGTCGGTGCAGGACCGCTACAACGACCCCGGCACCCCGGTACAGCGTTCGCTGCCCGGCGGCCACCGCGTGCTGCGCCAGCACGAGGGCCGCATCCACCTCGCGGGCAACGGCGCATCGCCGCAGGGCGACCGGCCCTTCCTCGATGAACTGGACCTCAAGACTCTGAAAACTCGGCGGCTGTTCCACTGCGCCGAGAAGACCTGCGAGTCGGTGGTCGCCGTGCTTGCCGACGACGGCTCGCGCCTGCTGACCCGACACGAGACGCCCGCCGACCCGCCCAACTACTACCTGCGCACGGCGAAGGGCGAGCGCCAGGCGCTGACCGACTTCGCCGACCCGGCGCCGCAGCTGCGCGGCATCACGCGCAAGCTGGTCACCTACAAGCGTGCGGACGGAGTGCCGCTGTCGTTCACGCTCTACCTGCCGGCGGGCTGCAAGGAGGGCCAGCGCCTGCCCGCAGTGGTGTGGGCGTACCCGCGCGAGTACACCGACGCGAAGACGGCCGGGCAGGTGTCCGGGTCGCCGTACCGCTTCACGACGCTGCTCGGACCGACCCACCTGTTCTTCCTGACGCAGGGGTACGCGGTCCTCGACGGCGCGACGATGCCGGTCGTCGGCGATCCGGAGACGGCGAACAACACGTACATCGAGCAGATCGTCGCCAGCGCGAAGGCCGCCATCGACAAGGCAGACGAGCTGGGCGTGATCGACCGCAACCGCGTCGGCTTCGGCGGCCACAGTTACGGCGCCTTCATGACCGCAAACCTGATGGCCCACAGCGATCTGTTCCGGGCCGGCATCGCCCGCAGCGGAGCGTACAACCGGACGCTGACGCCGTTCGGGTTCCAGAACGAGCGGCGCACGTTCTGGGAGGCGCCGGAGATCTACTTCAAGATGTCGCCGTTCATGCACGCCCACAAGATCAGGCGGCCGCTGCTGCTGCTCCACGGCGCGGCGGACAACAACTCCGGGACGTTCCCGATGCAGACCGAGCGCCTCTACCACGCGATCAAGGGCAACGGCGGCACGGCGCGCTACGTCGTGCTGCCGTTCGAGTCGCATGGCTACGTCGCGCGCGAGTCGGTCGAGCACGCGCTGTACGAGATGCTCGCGTGGTTCGACCGCCACGTGAAGAATGAGGGAACGGGAAGCAGTAGGCAGTAGGCAGTATAAAGCCCACGGGCCGCGGCCCGTGGGCTCTGCTGTCCTCCCCGACCTCCCACCCTGAACCCGCCTTCCATGCACATCCTTCTGTTTGACATCGACGGCACCCTGGTTTCCAGCGGCGGCGCCGGCAAGGCGGCCATCGAGAGCGCGCTGACGGACGACTTCGGCGTTACCATGCGCGGCCACGTCAGCTACAGCGGCCGCACGGACCGTGCCATCGGCCGCGACCTCTTCCACATGCACGACCTGGAAGATAACGCGGACAACTGGCAGCGCCTGCTGAGCGGCTACCTGCGGCGACTCCCCTTGATGCTGTCGAGCCACCGCGGCGCGATTCTGCCCGGCATCAGCGCGCTGCTGGAACACCTGAGCAGCCGCCATGAGGCGGTGCTGGGGTTACTGACAGGGAACGTGCGCGAGGGGGCGCGGCTGAAACTCGGCCACTTCGGGCTGTTCCACCACTTCGCGTTCGGCGGGTTTGGCGATCTGCACCACGACCGCGACGAGGTGGCGCGCGAGGCGCTCGCCGAGGCGGTCCGGCACCGCAACGGCAAGGTTTCGCTGGAGCGCGTCTGGGTCATCGGCGACACGCCGCTGGATGTGCGCTGCGCGCGTGCCATCGGAGCGTGCGTGGCGGCGGTCGCTACCGGCTGGCACCCGCTCGACGAACTGGACGCGGCGAGACCAGACCTGCTGCTCAGCGATCTTGCCGACCCGGTGCCGCTGCTGGAGCGCCTGCGGTAAGAGCCTGCACGCATCCGGCGCCGTGAGGAGGAGTTGATGCAGGGTCAAGGAGGGTGATGTGCAACGGGATTGGTAAAGCCCATGTGCGGCGGCCCGTGGGCGAGGTGGTGGATACTTCCCCCACGGGGTGCCACCCGTGGGCTTTGGGCCAAGGTTCCTGGCACTTGCCCCACGGGGCGCCATCCGTGGACTTTACGAGTTTCGACCCGCCCAGGCGGGTTACTCCGCGATCGCGCGGATGGCCCGGCAGGGGTTGCCGGCCGCGAACACCCCTTCCGGCACGTCGCGCGTAACGACGCTCCCGGCGCCGATGACGGCCCGCGCCCCGATCGTCACCCCCGGGCAGATGATCGCCCCGCCGCCGACCCACACGTCCGAGCCGATGGTGATCGGTTTGGCGAACTCCTGCTTCCGCCGCAGTTCGGCGTTCATCGGGTGGCTGGCGGTGTAGACCTGGACCGCCGGTCCGAACAGGGTGTAGTCCCCGACCACCACCCGGCACACGTCCAGCACCACGCAGTTGAAGTTGAAGAAGACGCGCTCGCCGAGCAAGATGTTCGCCCCGTAGTCGCAGAAGAACGGTGGCTGCATCCAGACCGATTCCCCGCCCCGCCCGAAAAGTTCCGTCAGGATGCGGCGGCGGGCCTCCTGGTCCCGCTCGCGGGTGGCGTTCAGATCCTGACACAGATCCCTGGCCCGGTCCCGCGCACGGACCAGTTCCGCGTCGAGGGGATCGTACAGCTCGCCCGCCAGCATCTTTTCCAGTTCGGTGCGCATCGGACCTCCTGGTACAGGTTAAAGGAGGATGGGGTGCAAGAACCTGTGTCAAGCCCACGGGTGCCCCCCGTGGACTTGACGCAGCAGGAACGGTTGGCAAACGGGGTGCCGGAAGTTGGTATCGCGGCAGGGTACGGTCTACCCCTTTAGCCACCCGCACCCTTCCTCGGTGATGAGGGTGTGCAGCGCCTCGAGCCATTTCGGGTGGTCGTTCAGGCACCGGCAGGCGTGCAGCTGCTCGCCGCCGGCCTTGCGGAAGGCGAGGCGGGCCTCGTGACCGATCTCATCGACCGTCTCCAGGCAGTCGGCGGTGAACCCGGGCATGGCGACGAACACGCGCCTGACGCCCTGCTGCGCCAGCTGGCGGAGCACGTCCTCGGTGTACGGCTTCAGCCACCGGGCGCGGCCGAACAGCGACTGGAACGTCTGCGTCCACGACCGGCGCTCCCACCCGAGGCGCCGGATCAACTCGACCGTGGTGCGCTTGACGTGGGTGGCGTATGGGTCGCCGCGCTGGGCGTACTGGACCGGGATGCCGTGGAAGCTGAGCAGGTAGTGATCCGGCCGCCACGGCAGCGCGGCCAGCTCGTCGCGGATGACGGCCGTTACCGCGTCCAGGTATGCCGGGTGGTCGTAGTACGGCGGGACGACGCGCAGCGCCGGAACGCGCCGCTCGGCAAGGAGCGCCTTGAAGAGGACGTCCGTCGCGGAGGCGGTCGTGGTCGCGGAGTACTGCGGGTACAGCGGCAGGGCGATAAGCCGGTCCACCCCGGACCGGATCATCGCGCCGACGACGTCGGCCAGCGGCGGATTGCCGACCTGCATGCCGAACCGCACCGGCACGTCCGGGAGCGTCTTCTGCAGTTCCTCAACCTGGCGGCGCGTCCAGTGGAGTAGCGGCGAGCCGGTCTGCGGATCCCAGATGCGCTGGTACTTGGCGGCCGACTGCCTGGGGCGGAACGGGAGGATGAGCAGGTTGAGGACGAACCACCAGGCGAGGCGCGGCGCCTCGATGACGCGCGGGTCGCCGAGGAACTGCCGTAAATACGGACGCAGCGCCCGGGAGGTAGGAGCGTCGGGAGTGCCCAGCTGGATGAGGAGGACGCCGACAGGCATGTGACAGGGTGACCAGGCGATCAGGCGGCCAGGTGACCAGGTGGGCCGCAGAACTCCATCGGGGCACCTGGTCACCTGGTCATCTGGTCACTTCTTCTTGCACTCCGGCCCTTCCTTGGGGTCCGTCTTCTCGGTGATGTGGCCCTCGCCGCTATCCTTCAGAGCAGCGGCGCGCTCGGCGTTGAGCGGGGTGAAGCTCGCCCACTGGCCGGGAACGTTGGCCTCGGCGAAGATGGCCTCAACCGGGCACTCCGGCACGCACGCCTCGCAGTCGATGCAGTCGTCCGGGTCGATGTACAGCATCAGGTCGTCCTGGTAGAAGCACTCGACCGGACAGACGGCAACGCAGTCGGTGTACTTGCAGTCGTAGCACGGTTGGCAGACAGTATGCGTCATCTCGGCACCACTCCCTTGTCGATCGTTCGACCCGCTCTCAGCCCGAAGTCTGAGGACTAACGTGAGATTCAGGACAACGGCCCGCCCCCCGGGACGGCAGGCCGCAAACACCGCGAATCTCTCCTATCCCTAGCAAGAAGTCGGGATCGTGTCCAGAGGTTGTGCCGCCGGCCCGAGCGAGGTGGGACGTCCGCGTGCCCCGCTTTGCACGCCCGACCGGCCGGAGGGTTGACCCGGCCCGGTCAGGGGGGTAGCCTGGCATCTACCCAGGCTCCAGCGCCGCCCCGGACTCGCTGCCATGAATGACTCTGCCGCGCGCGCTCTTTCCCTCGAGCAGCCGACCCAGGTGCGCTACAAGGTGCTGGCCTGGATGTGCGCCCTGTCGATGATCACGTACATCGACCGGGTCTGCATCAAGCAGGTCCAGGAACCGATGCAAACCGACCTGGGCATCAGCCCGCAGCAGTGGGCGTGGGTCTTCTCCGTGTTCGGCCTGGCGTATGCCCTGTTCGAGGTGCCCAGCGGGTGGCTCGGCGACGTGTTCGGCCCGCGCGTCACCCTCACCCGCATTGTCATCTGGTGGTCGGTGTTCACCGCCCTGACCGGGCTAATCTGGCCCGTCGAGGGGTGGCCGCTGTTCGCGTTCGTGGCGCTGCTGACGGTCCGGTTTCTGTTCGGCATGGGCGAGGCGGGCGCGTACCCGAACACGGCGCGGGCGCTGCGGAACTGGTTCCCCTACCGCCGACGCGGGCTGGCGCAGGGACTGCTGTGGATGTTCGGCCGGTGGGGCGGGGCGGTGGCGCCGCTGCTGATCGGCGTGCTGGCGGCCCTGTTCGGGTGGCGCGGGGCGTTCCTCGTGTTCGGCCTGATGGGCGTGTTCTGGGTGGTCGGGTTCTGGCTGTGGTATCGGGACACGCCGCGGCAACATCCGTCCGTCAACAACGCCGAGCGCACGCTGATCGAGGCGAGTGCAAGCGACAGTACCCGGCCGGCCCCGCTGTCGTGGCGGACGATGCTGCGCAGTCCGAGCCTGTGGTTCCTGTGCGGAATGTACTTCTGCAGCAACTGCGGGTGGTGCTTCTTCATCACGTGGGACGTGAAGTACCATCAAACGGTGCTGCAACTGTCCGGCCTCGACCTGCAGCTGGCGTCGGGGGCGCCGCTGTTCTTCGGCGGCATCGCGTGCCTGCTGGGTGGGTTCCTGACCGACCGCCAGGTGCGCGTCTGGGGACCGCGCTGGGGGCGGACGGGCCAGGGGTTCGCCGCCTACTTCCTGGGCGGGACGTTCTTCCTGGTGGCGCTGGCGGTCGGGGCAAACGACCCCCTGCTGGCGGTACTGGCGCTGTGTCTGGCGTCGTTCCTGAAGGACTTCGCGATGGCCGCCAGCTGGTCCACGTGCATCGACATCGGCCACCGCTATTCCGGCACGGTCGCCGGGTTCATGAACATGGTCGGCAACCTGGGGACGTTCTTCACCCCGCCGATCGTGGCCGCGCTGGCGGAGACGCAGGAGGGATCGCGGACCGTCTTCCACTGGGAGGTAGCACTGCTCTACTCGGCGATCATGTTCTTCCTCGCCTCGGTCTGCTGGCTGTTCATCAACCCGCGGCGCGTGGTCGTGTACAGCCCGGACGACAAGGCGCGCCTGCAGGCCGAGGGGATCCTGCAGCGCGAACCGTCCGACCTGCCCGAGGCCGTCGAGGAGCCGGAGGAGCCGCCCGAGCTGGACGACGCCTGGCGACACCCGGACGATCCGTCGGCCGACGACGACCGCCGCGGAGAGAGGTGAGGGCGATGGCGGGCTGCGAGAAGGGCTACCTGTGCGACGTGTGCGGGCAGGAGGTCGAGCCGATCACCGACTCCGACCTGTACCTGCGCTACGTCATGGGCGAGGTGTCGCCGCTGGAGCTGCCGACGACGCGCGAGCGCCACATCCGTTGCAACCCGGCGGCCGCCCAGTTCGTCGTGGATCCCGCGTTTGAGCCGGTGCGCTGCGAGGGTATGTTCGCGAAGGAGCACCTCGACCCGGCGTATGTCGCCGAGCAGGAGGCGCTGATGACGCGGGCGTGGCGGCGGTTGCAGGAGATCCCGACGCTGGGCGTGCCGATTACCGAGTACCCGCTGCCGGAGGTGCGCGCGGCGTGGAAGGCAGAAAAGTAAAGCCCACGGATGGCGCCTCGTGGGTCAAGCGCTGGCCCACGGGGCGCCACCCGTGGGCTTTCGTCCTTCGGCCTCCTACAACTGTCCCCTAGCCGGGACACGCCCCGGTAAGGTCCGTCCTCACTTCTCGACAACGGGAGACGCATCATGCACGCGCCGCGCTGTCGGACGCCGCGCCGGCTGCTCGCCGGGCTGGCCATCCTCGGCCTCGCGCTCTGGCTCCCGCTGGCCGGCACCTTCGGCCAGCAGACGCCGCCCAAACCGAACGGGGAGGCCGCGGCCGTCGCACGGGGTCCGACCGACGCGACCCTGCCGGCCGGCTGGGTCAAGGCTCTCACCTGGCGGTCGATCGGTCCGGCCAACATGGGCGGGCGCATCACCGCCCTGTCCGTCTACGAGGCCGATCCGAGCCGGTTCCACGTCGCCACCGCCTCCGGCGGCCTCCTGCGGACGACCAACAACGGCACCACCTTCCAGCACCAGTTCGACCGCGAGGCGACCGTCTCGATCGGCGACGTGTGCATCGCCCCGTCGGACCCGAACATCGTCTGGGTCGGCACCGGCGAGAACAACCCGCGCAACAGCGTCTCGTATGGCGACGGCGTCTACAAATCGACCGACGGCGGCAAGACGTGGAAGAACATGGGCCTGAAGCAAACGTTCCAGATCGGCCGGCTCGCCATTCACCCGAAGAACCCCAACGTCGTCTACGTCGGCGCCCTCGGCCGGCTGTACGGCCCCAACCCCGAGCGCGGCCTGTTCAAGACAACCGACGGCGGCCGAACGTGGCAGAAGATCCTCTACTTCGACGAGAACACCGGCGTCATCGACATCGCCATGCACCCGGCCGACCCGGACACACTGCTGGTCGCGATGTGGGAGCGGCGCCGCGACGGCTTCGATTCGTACCTCGGCGGCACTCCCCCGGACGGGTATGACGTGTACGACCCGATCACGCGCTGGGGGCCGCACGCCGGCATCTACAAGACGACCGACGGCGGCGCCACGTTCAAGAAGATGACGACCGGGCTGCCCACCAGCCACCTCGGGCGCATCAGCCTCGATTACTTCCGCAAGGATCCGAACGTCGTCTACGCTGTCGTCGATTGCGCGAAAATCGGCATGGGGACGCCGCCGAAGGTGGTTGCGGCCCAGCCCTACCTCGGCGGGGCCGGGGAGGACGGCGAGCCCGGCGCTCGCCTCACCGTCGTCGCGGACGGCGGGCCGGCTGCGAAGGCCGGGCTGACGGTCGGGGATGTGATTGTCGCCATCAACAAGGTTCCGATCGACAGTTACTACGACCTGCTCGACCAGATCGCCGAGTTCAAGGCGGGCGACAAGGCGCGCGTCCGCTTCATGCGCGACCAGCAGGCCCGCGAGGTGGACGTGACGTTCGGCAAGCGCCCGGGGCCGCCGGGCGGGGTCGGCGGCCCCGGCGGGCCGAAGAAGAGCCGCCCGTATCACGCCTATTACGGGGGGCAGAAGGAGAACGTGGGCAACGAGCAAGGACCGGACGCCTTCGAGTACGGCGGGATCTACAAATCGACCGACGGCGGCGCATCGTGGATGCGGGTCAACAGCCTCAACCCGCGGCCGATGTACTTCTGCGTGGTGCGGGTGGACCCGTCCGACAGCCGGTACGTCTACGTCCTGGGCGTGCAGCAGTTCCGATCCAGCAACGGCGGCAAGACGTTCCGCCCGAGCCTGGCGCCGGGCACCCACGCCGACGGCCACGCCCTGTGGATCGACCCAAAGAACGGCCGGCACATGATCCTGGGCACCGACGGCGGGCAGTACGTCAGCTACGATCGCGGCAAGACCTGGGACCACCTGAACACCAACGCGCTGGGCCAGTTCTACCACGTCGCCGTCTGCAACAAGCGGCCGTACTGGGTGTACGGCGGGCTGCAGGACAACGGTACGTGGGGCGGACCGAGTATGGGCCTGCGCGGCCACGGACCGATTAACGAGGACTGGGTGGGGGTCGGCGGCGGCGATGGGTTCGTCTGCCGCGTCGATGCGAACGATCCCGACCTGGTCTACTACGAGAGCCAGAACGGCGTGATGTTCCGCCGCAACCTGCGCACCGGGGAGCGCGGCACCATCCGGCCGGCCGGCGACCCGAAGGAGCCGAAAGGCAAGACTGGCAAGAAGGACCGGCGGCATCGGTTTAACTGGAACACGCCGTTCATCCTGTCGTCCCACAATCCGAGCATCTTCTACGCCGCCGGTGAGCGCGTCTTCAAGTCGCTCAAGCGCGGCGACGACCTGCGGCCGATCTCGCCGGAGATCCCCCTGAGCAAGCGCGGCAGCGCCACCGCCCTGGCCGAGTCGCCGAAAAACCCGGACGTACTCTGGGTCGGCACCGACGACGGCGGACTGTGGGTGACGCGCGACGGCGGCCGGCAATGGTCGAACCTGACGGCCAGGATCGGCCTGCCGGCCCCGCGCTGGGTCGCGACCATCGAGCCGTCGCGCTTCGTCGAGGGCCGCTGCTACGTCGCCTTCGACGGCCATCGGTCCGATGACGACAAACCATACATCTACGTCACCGAGGACCACGGCGAGACGTGGCGGCCGCTCCACGGGGGCCTGCCGGCGTTCGGTTCGACCCGGTGCCTGCGCGAGGACGTGAAGAACAAGGATCTGCTGTACGTCGGGACCGAGTTCGGCGTGTTCGCGTCGCTGGACCAGGGCAACACATGGGCGAAGATCAACAACAACCTGCCGACGGTGGCGGTCCACGAGATCGCGATCCATCCGACCGCGGGCGAGATCGTGGCAGCGACGCACGGGCGGAGCCTGTGGATCCTCGACGTCAGCGCCCTGCGCCAGCTGACGCCGGAGGCGCTGCAGGCGACGGCGTTCCTGTACCAGCCGAAGGACGCGGTGCGCTGGCAGCTGCAGCCGGCCACCGGCGGGACCAACCGACGCTTCGTCGGTCAGAACCCGCCCCCAGGAACGCAGCTGTACTACTCCCTCACCCGGCCGGCCCAAGAAGTCGCGGTGAAGGTCTACGACATCGGCGGCAAGGTGGTACGCTCAGCCAAGGCGCTGACGACGCCGGGGCTGCACCGGATCAACTGGGATCTGACCCGCACCTTCACGAAGCCGGCGACGAAGGGCACCAAGGGCACCAAGGGGAAGACCGGCAAGAGCGGGGCCGGGGCGTTCACCGGCCGGGCACAGGCGCCTCCGGGCGACTACCGAGTGGTCCTTACCGTGGACGGGCAGGAGTTCATGCGCACCTTCCGCGTCGAGGCCGACCCGAACGTGCCGCAACGGATTGGCGCGGCCGAGGACGAGGAGTCCGAGGATGAGGAGGAGGGCGAGGGGGAGCCCGGCGAGCGAAGGCGCGAGCCGGTGATCCGCTGAGCCGCGGGTGGTTTTCTCTGCCCTGAGGAGAGGGGCGGCGTGCTCAGTACCACGTACTGAGCACGCCGCCCCTTCCCTCTTCATCGCGGCCAACGCCACTGCGTGTCATCCTTCCGCGCCGACCAGTTTGCGCAGCGTGCTCAGGTTGACTGCGTCCATGTCGTTCTCCTTCGGCGTCTCCAGCACCATCGGCCGGTTTCGGAAGCGCGGGTCGTTCACGAGCAGACGGAACGGCTCCAGTCCCAGGCACCCCTGCCCGATGTGGGCGTGGCGGTCCACCCGGCTGCCGCACGGCTTGAGGCTGTCGTTGACGTGGAAGGCACGCAGCCACTTCAGCCCGATTACTCGATCGAATTCCTTCATCGTCGCTCGGTACGCCGACTCCGGCGCCAGCGCGTATCCCGCCGCGAAGACGTGGCAGGTGTCCAGGCACACGCCCAGCCGCTTCGGCTCGGCGACCAGCTCCAGGATGGTCGCCAGGTGCTCGAAGCGGTTGCCCAGGCACTTCCCCTGGCCGGCGGTCGTCTCCAGCAGCACCCGCACCCGGTAGCCCGGGCAGCGCTTGTGGACCTCGTCGAGCGCCCGAGCCACGCGCTCCAGCCCGGCGCGCTCGTCGCCGTCGGTCGATGAGCCCGGATGCATGACGAGGTAGCGCAGGTTCAGCGCCTCGGCGCGCTTGACCTCGACGACGAACGCCTCGACCGACCTGCGATACAGGTCGGGGCTCGGAGAAGCGAGGTTGATCAGATAGGAATCGTGCGCCATCGGCCAGCGCAGGCCGGACTGCCGCAGGGTGCGGCGGAAGGTGCGGACTTCTTCCTCGGTCAACTCCTTCGCCTGCCACGGACCCGGCGGTGTCCCCGGTTGTGAGACGGTTTGCCCCGCTGCGGCCGGCTGGAAGGGCCAGCTATGCGGGCTGCCCGTGAACAGCTGCACGGTTTCGCACTGCAGAGCCTTCGCAGCGGTCAGGGCGTTGTGCAGCCCGCCCGCGATGGACATGTGCGCGCCGAATAGCGGCATGAAGGCACCTCGAAGGGTCGGGGCGATCGGAAGCGTAGTCTACTCCAACGGGCCAACGGGTTCCAGGACCACAACCAGCGCCGTTCGGGGGACAGGCTGGCAGGGCAGACAGGACCGGGCAGGGCGGGTAAACTGAGGGAGAGTGGGGCGGGCGTGACTGGAAACCCCGCCCGGACCGCCCGCGAGAGGAAGCGCCGCGCATGTCGTTCGTCGATCCGTCGATCTCGGTCACCGCTTCCTGGCTCCGCGAGAGCGAAGCTGGGCCGGACCCGTTCGCCCTGCTCGCGCGATGGTTCGCGGCCGCCCAGGCCAGCGGGATGCCCCACCCCGACGGGATGATCCTGGCGACCGCCGCTCCCGACGGCCGGCCGTCGGCGCGCATGGTCCTGCTCCGCGGGCTGGACGAGCGCGGCTTCGTCTTCTTCACGAACTACACCAGTCGCAAGGGCCGCGAACTGGCGGCCAACCCCCGCGCCGCCCTGGTCTTTTACTGGGGCATCCTCGACCGGCAGGTGCGCATCGAGGGCACGACCGAGGTGGTCAGCGCCGAGGAGTCCGACGCCTACTTCGCCGGCCGGCCGCGCGGCAGCCGTCTGGGGGCGTGGGCGTCACCACAGAGCGAGGTCATCCCGGATCGCGCGTTCCTGGAGGACCGGATGCAGGAGTTGACGCAGCGCTACCTGCGGGGCGACGTTCCGCGGCCGCCGAACTGGGGCGGCGTCCGGGTGGTGCCCGAGATGATCGAGTTCTGGCAGGGACAGCCGGACCGCCTGCACGATCGCCTCTGCTACCAGCGTCGCGCGGACGGTTCGTGGGCGATGGTGCGCCTCGCCCCCTGAGGCGCGGCCCGCGGCGCTGTGCCCACCAACCGCCTCACAACCCCAGCACGTCGTTCATGGTGTACCGCCCCGGCGGACGGTCGGCGAGAAACTTCGCCGCCTGCAGCGCCCCGCGCACGTAGCAGTCGCGCGCGTGGGCTCGGTGCGTCAGCTCCATCGTCTCGCCCAGTGTGCTGAAGATGATCGTGTGTTCGCCGACGTTGTCGCCAACGCGGATCGCGTGAACGCCGATCTCGTGCGGTAGCCGCTCGCCGACAAGACCCTCGCGGCCATGCCGCAGTTCCGTCTGGCCCATCGCCTCCTGCACGATCTTCGCGAACTGCAGCGCCGTCCCGCTCGGCGAGTCCTTCTTGAACCGATGATGGCGTTCGAGGATCTCCACGTCGAATCCGCGATCCTTCAGCGCCGCCGCCGCCTGGGCCACCAGTTTCATCAGCACGTTGACGCCCAGGCTCATGCTCGGCGCCATCAGCAGGGCGGTATGGTGGGCCGCCCCCTCGATCTCGCGCCTCTGCACCGGCGTGTGCCCGGTCGTTGCCACCACCAGCGGAATCTGCCGCTCGACACACGTCGGCAGCACCGCCATCGTCCCTTCCGGCGTCGAGAAGTCGATGACGACGTTCAACCGCTGCTCGACCGGCACGAACGAGGTGACTGGCACACCGATCACGCCGAGTCCGACCACCTCGCCGATGTCGCGGCCGAACTGCGGATGGCCCGGCGTGTCGAGCGCAGCGGCGAGCGTCAGGCCCCTGTCCTCGTAGGCCAGCTGCACGATACGCTGCCCCATCCGGCCGCACGCCCCGTTGACGGCGATCAATGTTTTCATGGTCGTTGTCCCATCCACGGCGAGGCCGCCTGGCAATCCTCGCGTGCCCATGCCGCCAGGCAGGGTTACAGTTACGACCCCGGGGCACGGGCGTCCCGCCCGGAGCCCGGAGCTAAGCCGCTACCGCGGGGTGAGCCGCGTCAGAACAGCGTCAGGTAGCGCTCGACCTCCCAGGCCGATACGTGGCGGTGGTAGTCGTTCCACTCCATGCGCTTCAACCGCAGGAACTCCGGGTAGATCGGCCCCAGGCCAGCCTGGATCACCTCGTCGCGCTCCAGCTCGTCGAGCGCCTCGTGCAGCGTCTGCGGCAGCACACGCACCCGGCGGTCGCGCATCTCCTCCAGCGTCATCTCGTACAGGTTCCCCAGGTTCGGCGGCCCCGGGTCGAGGCGCCGCCGGATCCCGTCCAGCCCGGCATAAACGTAGGCGGCGCCCGCCAGGTACGGGTTGAACGCCGACGAAACCGTCCGATCCTCGACGTGGCCAGGGTCGGGCGTGCGGATCATCTGCGTGCGGTTGTTGTCGCCGTAGGTGATGTACGCTGGCGTCCAGGTGAAGCCGGAGCGCGACGAGTACAGCCCCTGGCCGAGCTGCAGCCGCTTGTAGCAGTTGACCGTCGGCGACGTGACCGCACACAGGGCCCGGGCGTGGGTCAGCACCCCGCCGAGGAAGTGGTACGCCAGTTCCGACAGCCCCAGCCCGCGCGAATCGTCGTCGGCCTTGAAGAGGTTGCGGCCCGATTCGGCGTCCGCGAGGTGGTAGTGCATGTGGGCGCCGCTGCCGGTGCGGTCGGCGAACGGCTTGGGCATGAACGTGGCGATCGCCCCGTGTTCGCGCGCCACCTCGCCGGCCAGCATCTTGAAGAAGAGGAAGCGGTCGGCGGTCGTGAGGGCGTCGGCGTATTTGTAGTTGATCTCGAACTGGGCGTTGGCGTCCTCGTGGTCCGACTGGTAGACGCCCCAGCCGAGCTTGCGCAGCGCGTCGTTCATGTCGCGCAGGTAGTCGCACGCCCCGGCCAATCCCTTGAAGTCGTAGCACGGCTTGGCAAGCGTATCGACCCGGGCCGGATCCCACGGCCGGATGCGACCCGCCTCGTCGCGCGTGACGAGGAAGTGTTCCGGCTCGATGCCGACGTTGAACGTAAAGCCGGCGCGGCGCAGTTCGCCGAGAACGCGCTTCAGGTTGACGCGCGGGCAGTACGGGTGGGGCTGGCCATCGACGTACAGGTCGGCGGCGAGGCGTGCCAGGCCGGGCTTCCAGACCAGCGGGGTGTAGCTGGCCGGATCGACGCGCGCCATCATGTCGTGCGACGAGGCGTTCTGACCCATGCCCCAGACGGCCCCGCCGGCGAACCCGGCCCCGGTGTCGGCGACATCGTCGAGAGCGTCGGCCGGAACCATCTTGACCTTTGGCGCCCCGTGGACGTCCACGAACTGGACGAGCAGGTAATCGATGCCGTCTTCCTGCAGGCGCGTCTTGAGGGTGCTGCGGTCCACGGTGGATCTCCCGGCGGGTGGCTTTGGGTCGGCGGGCTGTTGGGGCGGCCGTAAAGAATGTGTATAATCGCCCGGTCGCCCCGGCACAAGCAGGAAACGCCATGTGCGGCATCATCGGTTTTCTCGACAAGCGCGGCGAACAGCCCGTCGGGCGGACGCTGCTGGCGATGCTGGAGGCGCTAGGCTGTCGCGGGCCGGACTCGGCGGGGGTGGCGGTGTTCGGTCCGCCCGGTGAGTGGCGCCTGCGCGTGAGCGTCCCGCCGGGGGTTCCCTGCAACGAGGTGACCAGGGCGCTGCACGAGGCGGGGGTGGACGCCACTCACGATTACGGCAACGGCGTCTACGATGGCCGCATTCGCGTGGACGATCCGGGGCTCGAGGAGGCCGTCCGGCGGCGCCTCCCCGGGGCCGAGGTGATCTGTCTCGGCCGACAGTTGAGCCTGTTCAAGCAGGTCGGCTCGCCCGACCAGCTCAACGCCACCTATCATGTGGCGGCGCTGACCGGCACGCACGGCGTCGGCCACACCCGGCTCTCGACGGAAAGCCGCGTGGACCTGAGCCACTCGCAGCCGTTCTGGGCTCACGGCGTGCCCGACCTGGCGACGGTCCACAACGGCCACATCACGAACTACCACAAGCTGCGCCGCCAGTACGAGCAGCGCGGCTATCGGTTCCACACCGAAAATGATTCGGAGGTGATCGGCGTCTACCTGCGCGACCGCATGGCGGCCGGACTGGCGCTGCCGGATGCGCTGCGGTCGTCGCTGGACGACTTCGACGGGTCGTTCAGCTACCTGGCGGCGTGGGGCGACGGGCTGGCGTATGTCCGCGACCGCTTCGGATTCAAGCCGCTGGTGGTGGCGGAGACGGACGCCTTCGTTGCCATCGCCACGGAGGAAGTGGCCCTGCGGCGGGCGCTGGGGCGCGACTTCGCGGCTCGCGAACCGGCCCCGGGGACGCTGCGCGTCTGGTCCACCCCGGTCTCGGCTGGTACAGTGGGATGAGCAGCGGCGGAGGTTGACCGTCGAAATACCCCTGGCGCTTACTGCCACCCGGTGGCACCCATCCCTACACCCCACCAGCGGCCGAGAAGCGGATCTTCACTGGGACGTGCAACACCCCGATGGCAGCCACACGAATGCAGGCCAGGACGGCGAAGTTCACCACGGGGACGATAACTTCCCCTGAGGGTTGTCCGATGAGCGTCATCATCGAATCCCAGCCGGGTGACAAGCTGGTGTGCATCGCGTCGTTCTCCGCAGCACCAAAAGGCGAGCCGTTCGTGTGGGAGACCAGCCGCACCTTCAAGATCGGCGAGCGGGTTCGCTACCTGTCGCACTACCGAGAGGAGCGCGACAAGGACTATCCCGCCGGCTGGCTGGTCGTCGTCAAAGCGGCCGACGGAAAGGAATACGCGGCCACCCAGACCTATTTCGTTACTCGCGCGGTGTGGCGTAACCTCGAAGCCCACGTCTCGGTGACAGTCGGCAGACTGGCCGCCAAGCTCTTCCGGCTCCTCTGGCGAAAGCCAATCCGATCTCTCCGCAAGCGACTCAGGGGTCGCAACCAGGGCCAGCCTCATCCACCTCTACCACCCAGGGGGTAGCGTTGTGAACCTGCGAATCGACTGCCAGGGCAAGACCACGCGCGACATCAATCGCGAACTCCGCGCCGCCGTCGCCGCGGGCGAGCGCGAGGTGCGTGTCCTCCATCCGGACGCGCGGCACAACCTCGGTGTCGCCCTGCTGCAGCCGGTGCGCGTGGTGTTCGACGGCAGCGTCGGCTACTACTGCGCCGGCATGATGGACGGGGCGCACGTCGAGGTGCGCGGCAGTGCCGGGTGGGGCGCCGCCGAATCGATGCTGGCCGGCACCCTCGTCATCGACGGCAGTGCCGGCAGTGGGGTGGCGGCGTCGATCCGCGGCGGCACGGTCGTCGTCCGCGGCGACGCGGCGGCCCGGGCCGGCGTGTCGATGAAGGGCGGCACGCTCCTGATCGGCGGCAGTGCCGGGTACATGGCCGGCTTCATGATGCAGAAGGGGCGTCTCGTCATCTGTGGCGACGCCGGGGCCGCCCTCGCCGACTCGATGTACGAGGGCGCAGTTTTCGTCGGCGGCGCCATCGTGGAACTCGGCAATGACGCCGTCGTCGAGGAGCCGACGGCGGCAGACGTGGCCTCCCTGCGCGACCTGCTCACGACTTACAACGTGCCGGCGCCGCCCGCGTTCAAGAAGGTCGTCTCTGGCCGCAAGCTCTGGAACTTCGACCGCAAGGAACTCGAGATCTGGAAGGCAGCCCTGTGACACACCCCATCGATCCCGGCGCGCCCCGCCCGCCACAGGCCAGCGGGACGTACACACCCGCCGTCATCGAGGACATCCAGGTCAAGGCCGAACTGGGCCGCTACCGCATCCGCGGGTTCGGCACCCTGCGGCCGCGCACCTGGGCGACCTTCGACGACCTCACGTTCGTGCCGTGCGGGCTGACGCGCATCCCCCTCGAAGGCTACCGCGAGCGCTGCTCGACGCGAACCGTCCTCGGCACGCGCTTCGCTGCGAAGCCGGTCGAGCTGGACATCCCGGTCATGGTCACCGGCATGAGCTACGGCGCCCTGTCGTACAACGCCAAGGTTGCCCTCGCCCGCGGCGCCCGCCAGGCCGGTACGTCCACCACGACCGGCGACGGCGGGCTGCTCCCGGCCGAGCGCGAGAACTCGCGCGTGCTGATCTACGAGGTGCTGCCCAGCCGGTACGGCATCGACGTCCACCACCTGCGCCAGGCCGACGCCATCGAACTGACCATCGGCCAGGGCGCCAAGCCCGGCACCGGCGGGCTGCTGCTGGGGTCGAAGGTGTCGGCCGAGATCGCTCGCATCCGCGATCTGCCGCCGGGGGTCGATCAGCGCAGCCCGGCCCGCCACCCGGACTTCCTCGGCCCGGACGACATGATCATCAAGATCGAGGAGCTGCGCGAGGCGACCGACTGGCAGGTGCCGATCTTCGTCAAGCTCGGCGCCAGCCGCGTCTACGACGACGTCAAGCTCGCCGCCAAGGCCGGCGCCGACGTCGTCGTCGTGGACGGGATGGAGGGCGGGACCGGCGCCTCGCCGGACCTGCTGCAGGAACACACCGGCATCCCGACGCTCGCCGCCGTGTGCGAGGCGCGGGCGGCCCTCGAAGAACTCGGGCTCTACGGGAAGGTGCAGCTGATCATCGCCGGCGGACTGCGTCATGGCAGCGACATGGCCAAGGCGCTCGCCCTCGGCGCCGACGCCGTCTACGTCGGCACCGCCGCCCTGATTGCGCTCAACTGCAACAAACCGCTGTACGTCGAGGATTACCACGCGATCGGCGCCGCCCCGTACCACTGCCACCACTGCCACACCGGCCGGTGCCCGGTCGGCATTACCACGCAGGATCCGGAACTCGTCAAGCGCCTTGACATCGACGAGGGCACCGAGCGCATCGCCAACTGGTTCCACGCGGTCACGGCCGAGATCCAGATCCTCGCCCGGGCCTGCGGCAAGCGCGACGTCCACGACCTGGAGCCGGAAGACCTGCGGGCGCTGACCCTGGAGGCGTCGCTCGTCGCGGGGGTGCCGCTGGCCGGGACGAACGTCGTCTTCGGCGGCGGCCCCGGGTGGAAAAAGGCGCCGCCGCGGGAGCCCTGAGTCGGGCCGCGAACCTGCGACCCTCCCTTGTCTCTCGGTAAGAGCTAGCGACCCTTCTGGCCGGACCCGAAGCGTAAGCGAGGGTGCTGGGCTCGTCCCGCGCTGTGACGCTTCGGGCTCGGCCAGAAGGACCGGCCCGCGTCACAGCGGGTACTTCTCCAGCACGAAGTAGCCGGCCGGGCGCATCCCCAGGCGCTGGTACGTTTCGTGGGCCGGCCGGTTGTCGTTCTCCACGTACAGCCGCAGTCCGATCACCTGCGGATCCGCCCGCGCGAGCCGCTCGACGTGCTCGTACAGCGCCCGGAACACGCCGCGCCGCCGCGCTGCGGCCACGACGTACACGCTCTGGATCCACCAGAACCAGCCGTTGCGCCAGTCGCTCCACTCAAACGTCACGGCGAGTTGCCCGATCGCCGCGCCGCCGTCCTCCGCCAGGAAGTACAGTGCCTTGCCCGGGTCCGCCAGCCCCGCCCGCACCCCGGAGAGGAGTCGATCCGGGTCGAGCACCTTGCCCTCGCTCTCCACGGCCAGCAGGCGATTGAACTCCACCACGGTGGGCGCATCGTCGAAGGTCGCCCCGCGGACGGTCAGCGGCATGGTTGCCCTGCCTTTCGCCAGTTCGTATCCTGTCCCCGCTGCGTGCGCTCTTGCCGGCGCCGTCCTCCAACGTCGGGGGACGGCGCCGGCGAGGGGAACAGGGAGCTTGCATGGACCTCGCCGCTTACATCCGCGACGTGCCGGACTTCCCCAAACCGGGGATCCTCTACAAGGATATCACTCCCCTGCTGGCGTCGCCACCGGCCTTCGAGCGGTCGATCCGCGCGCTGTGCGATCATTACCAGGGCCGGCGCGTGGACGCCATCGCCACGGCCGAGGCGCGCGGATTCCTGTTCGCCGCCCCGATGGCCTTGCGGTTGCAGCTCCCGCTGGTGCCGCTGCGCAAGCCGGGCAAGCTGCCGTACCACACCCACTCGCTCAAGTACGACCTGGAGTACGGCAGCGCCGAGCTGCACGTCCACACCGACGGCATCGTGGAGGGCCAGCACGTCCTGCTCGTCGATGACGTCCTCGCGACCGGCGGGACGCTGCGGGCCGGGTGCCACCTGGTCGAGAAGGCCGGAGGCAAGGTGGTGGGGTGTGCGGTGCTGGTGGAGCTGGGGTTCCTGAAGGGGCGCGGGTTCCTGAAGCCATACGAGGTGTTCAGCCTCATCCAGTTCTGAGCGCCAGGCTCCATTCCCGTAAAGCCCACGGGTCGCGTCGCGCGGGTCAAGTCTCGAACACTTGGCCCGCGCGGCGCGACCCGTGGGCTTTCCAGATGTGGGTAGGTGACCATGACGATCAACTTCGACAAGGCGGGCGGGCTGGTGCCAGCGGTCGCCCAGGACGCCGACACGGGCGAGGTGCTCATGCTCGCCTGGATGAGCCGCGAGGCGTATGAGGAGACGCTGCGCAGCGGCCGCGCGTGCTACTTCAGCCGCAGCCGCAACAAGCTCTGGCGCAAGGGCGAGGAGAGCGGTCACGTACAGGAGGTAACGGCGGTCTACGTCGATTGCGACGCCGACACCATCCTGCTCAAGGTCCGCCAGGTCGGCGGGGCCGCGTGCCACGAGGGCTACAGAAGTTGCTTCTTTCGCCAGGTGGACGGCGGCGGCCTGAAGGTCATCGCCGAGCGTGTCTTCGATCCTCGGCAGGTCTACCAGAAATGAACGGAAACGTCCTCAAGCTCGGCATTCCCGCCGGCAGCCTTCAGGAGGCGACCGGCGAGCTGTTTCGCAAGGCCGGCTACAAGATCACCTACGCCAGCCGCAGCTACTACCCGGCCATCGACGACCCCGAGATCCACTGCACCCTGATCCGCGCCCAGGAGATGCCGCGCTACGTCCAGGACGGCTCGCTCGACTGCGGGCTGACCGGCTACGACTGGATCCTGGAGAACGACGCGAAGGTGGTCGAGCTGGCCGAGCTGGTCTTCAGCAAGGTCAGCCGGCGGCCGGTCCGCTGGGTGCTCGCGGTCCCGAACGACTCGCCGGTGCAGGCCGTCACGGATCTCCAGGGCAAGCGCATCGCCACCGAGGTTGTCGGCCTGACGACACGCTGGCTGGCCCAGCACGGCGTCACCGCGCAGGTCGAGTTCAGCTGGGGCGCCACCGAGGTCAAGCCGCCGAAGCTCGCCGATGCGATCGTCGAGGTGACCGAAACCGGCTCGTCGCTGCGGGCGAACAACCTGCGCATCGTCGCCGAGCTGCTGCAGAGCACCACGCGCTTCATCACCAACGAGCGGTCCTACGCCGACCCGTGGAAGAAGCAGAAGATGGACGACCTGGTCCTGATGCTCCTGGGGGCGATGGCAGCCGAGGGTAGGGTCGGGCTGATGATGAACGTGCGCAGGGCCGACCTGCCGGCGGTGCTGAACATCCTGCCTGCGCTGCAGACGCCGACCATCTCCTCGCTCGCCGACTCGGAGTGGGTGGCCGTCAACACGATCATCGACGAGAACACGGTGCGCCACATCGTTCCGCAGCTCAAGCAGGCCGGGGCGCGCGGCATCGTCGAATACCCACTCAGCAAGATCATCGACTGAGGGCGCGCCCCGGCGCCGGAAGAGACCGTGCCAGGAAACGGTTGCGTTCCCCGCCGCGCCCGGGCACAATCGACTTGTCGGTCTGACTATCGCAAAGGGGGGAAACCGATGAAAGGAACCACGCCTCGCTATCTTGTCCTCGCCGCCCTGGTGGCCCTCGGATGGCCCCGGGCCGGCGCCGCCGATGACGCTCCGAAAACCGCCGCCCGCAAGGACACCATCTCGCTACCCGCTCCGGCGGCGGTGCAGGCGCTCCAGGTCGAGCCGGCGAAGGTCACCCTGACCGGCTCGGACGACGCCTACCAGCTGCTCGTTACCGGCACGCTCGCGGGCGGCCGGCTGCAGGATCTGTCGGGCGACGTCAAGTACGAGGTCGCCGACCCGAAGGTCGCCCGTGTGACGGCGTCCGGCCGGGTCGTCCCGCTGGCCAACGGCGCCACCACCGTGACCGCCCGGTACGGCAACCACACGGCCAGGACGGCGGTCGCGGCGAAGGCGGTCGGCGAGAACCTGCCGATCAACTTCGCCAACCACGTCGTCCCGGTCTTCACGAAGCTCGGCTGCAATTCGGGCGGGTGCCACGGCAAGTCCGGCGGCCAGAATGGCTTCGCCCTGTCGCTTCTGGGGTTCGTCCCGGAGATGGACTACGCCGCCCTCGTCAAGGAAACACGCGGGCGCCGCGTGTTCCCCGCGGCCCCGGACAGCAGCCTGCTGCTGCTGAAGGCATCCGGCGCGATGGCCCACGCCGGCGGCAAGCGCATGGACAGCGACGCGGACGAGTACAAGATCATCCGCCGCTGGATCGCGTCCGGCACTCCGTACGGCAGCCCGGATGACCCCACGGTGACCCGCATCACCGTCTCTCCCGAGCACCGTCTTGTCCCGCGCGGCAACCGCCAGCAGCTTGCCGTGTACGCCCACTACAGCGACGGATCGATCGCCGACGTCACCTACCTGGCTCAGTACGAGAGCAACGACACCGACGTGGCTGTCGTTGACGGGACGGGCCTGGTCCGGTCGCTGGAGCTGAGCGGCGAGGCTGCCGTCATGACCCGCTACCAGGGTCAGGTGGCCGTCTTCCGCGCCACCGTCCCGTCGGGGCTGCAGGTGCCCGATTACCAGTTCGCGTATCGCACCGTCGTGGACCGCCACACCCACAACCAGTGGAAACAGCTCGGCATCAAGCCGTCGGATCTGTGCAGTGACGAGCAGTTCATCCGCCGGGTGGCGCTCGACCTCACCGGCACCCTGCCGACGCCGGCCCAGGTCAAGGCGTTCCTCGCCGACGCGAGCCCGAACAGGCGCGACCAGCTGATCGACCGGCTCCTCGACACGCCCGAGTATGCCTACTACTTCGCCAACCGCTGGGCGGACGTCCTGCGCGTCCGGCGCGGCAACCAGGCGGCGCGCGCCTATGGCACGTTCGCGTTCCACAACTGGATCCGCGAGAGTATCGCCCGGGACAAGCCGTATGACGAGTTCGTCCGCGAGATCCTCGGCGCCATCGGAGACGAGACGACGAGCCCGCCGACCGTCTGGTACAAGGATCTGCGGACACCCGACCAGTTCGTCGATGACGCCTGCCAGGTGTTCCTCGGCGTCCGCCTGGCGTGCGCCCAGTGCCACCACCACCCCTACGAGAAGTGGAGCCAGGACGATTACTGGGGTCTGGCCGCCTTCTTCGGCCGCCTCGACCGCAAGAACTCGCCGGTCCCCGGGGTGGCGATCCAGGGCCAGCAGAACCAGCGCCAGGTGATCTTCACCAGGGCAACCGGCAACGTCATCAACAAGCGCACCAACAAGCCGGCCGTCATGCGGCCGCTCGACGGCGACGAGGTCAAACTCGGCACCGGCGAGGATCCGCGCCACCGGCTGGTGGACTGGATGGCCGATACGAAGAACCCGTTCTTCGCCCGGGCGGTGGCAAACCGCTACTGGGCTCACTTCTTCGGCCGGGGGATCGTCGATCCGCTGGACGACATGCGGGTGACGAACCCGCCGAGCAATCCGGCGCTGCTCGACGCCCTCGCCAGGGAGCTGATTGACAGCAAGTACAGCCTCAAGCACCTGGTCAAGGTCATTGTCAAGAGCCGGACGTACCAGCTCAGTGCCGTTCCGAATGAGTTCAACAAGCACGACAAGAAGAGCTTCGCACGCTTCTACCCGCGGCGGATGATGGCGGAGGTGCTGTACGACGCGGTCAACCAGGTGACCGGCAACACCGGCGCGTTCCCCGGCCTGCCGGCCGACCGGCACTCGCCGCGGCGGGCGATCATGCTGCCGGACGAATCGTTCACGTCGTACTTCCTCGACGTGTTCGGCCGGCCGCGCCGCCAGAGTGCATGCGAGTGCGAGCGCGTCACCGAGGCGAACCTGGCGATGTCGCTGCACCTGCTCAACTCGCAGGAGGTGCAGGACAAACTCGCCCGCGCCAGCGGCCGCGCCGACCAGCTCGTCAAGGATCCGCGCCCCGACACGGAGAAGGTCGAGGAATTGTTCCTGTGGGCGTTCGCCCGCCGGCCGACCGAGGCCCAGATGCGCCTGGCGATGGAGAACATCGCGGCGAACGCGAGCAACCGCCGACTCGCGTACGAGAACATCCTCTGGGCGCTGATCAACACCAAGGAGTTCCAGTTCAACCAGTGACCGTCTGCTGACGGAACGCGGGCCTGGTGCCGCACCCGTGGCGCCAGGCCCGCCTGCCTACTGGGTCCGAGACCGTTCACCGACTCGGTCAGGGGAAACGCCCTTGACGGGCTCCGCGCCCGCCTTGAGAATAAACCGTGCGGAACACCTTCGTACACCCCCATCCACTCTCTTCCCACGCGAGGAGGTTACGCTTCATGCTTGGCACACTCACCGCGGTGGCCGTCGCCCTGACGTGCGCGGCGGCGCCCGCCCCGGTCGCCCTCACCGGCCAGTACGTCGAGGCGCGGACCTGTGACGTCTGGACCGGCCCGTGCTTCGCCAACGCCGACCACAACCTGAGCGGCAAGAACGCCATCATGGCCTGGCACATCGACCGCGGCACCCTCGACGGCGTCCGCCTCGACGGGCTGAACGTCGTCGCCGTCGTCGCCGCCGGCAATACGATCGGCCTGCCGCAGGCCGCCCCTGGCCGGTCCGTGCTGATCGTCGATGAGCGGGCCAGCACCGCGCAGCGCGCCGCTCTGGTGCGCCTCGTCCGGAAGCAGGGTGGGCGGCTCGTCGGCAAGGTGCTGGCGGTCCACGCGGCACCGATCAGCCTGGCCACTTGCGAGTGCAAGGGCGAGTCGTGCTACGAACTCCAGGCCGGCGCTGCCCGCCTGAAGACGCGCTGCATCGACGGCCAGCACGACAAGGCGTGCGGCAACGAGTCCGCGTTCTACCCGCCGCTGGTGTCCGGCCTCCACGTCCGCCCGGCCGCCGTCGTCGAGCATGCGTTCAACGGCATCGGCCTGGGCCAGACCTACAGCGACTACGATCGCCGCGGCGCGTACGTCGGCACGTTCGGGATCCGCTAACGCGGCGGCCCGGTGCAAGAACAGTAAAGCCCACGGGGCGCGTCCCGTGGGTCAAGTTGGCAGAAACTTGACCCGCCGGACGTGATCCGTGGGCTTTCCATCGCCCTGTCAGTTCCGGAGGAACCATGATGCTTCTTATCGTGCGGCGGACAGGCGGATCGGGCGCACTCCTCGGGGCCGCGCTGCTCCTCGTCGTCGCTCCCTCGATTGACGCCCAGGCCGGAAAATACGCCGTCAAGACGGCCAAGGCCGACCCCCCGAAAGAGTTGAAGGAATCGATCGCAAAGAGCCTCCAGCCCCAGGCGATCCAACTCCTGGACGACGGCAAGCTAGTCGCTGAAATCTGGGTGCGCAAGGAGGTGCCCGCCAACGCCACGAAGGAGCAGGTCAAGAACGGGCTGACGTACCGGGAGTTGAGGGAAACGACAGTCCTCGGAGCGGTCCGGTTCCACCAGGCGTGGAGCGACTATCGCAAGCAGCAGATCAAGCCGGGCGTGTACACCCTCCGGCTCGGCTTCCAGCCCGAGGACGGCGACCACGCCGGCACGTCCCCGTTCAAGGAATTCGCCACCCTCGTGGCGGCCAAGGCGGACCCGGGCCTCGACCCGATCGACCCGAAGATGCTGCACGCACTCAGTGCCAAGAGTATCGAGACGGGGCACCCGGCGGCCCTCATGCTGTTCCCCAGCCGCAAGGCCGGGGCTGAGCCGCAGATCGCCCGCGCGAAGGTGGAGGGGAGCACCGTTCCTCACTGGGTGCTCAACGTGCGCGTGCCGGTCGCCGCCGCTGGGCAGAAGGCAACGCTGTCCCTCGGGCTCGGCGCGGTCGGTCACGTCGCCGAGTGAGCGGTTGTTTCCGGCGCCGTCCGAGCCCGCAGCGTCAGGCGCGGGTTTGAGTCGCGTCCCGCGCTGACGCTGCGGGCTCGGACGGCTACTGGCTGTTTCAGGCTCTCCTGTCCGCCGACGGTTAGTTCGGTCGCGGAGTAGCGTTGTCGAGCTGCACCTGGGGGCCGAGCGATTTGGGGGTGACGACGACGGCGCGCTGCTCGTCGCCCTCGAACCGACAGTCCTTGACGACAAACAGATCGTTCTCGGCCGGCCGCACCCGTGGGTTGTTGGCCTGGAACCGAATCCCCGCCTCTGGCTGCTCCTTTCCAGCGCGGCCGGTGATGCCGAGCAGCCGTACCGGGTGGCCCGGCTCTCCGGAACAGTTCGTGATCGCCACCCCGACCTTCTGGAACCCCTCCAGGGTCAGGTTCTCCAGCGTCAGGTCCGGGCAGTAGCCGGTCAGCGTGATCAGCCGCGGCAGGTGGTCCTCGCCGTGAAACTTGATACCGCGAATGACCAGCCCGCGCACGTTCGCCACCTGCAAGATAGGCGTCACGTCCTCGCGGAGGGTGGGTGGTTTCCAGACCACCGGCACGCCGTCAGCCGGCTCGATGCGCACCCCTTCGGCCCCTTCCACGCGCAGCCGCTCGCGGTGCTCGCGGTCCAGCAGGACAATCCGGTCGCCGGGCCGGGCGCTCTGCAGCGCCTCCCGAACGCTGCGGTAGATCCCTTCCCCGGTCGCGTGGCGTGTAACCTTGAGCGGCGGACGGGTCGCGGCCGGCCGGCCGCCGGAAAAACCGCCGAACCACCCGAACAGGAGTCCGGCGCCGACCAGCGCCCCGACCAGCAGAACCCCCACCACCAGCGCCAGCCGCCAGAAACGCCTGCTCTCCTCCGGGACGGCCCGGCCGGGCCTGGCTCGCCGCCGGGACGAGGGGTGGCCGGACGGGGCCGCCTGGGGCGGCGTGTCGAACCGGCCGGCCGGATCCTCCGTGTCGGAGGTTACCCGGTCCCAGGCTACCTGCTCCTCCTCGGCCGGCCTGACTGCGGGCACCGGGGCCGCCGTCTGGGCGGCGGGAGCCTGCGGGGGAACGACCTGCACAACCGGCGCCGGACGGAGCGCGGCCCCGCCCTGGGTCGGCGTGGAGGCGTTCACGCGCGTTTCCGCAGAGCGCGGCGAGGAGACGGCGGGGGGAGGGGTGGGCGGCGCCGCGCCCGTCACTTGCCAGTTCTTCCGCGGCGCCGAGGACGGGGCGCCGGTCGCGTGGGACGAGATCTGCGTCGGCTCGGAGCCGGGGTTGGTCGGGGCGGTCGCTGCCAGGGACAGCCGCGGCATCTCGGACTCCGGCGGCGGCGGGATCGCCTCCTGCGTCCACGGCGCCAGCGCCGCGGCCACCTCCAGCGGCGTCTGGTAGCGGTCCGCCGGACCCTTGGCGATCATGCGGCCGACGACGGCCGCGAGGTCCGCCGGAACGTCCGGCCGCACCGCGTTGACTGGCCGCAGCTGCCGCGTCCGCTGCCAGATCAGCTTCTGCGCCGGCGTCCCCTCGCCGTAAGGCGGGCGGCCCGTTAGCAGGAAGTAGAACGTCAGACCCAGGCTGTAAATGTCCGCCCGGATGTCAACCCCGTGGCTGTCCTCCGCCTGCTCCGGAGCCAGGTAGTCGGCCGTCCCGAGTACGTTCTCGTCGTACTTGCGCGTCAGGTTGTCTTCCTCGTCGTGGAAAAAGCGCGCCAGGCCCATGTCAAGAATTTTGACGGTCCCGCCGCGATCGACGAGGATGTTGCCGGGCTTGATGTCGCGGTGGACCAGTCCCTGCTGGTGAGCGTGATCCAGACCGAGGGCGGCCTGACGGATGTAGTGGGCCGCGCGCACCGGGGTGAGCGCCCCGCCGCGCTTGACCAGTTCCTGCAAGCTCGCTCCATCGACGTACTCCATCACCAGGAAGTGGAGGGTTTCGTCCTGGTCGATGTCGTAGGCGTGGACGATGTTCGGGTGATCGAGGGCGGCGGCGGCGCGGGCCTCCCGGTAGAATCGCTCCAGGGATGAGGCATCGGCCGCCTTGGCGGTCGGCAGCACCTTGATGGCCACCCGGCGGCGCATCACCTTGTGCTCGCACAGGTAGACGGTGCCCATCCCGCCCGAGCCGAGTCGCTCCAGCACCTTGTACTTGCCGAGGGTAAAGCGCCGCCACTTGCCCTGGAGGATCTGCTCCGCCTGGAACTGGGTCAGCAGGCCGTCGCGAACGAGGATCCCGGCCAGTTTCCCCGGTTCGTTGGGGAAACTGCCCCCGGCACGCAGCTTTTGCAGGTAGGCCTCGAGGCGCTTCTCCTCGACGACCTGGCTGCGGCGCACGAGGTCGAGAAATTCGGTCGAGCTGCCTGGTGCGGCCATCCGGCCTCCGTTTCGGAACGCAATCGGTCGCCCGAGAGAAGGCGCCGTGTGTCCCCCTTCCACTTTACCAGGACCAGGGGCAGGGCGGAACAGCCGCGAACGGCCTGCCAACAAGTATATGCTACCGGCGGTGCCGGTTTTCGGAAATCCTGCCGCCGGTCCCGGACAGGCCGTCCGGCCAGAGCATCCGATAGCGCCGCCGCTGCGGGATTTTCTCATTGGGGCGCCTGGGAGGGAGATACGGGCCGGCTGGCCTTGAAGTTTTTCTCACCTCCCCCATCTTACCGACAGACGTCCTTCGTCCCGACGGAGCCCCTTCAGGAAGATCGTGGCCCTGAGCGACCCGCACGGCTACCTCCCGGAGGAGGTGCCGGCCTGCGATCTGCTGCGGGAGCGCATCAAGGAGATCCGGCCGAGGCTGGCCGTCTACGGCCATATCCACGAGGGTGGCGTCCCGTGGGGAAAGCGCTGGAGACTTGCCCCACGGGCCGCCACCTGTGGGCTTTGGAAAGCCCGCGGGCCGCGGGCTTCGTGGACCGGAGAATGCCGATGAACCGGATAGTCCTGTGCCTGCTGGGCGCCGTCGTGGCCGGCCTGGGGAACGTTACCATCGCCGAGGCTGAGCCACAACCTGCGGCGAAGTGGGCCGCGCCGGGCCTGACGGTGACGGAGAACCTTGAGCTATGGCTCGACGCCAGCCGCCAGAATGCCGCCCGCAAGGCTCTCGGCTGGCCCGAACTGCGGCCCGGTGAGCCGGTCGATACCTGGTACGATGCGTCCGGCCACGGCCGCCACCTGCTCCAGAAGGACGCGGCCGCCCGGCCGACCCTCATCGCGCACGAGGCGTACAGCGCGGTCCGCTTCGACGGCCGGCGGCAACACTTCACCCTGCCCGGCCTCGGGCGCACCTTCAAGGAGGTGACGGTCATCCTCGTTGCGGCGCCGTTCTCGAACCGGGGCGGGTTCCGCGGGTTCCTCGCGCTCAATCGGACCGGGGCGAACGACTACACCACCGGCCTGAATCTCGACCTCGGCTTCGTCGGGTCCGAGCGGTTCCAGTCTCTGAACGCGGAAGGCGCCGGGTTCGGCGGCGCGGTCAACCTGCTGACGGGTTCGTCCGAGTTCGGCATTGTGCAGCGCCTGGCCGTCACGTCGGCCGTCGGCCGCGGCGGCACCCGCGTCTTCCTCAACGGCAAGCCGCAGGGCCGGCGCGACCGGGCCAGCGCCGCCGTCCACATGGACCGCTTCACCGTCGGGGCACGCTTCTACACCAACGGCGGGCCGCCACAGGTGCGCGGATTCCTCGACGGCGATGTCCTCGAGATTCTCGTCTACGGCCGCGCCCTGACCGTCGCGGAGTTGGCCGAGATCGACCGCTACCTCGTCGGCCGCCACGGCGACCGGCGCAAGGCCGCTCTGCCGCCCCGGACAGGCGCGGGCCGGACGCTGGTGCGCGTCCCCGACCCGCCGCCGGTACAGATGCTGGTGCCCGGCTTCACGGTCCGCCAACTGCCCGTCGAACTGACGAACATCAACAACCTCCGCTACCGGCCGGACGGCAAGCTCGTCGCCCTGGCGTACAGCGGCGACGTCTACCTCCTCTCGGACACCGACGGGGACGGGCTGGAAGAACGGGTTGAGGTGTTCTGGGCGAACCGGGGCCGGCTCCGCGCGCCGATCGGCATGGACCTGACGCCGCCCGGGTATCGCCACGGCGAGGGCGTCCTCGTCGCGTCCAAGGGGAAGGTGTCGCTCCTCACCGACACCGACGGCGACGGCAAGGCCGACCGGGAGGTGATTGTCGCCCAGGGGTGGCGCGAGCTGCCGCACGGCGTCGATGCCCTCGGGGTGGCGCTCGACCGGAAAGACGGAAGCGTCTACTTCGGCCTGGGCGCGACCAACTTCACCAACGCCTACCTGCTGGACAGGGGCGGCAAGGCCCACTACCGGCTCGCCGACGAACGCGGCACGATCCTCCGCGTCGCGCCCGACTTCCGGTCGCGCCAGGTGGTCGCCACCGGCATCCGCTTCCCGGTCGGGCTGACGTTCAACCGCCACGGCGAGTTGTTCGCGACCGATCAGGAGGGAGCGACGTGGCTGCCGAACGGCAACCCGCTCGACGAGCTGCTGCACATCCAGAAGGGCCGCCACTACGGCTTTCCGCCGCGCCACCCGAGGCACCTGCCGGGCGTTCTCGACGAGCCGAGCGTCTTCGACTACCGGCCGCAGCATCAGTCGGCGTGCGGACTGCAGTTCAACGAGCCGGTGAACGGCGGGCCGTCGTTCGGCCCGCCAGCATGGCGCTCCGATGCGCTGGTGTGCGGGTACTCGCGCGGCAAGCTGTACCGCACCCAGCTGGTCAGGACGGCCGTCGGGTACGTCGCCCGGACGCAACTCCTGGCGGCGCTTAACATGCTGGCCTGCGACGCCTGCGTCTCCCCCGCTGGCGACCTCGTCATCGCCGTCCACGGCGGCGGGCCGGACTGGGGCAGCGGCCCGACCGGCAAGGGCAAACTCTACAAGGTCAGTTACACCGGCAAGGATCTGGCGCAGCCGGCGGCGGTGTGGGCGAATGGCCCGCGCGAGGTGCGCGTCGCGTTCGACCGGCCAGTCGAACCCGCCCATCTCAAGGATCTGGCGGCCCGCGTGCGGATCGACCACGGCCCGTATGTGCAGGCCGGCGATCGGTTCGAGCACCTGCGACCGGGCTACCAGGTCGTGCAGGACCAGCTCGACGCCCCGCGGCACACGCTGCCGGTCGTCGGCCTGCAGCTGACGCCGGACCGCCGCACCCTCATCCTGGCGACCGCCCCGCACCCCCGCGCGGTCAGCTACGCCCTGACGCTCCCGGGACTCGGGCGACCGGCGCGGCTCTCCGGGAAGGAACTCCGCCAGGTTCCGGAAACCGATCTGCGCTACGACCTGACGGGCGTCGAGACCGCATGGCAGGGGAAGAGCGGCGCGGGCTGGGCCGGCTGGCTGCCGCACCTGGATCTCGCCGTTGCGCGCGACTTCACGACCGGCAGCGCGACGCATGACCGCCTTTGGAGCCAGCTGCAACAACCTGGTCGGCTCACTCTGCGGACGCAGCTCGACCTGTGGCAACTGCTGCGCGCGGCGGTGCAGCCGGGCTCGAAGATCGACCACACGCTGCCGCCCGAGAAGGTGACGCTCACGTTCCGGGCGCGCACCCCGCTGGAGGTGAAAGGAGTGCCCGCAGTGGAGCGCCTGCCCGAAGATCCGAGCGGGCGGTGTGGGGTCGCGGTGACCGTGACGCCAATGACGAACCGGCCCGTCCGGCTCGACGTCGTCCTGACGACCGGCGGGGGCGAGCCGGACCTGACGGTCACCTACCACACCCAGGAAGACGTGCGGCCGCGTGCGCTGCCGCTGCACCGGCTGCTGGTGCCGTGGGCCGTGTCGGGGGGCGAGACGGCGCCGGCCGTCGCGCGGGAGGTGCCGGAGCTGAAGGGCGGGAACTGGCTGCGCGGCCGCCAGGTGTTTCTCAGCGCGGAGGCGTCGTGCTCCCGTTGCCACGCGGTCCACGGCGAGGGCGGCAAGACCGGGCCAGACCTGTCGAACCTCCCGCACCGCGACTACCACTCGGTCCTGCGCGACATCGCCGAACCGAGCTTCGCCCTCAACCCGGACTACATCACGCACGTCATCGAGCTGACGGACGGCCGCGTGCTGACCGGGACGCTGCGGGCGGAGGGCGGGCGCGTCCACATCGGCGACGGCCAGGGGAACGTGACCGCCGTCCGGTCGGAAGAAATCGACCGGGTCCGCGCGGAACCGCACTCGGTCATGCCCGAGGGGCTGCCGAAGGCGCTCGGCCCTGCCCGGATGCGCGACCTGCTGACGTTCCTGCTCACCGACCCGCCGCGCATGCCCGAGTACGGGAAGGGGCCGCCGCCTCCGCCGCGCACGCGGAAGGAGTTGCAGGCAGTGTTGGCCGGCGCCCCCGCGCCGCCCGCGAAGGCGCGCCCGCTGCACGTTGTCCTGGTCGCCGGCAAGAAGGACCACGGGCCGGGCGAACACGACTACCCGGCCTGGCAGAAGGCGTGGGGGCGGCTGCTGGGGATGGCGGACGGCGTGAAGGCGACGGCCGCCTGGGAGTGGCCGTCGGTCGAGGAGTTGAAGACCGCCGACGTGTTGGTGTTCTACCAGCGCGGCAGCTGGGACGCGCAGCGCGCCCGCGACATCGACGCTTTCCTGGCCCGCGGCGGCGGGCTGGTTTACATCCACTACGCGGTCGATGGTCGGACTGACCCGGCCGGGTTCGCGCAGCGGATCGGGCTATCGTGGGGACCGGGGGCGCGCTTCCGGCACGGCCCGCTCGACGTCCAGTTCGACCGCGGGAGCCGCCACCCAATCGCCCGGAACTTCGACAAGGTCCACTTCCACGACGAGAGTTACTGGCGGCTGACCGGCGACCCGAAGCGGGTGGAGGTACTCGCCCGCGGGGTCGAGGAGGGGCGGCCGCAGCCGCTGTTCTGGGTGCGCGAGGCGGGCAAAGGGCGGGTGTTTGTGTCGATTCCGGGCCACTTCGCGTGGACGTTCGACGATCCGCTGTTCCGGCTGCTTGTACTCCGCGGCATCGCATGGACGGCGCGCGAGCCGGTCGATCGGTTCAACGACCTGACGACGCCGGGGGCGCGGGTGAAGGACTGACGGAAGCGCCGCCACCAGCCCGCAGCGCCCGGCGCTGGCGCTCCGGGCTGGTTAAGCGCGCCCCCAGTAGCATCCCTCGACGCCCCAGGCGCTCACGTCCTCGTTGCGTCCCAGCGCCCGCAGGCGGCGGCGATGGCGGAGCAGGTCCGGAATCTCCGCCAGGAGCCGCAACCGCCCGCACAGGAACGGGGCCAGGGCTCCCTCGCGCCAGCGCCGCCACGCCTTCCCAGCCAGCACTGCCAGGTGATACGGCAGAGCGCGGGCGAGCGCCCGGGCCGGCAGGTTGCGCCAGAAGACGCGCTCCTCGTTGGCAGACTGCTGTTCGAGCAACCGCCGGCGCGGCCGGCCGTGGGAGGCCGAAACGCGGTGCAGCACGCGCGCCGCCGGCTCGAACACCGCCCGATACCCGGCGCGCTGGAGCCGGAACGCCAGATCCACGTCCTCGAAGTACGCCCCGAAAATCTCCGGGAATCCGCCGACCTGTCGCACCGCGTCGCGCCGGTAGAAGGCGCTCGACGCGCTGGCGCCGAACACGCTGCGGCGCCGCAGGTGCTCCGGCCCGAGCGGCTCGCCGTGGCCGCGCTTGGCCGCCACGCCGCCCAGGTAGTAGCGGTCGCCGGCGCTGTCCACGCGCGCCCCGTCCGGCCAGCACAACACCAGCGGCGCGACGGCGCCGACGCCTGGATCCGCGAAACACGCGAGTACCGGCTCCGCCCACCCGGCCGTCACCTCCGCGTCGTCGTTGAGCAGTTCCACGACCGCGCCGGTCGCGGCGGCGATACCGGCGTTGGCCGCGGCGCAGAACCCGCGCCGCCGCGGCAGGCGCACGGCGCGGGCGCCGAAGTCCCGCGCGGCCGCGCTCGCCGCGGCGCCGGGCGACCCGTCGTCAACGACCAGCACCTCCGTCCCCGGCGGCGCGTGTCGGCTCACACTGCCCAGGCACGCGCGCAGCAGGTCGGTGCGGTTGTGGGACGGGATGACGACCGACAGTGTCCTCACGTCGCGCCTCCTCCTCGCGTACCCGCCGGTTGAGGCGCCGCCGCGCGGCGCGCTCGTCGCCCCGGCCCAGATCGGCGGCGATCGCCCCCAGATCGCGGAACACCTCTGCCTCCTCCGTCCGCCCGCGCCAGCGCGCCCACAGGCGCCGGCCCCACGCCTCGACACGGACGACCGCTGCCAGCCCCCGCAGCTGCCAGCGCGGCCAGTGGCGGGCGGCGTAGGTCAGCAGCGCGTGCCGGGTGGCGAGCCGCAGCAGCGGAGTGACCTGGCGAACGTGCAGCGGGTGATGGTGGACGACGCGCAGACCCGGCTCGTAGCACACCGACCAGCCGCGCTCCCAGGCTCGCCGGCACAGATCCACGTCCTCGTAGTAGAGGAAAAACCGCTCGTCGAGTCCGCCGACATCTTCCAGACACTCGCGCCGCACGAGCAGGCAGCACCCGGTCGCCCAGTCCACCGGGCAACGCCGCCGCGGCCGCCGCGTGTAATACTTGCGCCGCGCCCGCGGCAGCGCCAGCCCCGCGAGCGTGCCGGCGAAGGTCGGGAACGGCCCGCACGACGGCTGCCGCGTCCCGTCGCCGTTGCGCAGCTGGAACCCGACGATGCCGGCGCGCGGCTCGTTCGCCGCCAGTTCGTCCGCCAGGGCGAGTACACGTTCGAGGAACTCCTCGGGCAGGGTCACGTCCGGGTTCAGGAGCAGCAGCCAGGCGCCGCCGCTGAGTCGGCAGCCCTCGTTGACCGCTCGCGCGAACCCGCGGTTCCGCCCCCAGCGCCGCAGTGACACGCCCTCCCACCGGCGCAGCGCCCGGCCCAGGCGGTGCGGCGGCGAGTGGTTGTCCACCACGACCACCTCGATCGCGCCGCGGCGCGCCGCCCCGGCCGCCCGGACCTGCCGGACCAGGGCGGCGGTGTTCTCCCACTGGCAGTAGTTGACGACCACCACCGACAGGCGCAGGGTCGGGTACACGGGAGCGGGCGAGGACGAAGCGGGAAGCGCAACGGCGGCAGGCTGCGAGGCCATCGGGGCTCCCTCCCTCGGGCGGCAACAGCAAGGCTGTGAGGGTTGTGAGTATAGACCGGCGGACGAAGCAGACGCAATCCCGGTCTGTCGGTGCGATACGACGGTCTGTGCGCAGGCTGCACAGACCGGGAGGCCGCCTTGACAGCGTGCGGCGCCTCGTGCTACAAGCCCTACCACGCCCTCACTGCGCGGCCCCGGGCGGGCGGCCTATCTCCCCACGGACGGGGTGAGCCATGATTTATCGCTCCAGTCAACTGCTCTGCGCCTGGTTCCTCTGCTGGGATCTGATCCTGACCGCTGCCGCCTGGGTCGGCGCCTACTACCTGCGGTTCGAGTCCGGCCTGCTGCCCATCTACAAGGACATGCCCGACGTCGCCCTGTGCTGGCAGAACCTGCCGCTGGTGGTCCTGCTCGCGGCCGCCGCCTACCGCATGACCGGGCAGTACACGATCCACCGCCTGCGCCGCGTGCGTGAGGAGGTCGTCAGCGTCGTCAAGGGGACGGTGCTGATGTCCCTGCTCGTTATCGCCGCCATTTTCAGCATGCACGACCCGTACGAGTCGCGCGCCACCTTTGTCCTCTTCTCCCTGCTGACCGCCCTCTCCATCCTGACGATGCGGCGGCTGAGCTGGGGGGCGATCCGGTGGCTGCGCAGCCGCGGGTACAACCAGAGCTACTCGGTCATCGTCGGCACCGGCCGGGTGGCGCGCAAGACCGCCCGGGCGCTACGCAGCGCCACCTGGATGGGACTCAAGAACGTCGGCTTCGTCGAGGACCAGCCGACGCGCTGGACGACCGACCTGGACATCCTGGGTACGTCCGCCGACCTACCGCGGCTGATCGAGCAGTACCGGATCGGCCACGTCTTCATCGCCCTGCCGATGAGCCGCTACCACGACGCCCGCCGCGTCTTCGACGTGCTGTCGCAGACCCTGGCGGAGGTGCGCCTGGTGGCCGACGTGCCGGAGTTGGCCGGGCTGTCGCTGACGACGACAAACCTGGACGGCCTGCCGGTGGTCGGGCTGCGCGAGAGCCCGCACTTCGGGCTGAACGTCGTCGTCAAGCGGGTCATGGACGTGATTCTGTCCGCCGTCGCCCTGGTCGTGCTGACGCCGGTGCTGCTGGCGATCGCGGCCCTGGTGAAGCTGACGAGTTCGGGGCCGGTATTGTTCCGGCAGGAGCGGTGCGGGCTGAACGGCCAGCCGTTCTGCATGCTCAAGTTCCGCAGCATGCGCGCGGACGCCGAGAAGGAGACGGGGGCAGTCTGGACGCAGAAGGACGACCCGCGACGGACGTGGTTCGGGACGTTCCTGCGCAAGACGAGCCTGGACGAGCTGCCGCAGCTTCTCAACGTCCTCAAGGGCGATATGAGCCTGGTCGGCCCGCGCCCTGAGCGCCCGAAGTTCATCGCGCAGTTCAGCAAGACGATCCCGAACTACATGGTGCGCCACTGCGTCAAGGCGGGGCTGACCGGGTGGGCGCAGGTCCACGGCTGGCGCGGCAACACGTCGCTGCGCAAGCGCGTCCAGTACGACCTCTACTACATCACGCACTGGACGCCGTGGCTGGACATCCGCATCCTCTGGATGACCGTCTGGAAGGGTCTGCTGCACCGCAACGCCTATTAAAGATCTCGGGGCCGCTTCACCAGTCCGGAGCGCCAGCGCCGGGCGCTTGATAGCGCCCGGCGCTGGCGCTCCGGACTGGTCCGATGGCGCCGGGATGGGGCGGGCCGGGCTCTGTCACCCCGGCGGCTGGAGGGCGATCCACGCCTGATTGAGGTAGCTGCACTGGCACCCGCTGGTCGCGTCGGGAACGAGCACCAGCCCGCCGGCCGGGATGGCGTTGATCCAGCACCCGGGACGGATGCCGCCGTAATCGATCGTTCCTTTCTGCCGGTCGAGGTCGTAGTACCCGAGCGTCGCCGACCGGAACACCATCAGGCTCATGCACCCGGCCAGCTGGCCGCACCCGTAGGACCGCTTCAGGGCGAACGTCCGCGTGTCGCCCGTCAGCAAATCCCACGCTCCGCCCTGGGCGTAGATGGTCCGGTCGTTGATGACCGGGCGCGTGATGTACTTCGCCGTCCGATCCCACAGCGCCTTGCCGTCGGACGCCCGGAACGCCGCCAGGCGCCCGCCGACCTCGGACGGCAGCTTGAACCGCGTCGGCTGATAGCCCATCAGCAGCACGTCGTGGGCCGTGCTCAGCGAGAGCAGGGTGCCGTACACGTCGGGCGCCCGCCACAGGATCTTCCCGGTCGCCGCGTCCAGCGCGACCAGTTCGCCGTGCGGCTGTACCGCGTCCTTGGCCGCGCCGGGCCGGTCCTTCGCGGCGGCCGGCCGGTCGATCAGGTAGACGCGCCCGCCGCCGACGGCGATGGCGTTGTGGCGCAGCGAGTGGCGGGCGGGGTACGTCCACTTTTGCTTACCAGTTGTCGCGTCGAGGGCGAACAGCGCGACCGACTCGGTGAGCAGCTGGCTCATGTCCGCGTTCCGGTAGGCGTAGCGGACGACGTGGCCGGCGTCGGCCACGGACCCGAACAGGGTGCCGCCGGCGCAGGCGATGTACCCCCACGGCGCCGGCTTACCGGCGGCAAGCACCGGCGCCGAGAACTCGCCGAGCTTCTTGCCGGTCGCGCGGTCCAGGCGCAGGCATCGGTTGCCGGTGCGGACGTGGACGCCGTCCGCCGTCACGCAGAAGTTGCTCTGGGTGCCGGCCGTTCCGACGAGGTGTTCGCCGTTGTACGGCTTGAGGATGTTCGGCAGGTCGTACTCCCACAGTCGGCGGCCGTTGTAGGCATCGACGGCGCGAATGCCGTGCAGCCCCTCGACGTACAGCCGGCCCTCGAAGAACAGCGGGGCCGGGCCGCGGCCGTGGCGCTGCGGCATCGGGAAATCGCTGTCGCGGAACCACAGCATGCCGAGCGGCCCCTTCACCAGCGTGTCCGGCGAGCAGCAGGTGTTACCCGCGTCGGCGTACTGGTGCGTCCAGCTGCCGGCGCCGGGCAGGGCGCCGCGCACCGTCTGCCGCATCGCCCCCGGCTTGCCGAGGCAGGCCACGCCGCCGAACGGCCGCTGCAAACGCCCCGCCTCCGCAGCCGGGACGGCATCGGCGCCCGCCGTCACGGACCGACCGGAGACGACCAGATCGGCGAAGTAACGCGGGTACGGCGAGGCGGTCGGGGCGCCCTGGTGGACGGTGACGCGCACGCCGTATACCCCGGCCGCGTCGAGCTTCCGACGGGCGAGGGCGACCTGCTCCGGGTCCGGGTCGAGGGCGTAGATCTGCAGCCTGGTGCGCTTCGCCAGCTCGAAGGCGAGGGCGCCGTCGCCGCAGCCGAGGTCCACGCAGTACCCATCCGTGACACCGCCCTGTCGCACGATCTCGTCGGCGGCGGCCGCGGCTGCGGCGTTCTCGCCGTAGACGGATGGCTGGGCCGGGCGCTCCAGGACCACCGGCTTGCCGGCAGCCTGGCTGTCGAAGCAGTAGAGCGTGCCCCTGTCGGTGCTGACGTAGAGCCGGCCGCTGGCGACGGCGAGGCCGTGCGGCGTGCCGTCCACCTCCGCCGACCAGACCTTCTTCTGTGCGTCCAGATCGACGACCGCCACCTGCCGCCCGCCCGCGCAGACGGCGGACTTCCCGGCGGCGACCACTGCCGCGCCGCCGGGAACGCCGGGCAGCGACCACACCTTCTCCACCCCACGGTAGCGGAGGGTGTTGCCCTTGCGATCGACTCGCGTCTTGTCCACCCAGCGGTAGACGGTCAGATCCTTGACGCCCGACCGGACCAGGCCGTTGGGCAGGGCGGCCACCTCGCCGGCCCCGAGCGGGTCGAGGAGGGCGCCGGTGTCGGCGTTGAACGTGAACCCGGCGTTGACGAACCACGGGCCGCTCGCCAGCGTCGAGGAGCCGCCCTTGTGGCCGTTCTGCTGCAGGTGGAAGTAGCGGAACTTGCCGGTCGCGCGCTCGAACGCGGCCGGGACGGCGCGGCCGGTCGGGACGAACAGATGCTCGCCGCTGACGACGAGGTAACCCTGGGCGGACACGCCGCTGTCGGCGTAGGCGCCGCCGTGCGGCTGGCCCATGTAGATCGACCCGGACTTGTCGTTCGCCCACACCACCTTGCCGTCGGTCGCGTCGAGGGCGTACAGGTAGATGCCCTCGGACGGCCAGATGCCGGCCGCGAAGTAGACGATGCCAGCGACGACAACCGGCCCGCCGCGCGCCGGCCAGCGCGACACCATGCGGTCGTTACCCAGGAGCATGCGCCCGTCCGGGCCGCCGCGCTTCGTCCACAGTACCTTGCCGTCGGCCGCCGCCAGGCAGTACAGGCAGCCGTCATCGCTGGCGACGAAGACGTGGTCCTTCCAGACGGCCGGGGCGAAGCGGATCGGCCCGCCGGTGAATGTCGCCCAGCGCTGCCTGCCGGTCGCGGCGTCGAGGGCATACACCTTGCCGTCCGCCGAACTGCCGAAGTAGATGGTGCCGCCGGCGACGACCGGCTGGAAGGCCCGGTCGAACGGCATACGGGGAGACACCGGCCAGGCGGGCGCGGGGGCGTGCGGCCCCTTCAGGATCCAGTGGAGCGCCGGCCGTGGCGGTAGCGCCTCCGCGGTGTACCCGGTGCGGCCGGCGCTCCCGCCGTAGGTCGGCCAGTCCTCGGCCCGCCCCTGGCGGGCGCTGAGGCCGATCAGGATGAGTGCGAGCAGTGTCCGTTTCATGGAGCCCTCCGTTGTTACCGCCACAGTCTACCGGACCGCGCGACCCGGAACAACGAAAAGCCGCCGCACGCCCTTTCTCCCGCCTGCCACTTCGGCTTGCCCGCCTTCCGCCGATTTGCTAGACCATACGCGGTCTGACCCCGCCAATTCGGCCCGGCAATCGAGGCGCGCATGATCTCCATCGATCTCAACGGCAAGGTAGCTCTGGTGACCGGCGTTGCCAACGACCTGAGCTTTGCGTGGTACATCAGCAAGGCGCTGCAGGCCGCCGGCGCCCGCCTGGTCCTCTCCTGCCATCCGCGCATGGTCCGCATGGTCGAGTCCGCACTCAGGAGCGATAGGCCCGACGACGTGGCCCAGCGGCACCTCCCTTTCGGGGGCGGCGAGTTCAAACCCGAGAGCGTGCTTCCCTGTGACGTCAGCTACGACACGCTCGACGACGTGCCCCAGGAGGTTCGCACGGATCGGCGCTATCAGAAGATCGAGGAGCAGTACGGCGATTACTCGATCCACGGCATGTACGAGAAGGTGCGGCAGTCGCACGGGGCGGTCGATATCCTCGTCCACAGCATCGCCTACAGCCCCGAGATCAAGAACCGGATGATCGACACAAGCCGGAAGGCGTACCTGCAGGCGCTGAGCATCAGCGCCTACTCGCTAACGGCGCTGTTGCGGGGAGCCCAGCCGCTGATGGAGAACCGGCCGGACGGGGCGTCGGCGATCGGGCTGAGCTACCTCGGCGGCGACCGTGTCGTGCCGCACTACGGCGGCGGCATGTCCACCGCGAAGGCGGCGCTGCAGATCGACGCCAAGCAGCTCGCGAGCAACCTCGGCCCAAAGAACATCCGCGTCAACATCATCTCGGCCGGGCCGTACAAATCGCTCGCCGCGGGCGGCATCGGCGACATGGATAAGATGATCGCCTACGCGGCCGAGCGCTCGCCGCTGCCGCGCGGCATCCGCCCGGAAGAGGTGGCCAACGCCGCCGTCTTCCTGTCCAGTCCGTTGGCGTCGGCGATCACCGGGCACGTCCTCTACGTCGATTGCGGTTACAACGTGATGGGCGTGTAGCCGGCCGATCCGCTCACTTCCCCTTGCATTTTTCGCGCCCTCGTCCTACCGTAAGCGCCCGTTTGCGGTGAGCCCGCCGCCAGGGAGGGCGGTCGGAGTGGGCGCCGGTGCCCGTCGGCGCTCGCGCAGGTCGGTTTCAGTTCCTTTCGCAAGGATGCGACCATGGTCCGGATCGGCCTGCTGGCGCTGTTCTGCGCGGCCCTCTGCCTCGGCCCCCGAACGCTCGCCACCCCCCCCGGGAAAACCCCGGACGCGACCATCGAGAATTACCTGCTGGCCCAGACCGCCCTGCTCCAGGGCGAGATGTACCTGCTCCAGCGCCAGCCGGCCAAGGCGGTCGAGGTGCTGGAGGCGAACCTCCCGTATGTCAACGTCAACCGCAAATACATGGGCGTGCTCCGCGACGCCTACCGGGCGTACCTGAACGAGCTGTCCGTGCAGAACCAAAAAGAGCTGGTGGAGCGCTACCAGGCGCGGCTGCGCATCATCGAGAACGGCAGCCTCGCAACAGGGCAGAAGCCGGCTGGCCTGGAGACGCCCCCCGCCGGCCCGCGCCCGCCGGCCGTCGTGGAGGATCGAGGCCGCGCACAGCCTGCGCCGACCGTCCCACCTGCCGCGGCACCGGCACCGGCCGGCCAGTCGGCCTCCACGCCGACCGTGGCGCGCGGCAAGGCCGATCCGTTCGACCTCGGCAACCAGCAGCCGGCCGGGCCGCTCCCCGCGAGCGGATCGTCCCGTGCGGCCGAGGGACTGCTGGCGCGGGCCGAAGAGGAGTACGCGAACAAGCGCTGGTCGGAAGCGCGACGGCTCTACGACCAGGCCCACCGCGCCGACGAGCGAACGACGGATGGATGCCGCGACCGCTGGGCGTACTGCAAGCTGCAGCACGTCGTCGAGCAGATCAACAACAGCGGGCCGAACGGCTGTTCGTGGGCGGACCTGGAGAAGGAAGTCCAGCAGGCGATGACGCTGGAGCCGAAGCTGACCCGGCCCGGGCAGTGGCTCCTCGGCAAGATCGAGGAGCGGAAGGCCGCGGCCGGCGGGGCGGGCGGCGCCCCCGTGTCGGACGTGGCGGTCCAACACCAGCCGTCCACCGGCGGATGGCACCTGGCCGAGACGACCCACTTCCGCATCTTCCACAAGCAGCCGCGCGAGTTCGCCGACCGGCTGGCCCGAGTCGCCGAGCGAACGCGAGTGGAAGTCTCCCGGAAGTGGTTCAGCACCGACGGGGAGGCGTGGACGCCCAAGTGCGAGGTCGTCGTTCACGCCACGGCCGAGGAGTACCGCCGGCAGACGGGGGTGCAGCAGATCGACTCCCCCGGGCACTCGCGCATCGAGCTGGATCCATCGGCCGGCCGGGTCGTCAAACGGCGCATCGAGGTCCACTGCACGAACGCGGACGCCCTGGTCACTCACGTCCTGCCGCATGAGACGGCGCACGTCGTCCTGGCCAGCCAGTTCGGCGGGCAGCGGCTGCCGCGCTGGGCCGACGAGGGCATGGCGGTGCTGACCGAGCCGCCGCAGCGCGTCGAGCGGTTCCGCCGGGAGGTGGCGCGGTGCCAGCGCGACCGCGAGCTGTTCGAGGTGCGCGAGCTGATGCAGCTGGAGGACTACCCCAGGGCACAGAAGATCAACGCCTTCTACGCCCAGAGCGTGTCGCTGGTCGAGTACCTGGCGCGGCTGCGCGGCCCGCGCGTGTTCGCCCAGTTCCTGCGCGACGGCCTGCGCCAGGGGTACGAGCCGGCCCTGCGCGCCCACTACCAGATCCAGGGTTTCGCCGAGCTGCAGACGCGGTGGGGCCAGGACGCCACGGCCAGCGCGGCCGACACCGCCGGCACCTACGCCGGGCGCTGAAGCGCGAGCAGGAGGAGAGCGGCGGCTCAGCCCCACTCGCCGCGGCCGTGGCGGGCGGCCGGATCCTGGCGGTAGTAGTCGCGGAACAGATCGTACAGCTCCGGGTGGTAGTGTTGCAACCGCCGCGGCGTGGAGAAGAAATACTCGGTTGCGACGGCAAAGAACTCGCCCGGATCGGTGGCAGCGTACTCGTCCAGCAGCACCTCCTCGCCGGTGTCGATCGCCTCGCACAGCCGGTTGTACTCGCCCGTCATCACCGTCTGCCAGCGCCTGGCGAGGTCCGGCGTGTCCAGGTGCGGGGCGCCGTTGATCTCCCCGTCCTCGAAGTCGAGCTGGTGGGCGAATTCGTGATAAACGACGTTGCGCCCGCGGCGCGGCCGCCGCCCGTCCTCCACCACGTCTTCCCAGGACAGCACGACCGTCGTCCGGTCGGCCTGGCCGTCCGCCCCCATGTCGCCCTCCAGGACGACATTGCCGAGAACCTCGTGACCGGGGATGCGGAACGACCGCGGATAAACGAGGATGGACACCACCCGGACGAAGTAGTTGTGCGGCCGGGCCAGCACCAGCAGGCACGCCTGGGCCGCGATCGTGACCTTGACCTCGTCCGTCATTTCCTGCCCGCGGCAGCCCTCCCACTCCTTCTCCGCGACGACGACGCGCAGGTCGTTGTGCAGCGTCGCCCGCTCCGCCTCGGTCAGCAGGCGGTAGTGCGCGAAGTTGTCCTCCAGGTACGACTGCCACGCGGCCGGGAACGGCTCGGCGAGGAGTCGGCGGCGGCGGCGCTTGCGGAGCCAGGAGAAGAGCATACCTTTCCCATCGAGTGAACGGCCCTCGGTCCGGTACACTCCCATTGTACCTGCCCGCCGGCGCGGCCGCGTCACGGCGGTCGAGTACTCCGTGGCTGGGCGAAACGGCGGGCGGACCCGGGGCATGATCTATCGCAGAGGCCGCAGTTCGCCAAGCTGCCCCGGAGTGTGGGACGTGGGGAAGAAAGAGAGGGAGTTAAAGGCCACGGGCTACGTCCCGTGGACCAGATCCCCAGCGCTTCCCCCACGGGGCGCAGCCCGTGGACTTTACCTCCCCACCCCCACTCCCCTCGCTCCAGGGGCTTGCGGGTCGTGGCCGCGTACCCTACGATGGGCGGCATCGCCCGGGCGCCCCACGGAGTACCTGCCTCATGATTCGCACACGCCGACTTTGCCTCGCCATCCTGCTCTCCCTTGCCGTTGCCGGCCTGCTTGGCAAACTACCCGGCGATGCCGCCTCCGCCGGAGACAGGAAGGTGTTTCGCGCGGGCGCCTTCGCCCAGGACATCACCCCGGTCAAGTGGCCCATTTCGGTCAACGGCGGCATGCAGGACCGCCAGGCGAAGGCCGCCCACGACCGGCTGCACGCTCGCTGCCTGGTCCTCGACGACGGCACGACGCGGGTGGCGTTCGTCGTCTGCGACAGCTGCATGATCCCGCGCGCAATCGTCAACGAGGCTCGCGACCTGGCGAACCGCGCGACCGGCATCCGCAAGGACCATATCCTCATCTCGGCGACACACACGCACACCGCTCCGACCGTCACGGGCGTCTTCCAGAGCGACCCCGACTCCGACTACGTCAAGTACCTGCCCCAGCAGATCGCCAGGGGGATCGAGCGCGCCGTCGCCAACCTCGCCCCGGCCCGGATCGGGTGGACGGCCGGCCAGGATCCGACGCAGGTCTTCAACCGTCGCTGGTTCATGAAGCCCGGCACCGTCCGCACCGACCCCTTCGGCGGCACCACCGACAAGGTCCAGATGAACCCCGGATACCTCAACCCCGGGCTGGCCAGGCCGGCCGGTCCGATCGACCCGGAGGTGCCGGTCCTGGCGGTGCAGAGCCCGGAGGGCCGGCCGATCGCGCTGCTGGCGAACTACTCCCTCCACTACGTCGGCGGCGTCCCGGCCCTGTCCGCCGACTACTATGGGGCGTTCGCGGAGCGGATCACGCAGCTGGTCGGAGGCGAGAAGACGTCGCCCGCGTTCGTCGGCATCATGTCGAACGGAACCAGCGGCAACATTAACAACGTCAACTATGGGGCCGCGGCCCCGGGCAGGAAGCAGCCGTATGAGCAGTGCCGACTCGTCGCCGACAGCGTCGCCCGGGCCGCCCACAAGGCGTACCAGACGATCAAGTACCGGGACTGGGTGAAGCTCGCGGTGGCCGAGAAGGACATCGAGCTGGGCGTGCGCCTGCCGACCGAGCAGGACGTGGCAAAGGCGCGCGCGACCCTCGAAGAGGCGAAGGCGAAGGGCAAGAAGGTGCTGACGACCCTGCCGGAAGTCTACGCCCGCGAGACGACCCTGCTGGCGAAGTACCCGGCCCGCGTGCCGGTGCGGCTGCAGGCCATCCGTGTGGGCGCGGTGGGCATCACCGCCATCCCGTGCGAGGTGTTCGTCGAGATCGGGCTGGAACTCAAGAAGAAGAGCCCGCTCCGACCGACGTTCACCATCGAGCTGGCCAACGGATACAACGGCTACCTGCCGACGCCGGAGCACCACCAGTTCGGCGGGTACGAGACGTGGCGGGCCCGGTCGAGCTACCTCGAGGCGAATGCGTCGCGGCGCATCACCGACACGTTGCTCGACCTGCTCAAGGACGTCGCCCGGTGAGGAAGAACCGCGGCGGCTCCGCCAGCGCCCCGGGGCGACCGCGCGCCCGTGCTATTATCAGCCGCGAGGGCCGGCGCGCGGTCAGAACCGCGCGCCGGCGCGCGGCTGGTACATCCCCGAACTGCAATGACCCGCTAGAAGTTGAACTCCCCGCGGAAGAAGATGCCCTGGAGGTTCAGGTCGGCGTGCGAGTTGCCGGCGTTCCCCACGCCCCACCACTGCTGGAACAGGTAGCCGAGCGAGAATCGCAGCCAGCGCCCCGTCACCTGCGGCGTGTAGCTGACGCCCGTCTGGAAATCGAGCATCGGCACCAATCGGGTCGAGGTCACGTCCGTCGCCCCGCCGACGTGGGCGCCGCCGGGCAACCTCTGCACTTCCTCGAAACTCTGGCTCACGCCGCCGATGACAAATGACCCGTCCAGGCGGGCGAAGGCGGCCAGCCCGGGAAACACGTCGAGCTGGCGCGTCGCCTCCAGCCCGAAGCGGGGACCGGCGCCGACGAAATTGTTGCTGACGCGCTGCTCCAGAAAGTTCCCCTGCACCCGCGTGTCCCAGTATGCGGCCGCGACCCGCACCCCGAACCGCCACGAGAGATCCCAGCACGGCGCCACCACGGACGGACCGCTGTTGTAGTCGAGATCGACCTCGTTGACGTTCAAGCGGCTGCGCGCGAACCCCGCGCCGAGGACGTCGTAGTTCGGGAACGTCGCGGTCCCCTCCGAAACGACCGACCGATACGACGCGAGCAGCTCGCCCATGCTGTCCGGCAGCCGGTAGCCGATCTCGACGCGCGGGGAGCCGGTCCAGTCCAGGTCGGCGCCCGGAACGCCGACCGGCTGAGTGACCCCGCCGACGGAAACAGGTGCGACCAGGCCGTTGGTGAAGCGTGGCGAGAGCACGCCGATTTCGAGCGTCCCGAAGAAGCCCGGCGGCGGACACCCCGGAGCGGCGGGCAGTCCCGGTCGCGGCGGCAGGAACACGCCGCCCGGCGGGGGCGGGGCCAGTCCGGGCGGAGGGGCGAGGGGTGCCGCCGGCTGCCAGACCGTGCCCCCGGGCGGCGGCCCTGGCGGAGGCACCGGGACCGGCGGGACCGTCGGCGCGGGGCCAGGCCCCGGAGCCACCGGGACGGGCACGACGGGAACCGGCGTTGGCCCCGCCGATTGCTGCGCGCCGGCACCGCCAGCGCTTGCCAGGACCACGACAGCTGTCAGGATCGACGTGGCGGAAGGGGTGTGGAGCATGGACGGGCCTCCCTGGGGGCAGGTCAAGGCCGTCCTCATACGCCGGCGCGGGACCGGGTGCAACCCCGGACTCGCACGCCGGCCGACCGGGCGAACGGGGCAAGGTCAGGACGACTCGTTCTGCTGACCGGCCTCGGCCAGCGGCGCCACCAGGTTGATGATGTTGCCCATCTGACCCAGGCGCAGGCCGTATCGGTCGAGGAAGTCCTGCAGCGCAAACTCGCTTTCCAGCGCGTCCTCGTTCTGGCGCAGCTCCTCCGCGAGGGACGCCACGATGGACCCGTATGCCCGTTCGAGGACCGGCAGCGCCTCTCGGCAGGAGTCGGAGAGCGTCGGGAAATCCTGGCGCCAGCGGTTCAGCAGGGCGCGCCAGCGGGCGGAGGCGTCGTGGGCGGCGGCTGTGGCCTGCATGTGGGCCAACTGCTCGCGCTGGACCTCGAGAATCTGCCGGAGCAGGTCGCTCAGGGCCGGGCTCGGCTCGATCTGACCTGGGACTGAAGCGGGGACGAAGGAGGTGACGTCAAACTGCGATTGCATAACGTCCTCGGCGCTGCAGACGGAGCCTCGGCACGGGCGCAGACGGGCCACGCTTCTGTTATACCAGGGCGTTCCCTGGAGCAACAGAGCCTGCTTCAAGGAGGCGGGGTGTCCGCCAGAATCCGCGGTCAGAGCAGCTCGTCCAGCTGGCCGGGGGCCAGCGGGCGGGCGAACTCGCAGCCGACGAGCCAGGTGCCGTCCGCCTGATCGCGGACGTGGACGATCCGCGTCAGGAACGTGCGGGGTGCCCCCTGAGTCGTGCGCAGGTCGATAGCGAGGAAGGTGCCGGCCCGGAACGGGTAGCCGACGACCAGCCCCAGGCCGCCGCACGACAGGTCGCGCACCGTGGCGCCCCAGCAAATGGCGTCCGGCTGCTCAACCGGGCGGGACAGTCCTTCCAGGTTGCAGGCGTGGCGGACCGTCGCCCGGCGGTCGGGCAGGGCGGCCGGCGCGGCGGCAGGATGGGCACAGGTGGATGGAGTAATCATGGCGCCCTCTTCGTCCGGGTTCCGGCAACGGGCAGGTCTTTCCCGGCGGCACGGGCGGGCCGGGAAGATCCTGCGCCGCAAGCGTAGGTTGCGGCCGGGCGCCGGTCAACCCGCCGTGTGCTACGCTTGCGGGGAGCGGACCTGCGCCCCGCTTTGCCCGCCCCCGTCGCGCCGTTATAATAGCCCTTTGTGCCACCACCCAATGAAAGGCCGGCCATGCCGATCGACTGGGCTCCGTTCGTCGCCCTCGTTCAGCGTCACCAGCGCTTCCTCCTGACCACCCACGTTCGCCCCGACCCGGACGGGCTCGGGTCGCAGCTCGGCCTGGACGACGTACTGCGGCGCCTCGGCAAGGAGACGCGCCTGGTGATCTCCAGTACCTGGCCGCCGCGCTACGACTTCATGGACCCGGGGCGCTGCATCGAGCAGTTCGTCAAGCCCGGGGACGCCTGGCGCGACGTGGACGTGATCGTCATCCTCGACACCGGCACCCGCAATCAGCTCGGCGACTTCGCCGCCTTCCTCGACACCCTGACGGTCCCGAAGGTGGTGATCGACCACCACCTCTCGCAGGACGACCTGGGCGCTCTGCAACTCGTGGACACAACGGCCGAGGCGACCGGACGGCTGGTGTACGAGGCGGCCCAGGCGCTCGGGGTGGCGCTGTCGCCGGAGGCGGCGGAGTTCCTGTTCGCGGCTGTCGGGACCGACACCGGCTGGTTCCGCCACAGCAACACGACCGCCGCGACGTTCGCCCTGGCCGAGGATCTGGTCCGCGCCGGGGCGCGGCCGACGCTGCTGTACGAGCAGCTGTACGAGCGGAACACCCTGCCGCGGCTGCGGCTGATGGGCCTGGTGCTGGACCGGCTGCAGATCAGCACCGACGGCCAGCTGGCGTACACCGAGGTCCGGCGCGAGGACTACGCCGCCACCGGCGCCATTCCGCAGGACACGGAGGAGTTGATCAACTACCCGCGCAGCCTGGCCGGGGTGGAAGTGGCGCTGCTGTTCATGGAGCAACCGGCCGGCGGAGTGAAAGTGAGCTTCCGCGCGCGCAGCCGGGTGGACGTGTCGAGGGTCGCGGAACAGTTTGGCGGCGGCGGGCACCGGCTGGCGTCGGGCGCAACCCTCCAGACGACGCTCCCCGAGGCCCGCGCCCGCGTGATGGAGGCGGTACGGGCCGCGCTGGGGGCGGAAGCCTAACCCCCCGGGTTCCCTTCCCTGTCAGGGAAGGAAGGAGTGAGGAGAGAAAGAGCTAAAGCGCACGGGCGGCGGCCCGTGGGCGTATCGCTGGAGACTCGACCCACGTGCCGCCGCCCCTGGGCTTTCCCTCCTCCCCTCCTTACTCCTCACCTCCTGTCCCGGGGAGGGGTTGAGCCGCCCCTTGATTGACATCCGCCCTCGCGGCTGTAGGATGAAAAACCAGACGTAACTATCAACGGCGGCTCAGGCGCCGTCCCACCAGGCGAAGAGCCCCGCCCGGTGCTTTCCGCAAGACTCGTCCCGCCATACCCCACGGAGTTAACCCCTCAATGGAGCGCCGCACTTTCCTGCGCTGGGCGGTCCACGGCATGGGGGCGGTCTTCGGTGCCGTCCTCGGCATCCCGGCCCTCATCTATCTGATCGATCCGCGCAACCGCCCCACCCGCGAGCGCGGCTATCGGTCGGTCGCCCGCTACAAGGATCTCGTTCCGGGCGTGCCCACGGAGGTGGTGATCCGCGAATCGGTGCAGGACGCCTGGACGGTTCACCCCGACGTGGTGGTCGGCCGCGTCTGGCTGGTCCGCCGATCGACCGGCGCAGAGTCCCCGCTGGTGGAGGCCTTCACCGCCCAGTGCCCGCACCTCGGCTGCTCGATCAACTATACCGGCACGCAGTTCCTCTGCCCCTGCCACGGCGGCCGCTTCACGCTGCAGGGCCAGCGCGTCGATCCCACCAACAACCCGGCCCCGCGCGACATGGACAACCTCAAGGATCCCGCGTCGCCCGAGCCGAACCCGAAGCTGGAGCGCATCCCGGGAACCCCCGACGGCGACCCGGACTTCAACATCCTGGTGCAGTTCCGCAAGTTCAAGACGAACCAGCCCGAGAAAGAAGACCTCGCCTGACCGCGTCCGCCCGCCCCGCGCCCTGCGCCGCCCGCGCACGGATCGCGCCAGCCGTACAAGCAGCCCCCCTTGCCGAGGATCCGCCGTGCTCAACCGACTGTGCGAGTGGCTCAACCACCGGACCGGCTACCGCAAGTTGATGGAGACGATGCTGCTGGAGCACATCCCCGGCGGCGCCAAATGGCGTTACGTCTGGGGCAGCTGCCTGGCGTTCGTCTTCGCCTTGCAGGTGCTGACCGGCATTTTGCTGATGACGGCGTACAGCCCGGGCGACAGCACCGCCTGGGGCAGCGTTTACTTTATCCAGTACCAGATGGAGTTCGGCTGGCTGATTCGCGGGCTGCACCATTTCGGGTCGCAGGCGATGGTGGTGCTGCTCGCTCTCCACATGCTGCAGGTCGTCATCGCCGGGGCGCACCTGCCGCCACGCGAGATCAACTGGTGGCTCGGCCTGATCCTCATGGGCCTGGTGCTGGGCATGAGCCTGACCGGCTATCTGCTGCCGTGGGACCAGAAGGGCTACTTCGCCACGCAGGTCGCGACGAACATCGCCGGCAGTCTCCCGGGACTCGGCAACTTCCTCCGGCGAACGGTGGTTGGCGGACCGGAGTACGGCCACGCCACCCTGACGCGCTTCTACGCCCTGCACGTCGCCATCATCCCGGCGCTGATCGTCGTCGTGCTGATCGCCCACCTCGCCGTCTTCCGCCGCCACGGGGTGACGGCCCCGAAGGACGCCAAGGGCGAGGGGCTGTTCTGGCCGGACCAGGCGTTCCGCGACATGCTCGCGTGCCTGGCGGTGTTCGGCATCATGCTCGGGCTGGTCGTCTGGGGCGGGCACAGTAACCCGGTCGAACCGGCGGCTTTCGCCCAGGGGAAGGCGGCGACCGAACCGACGGAACTGGAGCGGTTCGCGCTCGGCGGCCGCGAAGGGCGCGGCGCCAACCTCGACGCGCCAGCCGACCCGGGCGGCTCCTACCCGGCCCGGCCCGAGTGGTACTTTCTGTTCCTGTTCCAGCTGCTGAAGTATTTCCAGGGCGACGAGATGATCATCGGCACGGTGCTCATCCCAAACGGGGTCGGCGTGCTGCTGTTTCTGCTGCCGTTCCTGGGGTACGGACGCCTGCGTCCGCTGGGGCATGCGCTCGGGGTGATCTTCGTTGTCGGGCTGCTCGCGGCGGTCGCCAGCCTGACGTGCCTGGCGCTGGCCGACGACATGGCCGACCCGGGCCGGCGCACACTGCTCACGCATCTCGCCCACGTGGCCATCCCGGCGACCGGCGGCGTTTTCCTCGTCTACCTGGGGCTGCTGGGCATCCTGCGCAAGGGCGGGTTCCGCCGCGGCGTGTCGGTGGTCGGCGGGACCGTGATGGCGCTGCTCTTCCTCGGCAACGGGATGCTGATCTACGGCGCGCTGAGCGGCGCCCTGCCGGACCAGGTGCGCGCGCTGGCGGAGGAGCAGTACGAGCAGTTACGGCGCGAAGATCCGGAGAAGGCGGCGAAGAGGCAGTCGGACATCGAGGGATTCCGGCACCAGATGGAGAAGGCGGAAAGGGACGCCCGGCGGGCGGTCGAGGCGGCCGCGGCCGGCATCCCCGCCGAGGGGGCGGCGGTGTTGCTCCAGCGCGACCCGGTGACGCACGGAGAAATGCTGTTCAAGCAGAGCTGTGCCGTCTGCCACAGCTGGAACTACGACCCGGCGACCGGGCTGGATTACTTCCACAAGGATGCAAACAAGAAGCCGAAGTTCACGGCCGGCGACCTGCACGGGTTCGCCACGAAGGACTGGATCCGCGGCCTGCTCCGGAACCCGGCGGATCCGAAGTACTTCGGCCGGACCGAACTGACCGGCATGCAGAACTGGAAGAAGAAGCTGCTGAAGGCCCGCGAACGCACGCTGAAGAGGGATCCGCAGCAGGCCAAACAGGAGATCAAGGAAGAAGAGGCTGACTTCGACACGATCAGCGCGTGGCTGGGCGAGCAATCCCTGCCGCGGGACAAACGTAACCCGAAACTGGCGGCCATCGCCTTCGACAAGTTCCTCGGCCACTGCGCCTCCTGCCACACCATCACGCACGACGGCACCCGCCACGGGAGCCCCACCGCCCCGGACTTCACCGACTACGGGTCGCAGGACTGGATCCGACTGATGGTGATGGCTCCGCACCACCCGCTCCGGTACGGCGCGAAGAACCAGATGCCAGCCTTCCGCAGCCTCGACGGGCCGGGGGCAGAGGTTCGCCAGCTCGAATTCCTCGCCCTGGACAAGGACTTTCCGCGGGATCGGATTATCCGGCTCAGCGACGTGGATCGGGAGCTGATCATCCGCTGGATGACCGGGGATTCGCGGATCGTTTTCGGCGGCAGCCCAATCGGGGCGGCGGTGGAAAAGCGCTGACGGTCCCCGGTTGACTGGGTCGTTGGTGGGAGATATGCCATCTCAAGCTGAGAGTCGGAGTGAAGAGCGCCGCGGGAGCCCGGGCGCGGGCGGCGTCCGAGCGGTCCGGTGGCGCGGACTGTGTGTCACTGCTTGTGGAGGACGACAGATGAACAGACTCGCCGTGGCGTGGGCAACTGGGGTGGGCATCGCGGCCCTGGGCGTCTTCCTGTCCGCCGGGCCGAGCCGGGCCGACATTGATCCGGGCATCAAGGGGGGCCTGGACAAGATCGCCAAGGCGCTCCAGAAGGGGGACAGCGCCACGGCTAGCAAGGAGGGCCAGGCCCTCGCGAAGAAGACCGAGGAACTGCTCGACATCATGTATGCGTTCAAGCTCCGGACCAAGAAGGGGCTGGGCGTCGGCGAGAAGGCGGGCGTGGTCGTCCCCGACGGCATCGAGCTGAAGCTGAACGCGATCGAGCGCGATGGGATCACCCCCGGTGCGCTGACCAAGGAGGCGAAGAATCTCGAGGAGGCGGCATGGATGACGGCCGCCGTCGCCGAGGCCACCCTCGCCAAGGCGCCCGCCAAGGACATGGGCAAGAAGACGAAGGCGAAGTGGAGCGAGTTCTCCGTGGCCATGCGCGACGGCAGCAAGGAGTTGGCGGCGGCGGCCAAGGGGATGAAGGCGGCCGACGTCAAGGCGGCGGCGACGAAGGTCAACAACGCCTGCAACGGCTGTCACACGATCTTCCGCGACTGAGCCGTTACCGGCCATCCACCGGACCCCGGGTCAGCGCCTCCTCGCGCCGGCCCGGGGTCTTGCGTTTCCACTTCCAGGATCCGGGCTACCGCGCGGCTTGCAGGAACGCCAGCGCCCGCCGCGCCGTCTCGACCGCGTTGTGACTGTGCCGGCTCAGCTCGACGTGGATTCCGCTCGCGTAGCCGACCTCTTCCAGCGCCCGCAGCACCGGGCCGAAGTCGATCTCCCCCTCGCCAAACATCAGGTGATCGTGGACGCCGCGCCGCATGTCCTCGATGTGGACATTCCACAGCACGTCGCGCCACTGGCGGATGTGGTCCGCGATCGGGGTTTCGCCGAGGCAGTGCAGATGGCCGATGTCGAGCGTCAGCCCGAAGCGCGGGTGCTTGACCCGGCGGTGCAGGCGGCCGTACATCTGCATCGTGTCGATGTACATGCCCGGCTCCGGCTCGAACGCGAGGCGCACGCCCTGCCTGTCCGCGTACCGGCACAACCGGCCGCACGCCCTGAGCAGCCGCCGCATCAGCAGGGACGACACGTCGTCGGTGAGCGACGTCCCGGACCAGAAGCTGACGGCGTCGGACCCGAGTTCGCGGGCGATGTCGATGGCCCGGCACAGGAAGTCGAGCCGGTCCTGCCACCCGCGGGCGGTCGGCGTGACCAGCGTCGGCTGGTGCTTGCGGCGCGGGTCGAGGAGGAAACGGGCGCCGGTTTCGATCACCGACCGGAGGTTTAGCCGCCCGAGGAGATCCTTGACCGCGGCCAGCTGCCGGGGCAACCCCGGATCGAACGGGTTGAGGGCGTGGTGGTCGAGGGTGATCGCGACGCTGCGGTAGCCCAGCTCGGCGAGAATGACGAGGGCGTCTTCGAGCCGGTGGTGCGCGAACCCGTTGGTGTTGTAGCCAAACCGGAGCATGTCCGTTAGGGTAGCCGACAGGACCGTCCAACGAAAAGGGGCTCCCATGCGCATCGCCATTGCCGGGTTCATGCACGAGTCGAACACCTTCAACCCGACCCGCACCGACCGGGCCGCGTTCGCCGCCCAGAGCCTCATCTTCGGCCCGGCCCTGCTCGACGAGTGGCGGCACGCGCATCACGAGGTCGGCGGGTTCATCGCCGGGGTCGAGGAGGCCGGGGACGAGGCGCTCCCTCTCGTCATGGCCTGGGCCACGCCCTCTGGCCCGGTGGCCGACGCCGTCCTCGACGAGATCACCAGCCACCTGATCGACCAGCTGCGGCGCGACCGCCCCGATGGCCTGCTGCTGGCGCTGCACGGCGCGATGGTGGCGGAATCGCACCTCGACGCCGACGGAGAGGTTGTCGCCCGGCTGCGGCAGGCGCTCGGGCGCGACTTCCCGCTCGTCGTCACGCTCGACCTGCACGGCAACCTGTCGCCGCGTCTGATCGACGGCAGCGATGCGACCGTGGCGTACCGCACCTGCCCGCACGTCGATCAGCGTGCCTGCGGACACCGGGCCGCGGCCATCCTGCGCGCGACGTTGCGCGGCGAGGTCCGACCGCGGCAGGCGCTGGCCAAACCGCCGATGATCGTCAACATCATGGTCCACGACACGTCCGAGGAGCCGCTGCGTTCTTTCATGGCGGAGGCGGAGGCACTGGAGCGCGACCCGCGCATCCTGCGCGTCAACCTGCTGCCCGGGTTCGCCTATGCCGACGTGCCGCAGATGGGGCCGTCCGTGGTCGTCGTCGCCGACGGCGACGCCGACCTGGCCCGGGGCGAGGCCGACCGCCTCGCCGGTAAGTTATGGGACGCGCGCGACCGGATGGTCGCCCGCTTGCCCGACGCGGCCGAGGCGGTCGCGCGTGCGCTCGCGGCGGCCGAGTTGCCCGTCGTGCTGGTGGAGACGGGCGACAACGTCGGCGGCGGGTCGGCCGGGGATTCGACGGTGATCCTCGCGGAGATGGTGCGCCAGGGGGCGACCGACGGCGTCGTCTGCCTGTACGCGCCCGCCGAGGTGCGGCAGTGCGCCGTGGCGGGTGTCGGCGGCGAGGTGCGGCTGCGCGTCGGCGGAAAGGTGGACCGCCTGCACGGCGACCCGGTCGAGGTGACGGGCCGGGTGCGCGTGCTCCACGACGGCACCTACGTCGAGCACGAGGTACGGCACGGCGGCAAGCGCGTCAACCACATGGGGCTGACGGCACTGGTCGAGATCGCGGGCGGCAACCTGCTGGTGCTGAACACGCTCCGCCATCCGCCGTTCAGCCTCGGCCAGCTGACGTGCCTGGGCATCCAGCCGCGGCGGCAGCGGTTGCTCGTCGTCAAGGCGGCCATCGCCTACAAGGCGGCCTACGCGCCGGTCGCCGGCACGGTCATCGCGGTGGACACGCCCGGGCTGACGGCGGTCAACCCACACCGCTTCACCTACCGCCACATCCGCCGGCCGCTCTACCCGCTGGATTGAGCAAGGCCCACGGGCGGCGCCCCGTGGGCTACCACTTCACGGGACGGCTTCGAGGTACTCGATCTCCGGGACGTGCCGGCGCAGTTCCTGTTCGAGGCCCATCATGGCAGCCATGATGCTGCTCGGGCAGTTCCCGCATACGCCGCCGAGACGCACCCGCGCGACGCCGTCCGTCACGTCGAGTACCTCGATCGCGGTCCCGTCCATCTCCAGCGCCGGCCCGACATGCTCGACGAGGGCGCGGGCGACGCGCGACTTCAAATCGTTCGGATGCTGGGGTGCGGACACGCTCTCCCTCCTCGCCCCTGGCGGTGGACGACACCTCGCGAGTTCCCGGATCAATGCTTCACGCATACACGCTGACTTCCACACTTGCAAGGGGAAGGCGCCGGTAAACGCCTGAGGAGCCATGCGCGCCCGTCGCTGACGCTCCGGGTTGGTCCGACGTCGCTGGACGCAACCGGCGCCTTATACCGAATCGCCTCGAACTTTCTTCATGCTACTTGCGGCCTGGAAGCCGTTTCCAAACGTCGTAGCAGCCATGCGGTCCGAGCCCGCAGCGTCAGCGCGGGGCCGGGAGAGCGGGAGAGAGCCTTCCAGGTTTAATGCTTGCACACGGGGTGGGCGCGACGATAGACTTTCCCTGGTGAAGTTCTCGTCAGCCGACTCGTGATTTTGGAGACTGTGGCAAGGCGTCTGCTCTCGTTGATCGAATTCTCGGGTGTGAATTCCCCACCCGCCCGCGCCCAGGCTTCACTCGCAGGTTTGTCGGCGACACCGCGCCACAAAACGACTCGCCTCGTCGGCTCCGGATCGACTCGGCACTGATGGGACTCTCCTCCCTCTCGTGTTCTGAGGAGTGTAACATGGCCAGGTTTCTGTCCGTCCCGGCTCGGCCTGCGCAGCAGGCGCGCGCAGGGTTCACGCTGATCGAGTTGCTGGTGGTGATCGCGATCATCGCCATCCTGATCGGCCTGCTCCTGCCCGCCGTCCAGAAGGTACGTGCCGCCGCCGACCGCGCCCAATGCCAGAACCACCTCAAACAGTGGGGTCTGGCGATGCACGGCTATCACGACAGCCACAAAAGGTTTCCCCTCGGGGCCAACAACAACCCGCGGCAGACGTGGGTAATAGACTCGCTGCACAATAGAACGTCCAGGCAGTAGGATGGCAGGATGAGCCACAGCGACCGCTTGAAGCGCACCCCTGACGCCTTTCGCCAGCTGA